>OLPF01000002.1_pt1 | contig 307935 bp, 262 predicted proteins | sample 1673121 | NCBI WGS metagenome assembly OLPF01 (sample SAMEA3136756, study PRJEB25190) | human gut metagenome
CTTTCGACAGAAATCATCAGATATTCAATTGTTTTAGAAATTCTTTTAGAAATGCACCTCCGTTTGTGTGGTTCCTGTAGCCGAGTGACAGGAATCGCCGCAAGTTATTCTGAGGGTATTATAGCATAGAACGGTCGAAAGTTCAAGAGAGCTTGCTCATATTTCTCTCATTCTGCCGGTTAGAAAACGCGTATAGTATTTCTACCGCATCCCATTTTAATATCGCCTTCACATTTTAATTTTATCATTTTTTCAAAAATGAGCAAATTGAACTTGACAAACGACGAAAATGATGATATACTATGTGATAGATAAAAATACTGTAATGCGAGGTCACTATGCGTAATTACAATTACAAAAACAAATGGCAAAAATTACTGACTCCCGAAGTGGTGTCCTTATTGACACAGATTCACGAGTACAAGGGTGAGCAAACCCTTTTCATAGAAGCAAAAGCCGATACTCTGACGCAACTTGTTGAGATTGCAAAAATACAGAGCACAGAGGCATCGAATAAAATTGAAGGTATCTACACCTCGGACGAGCGACTCAAGAGCCTTGTTTCTAACAAAACGACCCCTCGAACAAGAAACGAGCAAGAGATTGCCGGATATCGCGACGTCCTCTCTACCATACATGAGAGCCACGACTTCATCCCTGTAAAGCCTTCGATTATATTGCAGCTTCACCGCGATCTGTATAAATTCAGCGGCAAGTCCATGGGCGGATCTTACAAGGGCTCAGACAATGTAATTGCAGAGGAAGATAGCGAAGGAAATCAGTTCGTTCGCTTCAAACCCGTGCCGGCGTGGGAAACTCCAGCAGCCATTGATGCGATCTGCGAAGCCTTTGACGAAATACTATCGGGTAGCGAAGCCGATCCGCTTCTTATCATTCCGATGTTTATATTGGACTTCCTCTGCATCCACCCTTTCAATGACGGAAACGGCAGAATGAGCCGATTGCTCACATTGCTCCTCTTGTATCGTGCAGGTTATATTGTCGGCAAATATATCAGTATCGAAAAGCTGATTGAGCAGACGAAGGACACCTACTACGAAGCTCTTGAGAGCAGCTCCGCGAACTGGCACGAGGGTGAAAACGACTACATTCCCTTCGTACAGTACACTCTCGGAGTGGTGGTTGCAGCATATCGAGAGTTTTCGTCAAGAGTAAAGCTTATCGCTACAAGCAATATGTCCAAGCCCGAACGCATCAGGGAGATTATAAAAGAAACTCTCGGTAAAATAACAAAAACCGAGATTATGGAAAAATGCCCCGATATTAGCCAAGTCACAGTGCAACGAGCACTGAATAACTTGGTAACAAGCGGAGAAATCCTCAAAATCGGTGGCGGTCGTTACACCGCATATATGTGGAATCACAATAAGGAGAATAGCGCGAAATAAAAGAAAGTCAAAATTCCAAGTTTAACGATTTCGCGCACGAAATTGCCGAAAACGGCAATTTCCTAAAGAAAGCAAAGGAGATAAAATATGATTACAGGCGAACTGAAAAATAGAATTGACGGCCTTTGGGATGTGTTTGCAGCGGGCGGACTTGTCAACCCTCTTGACGTTATTGAGCAGGTCACGTACCTGATGTTTATCCGCGACCTTGACGACACGGATAATCTTCGCGCTAAAGAAGCAGTAATGCTCGGCCTTCCTCACAAGAGTATCTTCGCCGAAAAAGTAAAGGTTGGCGACCGTGAGATCGACGGCAATCAGCTTAAATGGTCGGTATTCCACGACTTCCCGGCAGGCAAGATGTATTCCACCGTTCAGGAGTGGGTGTTCCCGTTTATCAAGGGACTTCATGACGATAAGGACAGCGCATACTCCAAGTATATGGACGATGCCATCTTCAAGATTCCTACGCCCTTGCTGCTCGATAAAATCGTAACCATTCTTGACGATATCTATGCACAGATGGCACAGATCAAGGACAGCGACATCCGTGGCGATGTGTACGAATATTTGCTTTCCAAGATCTCACAGTCAGGACTCAACGGTCAGTTCCGTACTCCTCGTCACATTATTCGTATGATGGTAGAACTGATGGATCCCAAGGCTGATGAGATCATTTGCGACCCTGCGTGCGGTACGTCGGGATTCCTTGTTGCCGCAGGCGATTACTTAAAAGAAAAGCGCAAAGAGGAGATCTTCTTCAACAGACAGAAGAAAGCTCACTATATGAACGGCATGTTCCACGGATACGATATGGACAGAACCATGCTCCGTATTGGCGCGATGAACATGATGACCCACGGTGTGGACAACCCCTATATCGAATATCGTGATAGCTTGTCCGATCAGAACCCCGATAAGGACAAGTATTCGCTGATCCTGGCGAATCCCCCGTTCAAGGGAAGCCTTGATTACGATACCGTTTCCGCCGATCTTCTCAAGGTGTGCAAGACCAAGAAGACCGAGCTGCTCTTCCTCGCGCTGATGCTTCGTATGCTTCGCGTGGGTGGTAGATGTGCAGTCATCGTTCCAGACGGAGTTCTTTTCGGATCTTCAACCGCGCACAAAGCAATTCGCAAGGCAATCGTTGATGATAACCGCCTTGAAGCCGTTATTTCCATGCCCTCGGGCGTGTTCAAGCCCTACGCAGGTGTTTCTACGGGAATTCTGATCTTCACCAAGACAGGACACGGCGGCACCGATAAGGTTTGGTTCTACGATATGCAAGCCGACGGATTCAGCCTTGACGATAAGCGTAGTCCCATTGTAAATAACGATATTCCCGATATTATTGCTCGTTTCCACAACCTCGAAGCAGAAAACAACCGCCTACGCACCGAAAAATCCTTCTTCGTATCCAAGGATGAAATCGTGGGCAACGACTATGACCTCTCGATCAACAAGTACAAAAAGACTGAATATAAGCCCGTGGAGTATGCCTCTACCGCCGAGATCATGGCAGAGCTGCATGAGTTGGAAATGGAGATAACAAAGGGACTGGCTGAGTTGGAGGGGATGTTGTGATGGCGAGATTGGGTGATATTTGTGAAATATTGGACTCAAAACGAATACCGATAACCGCTTCTAACCGAAAAGCTGGTATATATCCTTATTATGGTGCTAACGGTATTCAAGATTATGTAGATGATTACATATTTGATGATGAACTTGTTTTATTGGCAGAGGATGGCGGTCACTTTGGCTCAACCGACAAACCAATAGCATATCGTGTATCCGGAAAATGTTGGGTGAACAATCACGCTCACGTGTTAAAGCCAAAAGATTACTTGAATGTTGATTATTTGTGCTATTCTTTAATGTTTCGTGATGTTTCCAGCATTGTAAATGGAGCGACACGTCAAAAATTAACACAAGCGGATATGAGAGAAATTGAAATTCCGCTGCCGGCGTTAAACGAACAGCATGTAATAGTCGATAACCTCAATAAAATTTTCACTTTGATTTCTCTCCGCAAACAGCAACTTTCAAAATTGGACGAGCTTGTCAAATCCCGATTTATCGAACTGTTCGGTGATCCGATACGTAATGAAAAAGGATGGCCGATAGTAACATTAGGTGAAGTGGCAGAAATTCGCATTGGCCCGTTTGGTTCGTTGCTTCACAAAGAAGATTATATCGTTGGTGGTCACGCATTGGTCAATCCATCACACATAATTGATGGTAACATCTGTACTGATGACAAGCTTACGGTTTCCGATGAAAAATATGAGGAACTGTCGGCGTATCGTCTTTCAATTGGCGATCTTGTCTTGGGCAGACGAGGCGAAATGGGACGTTGCGCTGTCGTATATGAGGATGGATTGCTGTGTGGCACAGGAAGTATAATCATCAGACCAAAAGAAAAAATGAAACCATACTTCTTGCAAAATATAATTTCAAGTCCTGGTTATAAAAGAATCATCGAGGATAAAGCAGTTGGTGTGACAATGATGAATCTAAATGTGCCGATTGTTTCGTCTTTGACCATTCCGCTACTACCAATTGATATGCAGGAGCAGTTTATTGCCTTCATGAAACAGACCGACAAATCAAAATTGGAAATTCAAAAGAGCCTTGAAAAGCTCGAAACACTAAAAAAAGCATTGATGCAAAAATATTTTGGGTGAGGTAAAAATAATGATAGAAAGACGAACGAAAGAAGATAAGCCCGTTTTAGCAATTTGCTATGATTTTGATAAAACATTGTCTCCTGACGATATGCAGGCACAGGGATATATTCAAGAAGTATACGATAGCGGAGTCAAAGCGTTTTGGGATGAATGTAGAGAATTGGCAGAAGCCAACGAGATGGATTCCAACTTGGCTTATATGCGCAAAATGGTAGAGTATGCACATGGGCGTATTGTGCTTACAAGAAAAACGTTAAGAGAATATGGTTCAAAAGTGGGGTTGTTTCCCGGCGTAGAAGAATGGTTTAAGCGAATCAGAGATTTTGGCAAGCAACACGATGTAATTGTCGAGCATTATATCATATCCTCCGGTCTTAAGGAAATGATAGAAGGAACATCCATTGCAAAAGAATTCGAACAAATCTATGCAAGTTCCTTTTTGTTTGATGACAAGGATGTACCCGTTTGGCCAGCGCAGGCTATCAATTATACAAATAAAACACAGTTTTTGTTTAGAATTGAAAAAGGTGTTTTGGATGTTAACGATTCCGGAGTAAACGACTACTTCGAACCCGAAAAAATACGTGTTCCCTTCAGAAACATCGTATATATCGGCGATAGCATGACGGATATTCCTTGTATGAAACTTGTAAATGCCAACGGTGGACATTCAATCGCGGTATACGATAACAATACGTTGGATAAAACGAAAGCTTATCAGATGTTAACAGACAAGCGCATCAAGTATTTTACTCCTGCGGACTATACAGACGGCTCCGATTTGGACAAGTTAGTAAAAGCAATAATTATCAGAACGGCATACAATGAAGTCTTGGAAGAAAAATATTTTGAGTGTAAAAAAGAACGTGATGCTGCAAAAAATTCCGACACGGTTAAGTATTCGGAAGAACATATGAAAATGATTATATCTTTAGATGGAAGTCGCAATTTTGAAACCACTCATACAATTATGCCTAAATTGTTGGCCGTTGATAATTGGTCTGAAGAAGAAATCGAGATGTTGCTTGAAATTGCATTAAATCGCCATCCTGTTCGTTATTTGCTTAATGACGATGATGTTAATGCCTTTTATCGAAAAATTATTAGAATGCTAAAGAAGCCAACCGAAAAAGCTAAGAAGGTTATGGAATATTTTAACAAGGAGTGATTCCTTATATGACCAACTTTGATTTCCTGAAAACCATCCCCGATTTTGCGTCGTTTGCGGACGTGGCGATCTCGGCGGAGAAGCTATTACATATCGACGTTGACTCCTGCGTGCTGAACTGCCGCAGGGCGATGGAGTTTGCGGTCAAGTGGATGTATTCGGTTGACCGTGATCTCGTTATGCCATATCAGGACAACCTCGTTAGCCTTATGAATGATGAGAAGTTCCGCGATATTATCGGCAACGATATCTGGCGTCGTATGGAATTTATCCGCAAGCTCGGCAACAATGCGGCTCACGGCGGCAAAAAGGTAACGCAAGAGCAGGCAGAGCTCTGCCTTGAAAATCTCTTTGTATTCCTTGACTGTATCGCATATTTCTACGCGCCCGAATACACCGAGCAGCAGTTTGATAAATCCTTACTTGCGCTCACCGTAGACGAGGCTCTTTCCTTTCTTCCCGAAAACGAGATCGACATTGCCAAGCTGATTGAGGAAAACAAGGCTCTCAAGGATGAGCTGACCGCTCGCCGTGCCGAGCAACAGCAGACCTACGTTCCCAAGCCCCTTGATCTCTCCGAGTACAAGACGAGAAAGATCTACATCGACTTTATGCTTGAAGATGCAGGCTGGGTAGAGGGTAAGGATTGGCTGAACGAGGTAGAGCTTTACGGTATGCCCAACAAGAGCGAGGTCGGATATGCCGATTACGTTCTCTTCGGTGATGACGGCAAGCCTCTTGCCGTTTTGGAAGCCAAGCGCACCTGCGTTGACGTTGCCAAGGGCAGACAGCAGGCAAAGCTCTATGCCGACTTGTTGGAGCAGAAATACGGTCGCCGCCCCATCATTTTCCTCTCTAACGGTTTTGATACACGCATTTGGAATGACAAATATTATCCCGAGCGTAAGGTGGCATCGATCTACTCCAAACGCGACCTTGAAAAGCTATTCAATCTTCACACGATGCGGACAAGCCTTAAGAACGTAATGGTAGACAAAGTTATTGCCGGACGTTACTACCAAGAGGGTGCAATTAAGGCGGTGTGCGAGGCATTTGACAAGAAGAATCGCCGCAAGGCACTTCTCGTGATGGCAACGGGTTCGGGCAAAACGAGAACGGTCATCGCTCTTTGCAAGGTGCTCTTAGATCACGGCTGGGTGAAGAATATTCTGTTCCTTGCCGACCGAAATTCGCTGGTTACGCAGGCAAAGCGAGCCTTTGTGAATATGTTACCCGATCTGTCGGTGACTAATCTCTGCGAGGACAAGGAGAACTTTGATTCTCGTTGTGTATTCTCGACTTATCAGACGATGATGAATTGCATTGATACGGTTAAGGATGATAACGATAAAAAGCTGTTTACCGTCGGCCACTTTGATCTTGTCATCGTGGACGAGGCGCACCGCTCTATCTATAACAAATACAAGGATATTTTTAATTATTTTGATGCTCCTTTGGTTGGTCTTACTGCTACGCCCAAGGACGAGATCGACAAGAACACCTACGAGATTTTTGAGCTTGAGAACGGTGTTCCCACATACGGTTACGAGCTTGGACAAGCCGTTACCGATGGCTTTCTTGTTGATTATATGTCCGTTGAAAGTAAATTGAAATTTATCGAGCAAGGCATCGTATACGATGATCTGTCAGATGAAGATAAGATGGAATACGAGGATACGTTTGAGGACGAGAATGGTGAATTGCCCGAAAGTATTGCTTCCTCTGCTATCAACGAGTGGGTGTTTAACGAGGATACCATTCGTCAGGTGCTTCATATCTTGATGAACGACGGTTTGCGCATCGACTACGGCGAAAAGCTCGGGAAGACAATTATCTTTGCCAAAAACCATGAGCACGCCGAGAAGATTCACGAGATATTTGGAAAAGAATATCCCAATCTGCCCGAATACACCAAGGTCATTGATAACTATATGACTTATGCGCAGAGTGCGATCGATGAGTTTTCCGATCCCAAGAAATTACCTCAAATCGCGATTTCCGTCGATATGCTTGATACAGGTATTGACGTGCCCGAAGTTTTGAATCTTGTCTTCTTCAAAAAAGTGATGAGTAAGGCGAAGTTCTGGCAGATGATCGGTCGCGGAACTCGCCGTTGCGACGGACTTATGGATGGCAAGGATAAGGACAAGTTCTATATCTTCGATTTCTGCGGAAATTTTGAGTTCTTCCGCATGAATCAAGGACGTCCTACGGCAAATCAAATAGCTTTGCAGGGTGCTATCTTTAAACTCAAGGCACAGATTGCCTTTAAGTTGCAGGATCTCGCATATCAGACAACCGAGCTGGTTGCTTTCCGTAAGTCTTTGGTTGATGATATGGTGCGCAAGGTGCGTGAACTCAACAAAGAGAACTTTGCTGTTCGTCAGCATTTGCGTTACGTGGAGCAATATGCAAATCCCGACAATTACAATTCTCTCACTTATGAGGATACGCTACTTATGGCAGAAGAGCTTGCTCCGCTGATTACTCCCGACGAGGACGAGGCATCCGCTGTTCGCTTTGATGCTTTGATGTACGGCATTGAGCTTGCATACCTTGCCGGCAAGAAATATTCTCGCGCCCGTACCGATCTTTATAAAAAGGTCAGCGGAATTGCAAGCGTAGCAAACATCCCCGAAATTATGGTTCAGTCCGAGCTTATCAACAAAATTCTACACACAGATTATTTGGATACCGCCGGAATCAACGAATTTGAGCATATCCGCGAAAATCTTCGCGATTTAATGAAGTATATCCCAAGAACAGGGGTAAAATATATCACCAATTTTGATGATGAAATACTTTCTGTTGAATGGAATGAATCCGACCTTGAAAGCGACGATCTTAAGAACTATAAAGCAAAGGCAGAGTTCTATATTCATCAGCATCAGGATGAAGCGGCTATTGCCAAATTAAAGAGCAACGTTCCTTTGAGTGCCGAAGACGTTAAGTCACTTGAACGCATTCTGTGGAGTGAAGTAGGTAGCAAAAAAGACTACGAAGCAGAATATGGTGAAAAACCGCTTGGCGAGTTTGTTCGTGAGATCGTTGGACTTGATATGACAGCAGCCAAGGCGGCGTTTGCAGAGTATTTGAACGATGTTAATCTTGACGCAGACCAAATTTATTTTGTCAATCAAATCATTGAGTATATCGTGCGCAATGGTGTGATGAAGGATATGTCGGTGCTTCAGGAGGCGCCCTTCAGCGATAGGGGGAGCATTGTCGAAGTTTTTACTGATATTTCCGTTTGGCTGGGCATCAGAAACGTAATTGAAAAGATTAATGCAAATGCGGCGGCATAATTATGGGGGCCCCGGCGATGACAAAACAACAACTTTTTGAATACTGCCTCAATACATACGGCACATCTCCGGACTATCCGTTTGATGAGGACTTTGAAACAGCGGTGCTCCGGCACGGTGAGAATCGCAAGTGGTATGAGCTCGTGATGCGGGTATCACGACGCAAGTTCGGTTTTGACAGCGACGAGGTGATCGACGGTGTCAATCTGAAGCTGCCGACCGAGATGTTCGGCTCCTTTGGCGTAGCGGACGGTGTCTATCCCGCCTATCACATGAACAAGCTTCATTGGATCTCGGTGCTTCTTCCCGATACGCCCGATGATGTGGTGCGGTTCCTTGTGAACGTGAGCTTTGAGGCAACGAAGGACAAGAGAAAACACAGAAAAGAATAATAACAACCTAAACCGACAGAAAGGAGCGTGAACTGTGTCCTCATACAGTGAGCTTATCAAAAACTTTGAAAAAATCAGAGCATATATGCGTGATTTCTACATTTACGGTTTCAAGAGTCGTGATGATTATCAGAGCAAGAGTGCGCGTTCCTATGATGACGAGCGCCGCCGTCTTGAAAGCTGGCTTGGCGACCATATGAGCTTTGTTCGCACTCCCGAAGGTAAAAACGTGTTTATTTCCATCGATAGCCGAACGATCAGGCACAATCCGCTTTACAATGCTTGGAAGGCAAAGAGCTTTACCGATGGCGACATCACGTTGCATTTCATCATTTTTGACATTTTACACGATCCGTCTGTTAAGCGCACTATTTCCGAATTGCTTGAAGAGATCGATGAGAAATATCTGTCCGGCTTTCAAAGCCCTATGATGTTTGACGAATCCACTGTTCGCAAAAAGCTTAAGGAATACTGCGAAGCCGGCATTATCGTGGCAGAAAAAGAAGGGCGAAAAGCATATTATCGCAGAACAGACAGCACCGATATCTCTGATCTTAATGATGTTCTTCATTACTTCTCGGAGGTTGCTCCCTGCGGAGTGATCGGATCGTTTATCCTCGACAAAGAGGAATCCGACACCGATGCTTTTACCTTCAAGCATCACTACATAACCGGTGCCATCGACAGCGGTGTTCTTGCCTCCCTTTTCACGGCAATGAGAGAAAAGCGTGCTGTGACGGTATCGAATATGAGCCGCCGCAGAGATATGCCGAGGAGAAACCGCATCGTTCCGCTTCGTGTGTTTATCAGTGTACAGAGCGGCAGACAGCATCTGCTCGCATATCTGCCCGAATACAATCACTTTCAATCCTATCGAGTTGACTATCTTTCAAACGTTAAGCTTGAAGATCCTACGCCCCGCTTCGATGAGCTTCGCGCTGAGCTTGACAGAATGCAAAGCAAGATGTGGGGAGTCAGCGTCAATCGGAACAAATGGGACGCAGAGCACCTTGAGCACGTAGAATTCACGGTCAAGGTAGAAGATAATGAGGAATATATCGTGGGGCGCCTTGAACGCGAAAAGCGTGTCGGAACGGTGGAAAAGCTCGATGAAAACACCTATCGTTTTTCTGCTGACGTTTATGATTCCAGTGAGATGATCCCTTGGATCAGAACCTTTATCTGCCGTATCGTAAAAATGAAATTCTCCAATCGTAGCATTGAAAATCAATTTAAGAAGGATTTGGAAGCTATGTATTGGATGTACGATGTCAAAGAGGAGGTGAGCGAATGATATTCAGCGAGCTTTACTCTGCATATTACAATACGGTTGCCGCCATTATATCCGGCATCATTGACGGCGAGCATTCCGAAAAGGAATTGCAAAAGATCGTAGCCGAGCGTGCATTCGGTGAGAGTGCGCTGACGATCATGCCTTCCCTCAAAACCGAGAAATGGCAGCTCGTGCATCCCGATATGACCACCTCACTTGCGCACAAACCAACAATGCCGCTGACTACGCTTCAAAAACAATGGCTCAAGGCAATCTCACTTGATCCTCGCGTAAAGCTGTTTGGTGTTGAGTTTCCAAATCTCGATGATGTGGAGCCTCTTTTCACTCCTGAGGATTATTACGTTTATGACAAATACAGTGACGGAGACCCCTTTGAGGATGAAGAATACATAAGACAGTTTAAGGTCATTTTAGAGGCAATCCGTAATGACTCGCAGATCAAGTTTGAAATGATCAATCGAAACGGTAAGACTATGTATATCCGATGCCACCCAAAAAGACTTGAATATTCTGAGAAGGATGATAAATTCAGGCTCATAACGGCAGGATGGCACGCGGTATCTACGGTTAATCTTTCGAAAATAAAAAACTGTGTTCATTACGAAGGACAAAAGCCACTCGACCATTATGAGCGGGATAAAAAGCAAGAAACCTTAACCGTCACGGTTCGTGACGAACGAAACGCGCTCGAACGGTTCATGCTCCACTTTGCCCATTTTGAGAAGCAAGCCGAGAAGCTTGACAAAAATACATATCTTGTAAAAATTAAATATGCTCACGATGATGAACCCGAGATGGTGATCAGAATCCTTTCCTTCGGACCGATGGTAGAGGTTATCGGATCGGAATCCTTCAAAAAATTAGTCATCGAAAAGCTGAAAAAACAGAAAAGCTGCGGACTCAAATGAGAGTTCGCATCTTTTTTTCCGTGAAAAAATCGGAAAAAGGTGGTAAAATGAGGGCACGAAAGGCGCAAACAGCAAAAGAATCAGACACAGGAGTCAGATTCCTTTGGTCGTCGGATTCATAGCCCGGAGGTATACGCGCCTTGAAAAAGATGCCGACAGCAATCGTTACATATCATTAGCCCCTTAGGAGCAGTTGTTCTTTGTAAGCAGCCACGGACGGAGTGAAAGGCTTCGTATGGTAAAAACGGCATCTTGAAATAATAAAGGCGCGTACAGCAACTCACCGGTCTGCATAAGCCTTCTAAGCTTTATCGCACTGCGCACTTGCGCGGTAAAAACGCGCCTTGATTACGAGTATAAGCGCCGAGGCGGCAATTGCAGCCTATTGAGGTGCCGTACTATATAAAAGATACGAACAGCAATCAAAACCACAACATTCTTGAAAAATGATTATGAGCGAAGATTTCGGACCCTGTCGTAAGCAGGTAATCTTGAGTCGAGGTACTCTGACTGACGGTTGCGAAAGCAATCAGGTAATCGTATCTTGAAAAAAGTATCGCCAAAATGTTCGTTCACAGATACTTGTCTATCGTTCCGAGCGGAGATTCACCGGCGATGCAAGGGTTCGCCCTTCTCGGAGGTAAAGCACCGGAAGGGCGTCTTGAAGACGAAAATGACAAACAGCGAAAACTTATAGAAGCTCGTTGCTTGGGATATGCTCTCAAAATACTGTCATTTATCGTCAGCTCTCCCAGAGACACGTACAGCAATTTGTTTTTTCTATTTATTATGTAAGACTGACCCTTTTGGGTTAATTAGGAGTGTCTCGTTTAATGGAGGGTGAAATAGAAAAAAGATGCAGACAGCCATATTGCTCTCATTGGTTCAGTTAATGAACGCTTGCTTTCGGGGCAAGAGGTCGCGGAGTGAAATTCTCCGTATGAGTTAAACGCATCTTGTTAAAGGCGCTGACAGCAATAATTATTGCTGAATAGGCAAGGAGAAATCCGACCCTTATCAAAAAATGCGCCTTGTTATATGCATCGGTAGCTCAGTGGTTGAGTGGGGACTAAAAATCCTCGTGACGCAGGTTCGATTCCTGTTCGATGCACAAAAAGGCACCAACAGCGATTGGTGAATAGCTTAGAGGTTAAAGCAGAGGACTGAAAATCCTCGTACGCGAGTTCGACGCTCGCATCAAACGGTGCCTTGTAATTATAAAAACATATCACGAAAAGGAGAGAGTTTCATGTTGAATTATCTGAAACAGGAAGCAAACAAGGCCGTAACCGAAAACGGTGCGGCTACCCACATTACAACAGAATCCGACTGTCTCGACCTGTTCGCCACCATCGGCGCTTTGCGCAGAGAAAGCGACAGTGAGATCGAAGCACGTTTCATCCGCGCCTTTACAGAAAACAGAGATATCGCCATGAAGCTCCTGTTTTTCGCACGAGATATTCGCGGCGGTCTCGGAGAACGTCGTGTATTCAAGGTGATTCTGAATTGGCTTGCAAAAAACGAGCCCTCCACGGTACGCAAAAATCTTACATATGTTGCCGAATACGGGCGTTATGATGACCTTCTTTGCCTTATGGACACCCCTTGCGAGAAGGATATGCTTGACGTTATAAAGGTGCAGTTCGAAGCGGACAACGCCGCTTTGAACAATGGTGGAGAAGTATCTTTGCTTGCAAAGTGGATGCCTTCTGTCAATGCTTCCAGCTCGGAAACTGTGCTGTGTGCAAAAAAGATTGCAAGACACTTTGGCATGAATGATGCCAACTACCGAAAGGCACTCGTTTCTCTTCGCGCACATATCCGCATCATCGAGAATAACCTCCGTGAGAAGGATTATTCCTTTGATTACTCTAAGCAGCCCTCTAAGGCTATGTATAAATACCGTAAGGCATTTATGCGCAATGATGCCGAAAGATACAATGACTTTATTGGCAAAGTATCCTCCGGTGAAGTAAGGCTCCACGCAGACACGCTCGCCCCCTATGAACTTGTTGAGCCATACATAAATGACAATAATTATACCGCAAGCTTCCGAAGCTTTATGCGTCAGATCTCCGAACAAGAAAAGAACTTGCTGAACGCGACTTGGGCGTCCTTGCCCGATTTCGGCAGTGAGGAAAATGCAATTGCGGTCATCGACACTTCCGGTTCGATGTACTGGGATGCTAAACCTATGCCTGCGGCAGTTGCCCTTTCTCTCGGTTTGTATTTCGCAGAGCATAACACCGGTCTTTACAAGAATCATTTCATTGAATTTTCTGCAAGACCTCAGCTCATTGAAATCAAGGGAGATACCTTTGCGGACAGACTTCGCTACGTTGCTTCCTTCAACGAGGTGGCGAATACCAACCTTGAGGCGGTATTTGATCTCATCTTGAACAGTGCCGTAGAGAACAATGTTTCCGCAAGCGAGCTTCCCGCGAAGCTGATCATTATTTCCGATATGGAATTTGATCGCTGTGTAAGCAATGCCCGTAGCACGAACTTCAAAAATGCGAAAGCAAAATTTGAAGCACACGGCTACAATTTGCCTGACATCGTTTTTTGGAACGTGGCAAGTCGTAACAGACAACAGCCCATTACCAAGAACAAGCGGGGCGTAGCACTCGTATCCGGCTGCACTCCGCGTCTCTTCGAGATGGTGGCAAGCGGCACTATGAATCCTTACGCATTCATGCTTGAGGTAGTTGAGAGTGAAAGATACGCTAAAATTGTAGCGTAAACAGTTATAGGGGGCGTGACGAGCGCTCCCTTTATTTTTTTAGAAAGGATGAATTATTATGATAGAGATAATTGGACAGTTTAATACTGCTATGTGCTTTGCTACAACAGTTGGCGACAATGCGGCAGAGCAGATCCGTGCGGTATGCGATACCGAGGCGTTTGCATCATCGAAGATCAGAATTATGCCCGACGTTCACGCGGGCAAGGGCTGTACCATCGGTACGACTATGACCGTCACCGACAAGATCGTACCCTCGATGGTCGGCGTGGATATCGGTTGCGGAATGTACACCGTGTACCTTGGTGACATCGATATCGATTTTGAGAGGGTGGATGAGGCGGCGCACTCCATCCCCTGCGGCAGAGAGGTATGGGAAGGAAGAATTGAGAGATTCGACCTAACTTTGCTCCGTTGCTATCGTAACCTCAAGCACGCGCCACGCCTTGAGCGTTCGCTCGGCACGCTTGGCGGCGGTAACCACTTTATCGAGATCGACGTGGACGAGAAGGGCGGTAAGTACCTTGTCATTCACTCGGGAAGCCGTAATCTCGGAACGCAGGTAGCCGAGTTTTATCAGCAGATCGCCGTTGATCTCAATGCAGGTAAGGAGGATTATTTCAGGCGGCGTGAGGAGATCATCCTCACCTATAAGGAGCAAGGCAGAAGAGATGAGATTCAGGCAACCATCAAGGCGCTTGAGAAGGAGTTCAAGGCGAAAGAGCCTACGCTCCCCCACGACCTCTGCTATCTCTACGGCTCCTTTATGGAGGACTATCTTCACGACGTGAATATCTGCCAGAAGTTTGCCGAGAGAAACCGCACAAAGATGGCAGAGATCATTCTTGAGCGCCTCGGCTGGACTGCTGTCGAGACTTTTCAGACCATTCACAACTACATAGACGTGAATGAGATGATCCTCCGCAAGGGCGCAGTCTCTGCAAAGGCGGGCGAGAAGCTTCTCATTCCCATCAATATGCGTGACGGCTCGCTCATCTGTATTGGCAAGGGCAACGAGGATTGGAACTGTTCCGCACCTCACGGTGCAGGTCGTCTGTTGTCACGTTCCGCCGCATTTGAGAGACTCACCATGGCAGAGTACGAGGCAGAGATGGCGGGTATATACTCCACCTGCGTCGTTCCCGATACTCTTGACGAGTCGCCTATGGCTTATAAAAGCATGGACGAGATCGTCGAGAACATTGAGCCTACCGCCGAGATCGTTTGCAGAATCAAGCCGATCTACAACTTCAAGGCGGCAGAGTGATGTACATCTTATTCGAACCCCAAAAGGCACAAACACGAAGAAAACACGAAAGATAGACGAAGAAAGCACGAAAGATACACGCAATTTTACGTATTTTTCGTCAAAACAGAGGACAAAATCATCGGGCGCAAAGCGGCTCTTGAACTTGCCAAGCATCCGCAGATCCACGGCGTAATCGTGGGAAACCGATTCAGGATTCCCAAAATCAACGTCGCTATATGCTGTGTGACGCTGATGCATCGTAAATCCAAAAAAGAAAGGACGTGAGGAACAGAAAGTAATGATGTAAATGGATTATGGATTCTTATACGCATCATTGTTGGGATTACATTGATTTGCGTGATTGTCGCGATTAGCTTGGTATGCAGAATTGTTGGGGTTGTTCTGATTGGCATAGTTATTTAGCTGTGCCTGAGTGTGTGTATGTCCCGAAACTCCGTGTCCTTTTCCCACAACATTTCCTCCTTTCAAATCCGGTCATAGACCCGATTAACCGCCTCTACATAAACCGTAAAAGAAGGACGGTTATTGTCTTGAATAGAGAGATAATGATTTTTTAATTTCTTGTATACTTCTCTTACATCAGACCAATATCCGAGTTTTTTCAGCTTGTCAGCTTTCTTTCTCACATCTTTGGATGATGGAACTTCGCACCAAACATAACAGCGGAAGTATCTTTTGTCGTGTATTAAACGGCAGTAATCACCACGCTCATTCTTTGCTATAATTGCAACATCAAACTTGAACTTTACGTTAGGTGTGTTTTCCAAATAGAGAAATGATGTTATCACGGCGGTAGAATCGTGTCCGTCGGAGAACAATGTTTTGCCGACAATTTTGTTCAATGAGGTGAGAACAGTGTTTTTTAATTCAAACAAATCATCCCAATATTTGTTTGGCATACTGATAATCTGCAGATTGTAATCCAAATCAAATGGACCGTTTCCGTCCCTCATAACCATATTTCTTGCACCACTTCCCACAAGAACAGGTTGTGTGATGATATCGTAACGGTCTTTTAAATAGTCTCTAAGGTCAACAAGGGTATTCGAGCAGAAACTACGATATGGTCTTACTTCCGATTCATAAACAAAATCATACATAACATTTTCCTCCTATTACCCCTAACCGACCATTTAACTGTGCACCGTTAAATCGTTATATTATACTCTTATTTTTTACTTTGTCAATAGGTTTTAAAAAATTTTATTCGAACTCAAAAAGAAACATAACGCGGAATCGCACATTTGACGGGAGAGAATTTTCGAGTTCTCTCCAAGGCAAAAATTCCGGGGGCTTAAAACAAAGAAAAAAGCACCTGATTTTTAGTGAATATCACTAAATCCAAGTGCTTTTTTGTTGCACAAAGTTGTGCGAAGTGTGTCGGACGGTGTGGGATTCGAACCCACGTGCCCAGAGTGCAAACGGTTTTCAAGACCGCCTCGTTATGACCGCTTCGATACCTCTCTGTATATGAAGCTGTCTTTCGACAGAAATCATCAGATATTCAATTGTTTTAGAAATTCTTTTAGAAATGCGCTTTGGTGCTGCTTTCGGAGTGCCGAAAAAGTCAGATGTTGCAAGACTTTTCAAGGTTTTTGCGACCGCTGTGCCCGCAAATTTTCAAGGCTTTTATGCCGATGATGAGAGATCGGAACGCCGACACGGGGAACGCGATAAGACGGAACGCCGGCACGGTGAACGCGATAAGATGAACGCCGATATAAAACGGTCGGCGGTCGGCGGCGCGCCGATCAGAGAATTTTTTCCATGCCCATTTTCTGGACTTTGAGGCCGAGTTTTTCGTAAAAGCCGACCGCTTTTTCATTGTCTGCCCAGACGTTGAGCGTGACGTTGTAACAGCCCTGTTCCCTCGCGTAGGCGAGAACGTATTCGTAAAGGCTCTTGCCGACGTGCTTTCCGCGCATACTTTCGTCAACGCAGAGATCGTCGATGTAGAGCGTTTTTATGTCGGTCATATTGTTTTTGCCGAGGGGCCGAAGATGGACGCAGAACGCGTAGCCGACGACCGCGCCGCCGCATTCGGCGACGAAAACGGGCGTTTGACCGTCCGCGATGATCTTAAAAAGTTCTTCGTCGGTGTACTTTTTCTCGTTCGCCTTGAAAAGGTCGGGGCGAACGTCGCTGTGGACATTGTTGACCTGATAAAGCAATCTGTCGATCGTTTCGACGTCGCCTTTTTCGGCGCGTCTTATTTTCAGACCGTCTGCTGTGATCACGGTAAAAAAACACTCCCGTCTGTAATAAAATTTCGGCATATAATCGTAATAAAAAAATCCGCGTCCGCGCAGCGGAAGAAAAAGAGCGATATTTCGGAAAAAACAGGCTGTCAATGCCGACGGACAGGCTGTTTTCCCGAAGTCGAAATTACGTTCGGAGAGCGGCGTTACCCGCCGAAGACCGCGCGAGCATAGTCGGAAAGCCCGTGTTCAAAATCGAGCCCGAAACGGGTGTCCGTCCCCGCCGCGTGCGTGCGTCGGATACTGCCGACGGTCAGATCGAGCGCGATACGGACGGAATCTTCAACGGTTTTTCCGTTCAGAATCGCGCCGAGAAGCGCGGAGGCAAAAACATCTCCCGCGCCGTGGAACATCCCGTTCACGTTCTCGGAAAAGGCGTAGCCTTCCTTCCCCGTTTTCGCGTCGAAATACGCCGCGCCGAGAGTTCCTTTTTCAAGCGAAACGCCCGTTACAACGCAGATCCCGGCTCCGAAAAGAGCGAGTTTGCGAAGTATGTCCGAAATATATTCCATGCCGTAGCCGTTGCCGCGGTATTCGGTACCCGTCAGAAGACACGCTTCGGTCAGGTTCGGGGTCAGGATATGCGAACGGCGGCAGAGTTTTTTCATTTTTTCGGGGAACGTGGGCCGATACGAGGCGTAAAGCCTGCCGTTGTCGCCCATGACGGGATCGGTGAAGATCAGCGTGTCGCGGTCGGCGAGCATATCTATGATCCCGCAGACGAGATCGGTCTGGCTCTCCGAGCCGAGAAAACCCGTGTAAAAAGCGTCGACTTTCAGCCCGAGCGTCTGCCAATGCCGGGCGATCGGGAGCATTTCATCGGTCAGGTCGAGATAGGTGTATCCCTCAAAACCGCCCGTGTGGGTCGATAAAAGCGCGGTCGGAAGCACCGACGTTTCCACGCCCGCGGCGGACAGCACGGGCAAAGCGACCGTCAGGGAACATTTTCCCACACAGGATATATCATGTATGGCTACGGCTCTTTTTTGCGTTTTCGGATCTTTTTGCATAATTATACTCTTTTACAAAATATTTTTCATGTGAATGATATTGAACGGCATACATAAGTTCAACATCATGACGAGGTTGAAGATACGCGGCACAGACCGTGAACGGGTTTCGGGAGAGCGAACCTGCTTGGCGCGTCACGGAAAGGCTCGGCTGTCGGTTTATTCTATCACCTTTCGCGCGCGCTGTCAAGCGTCGGGCGCGGAATTTCAACGATTTGAGCGATGAAGCGGCGGAAAGAAGTCCGAAAAGGGAGCGAGGCGGCGAAGCGTCAGTCCTCGTCTTCGAGATCGGCGAGAATGATCTGCCATGAGATCTCCATAGATTCGGCGTTGCGGAAGCGGCGGGGAGCGCAAAACGGAGGCGGTTCGGAGGGCTCGGAGGCGCAAAACGCGGGCGGATCGCAAAGCTCGGAGGCGCAAAACGCGGGCGGATCGCAAAGCTCGGAGGCGCAAAACGGAGGCGGATCGGAGGATTCGGGAGCGGAAAGCGCCGTTTTTTCGCCGAAATCGGGAGCAACGGGGAGTTCATTCGGAGGAAAAGCGGAGATCTCGGTGAGCGCGGACACGGGCGGACCGTCGGGAGCGTCCGCATAGGAAGCCGTGAGCGGAAGAGCATTTTCAGCCGCTCCGCACGGCGCGGAGAGCGCGTCCGCATCGGAAGCCGTGAGCGGAAGAGCATTTTCAGCCGCTCCGCTCGGCACGGAGAGCGCGTCCGCATCGGAAGCCGTGAGCGGGAGCGGTTTTTCCGCGGACGGCGGCTCGGTTCGGGGCGGCTCGGCAGAGGATGTTGCCGCCGTCTCTTTCTCCGCACGGACAACGGCGTCGGATGACGCAGAGTGGGGCGAGGTGGAGCAAGGCGCGCCGTTTTCGGACGCTGTTGCGTTATCAAAGGATGAGCTGAGACGATTTTCCGCGGCATAACGGGGTTTTGAGGAGCGGTGACGCTTGTCGGGAAACTCAATGCCGTAAGGGAGTCGAGAAGCGTTCGGGCGGGAATTGATGACGGACTGTTCGACACAGCGGACGCGCAGTTCGGGCGACGAGGGATAAAGTTCGTAAACACGGGCGATATACTTTTTCAGCGCGGCGTCGGTCGGAGGTCTTTTTATCATAAAACGCATCCGGAGATATTCCCTGAGCGCGCTTCGGAGCCGCTCGTCCGAGACCTGAGCGACGATCTCGTCGAAGGTCGAGGAACGCCTTCTTTCTTTCTCAGAGAGTGTTCTTTTATTCGGTATTCTTTTATATTCGGTATTCTTATGTCCGCCTTTTGCGGCATGCCGCAAAACGGCATGCCGTTTTTCGGCATACGGTTTTTCGGCATACGGGCTTCCGTCACGCGGAGAAGATGAAGACGCTTCCGTCTTTTCGGAAATTTCCGCATTTTCGGGCATTTCCCCATTCTCGGAGTTTGCCGCGTTTTCGGGCGTTTCCCCGTTCTCGGAGTTTGCCTCGGTCTCGGTATCTTCCGTTTTTTCGAGGCTTTTCGGCTGTTCGTGTTTTTCCGTTTGTTCCGTGTTTTCGGTTTCCGCCGATGTGCCCGAAACGGTTTCGGCGCGGAGGTCGGGCGTTTCGAAAACATCGTATCTGACCGTCACGAATTTTCCTTCCTCGGAGCGTATCGGCGAATGCCTGACATATCCCGCCGCTTCAAGTTCCGAAAGCGCGGCGCGGACGCTTTTTTCGCGTTCGCCGCTTTCTCTCACGATATGAGAGACGGAAAAATCCCATTCGTCGGAAAAACTCAGCATATACGCCAGAAGCCCTCGGGCTTTGAGCGACAGTTCCTTTTTGCGGAGCGCGGAATTGCTTATCTGAGTGAAATTTTTTGTCTGGTTTGCGCGTATAACGGGCATTTATGTTTTTTCCTTTCTTTTCATTTTCGTGAAAACGGGGCGCGCGCGACCGTTTCCCTTTTTACATGATAGCAGAGCCAACCCCTCTGCGAACCCCGAAAATGTGAAAAAAGAAAAAACGCGTTCGGGATATTTGCGCGGCGGCGCGGCGAAAAAACAAATTCAGACATACAAACGCGATCGGAAAAACCGGTCGCGTTTATTTTTTTTGCCCGTTGCGGAGAAGCGCGGAAAAAGTTTTCTGTTTTGTCACAAAATCGGTGTTCGCAGAGGGGTTAAAGGTGATAGGCTGAAAGCGGAAACGGAGCAAAGGCTTCGGTCGGCGGGAAAACACGGTGAACACTCATGCGGCGGCAAAACCGTTAAGGTCTCAAACATGAAATCACGGAAAAGAGGTGCGGAATGAAAGAAACAAGATCAAAAAACAAGGGACAGAAGACGGTCAGAGAAATTCTCGAAGATATAATGAAAAGCGAGGTCAGGGACGAAAAACTCAGGGAAAAACTCTCGGCGTGCGGATTGGAGGGAAAAAATCAGAACATGAAGACCGCGCTTGTTTACAGTCTTTACGAGTTGGCGCGGAACGGGAACTCGAAGGCGGTGGACATCATTCTCGGACTGCTTAACGAGAATGAGGAAAAAAACCGTGAAACGGTCATCAACGTCAATATCGTTGACTGACACGCGTCCGTGCAAAGACCGTAAACAAGGTTTAAGAGATCGGACAAAACCGTACACGGTCCGCGTCGGAAATATACGGCGGCGCTTTGCCGTCGGACTTTTTGAATACGAAATCATTAAATAACAAAGGAGAACAGCATGAACGAAAAATTGCAGATCTGGAAAGACAGGTTCGCGCAGGCGGAAGCGGAATACTCCGCGCGGCTCGCGGACTACGACAGGTGGACGAAACAGTACAAGGGCGACAGGCAGGTGTTCACCGACGGAAGAAGGGCGAAAAACGCGTCGGTCGTGAGGAATTTCACGTTTGAACTGATCGAGGCGCAGATCGACAACACGATCCCGATGCCGAAGGTATCTTCGCCCGTACATTCGCCGAAAAAAGAGCGGAACGCGAGGGCGATCGAATCGATGCTCCGCGCGGCGGTGAGGAAGATCGCGCCCGAAAGGACGAACTCGGAGGAGGACAGAATGACAAAGATCCTCGGACAGAGTTTCCGTCTTATCGGCTGGGACAGCGAAAAAAACACGCGCGCGGGCTGCGGAGAGCCGTTCGTCCGTCTTCTGCATCCGAAGCAGGTCATTCCCCAGCCCGGAGTGACGGAACTTGACGGCGCGGACTATGTTTTCGTCACGTTTACGGACACGAAAGAAAGGCTGAACAGGCGTTACGGGGTGACGGTCGATGACGGTGAGTTCGGGCGCGGAGAGACGGAATACGGGAACGACACGGTGATGCAGGTAACGGCTTATTACATCAACGGTGAAGGCACTCTCGGCGTTTTCTCATGGGCGGGAAACACGGTTCTGGAAGATTACGAAAAATACCGCGCACGGCTTCAATACGCGTGCGACAGATGCGGCGCGCTCCATGCGTTCAGGGGCAAAAAATGTTCCTGCGGGGGCAAGGCGACGGTGCCTGCGGAATGCCCCGGCGAGGCGATCTTCACGGACATCGAGTGCGCGGACGGGAGCATTATAAACGTGTGGGAGCGAAAAGACGGTGAGGTTACACGGACGGTCCTCCCCTATTACACGCCGTCGGTCTTTCCGATCATCATGCGCAAGAATGTTTCGCTGTACGGACAGTTCGGCGGAGAGAGCGACTGCGAGTTGATCGCGGACTTGCAGACGGCGCACAACAAACTTTACAGCAAGGTGCAGGAAAAACTGCTGAAAGGCGGGTCGGTGCTGACGCTTCCGCGCGGGGTCAGGATCGAGACATCGGACAGAGAGGACAAACTCGTCTTTCTCGACAACGCGGGGCAGAAGGCGATGATCGACGCGATCAATCTCCAGCCTTCGGTACAGCAGGATCTTCAGTTGCTTTCAAAATATTACGAGGACGCGCGCTCAACGCTCGGCATAACGGACGCGTATCAGGGAAAACGTGACAACACGGCGGTGTCGGGAACGGCGAAGCAGTTCTCGGCGGCGCAGGCGGCGGGCAGGATCGAATCGAAGATAAGGCTGAAAAACATGGCGTACTGCGATCTTTTCAAGGCGATCTTCCAATATATGCTCGCGTACGCGGACGAGCCGAGGACTTTCGGAAACGGCGCGGAAGAAGAGCCCGACACGGTCTTTTCGCGTTACGATTTTCTTGAAAGAGACGGGGACGGCGAATGGTATTACGACGACGACTATATTTTCGAGGTGGACGGTTCGGCGGCGTTCCTGGATGACAGACAGGCGATGTGGGCGGAGGTCAAGTCCGATTTCGTCAACGGAAGGTTCGGAAACCCCGACGATCCGAAAACGGTCGAAACGTATTGGAGGCAGTTGGAAAAACTCGATTATCCGAATGCAGCCGGCGTACTCAGGGAGTTGAACGGAGAGGAAGATAGGGAATAAGGCTCTTCGGAAAAGGGCGGAGGCTCTGCCCGGCAATGCAGTTCACAAAAACGTAACAAATTCGGGGTTCGCAGAGAGGTTCGGTCTGATAACATAAAGGTGCGATGAGGAGATCCGAAGCCGAACGGCGGCGAGATGACGGGGATTTTCCGAACGGCAGAGCCGAAGCGACGGCGGTTTTCCGAACGGCGGCGAAGCGACGGGGTTTTTCCGAACGGCGGCGAAGCGACGGCGATTTTCCGAACGGCGGCGGCGAAGTGACGGCGGTCTGACAAAAGGGCGGCGCGCGTTCCGAGGGCGGAAGTCTCATTGCGAAGAGATCAAAGCGGTGAAAGGAGGTGTTGGGAGATGAAAAGGGACATAAGGCAAAAAGTTTCGGAGTTCGCGGGAAAGGTCGCGGCGGCGATCGCGGGAAGCGTGAAGGCGCCGAAATCGGATGAAGAAACGGACGTTGAAAATTCCGACTTTTACGCGTGCGGAAGCGACGGAGGCGGAGAAGAGGACGGAAGTTACGCGGCGGGCGCAGACGGAAGCGAAGACGCTTTCGGAGAAGATGAAAACGAAAGCGAAAACGGCGAAGATCCCGAAGAAGAGGAAAGCGGCGACGCACCCGAAACGGCGGAAGCGCGGGAGGAGCCCCGAAATGAAGAGGCACTCGCGACGGACGCGGCGAGAGAGGCGGAGCGGCAACTCGCGCAGATCAGGCGCGCGTTTCCCGATTGCGGAGCGACGAGCATCGAAGAACTGGGCGATGCGTTCGCGAAACTTATGCGGGCGGGAGAATCGATCGGGCTGAGCGCGGCGGACGCATACGCGGCGACGCACCTATCGCAGCTGCGCGCGAACGCGGAAAAAGAAGCGGACGGGCGGGCGCGGGCGCGTATCGGCTCGAAGGCGCACCTTCTCCGTTCGGAAGGAAATCAGTCGGGGCTTTGCGAAGTTCCGAGAGGCGTATACGAAAAGTACAGGCGACTGCTTCCGAACGTCAGCGACAGAGAGATCAGAGAGCATTACAACAGATCTCAGCACGAATGACGGTATCTTCGGAAGGTGTGCTTTTCCCTCGGAATTAAAACGGCGCGTCCGACAGAGCCGCTTTCTCCCGTCCGAACATACCGTATTTCGGGTCTGACCGACGGAGAAAACGCAAAAGGCTCACGGAATAAGCGAAACACGGGGCGCGGCGGAGAAAAAGGCTTTATCTCCCCCGATCGGCGACAGATCTCTCCGCCAAGCCCCGAGGATCGCGAAGCAACGCTCCGACGGGCGGAAAACACGGGTCAAAAGCAAATATCATTGACAGTATAAAACAAACCGACAAATGAAAAGGAGAAAAAAAAATGGCAAACATTACTTTCAGTAAAAGTTCGGGACTGAACAATTCGGTTTACGGGCAGTCCTACGAACCGATCAAAATGATGATCGAAAAGAAGGCGGAGGCTTTTGAGAAGCAGTCGATACTTCCCAAGATCTACAACATGGACACTTCGTCCTCTTTCGCGGAAAAGATCACGTCGATGACCTCGATGGACGGGTTCAAGCCCGTTGACGAGGGTGCGGCGTTCCCCGCGGAAAGCTGGCAGGAAGGATATTCAAAGACGCTGACGCACGTCACGTTCAAGAGCGAATTTACGATCACGGAAGAGATGCTCGACGACTCAAAAATCATCAATCTCCGCAAGAAGCCGACAGCGTTCATCACGGGCTACATGAGAATGAGAGAACTTTTCGGTTCAAATCTTCTGACGGGAGCGACGGGAGAGAGCATAACTTTCAGAGGTCAGACCTTCTCGACGACCTGCAACGACGGGCTTCCCCTGTTCCACACCGCGCACACCTCGATCACGGACGCATCCGCGACCCAGTCGAATATGTATTCCAACGAATTTTCCGCTGACGGGCTCGGACTTGTCGAGACCGCGATGCAGAATTACACGGACGACAAGGGAAATATTCTCGGAGTTGTTCCCGACACGATCGTCATTCCGAACAAAATGTCGCTGAAAAAGGCTGTGTTCGCGTGCATAGGAGCGGACAAAGATCCCGCGACATCGAACAACGGTTTCAATTATCAGTTCGGCAGATGGAACGTCATCGTCGATCCTTACTGGCAGCCCGCAGAGGGCACCAATCCGTGGATCGTTCTGTCCTCGCAGTACAACGAAGACAACATCGGCGCGGTTTGGTTCGACAGAAAGCCGCTCACGCTCAAAGCGGACGAAGATCCCGCGACGTGGAACATGGTCTGGAGAGGAAGAGCGAGATTTTCCGCGGGCTTCAACGACTGGCGCGCGTTCGCGATCGGCGGCACAGAGAGCGGCACGGAACTGAAATAAGGAGGTAAAGGACGATGAAAGAAAAGACTTATGCGGGCAGGATCAAGAACTCGGCGGCGCAGTACGTCAAGGCTCTTTTTGAAACGAAAGCGGGCAAGACGGGCAAGAAGACCGTCGGCGGCGATCTGAGAGCGGCAAAGCCGCAGTAAAACGGCAGTCAGCGGACAGCGGACAGCAGATAGTGGTCAGCGGGCAGCAGACAGCAGTCAGTTGTCAGCGGGCAGCGGACAGCAGATAGTGGTCAGCGGGCAGCAGATAGTGGTCAGCGGTCAGTGATTCTGCGAGAGTTTGCGGCTGCGTTACTTTGAATTGATTTTTCGTCCGCGGCGCGATACATGAGCGGTCACGGGCGGTCTGATACGCGACGGTCAGGTTCAAAAACGCATTCGGCGCCGAAAGCCTCTCCCGACACGGCGCGTCGGGAGGGCTTTCGGAGAAGCGGAAAGGGAAAAAGCCTCCGCCGACGGCAGGCGCTGGAGGAACAGAAGACAGAACGTGTATTTTCGGTCGCGGAAGCGGCGGAACAAACGCGGCACGGCGGACTTTTTGACACCGCCTGTGCGAAGAACAGATCATCAAAACTTTTTCGGAAAAAGGTTTGGGAAGGACAGGAAATGACATACAGACAGATAAAAGAGCAGATCAGAAAACTCGGATACCTGAACGAACGCGATTTCGCGTTCGAGTTCGGTGACACTCTGAGAGAAGATGTGAACGATGTGCTTTTCGAACTTGCGTCGGACGCGGCGCCGATACGCAGAAGGATCGCGGTCGAGCGCGTTTCGTCGGACGGCAGAACGGAATTCGACATCGGGCAACTGCTCGGGAAAGACTTTATGCGCTTCGACGAAACGCCTCCGCGCAACGCGGACACGGGCACTTCGGTCGAAGGCTGGCAATTTGAAACGGACACCGTTGTAAGGCTTCCGAAAAGCGCCGTCGGGAAGTTTTTCATCGGTTACATCAAAAATCCCGCCACGGTCGAAGCCGAGGACGAACTTGATTTCGAGCCGGATATTTCCGAAGCGGCTCAGCGGCTGATCGCGCTCGGAGTTGCGGCGAGGATATACGCCGACGATGAACCGGAACTTGCCGAGGGTTACGCGAGAAAATTCGGGGAACTGAAAAACAGTTTGAAACGGGGCGCGGACGTCACGGACGCATGGGAAAACACGACGGGGTGGCTCTGATATGACAAACGGGAATATTACAAGGGAATTTTCACAGATAAAAGGAATTGACGCGCAGGCGAGCCCGTCGGTCATCGACGCGGACAGAGCCGTTTCCGCGACGGATCTTTTTCCTGAAAACGGACGGCTCGCAACCCGTCCCGCGCTCGTTCACGCGGGTGTTTTCAAAAAGCCCGTCGAAAAAGCGAAAGGCGCGTTCGGGATCTACTCCGTCGGGGACAAAGTGCTTCTGAGGCTGGGCGCGTATATGCTCGAATGGCTGTGTTTTCCGAATGTGAACGGGCTGAGTTTTTCGGGAGACGAACTGATCTCGGACGGGGATTACACGGTTCTTGCCTCTTCCCTTTCGTCGCGCATAAGCGAAAACCCGCCGCTTTCGGCAGACGCGACGGTCGAATTCGACGACGCGCTGATCGTCTATAACGGTAACGGCGTGTTCCGTTTCGGAAAGGACGGGACGAGTGTGTATACGCCCTCCGCCGCGCTGAGCCGAATGAATGCGGTCGCGAGCGTTTCGGAGTTTTCGGCGATCGCGGAAAGGGACGCGCCTCTCATTTGCAGGGACGGAAAATATCTCGGCGCGAAAAATATGCTTTCGCCGTGTTTCCGCGTCAGCGTGACCGCGGACGGGAAAAGCAAAACGTTCGTTCTCGGGAAAAGCGGCGCGAAAATGATCTCGTGCGTTTACACGTTTGAGGGAACAGAGGTCTTCAAGACGCTTTCGGACGGTTCGGCGGGCTCTGTGACATTGCCGTCCATACCCGACAAGAACACACAGATCACCGTTCTGTGCAGAGAACCCGACGAGGAAAAAACCGTGAGGGAGCCGCTGACAAAAGCGTTCGGCGCGGTCTTCGACGGACGGGTGTTCCTGTGCGCGGCGGCGGAAAGCGGCGCAAGCGGAAGGGTCATTTTTTCGGCGGAGGGCGACCCGTTCTTCTTTCGCGAAAATGCGGTCTGCGCAGGGTCGGAAGGAACGCAGGTCTTCGCCGAAGTCGGGAAATATCTGGCGGCGATCGAGCGTGCGGGAGCGGCGGCTCCGCTGATACGCTTTCATTATCCGAGGACGGCGGCGGGAGACGCGTTGGGGAAAGAATACCCGGCGGAATACGGACTTTATGACTGCGGCGTGACGGGGACAGGCAACGCCGTTCATCACCTCGGCTCTCCCCTTTTCGTTTCCGAGGACGGGGTCAAGCGCATCGTTCCGACGGCGGTCAACGACACTTCGAGCCTGCGCTCCGCGTCGGAAGGCATCGACGGGCTTCTGAAAAGATATTCGGGAACGCCGCGTCTGACGGCTTTCAACGGCACGGCGCTTCTTTCGGTCGGGACGGATCTTTTCGTCTCGCGGGACGAGGCGAAGAACGGGCGCACGGGGAAAAAGGAAAACGGCTGGTTTCTCTGGACGAATATCGGAAGCGAAAGCGGAGCGGCGCCGTTCGCGGTGCAGGGCATCGGATCGGAGAAAAACGGAAAAGCGGCGGTTCTTTCGGGGACGGCGGACGGAGATATTTCGGTCGAGTATCTCGGCGCGGACGCGGACGCGGATTTTGAAGGAACGGACGCGGAAAGAACGATCGAGCCGACGCTGGTCACGGCGACGGAGGATTTCGGAGACAAAACGCGGATGAAAAGGCTTGAAAAACGCGGCTGTTCGTTCGGAGCGAACGGAGACGTTCGGCTCTTCATCGTTCCCGATCCGACAACAGACGAAGAAGGAGATCCCGTGACGGACGGGTTTGAAGTCCGTCCGTACGGGGCAAACGGAAGATATGCGTTCAGACCGACAGACGCGGCAGGGCGCGGTTTTTGCGCGGTCGTAAAAGGACGCGGACGGACAGAGATCGGCGATATCGTTCTGAAAGCGAGGAAGACGAAGCCGATCGGAGGAAGGAGACTGAAATGAAAATGAGATATATTAAAATAACTGTTCAGGGGCAAATGCTGTTCGCGGACGCGGAGCCCGTTCTGTCGGGATCGAGAAATCTTTACGGGGTCGAATTCGTATTTGAGACCGAGACGGACGGCGCGCGGTACGTGCAGTTTGAAAAGGAAGGCGTAAAGAGCGTTTATCTTCCGATAGGAGAAGATGAAAAGGTCGCGATACCGAACGAATTTTACGCGGAGCCGGGCGTCATCCGCGTCACGGCTTTCACGGGAGATCTGGCGACGATGACGGGAGCGGAGATCACGGTTATGCGCTCGGCTTATGCGTCGGATACGCTTCCCGCGGGATCGGAAGACGCGGGCGTGACCGAAAAATGCGTTTTCACGCCGACAGACGAAACAGGCGTAACGGTCATCAAAAACGACGCGGAGGGATTCAAAATATTCAGCGGCGGACAGTTCGTGCGCGTCGGAAGCAAAAACGATTACACGGACGCGGACAAAGCGCTCGTCGGGCTTATCCCGTCAAAGGCGGACGAGGCGGATCTGGAAGACTGTCTCGAAACAGTCGGAACGATCCTGCGCGACAAGGTCGACAAGGTCGAGGGCAAAGATCTTTCGACGAACGATTACACCGACTATGCAAAAGAACTTCTTGAAACCTGGATGCCTCAGGAGTTTGACTGGATTACGGAAAGAGTAGGGACGGTCGAAGCAAATGCGTACAACAACTATCTGAAAAAGGTTGACAAGGTCGAGGGCAAGGGGCTTTCGACAAATGATTACACCGATGAGGACAAAGCGGAGGTCGCAAAAATCGCAAACAAGGTCGACAAGCCGTCTCAGAAAGGAATTCTTTCAAACGAAAGCGCCGTGGGGGTGATAACGCTCGTCAAGTCAACGACGATGCCGGAAGAACCGAACGATTCCATGATCCCGACGACAAAGCTGCTGAAAGATTATGTCGGGGACAAAAGCAACCCGTTGCAGCTATCCGATACGGACAAAACGAAGGCAATGGTATTGATCCAGCACAATTATGACAGCGAAACGCAAACGGAAAAATACATCGCGCGGTCGATCGATGTGAACAATCTTTCCGAAAGCGGTCTGGCCGCTTACAACATACCGACTTCAAAAGCCGTTATAAGCTGGGTCAAAGCGTACATCGAAAGCCTTAACCAAAGCGGAGGCGCGTAACCGATGAAAACAAAGATATTCGAAGGACGGAACGCGCAGGCGATCGCGGAGGCAGGATCATGACGGAATCGATAATCGCAGCAATGATTACGGGCGGGCTCGCGCTGATCGGAACGGTCGGAACGATCATCGCGTCCTCCCGAAAAACGGAACATCATATCAGGACGCATCAGGCGGTCACGGACGAAAAAATAACGGAACTGACGCGGGAAGTGCGCGAACATAACAATTTCGCAAGGCGCATGCCCGTTGTCGAGGAGCAGATAAAAGTCCTGAACCACAGGGTCAGGGATCTGGAAGCGAGGTGAAAAGATGAAGATCAATTTCGCGGTAAGAGCAAAAAACAAAACATTCTGGCTTTCGCTCGTGCCTGCGGCGCTTCTGCTCTTTCAGACGCTCGCGGCGGTGTTCGGAATACCGACGGACTTCGGGGATCTCGGACAAAGGCTGACGGCGGCGATCAACGCGCTGTTCGCGGTTCTGACGCTCGTCGGCGTCGTCGCAGACCCGACCACGAAAGGGCTTTCCGACAGCGAGAGAGCCATGAGTTACACTCAGCCGCAGTAGCGGCACGGAATACGGAAAAGAGACATGTAAACGGAACGGGAGGTTCCGCGGCATGACGGAGAAAAAGGAACGGAAAAATGAAAATAATCTGCAGATATGCGCTGAAAAACTCAAAAATACTTCCGAGACGGAAAATTCGCGTCGAAGGGATAATTTTCAGCCTCGAAAAAAGCGTTACGGGCTCGGCGACGGCGGTCGCAAACAGGCTTGACGGGGCGCTTTCCGACCGCGCGTATCACTATGTCTGCGGCGAGGGGATCGTCTACGCGCTGGCACACCCGACGCGCTTTGCCGCCCATTCGGGGGGAACGGCGGACGAAAGATACATAGGAGCGGCGCTCGTGCTTCCCGCGGCGAAAAGCGATGAAAAAAACTGTCCGTACGCGGTCTACCGCCGTTCGGAAGCGGACATCAGAACGGGGAACGTATTCGGAACGGCGGTCGAACTCGCGGCGGATCTGTGCCGACGGTTCGGGCTCGATCCCTGCGCGGACGGAGTTATCCTGACGCGGAAAGAGGCGGCGGAGCGCGGTATTGCGGCGGAAGGCGCAAGTCCCGAAAGCGTTTTTGAGACGCTCGGCGGCAAAATGAGCGCAAAAAAACTCCGCGAACAGATAAGCAAACTGCTCGCGGGTTAAAATAAAAAACTTGCCTTTTTCCGGCTTAGGCTGAATATGTTTTTCAAAAAGTATAAGAGTGCCTGCGAAAAATTTCCGCAGGCACTTTCAAATTTAAGTCAGGTCTGACAAAACTACTGTCTCACCGAATCGGTCTTCTTTGCCACGAAGTAGAATATCGCCATGGCGTCCGCTATGTCCACATCGTTGTCGTCGTTTACGTTGCAGCGGACAAGAGCTTCGTCGGGAAGCAGTTCCTTTTTCGCAACATGGTAGAACACAAGCATGGCGTCGGTGATGTCAACCTCACCGCTGCCGTCCGCGTCGCCGTAAATAAAATCGGGGTTATCGGAAATATCTACAAAGCCAAAGCCATGTACTTCCGCATATTTCTGCGCATATGTGCCTTTTTCGCCGAATATGGTTTTCAGGTCGGAGCAATCACTAAAAGCATACTCTCCTATTGAAGTAACGCTTGAAGGAATATTTATGCGAGTTAATGATGAGCACCCTGTAAATGCCCCGTCACCTATCGTTACCAAACCATCGGGCAATGTTACACTTATCAAACTGTCACATGCAAAGAATGTATAACTCTCTATTGAGGTCACACCTTTGGGTACAGTTATTTCAGTTAATTGATGGCAATTATCAAACGCGCTTTCGGCGATAGACGTCACGCTGCCATCCTGCGGAATAACGCTGCCGTTACTACCCTTTATCAGTTTTTTTGTTTTTTTCTCAATAAGGCAGTTCCCTGCAGCGGTATATACGGTGTTGTTCTTTTCTACATTGATACTGTTCAATCTCAAACAATAAGAAAGAGCGTCATGCTTGATTGTTTTTACGGTACTCGGTATAGTTATTCCGGTCAGTCCGAGAAAGTTTGTAAACGCATAGTTTTCTATCGTTGTTACAGAATACTTGCCCAGAGTACGAGGTATTACAACATCACCCGAAGCATTTCCGACAACATGCAGCAATGTTGCCTTGCCGTCTGAGATCATATACAGCCAATTTCCCTCGACAGCAAAGGAACTGCATGAAACAAATTTAATATTTTTTTGTTCTGCGTATGACTGTGCGTTCGAACCGTTTTTACCGTAAACAGTCAATTCGTCGGTACTATTCAACGCAAAGGGTCCTATATACTTTACTCCGGAAGGAATACATACGGCAACCAAAGCCGAGCATTGATTAAAGGCATAAGAACCTATCGAAGTCATACTGTTCGGAAGCATTATACTCGGCAAAAACGAGCAACCTTCAAAAGCGGAATCTTCTATTGAAGTTACGCCCTCCGCAATGGTCAAGTTCAGCAACGACGAACAGCCTTTAAATGTTGCTTTTTGCACTGTTTTTACTTTTTCGGGAATATTTATTTCTTTTAATTTTTCACAATTGTAAAACGCATAACTGCCTATTGAAGTCATACTGCGAGGGATAGTTGCGTTTTCCAATGCGGTGCAGTTTCGGAACGCATGATCGCCGATAGACGTTACCCCTTCGGATATTGTTACGCTTACGAGATCCCAACAAGAAGAAAATGCGTTTGAACCTACTGTTTTAACATTGCCAGGAATCACTATACTTTTAAGTTTCGAACAACCCTCAAATGCATGTTCACCGATAGAAGTCACATAGCCGGGAATATTTACACTTGTCAGCCCCTTACAGTCATAAAATGTAGAATCGACTATAGATTTCATACCTTTTGAAAATTTTATGCTTTTCACTCCGCCGCAATGCCTGAAAACACCGGTACCCATTGTAACCACGCTGTCGGGAATGACTATGCTTGTAAAACTGTCACAACCAAAAAACGCAAAATCTCCTATAGATGTCACGCTATCGGGAATTGTTACATCATTTAAAAATCCGCAGTCGTAAAAAGCCCTATCCCCTATTGATTTTACACTATCGGGAATCGATACATTTTTCAAACCGCTACAACCTCTGAATACGGAGCCACCTATCGCCGTCACGGGATAACCGCCGAGCTTTGAAGGAATGATGACAGTTCCGGACACAGCATCGGAATCAATCCCCGTAATCGTCGCTTCTCCGCCCGTAACTTCGTATTGCCAGCTGCCCGATTGCAACGCGTGGGACGAAACCGCGAATGCGGGCACAAGCGAAAGAATCATTGTCAGCGCAAGCAATGCAGAAAACGCTTTTTTCATTTTTTATACCTCTTTTTCAGTTTTCCGCAAAGAAGCGGATACCATTTTAATAGTTATATACAGTATACCACCTTTTCCGATTTTTGTCAATATATTACCGCTTTTATATCACCGCAAAATACAAAGAATAAAACCTTCCTTTTTTTTCTGTCCGACACAACAGCCAACCGTCGGACAGAATAAGTATCGCTCATATACAAAACCTGCTGAAACAAGGTCTTTCACCTCATTTCAGCAGGTAATTATAATTGTGTTTTGAAAATATCGCCTTGTTACTTCACGGAATCGGTTTTATTCGCCACATAGTAAAATATCTTCATCGCGTCAACGATGTCAACCGCGCCGCTGTCGTCGGTGTCGCAGTGCGCCAAAACCGAACCGGGGAGAAGCTCCTTTTTCGCAACATGGTAGAACACGAGCATGGCGTCGGTGATGTCAACCTCACCGCTGCCGTCCGCGTCGCCGTAAACGATATTAAGGGTCGGCTCGATAGAATAAAGGCTGAAATGGTCGGTTTCAAACACCATAAAACCGTTTGAATAGACAGCGTTCATGTCGGTTTTTGCGCCGTTGTCGGCGATATGGTAAACGCGCATATCGGCGCCGTTCATGCCTTGCGGAACGGGAAGAGCCACGCGGACAGAGCCGTTCGGCTGAACGGCTTCGCCGTCCTTGACAAGGCTTATATCAAACACCGCCTTTTCAGAGGTCTGCTCTTTTACAACAACGGAAAGTTCCGCATTTTCGGGAACACCTCCGCCGACGGTCACGCCGCTTGACGTGTCCGTAAGTTCGCGATATTCGACAAACGGTATGCCGTTTTTGTCCGCATAGGTTTCGGCATAAGAACCTTTAACGCCGTATATAGTCAGGTTGTCGCAGTCGTCAAATGCGTAATTGCCTATGTTTACAACGCTTGCGGGGATGAGTACAAATTTAAGTTCGGCGCAGTTCAAAAAGGCACAGGCTCCTATCTGCGTTGCGCCGTCGGGGATTTTTACGAAAGTCAGTTTTGAGCAGCCGTAAAATGCGTATCTGCCTATTTGGCGCAGTCCTGCCGGAAACGAAATTTGGGTCAGTTCGGGGCAAGCATTGAACGCGTTATCACCGATATTTTTCAAACCGTCCGGCAACCTGACACGGGTAAGCTTCGGGCAGGCCGCAAAAGCGCCTTCAGTGATTTCCGTAATATTCGGCAGGGATACTTCCGCAAGTCCCGAGCCGCTGAAAGCGTTATCACCGAGTTTTGTTACGCTGTCCGGAATACTTATTTTTGTCAAATCCGTGCAGCCCGCAAAGGCTCTTGCTCCTATCTCGGTCACGCTGCCGTCGGACGGGATAATGCTTGTCTTACAGCCGACGACAAGTTTTTTTGAGGATTTTTCAATAAGGCAGTTGTCAACGCTGAAAAACTCCGTGTTGTTTTTGTCAACGGTTATCGAGGTCAGCCCCGGGCAGTACGCAAATGCGGAGGAGGCTATCCATGTCACGGCAGAGGGAACAGTCAGCTGCGTCAATCTGTCGCAGCCCCAAAAAGCGGAGGAGCCTATCGAAGTCACGCTGCCGTCGGACGGAATAACGCTTGAAGCACAGCCCGCGATAAGGTTGCCTGAAGATATTTCCGTAAGGCAGTTGCCCGCGTCACTGAAAAATGTATTTTTTTCGTCAACCGTAATGCTTTCGAGAGAGGGACAATCGGAAAATGCACCCGCTCCTATATTCGTCACATTTGCGGGTATATTTATGCTTGTCAGACTGCCGCAACCCTGAAAGGCTTCGGGAGCGATAGAGGTCAAGCCGTCGGGCAGAGTTATCGAAGAAAGAGCAGAGCAATCCTTAAACGCGCCCCACGCGATCTCCGTCACACTGTCGGGAAGAGTTATCCCGGTCATAGCCGAGCGGTTGAAAAATGCGGAATCGCCTATCACGGTCACGGTGTATCCGCCGAGCGTGGACGGAACAACAACGCTGCCCTCAACGTCGCCGTAATAATCCGTAACAACGGCTGTGCCGTTTTTCACGTCGTATTGCCAAGCGCCGACGTATTTTGCCGAGAATTGCGCGGCGAATGCGGGAACAAGAGAAAGTACCAGCGCAAACGTCAGCAGCACGGAAAGTGTTTTTTTCATTTTTTATACCTCTTTTGTTTTCGCCCGCAGACGAAAACTTTTAATTTTCACAGGTATTATACTACCGTTTAATGTTTTTGTCAACATATTTAAATTTTTATCATACGGAAAATCCATATCACGGAATTTATATCTCCGAATCAGCCGCAAAAGCAGTTCTTTATTAAATTGAACCCCATATTTTGCAAGCAAAAGTATATATCACAAAGTTTTATAGAGTTGTAAGTCAAAGCCGACAGGTTTTATCTCGAATCAAACCCCTGTTTCGCGAGCAACAGCAGCGTTATAACATTCGGAAACGCCATAAGCCCGTTGCAGATGTCCGCCGCCGCCCACGCGGCGCCGACAGGGACAAACGCGCCGAGAAAGACAAAAAAGATGTAAACGGAGCGGTAAAGCGTGAGAAAAAGCCCGAAAAAGCGGCTTTTTCCGCAAAGATAACGCAGGCTTTGCTCGCCGTAGAAACACCAGCCGACAACAGTCGTAAACGCGAAAAGGATCAGGCAGATACAGAGAACCGTGCTCCCGATGTGCGAGTTTTGTCCGAAAAGCGGAGACAGCCCCCGCGTAAAAGCGTCCGTCACGAGTTCGGCGGCTTCGGGAGCGGCTCCGTCGCCCGAAAACGGAGCGTCCGCGCCTGTAACAAGAACCGCAAGACCTGTCAGAAAGCAGATGACATGAGTGTCAAAAAACGTTCCGAGCATCGCGACAAGTCCCTGTTCGTGCGGATCTTTTCCGTCCGAACACGCTATGGCTATCGGCGCCGTTCCCACGCCCGATTCATTGGAAAATATCCCGCGTGAAACACCCGCGCGGACGGTCTGCGCCAGCCCGTAGCCGACCGCGCCGCCGACCGCGGCGGACGGATCGAGCGCGCCGACGAACATACGGCGGAGAGCGTCGGGCAAAAGAGAGATATTGCCCGCGATCACGCACAGCGCAAGCAGAATGTAGATCCCCGCCATGACAGGCACGGCGACGGACGAAAACGTACTGACGCTCCGAAGTCCGCCGAAGATGATGACTGCCGCAATAAAGGTCGAAACGACGGCGAATACGGCGACCGAAACGGGGATTTCCGAGCCGAAGGCGGAGAAAGATCCGTTCCGCCCGAACGACGCGGAAATGCTCCGCGCGCACTGAGCCATGCCGCTCGACTGAACGAGGGTTCCGAGCCCCGTGACAGCCGCCGCAACGCAGACAAGAGAAAAAAAGACCGCCGACGCGCGGGGAAGGAATTTCAGACGCGGAAAACGCGCTCCGAGCCCGCGCTCCATATACAGGAACGGTCCGCCGAACGGCGTGCCGCCGCTGTCTTTTTCGCGGTAACGGACGGCGAGAAAGCCTTCGGCGTATTTGACCGCCATTCCGAGAAAAGCGACCGCGAGCATCCAGAAAAGCGCGCCCGCGCCGCCCGAGGCGACAGCCGCCGTGACGCCGATTATGTTCCCCGTTCCGACCGTTGCGGAAAGCGATGTGCAAAGCGCCGCGAACGGCGAGACCCCGAACCCCGTCCCTTTTCGGAACAGCCCCGAAAACGCCGCGCGGAAGCCCCTGATCTGAACAAATCCGGTCGCCGCGGTCAGCGCGCACCCGGCAATCAATATCAGCCCTGTCAGAGGAGCGCCCCATACCGCCCGCGCCGCATTTTTGAGAAGATCCGCCATTTTTTCGCCCTCCCGAATTCACACCGTTCCGAATGTTCCACACAGATCTATATGCGGAAAATCTTCTCTTCTTGCGTGCGGAAAGACAAAAAAGGACAGCCGAGGCTGTCCTTTTGTTTTATTTTATATGTCGCGCGGGGTCGGGGTTCAGCCGACAGTCGCGGTCTCGGGCTCGGAAGCCTTTTTTTCGGCGTTTTCGGACGGAATTTCCGTCTTTTCCGCTCTTTCTGCCGTGTCCGCGCCGAACGCCTTCGCGGTGTAAGAGGTGACGCCGAGAATCGTTTCGCCGTCGATCTGGAGCGCTGTCGGACGGTCGAACTCAACGGTCACTTCTTTGCCCTCGAGAACGGTGACGCAATCGGTGTGTTTGACGTGCTCGCCCTTGAAGATGGACGGGAAGATCATGAGCGTTTTCAGTTTGCCCGAACCGTGAAAAAGCATCGTTGAGAGTTTGCCGCCGTTTCTGACCTGATCGGGGGTCGGCATCATGCCGCCGCCGTAAAATCTGCCGTTCATCGTCGGCGCGAGCCATACCTTTTTATATTCGTGCTTCACTCCGTCAACGGTCACGACTGCGTTCGTGGGCTTGTAATGGAAAAGCAAGCCTTTGATCGCGATCGAAGCGTAATTTATGTCCTTTTTGCCCTCGCCGCGCAGTTTGTCGCCGACTTCACAGCAATAGCCGTCGATGCCGTAGCCGATGCCGTTGATGAAACGGAAGGTCTTTCCGTTGACGGTCACGGTCGGGAGGTCCGTCACATACTCGGTGACGGAAAAAGGCTTGTCTTCCGCGGTTTTTCCGAGATCGTGGGCGAAGTCGTTGCCCGAGCCGAGGGGTGTGTAAAAAATGTCGTGATCGAGCGGACGGTCGCCGACAAAGTTGATGAAGCGGTTCAGAGTTCCGTCGCCGCCGCAAACTATAAGCGTGTCGTCGGCTTCGAGCGAGAAGAGCGTTTTTTCATAAACGCTTTCGTCGGTCATGTTGCAGAAGACCGCGCCTTCTCCGACAATTTTTTTCAGTCCGAGCGCTCTTTCGGTGCATTTGCCGTTGCCCGCGAGCGGATTAAAAAAAACGTATGTGGTCGCCATGTTCGTGTTCTCCTTTTTTCTTTCTCTCTTTATTTCTTTATATGCCTATATGCCGTTTTTTTTATCTGTTCAGTATCTGCATGAACTCTTCGCCGGTGATCGTTTCCTTCTCGTAAAGGAAGTTCGCGAGTTCGTCGAGTTTTTCGCGGTTTTCGACGATGATATTCTTCGCTTTATCATACTGCGCGCCGATAAGAGCGATGACTTCTTTGTCGATCTGTCCGAGCGTCTCCGCGGAGCAGGTGACCTGCGCGTCGCCGCCGAGATAGCGGTTCGTTTCCGTTTCCAGCGCGACCATGCCGAACCCGTCGCTCATTCCGTAACGGGTTATCATCGCACGGGCAAGGTTCGTCGCCTGTTCTATATCGTTGGAAGCGCCCGTCGTGACCGAACCGAAAACGACCTCTTCGGTCGCTCTGCCGCCCGTCAGCGTCGCGATCCTGTTTTCCATTTCCTCTTTCGTCATCAGATAGTGATCGCCCTCTTCGACCTGCATGGTATAGCCGAGCGCGCCCGAAGTTCGGGGAACGATCGTTATCTTCTGAACGGGAGCGGACTGCGTCTGTTTCGCGGCGACGAGCGCATGACCTATCTCATGATAAGCGACAATGCGCTTTTCGCGATCGGTCAGTATCGCGTTCTTTTTCTGATAGCCGGCGATAACGACCTCGATGCTCTCTTCGAGATCGGCCTGCGTGACGGTCTTTCGACCTTCGCGGACGGCTTTCAGTGCCGCCTCGTTGACGATGTTCGCAAGTTCCGCGCCCGACGCGCCCGACGCCATGCGGGCAACGGCGGAATAATCTATGTTCGGATCGGTCTTGACCTTTTTTGCGTGAACTTTAAGTATCTCTTCCCTGCCCTTCAGATCGGGAAGTTCAACGGGTACGCGGCGGTCGAAACGGCCGGGACGCGTCAGCGCGGGGTCGAGAGACTCGGGGCGGTTCGTCGCGGCGAGGATTATAACGCCCGTGTTGCCCTCAAATCCGTCCATTTCGGTCAAAAGCTGGTTCAGCGTCTGCTCGCGTTCGTCGTTTCCGCCAACGCGCGCGTCGCGCTTGCCGCCGATCGCGTCGATCTCGTCGATGAAAACGATGCAGGGGGCTTTCTCCTTCGCCTGCTTGAACAGGTCGCGGACTTTTGAAGCGCCCATGCCGACGAACATTTCGACGAACTCGGAGCCGCTCATCGAGAAGAACGGAACGTTGGCTTCGCCCGCGACGGCTTTCGCGAGCATCGTTTTACCCGTTCCCGGAGGGCCTACGAGCAGAATACCTTTCGGCATCGAAGCGCCGATCTCGGAATATTTTGAAGGATCGTGAAGATATTCGACGATCTCGGTCAGGTTCTCCTTCGCCTCATCCTCGCCCGCGACGTCGGAAAAATGTATTCCGTCGGACGATTTGACGTAGACCTTTGCGTTGCTCTTTCCGAGATCGAACGTCATCGCGCCGTTGCCGCCGCTCATTTTTTTCATCAGCCAGCGCGACATGAGCTGTCCGAGAAGAACAAAAATGACGATCGGGAGCACCCATGAAAGCAAAAAGCTGAGTATCGGAGACGTTTCTTCGATTATCTCGCTCGCAAACTTCGCGCCCGAGCCGTGCAGACGCGCGACGAGATCGTCGTCGTCAATGCGTCCCGTTTTATAGATATTCCCTTCCTTATCGGAAAATACGATCTTGTTGTCCGCGACTTCGACTTCGGCGAGCTGTTTCTCCTCCGTCATCGTCATAAACGTTCCGTAATCGACTTCCCTGACCTGTATCTCGTTGATCCTCGGCATCAGGAGCAGGTTGAAAAGAAGGATAACGATAAGCGCGATCCCGTAATAGAAAAACAGCGGTTTTTTAGGTTTTTTTACTTCATTCACGGAAAGGACACCTCACTGTCTTCGGAATTTTTCTCCGCGCTCGCGGAGCACCGTACACGTATAATATATTGCAAAATATATGTGTATTATATCACAAAACAGCGAAATAAGCAACCCCTTAAAAATATTTCATTCCAAACTGTTAAAAATTCCTCGGTCCGGAGCCGGAGGTTTGTTTTCCGCGCCGCCGATACCCGAAAACACGACGGAAAACGGCGGGAGATATTCTCTTCCCGCCGCAGTCTGTTTTTTTGAAAAAGATCTCATTTTCCGCTCTTTCCGACGGACGGAAAACGGCGCGAAGACCGCGCGACCGCCGAAATGCCGAAAAACCGTTACCTTTGCCGAAGCATTTTTCCGTAAAGTTTTCCGACGCCGAATTTCCAAACGAGGAGCATTCCGAACACGGCGCCGACGACCGCCTGAAGGATCTGATACGGAAGTTTCAGAACGGCGTATTCGGGCGTGCTGTAAATAAACGCTCTTCCGAGAGAGTAGCCGACGACCATGATGACAGCGCCGAGCGTCACGCCTATGCCCGAAGAGACGGCGGGATGTTTTTTCAGCACATAATGCGAAAAAACGGAGATGACGACCGCCTGCAAGCCGTGGGTCACGAGCGAAACGAACATCGGCGTCGGATAAAAGAACAGGTCGCCGAGGAACGCGCCGATGCCGCCGACCGCAAACGCGGCGATCGGGTCGAGCAGAATGGCAGCCGTGCAGATAATGATGTCGTTCAGATAAAGATGCCCTCCCGGAACGGGAACGCCGAACGAACTCAGCGCGACATTCAGAGCCATGAACAGTGCGGTCGAGCAGATCCAGACCGCGGTTCTTCTTTTTTTGTTAATTTTCTCTTGCATTTTCATTTTCCCCCTTGCAATTCATGCAAAACTATTATACAATATTTCTGATAATGTTAAATAGTCAGAAACGGAGAAAAAAATATAACCAGATGAAACATACGGTGAACAAAAAAGACAGGCCTGTCTATTTACAGATATACAGACAGTTCCGCGACGATATAATCGGCGGGATATACGCTTACGGCGAAAAACTTCCGTCAAAGCGGCTTCTTTCGGAGGAGCTGGGCGTCAGCACGGTGACGGTCGAACACGCTTACGCGCTTTTGTGCGACGAGGGTTATGCCGAGGCGAGAGAGAGAAGCGGATATACCGTTCTTTTCCGTCCGACGGACGGGTTCGCCGCGTCGGTAACGGGGCCGAAGATCGGGGTTCACACGCGCGCGGGTGCTCATGCGCGGCCGCTCTTTCCCGTTTCGGTCCTGAGCAGGACGATGCGGAAGGTGCTTTCCGATTACAGCGATCTGATCCTTGAAAAATCGCCGAATTCGGGGTGCGCCGAGTTTCGCGACGCGTTAAAGAGGTATCTTGCGCGGAACCGAGGGATCAGTGTTGACGCGGAACAGATCGTCATCGGCTCGGGCGCGGAATATCTTTACGGGCTTATCGTGGATCTGCTCGGCAGAGACATGGTCTACGCCATCGAATCGCCCTCTTACGAAAAGATAGAACAGGTCTACCGCGCGGCGGGCGTGAAATACGAGCCGCTTCCGCTTTCGGACGACGGGATCGACAGCGCGGCGCTCGCGAAAACAAAAGCGGACGTGCTTCACACGACGCCATACCGCAGTTTTCCGAGCGGCGTCACGGCGTCGGCGTCGAAACGGCACGAATACATCCGCTGGTCGGACAAAAGCGACAGGTTCATCATCGAGTCCGATTACGACTCCGAGTTTTCCGTCTCCGCAAAGCCCGCGGAAACACTTTTCGCGCTTGCCGACCGCGACAATGTCATATATCTGAACACGTTTTCGGAAACGATCTCGCCGTCGCTGAGAGTCGGTTACATGGTGCTTCCGAAACGGCTCGTAAAAACTTTCGATGAAAAACTCGGCTTCTGTTCCTGCACCGTTCCGACCTTTGAACAACTCGTTCTGACCGAACTTATCGGCAACGGCGATTTTGAACGGCATATCAACCGCGTGCGCCGCGCGATGCGAAAAGCCCTGTCTTCGGAAGAAAAAGAGAAAAAACAGCGCTGACGGCTGTTGCATTCGCGGACTTTTCGCGGTATAACCCGGCTGCAAAAAAACAGGTCCTTCCTCGACGGAAAGACCTGTTGATTTTTTTTGCCGTTAAAACAGTTTGACCTCTTCGGGCGGCAGTTTCTTCGCGGCGTAAACGTCCAGCGCCCAGCAGAGAGCGATCGCAAGCGTGCCGATGATGAAAATGGCCATGTGAACCCAAAAGATGTTGCCGAAATGCAGAGTTTTCGTTATCGGGAAGCCCGCGAGACCGAGGACAGCCCAGACAAAGGCGATGACATGGGAAAACCACTCGGTCGGCATGGTGAAACAGAAGATCGCCGCAACGAGGCAGATGAAGAACAGCGCGAACGGAATGAGAAATTCGTTGTTGATCGCGTAGCCGGGGATCTGCGAGCGCCAGTAATCCTTCATTTCATCGAAATTGAGCCATATATAACCGAAGATCGAGGAAGATTCTCCGTCGCCGTAAGAATAATACGGAAGGAACATCAGGATCCACTGAACGAGGATCAGACCTCCGGTTCCGTAATTGACATACTTTCTTTTTCTTGCGAGCTTTTCCAACATAATACCTGCTCCTTAAAAACCGTACTGTCGGTATTATATAACATTGTTTCGCAAAAGTCAAGTTTTGCCACAAAGAAATTGAAATTGTAATATCGGTCCGACACGGAACAAAGAGCGGTTCGCGCGCGTAAGCCCGTCCCTTTTTAACGGTCTTTCACGCCGGGAAGGCCGTGTTCGCTCCGCAAAACGCTTTGCGTCAGCGCAGAACGGCGTTCAGGGCTCCGTTCCCGTCGGAAGTCACGGTCACGCACAGCGCCGCGTCCTGAGTGACGTAGACCTTCGCGCCGAGTCCGTCAAGTGCCGAAAGCACGGTCGGAGACGGCGTTTCCTCCCGCTCGGCGGTCGAGGTGCTTATGACCGCGATCTTTGCGCCGACGGCTTTCAGAAACGAATATGACGACGCCTCGTCCGACCCGTGATGCGCGACTTTCAGAACGTCGGCGGATATATCGCGTTCAAGCAGGTCGTATTCCTCGAAAAACTGCGCGTCGCCCGTAAAAAGAGCGGTCGAGGCTCCGCCGCGGAGTTTCATGACGAGCGAGTTGTTGTTCTCCCCTTCCGCGGCGCGGACGGGCGCGAGGACTTCCAGATAAAGCCCGTTCTTTCCGACGGGAATTTGTTCTCCGACGGGCAGACGGGTCACGGAAAATCCGTATTTTTCGGCTTTTTTGTCAACTTTATCCTTCCCGTCTCCGTCGAAAACGCCGACGGCGGGTGCGCAGACCGAGCCGACCGCGATGCCGCTTTCACCGAGCAGATCGGAAAGACCGCCGATGTGGTCTTTGTCCGTATGCGTGATAAAAACGCTTTGAAGCTCGGTCACGGAAAAGGTCTCGAACGCCTTTTGAAGGACGGGGAAAGACTCCTTCGTTCCCGTGTCTATCAGATAAAAAAGTCCGTCGGCTTCGAGCAGGATCGCGTCGGCTTTTCCGACGTTCAGGAAATGCGCCTTCCACGCGGCGGCGGGCGGTTCTTTTTCCGCAGTGTTTTCGGAAGAGAACGGAGCGTCCGTTCCGCCCCTGTTCCCCGCGCAGCCGCAGAGAACGGAAAAGAGAGCGAAAACAACGGTCAGAACGGCAAAGATCCGTTTCATCTCATTTCTCCCGATCGGGCGCAGATATTTTTGATGGCATCATCCCAGAAATCCCAGCAATGAGAGCCTTCCGTCTCGTCATAAGCGACGTTGAACCCCTTTTCCTTCATCAGCGCGTACATTTCGCGGTTATCGCCGACGCAGAAATCGTCTTTTCCGCAAAAAAGCCTGAATTCGGGGTAAACGGTATTTACCGTGTCGGCTTCCGAAGCAAGGCGCACGACATCTTCCTCGCGTTCGGGTTCTTCTCCGAAGACCGAAAGTCTTTCCGCCTCCGAGGGGAAATATTTCACCGCGCGGAACGCGCCCGATATCGGGAACACGGCGCGGAATCTTTCGGGATGAAGAAGACCGAATTTGAGAGCGCCGTAACCGCCCATCGAGTTGCCCGCGACGAATGTGTCCTCGCGGCGGTTCGAAACGCGGAACATCTGTGCGATCTTTTCGGGAAGTTCTTCAAAAACATAAGTGCGGTAAGCGAGTCCCGCGGCGGTGTTCGCGTACCACGAGCGGTGCGCGGACGGAAGAACGACGCAGAGATCGCCGACGGCGTCCGCGTAGCGTTCGATATTCGTTCTGTGAAGCCACACGGAGGAATCGTCCGACAGCCCGTGAAGCAGATAAAGAACGCGGACGGGCCGACCGCCCGTGTCATACGGCATCAGGACGTCGACTTTCATATACTGACAGAGACTTTCCGACCAGAGATCGATTTTCATACAGGAGATCATATTTTTCAGTCCTTTCCTATCAAACCGAAATCGCCGCTTTTCAGCAGTTCGATATATTCGGCGGTGTCGCGCGGAACGAAGCGCGAATAAATGCCCGAAACGCCTATTCCGTCGGGATCGTGGCAATCCGAGCCCGCGGTCATTATGCCGCCGTGCGCGCGTCCGACTTCTTCGGCAAGATCGTTCTTTGAATCGTGGCGCGGGCGTGCGTTCAGAATTTCATAGCCGTCCACGGCGCTCCCCTCGACGGCATGACTTACGCCGCGGAACGGGTGCGCCTGAATGAGGATACAGCCGTGCGCGGTCGCTCTCGGATGATATTCCCCGACCGTCTCTCGGTCGAGCAGCTCGGCGGATTCGCGCAGAAACTCTCTGTCCCAGCCGAGCAGAATGAAATCGGACGGGCAGGTCGCGTCGAAACAGAGTTCCGTGCCTCTGTAAACGCTCACTCCGCGCGTCTTTCCGTACTCCTCAGCCGCATCGTAAATTTCGATCAGATGATCCACGACGGCGGCGCGGTCGCCGTCTCTCGGAAGGGAATAGTCGAGGCGCAGATGATCGCAGAGGGTTATCGCCGAATAGCCGGCGGCGGCATAGCCGTCGATCAGGTCGCGGTAAGGCGTCGTTCCGCACGGGCTGACCTCGGCGGTGTGACAGTGTGTTTCGATCTTGTAAATATAGCCGTTATCGGGATTTTTCAACATGGTATTTTACTCTTATGCCCTTTCTGATCTCTTTCGGGCGACGGGTGTCCGAAGACTGTTTCTTCTCGGTTTTCCGTATACGGACACGACGTGCGGGACTCGTTTCCGAGCGCCGAGCCCGTGTTTTCAATCTTTTCCGATCATACCGTAATCGCCGCTTTTCAGCAGTTCGATATACTCGGCGGTGTCGCGCGGAACGAAACGGGAATAAAGCCCCGAAATGCCGACAACGTCGGGATCGTGGCAGTCCGAGCCGGCGGTCATTATGCCGCCGTGTTCAAGTCCGACCTTTTCGGCAAGATCGTTTTTCGAGTCGTGGCGCGGGTGCGCGTTCAGCGTCTCGTACCCGTCGACGGCGCTCCCCTCAACGGGCAGACATTCGCCGCGGAACGGGTGCGCCTGAATGATGACGGCGCCTCTCGCAAGCGTTCTTTTATGATATTCTCCGACGGTCTCGCGGTCGAGCAGTTCGACCGTTTTGCGCAGAAAATCCCTGTCCCAGCCGAGCATGATAAATTCGTCGGGGCAAGTCGCGTCGAAGCAAAGTTCCGAGCCCTTGTAAACGGTCACTCCGCGCGTTTTTCCGTACTCGACCGCCTCGTCGTAAATGTCTGCCATACGGTCGGCAAGCGCGGTTCGGTCGCCCTCACGCGGCAAGGTGTAGCCGACGCGCAGGTGATCGCACAGCGTGATTGCGGAAAAGCCCGCGGCGGCGTAACGGTCGATCAGTTCGCGGAACGGAAGAAATCCGCACGGGCTGAGTTCGGATGTGTGACAGTGTGTTTCGATCTTGTAAATATAGCCGTTTTCGGGATTGCGTAACATGGTATTCTCACTCTTAAAGCCTTTCATAAAGTTTTTTGCCTTTTGTCGAAAGCAGAGCCGCGACGACGGCGAAGAAAACGACTTCGGCGCAGATCACGACAAGACTCGGAACGAGCCCGCCTTTGACGATTCCGAACGTCGGGAGCAGAAACGCACAGATGACGAACGGAAGCATTATAAGCGTCGGGAAAAACAGTCCGATAACGACTGACGCGCCCTGCTTGACCGCCTGAGCCTCGTTGATATAATCGAAGCGCGGGAAGCGCAGATTTGCCAGAAGTCCGAGGCAAGCGACCGTCAGGCTGAGAAGGACGCCGCTGACGACGGTCAGAACGCCCGTCAGAGCGTCAAGTCCGAGCCCGAACGCGAAGACGAGAGAGCCGCCGACAGAACAAGGCAAAAGCACAGTCAGACAGACGCCGATCTTCGCGGCGAAGACTTTTTTCGCCGATACGGGAGCGGTTCTCAGTATCCACAGGCTTTTCCCTTCCAGCGAGACGGACGCGGCGGTCGTACAGCCCATGCCGAGAGTGAACGCCTGAACGAGTACGAGGATGGGAAGAGCCATCGGCGCGTAGCCCGTTTTCAGAAGCGAGGTAAAAGACCCGTTTCCGAAAACAAGGTAAAAAGAACCGCCGAGAAGGAGCAGAGGACCGATGATCGTGTTGACGACATAGACGGTCGTTCCGAAATATTTTTTCAGTTCCTTGACATAAAGAGCCGCGCCGACGCGTGACGCCTTTATATCGCCTTTTTCGAGTTTTTTCTTCTTCGAGCTTCCGTGCTTGCGTCTGCGGACGATCGGGAAATACGCGAAAGAGAGAACGCCGACCACGGCGGCGTATATAACGGCGCAGACCGCGATGTAAAGAAGCAGACCGAGCGCGCTTCCCTCAAAAACGCCGTCAAGAAACGCGAGCGGGAAATAATACGTTTTCATCGCGCCGACGACCGACGGATCGGTCATCACGGCGGTCATTCCGTCCCCGCCGTAGATGAACCACATATACACGCCGAGAAGTCCGAGCGAAAGAATGACGGAAAATGCTTTCCCGACCGCGTTGTTCTCGGGTATCAGGGACACGAAGAACGCGAGGATAACGGCGACGGAAAGAGATATCAGCGGCAGGAAAAGGATGTTCGCGACCGCCGTCAGAACAAGTCCGAACGTGACTCCGACGCCGCCCGCGGCAAAGATCACGATGTATGCGGGCAGAAGGAAAACGGCGGAGTAGTACAGCAGAGCCAGATACTGTCCGACAAGTTTTGAATGAAGCACCTGCGAGGGCGTGACGGGCATCGCCATCAGCATATCGAAATCGCGGCACTTGAAAACGTGCGCGGAAAGTCCCATCGTCGCGAGGAAAAGCGTCATCACCGTTCCGAAAACGTTGGCGACGGTGACGGGGCTGAAAACAGCGCCCGAGTCGCCCTGTTCGCGGGCGATCATGACCATTCCGAAATACATCGAGCCGAACATGAAGGCGAGAAGCACGCCGAGAACGGCATAAATGACCGCGGTCGTCACGGCGGACGCCGCTTTCGATTTCTTTTTGTTTTTCGATCCCGATCCGGTCAGCAGAGACTGCATCGCGGCGATCTTTATCAGTACGAGGAATTTTTTCATTTGTCGGTCAACTCCATAAACACGTCTTCAAGCGACGACGTACCCTTCACCTCGTCTATATCGCCGACGGCGACAAGTTCGCCGCCCTTGATGATCGCGATACGGTTGCAAAGTTTTTCGGCGACCTCGAGAACGTGGGTTGAAAACAGGACCGCGCCGCCGTTCGCGCACATTTCGCGCATATAATTTTTGAAAACGAGCGCGGCTTTCGGGTCAAGACCGACGAACGGTTCGTCGCAGATAAGCAGTTTCGGCTCGTGGAGCAGACTTCCGATAATGGCGAGTTTCTGCTTCATTCCGTGCGAATAAGACGCGACGGAGGAACCGAGATCGCCCGCGATGCCGAACTCTTCCGCGTAACGGGAGATACGCTCGCCGCGGATCGCTTTCGGGACCTCAAAAATATCGCCGATGAAATTCAGATACTTTATACCCGACATAAATTCGTAAATATCGGGGTTATCGGGCAGATACGCTGTTTTTTTCTTGCACGAAACGGGGTCTTTCTTTATATCGACGCCGTCGATCGTTATCGTCCCCCGCGAAAATTCGAGTATACCCGCGCAGGACTTGATCGTCGTCGTTTTTCCCGCGCCGTTATGACCGATAAATCCGAAAATGTCGCCCGAACGGACTTCAAAGGACAGATCGTGAACGGCGTCCTTTTTTCCGTCGTAACTTTTGGAATAATGGCTTATTGAAAGCATATTTTCCTCCGTATCAAAAACGAATGTTTTATTATTTTTATGATACACCAACAGACATGCTATGTCAATACGCAAAACACTTTTTTTACAAAAGTTTTCGAGTGAAAAACAGACCGTTTTTGCCGTATGCTCACGCGCCCGCGATATATATCTTCTTCATTTTTAATAAAAAAACTCCGAAAAGCGTCTTTACATTCCGCGCCGTATATGGTATAATGAGGTGTATAAAACTATATTTGTCCGCGCGTCGGCGCTTCCGCGGAAGCGATGCGGTCGGGGATATCGGAGACGCTGTCCGCGTTCCGATCCGCCGCTTGGGTTCCGTGCGGGGCGGGTGCGCGGCTGAGAGAGGAAAAAAATCATGAAAAACAAGGTTCTTGCATTCGACTTCGGCGCTTCGAGCGGCAGAGCGATACTCGCCGTTTACGATCAGGGAAAACTCACCCTCGAAGAGATCCACCGTTTCTCAAACGACCCCGTCATGGTACACGGAACGTTCTACTGGGACATTCTCCGCCTGTTCCACGAGATCAAGCAGGGCATTCTCAAATGCGTCAACTCGGGCAACGGGGACATAACCTCGATCGGAATAGACACGTGGGGCGTTGACTTCGGGCTTCTCGACAAGGACGGGAAATTGCTTGAAAATCCCGTCAATTACAGAGACGAGAGAACAAAAGGAATCATGAAAAAGGTCTTTGAGAAGGTTCCGCCCGACGAGCTTTACGGAAAGACGGGAATACAGTTCCTTGACATAAACACGATCAACCATCTTTATTCGATCAAACTCAACCGTCCCGAACTGCTCGAAAGAGCCGAGTCGATGCTCTTCACTCCCGACCTGTTCGCATATATGCTGACGGGCGAGAAAAACGTTGAATACACGATCGCGTCGACGAGTTCCCTGCTGAACGCGAAAGAGAGAAACTGGGACTTCGACCTCATCGACCGTCTCGGGCTCAAACGCAGTCTGTTCGGAAAGATCAACCCTCCGGGAACCGTTATCGGAAAACTGTCGAAGGACATCGCCGACGAACTCGGCATCGCGCAGGTCGACATCATCGCGGTCGGCTCGCACGACACGGCGTCCGCGGTCGTTTCCGCACCGATCGAAGAGGGCGAAAAGGGTTGCTACATCTCCTGCGGAACGTGGTCGCTGCTCGGAGCGGAGATGAAAGAGCCGCTTATCAACAAAGACTCTTTTGAAGAAAACTTCACGAACGAGGGCGGCGTCGGAAACACGATACGCTTCCTCAAAAACATTTCGGGACTCTGGATCATTCAGGAAACGCGCCGTCAGTGGATCAGAGAAGGTTTCGACATCTCGTTCAGGGACATCGACAAAATGCTCCTGACGGAGAAGAGTGCGAACGTTTACATCGATCCCGATTACGCGCCGTTCGGCAAGCCGGGAAATATGCCCGCAAAGATCGACGAGTTTTTGACGAAGACGGGACAGGCGCTTCCGCAGTCGAAGGGACAGTACGCGCTGTGCATTCTCGAAAGCCTTGCGATGACATACAGATATTATATCGAATCGCTTGAAAAACTTCTCGGCGAAAAGACTGACGTCGTTCACCTCATCGGCGGCGGCGTCAAGGATGTCAACCTCTGCCGCTTCACCGCGAACGTGACGGGCAAGAAGGTGACCGCGGGACCTGTCGAGGCGACAGCGATCGGAAACATCGCCGTTCAACTCATTTCTCAGGGAACGATCGCGGACGTTGCGCAGGCAAGACGCGAGTTCTGCTCCGACGATCTGAAAATTTACGAGCCGGAAGACAGAGACGCGTGGGACGCGAAGTATAAAGACTACCTCAAATACAAGTGGGCGTTGAAGGACTGAAAAAGCCCCCGCCCGAAAGGGTGAAGATCATGTATGAAGATATAAGAGATCGGGCGCGGCAGGCGGCGGAACAACTCGTCGCCGCCGCAAAACTGAAAAAAGGCGATCTTTGCGTCGTCGGCTGTTCGTCGAGCGAGATCGTCGGAGAAAATATAGGAAAAGGTTCGGTCTTCGAGGTCGGACAGGCGGTGTTCGACGGGATATACGGCGTTCTGAAACAGAACGGGATATATCTCGGGTGTCAGTGCTGCGAGCATCTGAACAGAGCCGTCGTCGTCGAGGGCGAATACGCCGCGGCGCACGAGCTCGAAGAGGTCAACGCCGTGCCTCAGCCGAAGGCGGGCGGATCGTGGGCGACCGCGGGCTACCGCGCGTTTGAAAAGCCGACCGTTGTCGAAAAGGTCAGAGCCGACGCGGGCATTGACATCGGGGACACGCTGATCGGAATGCACCTGAAAGAAGTTGCCGTTCCCGTCAGGCTCGCCGTCAGACAGATCGGACAGGCAAACGTCGTCTGCGCGAGGACAAGACCGAAATTCATCGGCGGATGCCGCGCCGTATACGACGAGGAGAAAATGTGATATGCCCGCGGGACTTGAAATCGAAAGAAAGTATCTCATCCGTATGCCCGACGAAGCGTTTCTGGCAACGGTGCAGGGCGCTTCCGTCGCGAATATAACGCAGACGTATCTCGTTCCCGCAATTCCGCGTCAGACCGAAAGGGTCAGAAAGTCGGAAAAGGGCGGAAAGACCGTTTATACGCATACGGTGAAGATCTCCGCGAAAAATATCGTTCGCTACGAGGAAGAAAACGCCATAAGCGAGGAACAGTACAACGAGTATCTGAAACGCGCCGACAAAGAACTTTCGCCGATCGTCAAACGGCGTTGGAAGATCCCCATGGAAAAAGGGCTTTACGCGGAGATCGACATTTACCCGTTCTGGAAAAAACAGGCGATATGCGAGGTCGAGACCGAAACCGTCGAGCAGACATATACCCTTCCCGATTTCATCGAGGTCATCCGCGAAGTCTCCGAGGACAAAGATTACACGAACAGATCAATGGCGTTTTTTGCGCCGCTTGAGGATGAAGACCTGTGAGCAAATTCAAGAAGATAAGACCCGAGGACACCGCTTCCGCCGAAGCAAAGAGAGCGAGGAACAGAAATATTCTGCGCGTTATGTGCGCGGCTCTCGTCCTCGCGGTCGCCGTTACCGCCGTCGTATACTTCGTTCCGAGAAAGAACGGGAGTTTCGGGCTTGAACAGACGCGGGCGTATTTTGAAGTCCGTTCGTTTTTCAAAGCGCTCGCTTCGGACGATTTGGACGGAGCGGCTGAAAAAGTCTGGTTTTTCGACGACGCCGAAAATATCGGAAACGGAACGGAGCTTTCCGAGGAAGACGCGGAAAAGGTCTGGAAAAAGCGTGTCGAAGAACAGAAAAACGGTGAATACGCGAATTATCTGGTCGATTTTTCCGAATTGAAGGTCTATAAAAAAGACGGAGAACTCTATGCGGACGTTCGCCTTCACTTGCGTGAGCGCGGCGTCGCGACTTACAGAAAAACGACCGTCCGTCTGAATGACGGCGGGATCTACACCGTTGCGGACTACCCTCCCGAACAACTCAATTCGCTTGAAAGCGCGCTTTCGGGATATGTCGGAGACAGATAGACCGTTTTTCCGGGAAAAAGGGGCTTGACCCGACGAAAAACGCGCCGACGCATATTTTTGCCGACTTTTCCGCATTTGCGGTCTGATTTTTTCGGGGTGTTGCCATGCTGAAACACGATGTCATGAGCGCGTTCCGTCCGTTGCCGAAGATCAAAACGGAACGGCTGGTACTTCGCCGACCGTATCTGTACGATACGGACGATATTTATATTTGTATGTCCGATCCCGGGATCTCGCGCTTTGAGATGTGGAAAACGCATACGTCGAACGCCGAGACCGCGGAATTTCTGAACGGGCTGATCCTCAAATACGAACGGGGAACCTGCACGTCATGGGTGATCGAGAGAAAAAAGGACGGGCGCGCGATCGGGATGATAAATCTGCACGACATCGCGTCGCTGAGCCGAAGGGCGGAGATCGGATACTGGATCGCGGGCGACTGCCGCAGGCGCGGCTATGCGTTTGAAGCCGCCGTCGCGGTCATCGATTTCGGTTTCGGCAAAGCGGGACTGAACCGCATCGTCGGGAAATGCACGGCGGACAACGTGCCGTCGGCGGCGCTGATGAAAAAACTCGGAATGACATATGAGGGCTGCCACAGAAAAGAGATATACATAAAAGACAGATTCGCGGACATAAAAGTCTTCGCGGTGCTGAAAGAAGAGTGGTAAATATGGACGGAAATTTCGAGACCCCCGAACAGAAACTCGAAAAGATACGGGAAGAGATCAACGCGGCGAAAGCCGTGAGCGACGGAAGGGTCTCTTCGGAAGCCGATGAAGCCGCCGAAAACGGCGGCGCGTATGACCGCGCGGAGGAACAAAGTCCGTCGGACAGATCGGCGGAAGAACCGAATAAAGACGAAACCGAAACGGCGGACGGAAGCGCGGAAACGGAGACGGCAAACGGATACGGAGAAGCAAAAACCGAACCGCTCCCCCGTCCCGCATACAATCAGCCGCAGGTTCGCTTCACCGCGCCGCAGAGAGAGAAAAAGAGCGGAAAAGCGGCGTTTGCCGTTATGATAACGCTGACGGCGGTCAGTCTCGCCGTCGCGATACTGAGTTCATGTATCGCTCTGCTCGCATACAAGCGCGCGGAAAACGCGCCGAAGGGGAACGTCGAGATCAAGCAGTCGAACGACGATCCTCCGCGCGAGGAGAAGACGGAAGAAAACGGAACCGCAGGCGCGGCGATCGCGAAGGTGCTTCCGAGCACGGTTGAGATCATCACGCTCAAAGCCTCCGGATCGGGCGGCGGAAGCGGCGTCATCATGTCCGAGGACGGATATATCCTGACGAACGCGCACGTTATCGACAGCGCGAAATCCGTCAGAGTCAGGGATAACGAAGACAATTATTATTACGCGACGGTCATCGGCTACGATTCGGAGAGCGACGTCGGCGTTATAAAGATCGAGGGGACGTTCACGCCCGCCGAGTTCGCGGACTCGGAAACGGTCAAGGTCGGCGACACGGTCATCGCGATCGGAACACCGTTCGACTCCGTTCTTTTCCAGACGGCGACAAAAGGCATGGTCAGCGCGGTCAGGAACACCGTCACATTTGAAAATCTCGGCATAACCGCCGATGTCATACAGCACGACGCGACGATCAATTCGGGCAACAGCGGAGGACCTCTTATCAACCTGAACGGCGAAGTCGTCGGGCTGAACAGCGTTCAGATCGCGGGCGAATACAAGGATCTCGGCTTCGCGCTGAGGATCAACACCGTTCTCAATTACGCGAAGCAGATCATCGAGACGGGAGACGTCGAAAAGCCCATGCTCGGCGTGACGGTCAAAGCGGACGCGGACGGAGGGCTGTGGGTCGGCGCGCTCACCGAAGGCGGAGCGGCGGAGAAAGCCGGAGTCAAGGTGGGAGACGTCATCAAAGCCGCCGACGGAAAGGAAGTTGAAGACGTTTCCGATCTTTCGGCGTATCTGAAAACGAAGAGGGTCGGCGACGAGATCGAACTGACGATCGAAAGAGACGGGGAAACGCTGACGGTGACAGCCGTTCTGAAATCGTCGAAGGACGGTTGATCCCCGCGGCGGGAGACCGTTATGAGGAAAAGAACAATCGTCGCATCTGCCGGTGCGGCGTAATATAGATATATTGTGTAAAAGGAAGGACATCTTCATGGAAGCAATCGGACAATTTTTTCAATCCATCAATCCGTGGGGCGATGCGGGAGCGGTCGGCACATTCTGGGCGATCGTGCCTCCCATTATCGCGATCGCTCTCGCGCTGATCACCAAGGAGGTCTATCTCTCCCTGTTTGTCGGCATCGCGGTAGGCGCTCTGCTTTACAGTCCCGCAAAGATCTTTGAGACGATCTTCGGGATCATGGGCGACAGCGTCGGAGGAAACATCAACATCTGCATATTCCTTGTGTTCCTCGGAATAATCGTTGCGCTCGTAACAAAATCGGGAGCGTCGCGGGCTTACGGAAACTGGGCGGCGCGGGCGATAAAATCCAAGCGCGGCGCGCTGTTTGCGACCTCGGGTCTCGGCGTTCTGATATTCGTTGACGACTATTTCAACTGTCTGACGGTCGGAACGGTCATGTCTCCCGTAACGGACAGACACAAGGTATCGCGCGCGAAGCTCGCGTACATCATCGACGCAACGGCGGCGCCCGTCTGCATCATCGCGCCCATTTCCAGCTGGGCGGCGGCGGTCAGCTCGACGATGGCGACAGACCCGAGCGTTGACGGTTTCGGTCTGTTCATGAGAACCATACCGTTCAACTTCTACGCGCTTCTGACGATCATAATGGTCGTTCTCATGATCGCGCTCAACTTCGATTTCGGACCGATGAAAAAGGCGGAACTCGCACAGAATCCCCCGCTGAAAGTCATCGACGACGCGGCGGACGCGGAGAAAAAGCCGAAGGGAAAGGTCATCGACCTGATCCTCCCGATAGCGGTCCTGATCATCACCTGTATCGCGGCAATGCTTTACACCGGCGGCATTTTCGACAAATCGAGATCTTTCACCGCCGACGCGGGCTCGAATATCGTGATCTCGGACGACGCTGAAATTTCGGTCTACATAAACGATCCCGAACAGGGCGAACAGACGTCCCCCGGCACGTTTGGAAGCATAAAGGAACTCTTCCCCGACGGAATTGAGATCGGCGAGCCGCTTGAACTCGGATCGTTCAGCAGCGAATATCTCGAAGACGGAAAAGTCGCTTCGGAAGACGGAGCGGCGGTCACTCTGCCCGACGGATATGAGATAATTTCGACCGACGCGTATGTCAACGCGTTGATCGGTTACTATGAGTCGATGGGCTATACGGGCGTAACGAAAGATCAACTCGGCGTCACGGACGGCACCGTTATTTCCGTAACGCTCAGCGGCGAGGCTGAAGCGACGCTCGCGCACTCTTCCGCCGTTACCGTTGGAAAAGCCGACATCTCGACATGGGAGCTTCTTTACTCCTCGTTCGGCGACTGCGACTCCTCGCTTTCGCTCGTTCTCGGCTCGATCATAACGCTCATTTTCATATTTATTCTTTATATGTCCCGCCGCATCCTGACCTACAAGCAGTTCACGGACAGCATCGTTGACGGATTCAAGGCGATGGTTCCCGCGATCGCGATCCTTGCGCTCGCATGGACGCTCGGCGGAATATGCAACAACGGATACCTGAACGCGGGTCAGTTCGTCAAGAACATCGTTGAAACTTACAGCATTCCCATCTCGATCCTGCCCGCGATCTTCTTCCTGATCGCGACGGGTCTCGCGTTCGCGACGGGAACCTCGTGGGGAACGTTCGGAATACTTATCCCGATCATTTTCACGGTTCTGAACGGCACGATCGACTTCTCGTCGGACAGCGGCGCGTCGCAGCTCGCATTTGTCATCTCCGCGGTTCTCGCGGGCGCTGTTTGCGGCGACCACATTTCGCCGATCTCGGACACGACGATACTGTCCTCGACGGGTGCGCGCTGCAATCACCTCGAACACGTTTCGACACAGATCCCGTACGCAATGGTCGTCGCGGGTTCGTGCCTTGTCGGATATATCGTCGGCGGCGTGCTTGACAACGGATATATCGGACTTGCGGTCGGCGCGGGCATACTGATAATCGTTATCATGATCCTGTATATGTTCAACAGAAACAGACAGCCCGTTCCCGCGACGGCGGACGGCGCTCCCTGCTGCTGCGGCTGCGCGGAGTGCTCCGAAGAGGCGCAGGCATCTTCCGATACGGCAGAAACGGAAGCGGCGGTTGCCGGAACAGAGGAAACGCAGGCTCAGCCCGACACGGCGGAAGCGGCGGCGGAAACCATTGAAGAAACGGTTGAGGAAACCGTCGAAGTCGCTGTTGAGGACGAAGGGAAATAATCCCGGAGCGGATAGGAATTTCCGTTTCTCCGCGAAAAATATGTTTGAAGAAATTTACATTCTTCGATAACGTAAAATCCCCTCGGGAACAATGTTCCCGAGGGGATCTCTTTCGGTTGAAGCGCCGTTTTCGCAAAAGGGACGGTCTGCGCGGACGGGAAAACGGGACGGAACGCGTTGTGTCCGCAAACTCAGGATCTTCGCAGATCCGGGAGCGCGGAAGGCTCTTCCCGATGCGGCGGTATGCAAAACGTAAACCGCCGAAATATCCGACCGATCACTTTTCTTTCTTTTTTTCTTTAGCGATATGAACGTAATACAGCGCAAGAAGGACGGCGAACGCCGCGTCGGTCACGAGCGACGGGATCAACTGCCAATCCCACATAGCCTGCCTTCCCGTAATAATGCAAAACAGAAGATATGCGAAAAATGCCGTGTCCGCGAGAACGGGAACGGCGATCAGCGCGGGTTTCAGGGCGGAATGCGTTTTGACGCCCTTCGCGCCGAACCAGAACAGGAACAGTCCGACGGCGGCGGCAAGAAGAAAAGGAACCGCGCCGCTCGCGCCGAAGACGAGGCAGGTCATGACGACGAAATTCGCGCCCGGAATGTAAAAATTCACGGGGAAGACCGAAAGCATGACAAGCGTTCCGATGCTCGCGAATATCGACCACCACGACAGGTATCTCAAAGCGTTGTCTGTTTTGGATAAAGGCATTTTTACCTCCTGAATACGGGGTATTTCCCCGAATGCGGTTTGATCTGCACCGGGCGCAATAATCTGTCTGCGTACAATGATCTTTGTCCTGTTGCGTACATATATTTAATACGCTTTTTCGCCGCGGCGGATAACGGCGTAAGCGTGACGGCGTGTTTGCGCCGAGGGACGCTCAAAGACCGCGATCGCTCAAAGGCGTACATGCCGTTTATTGAGACGACGGCAGAGATCCGAAATATTTATCAAATTCGGCGGTCGTGAGCGAAAGCGTGCTTTTCAGGTTTTCGAGAACCTGCGCTATACGGCTGCCGCCTCGGCTGAGACCGCTCCTGCCCTCGATCGAGCCGCTGTCGCTGACGATGCGGCGAAGCGTATCGACTTCATATTTCCAGTTGTCGAAGGAAAGCGACCACCGCTCGCAGTGACGCTCCATTTCGGGCAGAGCCTCCCCGTAAAGTTCATTGATCCGCGCAAGCACCGTGTCCGCGGAGAGCGCGGAGCCGAAAAGTTCGGCGGTGCGTGAAAGGTAAAGATCTTTGAACTCGGGGTTTTTCAGAAGATTGCGGAAAAGGCTGTTTGAAATGAAGGTGTATCCCTCTTCGACGGTTCGTGCGACCGAACTGCCAAGATCGCGGAAGGCGAAATCCTGATCGTAAAAGATCCATCGCCACTTTCCGTCGCTTTCGGGGTCGTTGCTGACATAATACCTGACATTGTGCAGGTCGATGTTGCCCGAATACGCCTGAAATATTTTCAGATCTATATAATTGAGAACGTCCATCCGTTCGCAGACATAGCGATAGTTTTCCTCGTTCGTCATATCGTGATACGCGACGAAATTCACGAGGGCGGCATAGCCGCTTTCCTTTCCTTCCTCGACCTCACCGTTGCGGTAAAGCAGGGAGAAGGTCTCGGGCGCGTAATTCGTGTGCTGGGAAAGATAATTTTCGTCTACCTTTTCGCGGATGTAATAAACGCCCCAGTATTCGCCGTTCAGATAAAGAACGCACGCGCGGTAAGCCTGAACCGCGACGGTGCTGTCGCTGTCCGCGACGAGAGACGTGAAAAGCTCGTCACGGAAGCGCGAACGGTAACTGTCCTGCGATCCGCAACGCAAAACGAGAGACTCAAAGACGGAAATATCGTCGTATTGCTCAAAGACCTTGTAATGCAGTTCCGATGTTCCGTATTTTTTTCTGAATTTGAGTTGAAACGGCTTCTGATCGTAAGCCCTGCCGTAATTTCCGAACATTTTTATGCCGCAGTCGAGCGAAAAGCCTTCCTCGCCCTCGGCAAAAAACGCAACGTGCGCGTCACGTTCCCAATCCTGCCAGAAATTCGCGCCTTTGTGCGGGAATTCGGAAGTATAGCCGGGACCGTCGGCATATATGCCCGTATAGTAATCAAAAAGATCGTCGGGCTCCGCGGAAAGGCTGATAACGGGCAAAGTGTGGTTCTCGTTGACGATATAACTGAGCGTTACGACTTTTGACGGAAGTTTGCCTTTTTCATAAGAAACTGCTTTCAGAACGGTCGTTTTGTCGAATGTCAGCGGCTCGCCGACGTATTCCGCGCTCTGATATGTCGGCGCGGTGCAATCCGTCGTGTAATATATCTTCGCGTCCCCGAACGCGGAAAGCGCGACCGTCACGCCTTCGACGTTATCGTAAACACCCTCCGCCGTGTCGGCAAAGGGTGTCTGAGAGACTTGTCTGATACCCGTTCCGTTTGCCGAACCGGGCGTCGGAGAACCGAGGTTGAAAAATCCGTTGCCCTGAGATGATCTTCCGAAACTGTAACCGCTCCGTATTTCGGAAAAATGAACCGCGTCCGCGATCTGCCCGTTCTTTGAGAGGAAAAGCGTTTCCCCGTCGTTGTCGATCTTGAAATCCGCGTGTATGTAGGTCGAGGTCGAAAGCGCGGAGTCCCCCGAAAACATAATGAGAACGTACTCGCCGGGGCGAAGCGTCCGCTGAGGAAGCGCGAACATTCCGAGATCGGATCTTTCCTTTGAGATACAGTATTCGGAAAGGTCTATATCCGCGTCGGAGGCGTTGTAAAGTTCCGCCCAGTCATAATATCTTCCGCCGTTATGAGCGCAGTATTTCTCATTTCCGACCATGATCTCGTTGATGACGAGTCCGTCGGGAGTTTCAAGCGTCGAAGCATATTTTTCATAGCCCGCGACCGAGTTTTCAAAGCCGGGGGTCTGCCACTGAGTCGAAGTGAAAATTCCGTTGTCGTCGCGCATATACGACTCGTCCGTTTCAACGTCCGAATACTCAACGCGATCGACCGTTCCGCCGTCGGGACGCGAAAGGATCACCGCGCCGCTCTTCGCGGAGAGCGAAAATCCCGTATGTATCTCGCCGTCGGCGACTTCGTCCCTGCCCGTGCAGAAAACGTATATGTACTCGCCCGCGCCGACAGTCACGTCGGGAAAAGTCCACGCGTAAGGCGAATTAACGTCGTCCGAAAGTTTGTAGCCGTTCAGGCTGACCGCCTTCGAAGACGTGTTCCGAAGTTCTATCCAGTCCGACGTCTGCCCGAAAGCGTCCGTCAGACCGACGTCGTTTTTCGGAGCGATCTCGCTGATGACGAAAGGATCGTCCGAGACCGCCAGAGACGCGAAATACGCTTCCCTGCCGTCCGAAGTGTTCGGGAAAAGCGGAGTTATCGCGTCATAAACAAGAAACTCCGACCCCTCGCTTTCGCGGTACATCGCCTGTCCGCTTTCGAGAAAGACCGTTTCGACCGTGTCAATGACCGTTCCGTCCGACGTCCTCAGACTGACCGTCTCACCGCCTTTTTTGGAAAGCTTGAATGTCGAAAAGACCTTGTTATCCGCTCCCGTGTTCCCGATCTTCCCCGCACAGTAAACAACGGCATATCCGTTCGCGGGCAATATCGTTCCGTCGGGGACCGTCCACACGGCGGCGGCAGAATCGATTCCGAACCCGAAGCCTGAAATATCTATCCGCACATCGGTCGGGTTATGAAGCTCGATCCAATCGTAAAACTCCCCGTCGGGCGCCGGATACGAGGAAGTGTTCGAAGTCATGATCTCGCTGATGTAAATGCGGCTCCCGTGGGTCGTCTTTGCCGCCAGCAGATCGCTCGCGGGTATCAGGACGGCGCACACCGCGACAAAAACGGCAAACGCGGCGGCGACGGCGACGATACGACGTTTCAGTTCACCGCCGAAAAACGGTTTATTTTCCGTTTCCGATCCGTTGCCGAACGTAAACTCCGATACCGGCGCGTTCTTCGCGCCGTCATGCGTCGGTTCGCGTGACTCTACGTCCGAAAAAGGCTTTTTCGCCGCCTTTTTATGCTCGGAAGCGCTTTTTTCCGTCTTTTCTACCGCTCTGTCGGAGAACGGCTTCTCCGCCGCCTTTTTATGCTCCGAAGCGCTTTTTTCCGTCTTTGCGACCGCTCTGTCGGCGGTTTTTATTGCCTTCGGAGCCTCTTTTTCGCCCCGCGAAGCGCTTTTCCGTTTCTTTTTCGGGATCGTTTCCTCCGGTTCGGGCAACTGTTCCCGAGGAATTTGCTCTTCCTCGGCAAAACGCATTTCGTCTTCCGAAGGAACGGCAAACAAAGGCGTGTCGGAAACGTCTTTCGGCTTATTCTGTTCTTTTATTTCCTGTTCGGTCTTCAATGGTTTTTCCTCTTAATATACGGGTATCGGGTAAGCTGTGTTGTGACCGGCAAAGCCGCGATTCGAAGTTCCTTTTAACATTCCGGGTCTCAGGTAAGTTGTGTTATGACCGGCAAAGCCGCGATGCGAAGGTCTGTCGCGCCGTAAGGGATCATGCGGAGCATTTCCTTTTTGTCGGACGCCGCGACCGCGAGAGGATTGTGAACGGCCTCTCCGTTTTTGATGCCCCACCGAATGCGTTTGCCGCAGCAGAACATCTCGACCGCGGGAGTCGCAGGAGAAAACGGGAACGAGGTCAGCGGCTTGTCCTCGAACGTCACGGATCTTGCGAACCTGTCCTTGTCTTCAACGAGCAGAGCGAAGTTCCAGCCGCCCGAAGCGGAGAGTTCAAATTCGCTGTAAGGATAAGTGTTTCCCTCCGTGTAAGACTTTTCGGCAGGCACGGGAATCGCATAGTACAGCGCGCCTCGGCTGACGGTATACAGATCGTTCGGAAGGCGGTTCAGCCTGAATTTGTCGTTCGTGTCAAGGCTGAAAACGGTCGAATCCGTCCACGTTCCGCGGAAGGTGAAGAACTCGCCCTTGCGCGGCATCAGTATCTCCGAGCCCGAGCCGATCTTCATGTTCTCCGTCCAGCACGGTATTCTCACCCCGAGCGTGAACGTAACGGGCGCGGAAACGGAAACCGTGATCTTCGCCGTATTTCTGAACGGGTATTCCCCGCTCACCTCGATCTTAACATTCGCGCCGTCGATGACCGTTTCGAGTTTCGCGGGCGAAAAGCCCGAAATATATATGCCCCCGTCGTTTTTCAGGAACTGAACGCCGACGAAAGCCGCATATCCCTTGCAGAAAGCGGCGACCGAGCGGTCTTCACCGCCGCAAAGTCCGAAAAGCCCCGCTTTTCCGTCCGCGGTCGTGAACGGATGATCGCCGTCCGCGACGCATTGGATCTGATTGACGAGCTGAACCCGCTGATGCGTCCACATATCGGGAGCGAACGCCGCGGGATACGCATTGTAGGCGAGTTTTTCAAGGCGGTCGGCGCACTCGACGGAGCCCGACACTTTCAAAAGCGTCGCCAGCGCGGACATATATTCGCAGAGCGCGTCGGTGTCGATGCCGTGAGCGACGGTCTTTCCGCCGAGACGGGAATCTCCGCATATCATGCCGATCGCGGAGCCGTGGAAGCGTTCGAGCGTGAGAATCATATCAAACGCCTTGTCCGCGTAAGCGGGATCGCCGTAAAATTCCGCGAGCAGAGCCGCCGTTTTGACCGCCGCGATGTTGTTGCGGACGTCGGTCAGGAACGAATCGGGAAGCTCGGACGCCGCGACATGGGCATAATCCCAGCCGTCAAAGAAGGACAGCCAGTCAAAGCCCATACACGCAAGTTTTTTCGCGAGGCGGCGAAGAAACGGATCGTTCGTTTTCTTCAATTCGCGTCCGATCGGGCGCAGAGCCTCCGCCCAGTGAAGTTGAGCGCGCGCGGAAAGCGCGTGTCTGTCCGTGTACGCGTCAAGTTCTTTGAGCGCTCCGAAGATCGCCTCGTCGATCTCTCCGTTTCCGCTCGCCTCCGCGCAGACGCAGAGAGCGTCAAGAAGAACGAGCAGAGACGCGATGTCGAATTTTTCGCCTTTTGCTTTCGGGATAAACCCGTTTTTATTTTTTTCGAGCAGTTTTTTGATATAAAGTCCCGCGCGTTCCTGCATTTCAAGGTCGCCGAGCAGCCACGCCGTCGGGACAAAGCCCGACAGCCACAGAGGAAGGCTGTCGAAATCGCCGTCGCGTCCGCCGAGCCAGCGCGATTCTCTGACTTCGGGTGAAATTCGGTCGAGATTGCCGAGCAACCCGTCCGCGTGCAGACGCAGATTTGACGCCTGCCAGCCCGACGGGGTGACGTTCGCGGGAGAAAAAGACGTTGTCTCTGTTCTTTCGGATATCATACTTTTCGTTCCTTTCCCGCCTCTCGGAGACAGCAGTTTCCGCTGAGCGGATAATATGATCGCGGACTCGGATTATCCGAGATCGCCGAAATATTTGTCGTACTCCGCCTGAGAAAGACCGAACCACGCTTTTATCTCGGGGAGCATGAAATCCTTGCGCGAACGGATAAAGTTACGGACTTTTTCGACCTCATTCTCCCAGCGCGAATACGTTTTGTCCCAGCGTTCGCATTCTTTCTTCATATCGGGTTCGATCTGATCGACAATGCCCTGCAAATGAGCGAGCGCGACTTCTTCGCTGAACGTGTTTTTCAGATGATACGCCGTTCTTTCGAGGAAAAGCGCTCTGAAATCGGGATTGTCGAGCAGATTTCCGATCAAGGCATTGATCTTCGCGAAACCGTACTCCGCCTGACCGCGCTTGCGCAGGTAAAAGTCAAGCGGCGTGTCGTAATAAAAGCCCCAGTCGAGGTCGTAATATATCCATTTCCAACGCGTGTCCTCAGCGGCTCCGTTCATGAACCACTTTGCGTTGCCGTTGTCCTGATTGCCCGAATAGTATTCGCCGATCGTGAAGTCTATGAGACTGACGAAATCTATCCGTTCCTCGGCGTATTTATAATTCTCCGGATCTGCCATATCGTGCGTTTCGACGAACGAACGCAGCTCCTGAAACTCCTCACGCGAGCCGTACACGACGCTTTCGCTCCCGACAAGCAGCGAGGTCTGCGTCTCGTCGGCGTTCATATGTTTTGCGACATAATCCGAATTGACTTTTTCCCTGAAATAGTATATCCCGAAATACTCGCCGTTGATGTAAAGCACGCACGGCTTATACGCCTGAACGAATATGCTGTCCGAATGCGCTTTCAGCAGGCTTGTGAAAAACTCGTCGCGCAGCATGGCGTGACCGTAATCCTGCGAGCCCGAACGGAGAACGAGAGCCTTGAAACTTTTGACCGTGTCAAGTTCGTCGAAAACGGGATAGACGAGTTCGCTCTGCCCGTACATATCGCGGAATTTGAGCTGAAATGACTTTTTGGCGTCCGCGCGCGAATACGCTCCGAAAATGCGAATGCCGCAATCGATCGAAAAGCCGTCGCCGTTCTCAAAGAACTCGGCGGTGCATTCGCGTTCCCACGGCTGCCAGAAATTCGCGCCCAGATACGGAAATTCGGACGAGGCGTAATACCCTGTCGCGTAAATTCCCCTGTCCTGACTGTACAGATCGTCATTGTCCACGCAAAGGGTCATGACCGGAAGCGTATCGCCCTCGTTGATAACGTAAGTCGCCGCCGCCGCCCGTGATCTTATTTTTCCCGCGGAGTACGAGACCGCGCGAACAGATTTCGTCTCCGCTATTTCAAAAGGGCCGGTATATTTTTTTGAATAGACCGTCGGGTCCGAGCCGTCGAGGGTATAATATATGTCGCCCTCGCCGCTGATGCTGACCGTCACCGTTCCGACGTCGGTGAAAACGCCCGAAGCGGTTTCGATATTCGGTTCGGCGGCGACCGCGTAATAAACCTGATCGCCCTCCGTCGTTTTCGGGGACGGAGAAGTGTTCGTCCAGAAGCCCGCCCTGTCGGAAACCCTTGTCAGCGAGGTTCCGATCTTCGTCCCTTTCAGACAGGCGCCGTCAACGAACTCGCCGTTTCTGAAAAGATATATCTGCTCGTCGCCGTTGATCTTGAAATTCGCGTGATAATATCCGCTGTTTGAAAGAACGGAGTTTCCCGAGCAGATGATGACGATCGACTCACCCGCGCCGAGCTTGCGTTCGGGAAGCGCGTAAAGATCGGGAACGTCTGCGTCGTTCGACAGGCAGTAAGCGGACAGGTCGATCTCTTCGGAAGACGTGTTTTTCAACTCGACCCAGTCATAGTATCTGCCGCCGTTCTGCGGAATGTACGAACTGTTTTTGGACATCGCCTCGTATATTACGAGACCGCCTTCGCCGACGAGGAGTTTCCCCGCCTCGCGGAAGCCCTCTTCGCTGTTTTCATATCCGGGCGTCGGAGAAAATGTCTCCGTATAATTTCCCGAGCCGTCGCGCGCGTAGGAAGCGTCCGGCGCGATCTCCGCGATCCCGACCGAGTCGACGATCTTGCCCGATGCGTCGGAAACGGTCACGCAGACATTGCTCGTTTTGAGCGAAAAATTCGTGTGAAGTTCGCCCGAGATCTCCGAAATATCTTTTCCGGAGCAATAAACAAGAAGCGTCTTGCCCGCGCCGAGCGTGATCGCGGGGAATTGCCACTCATACGGCGCGGAAAGGCTCGATCCGAGCGAATAATAATTCAGATCGACCGAAGAATCGGAGATGTTTTTGATCTCGATCCAGTCGTTTCTGTCGCCGTCCGCGTCCGCGACGCCGACCGTGTTTTTGCATTGAACTTCGTTGATGACGATCGTATTGCCGACGTCCTCGCTCCTGCGCGACGCGGCAAGGGCTTCGTATCCTTCATCGGTGTTTGGATACCCCGGCGTCGGCTTGCCGGAAACAGTCCACGAACCCGCTTCGTAATCTGTTCTCATCATGACCGAATTCGAGGTCATTTTTTCCGTCGTGACCGAATCGAGAGAAGTCCCGTCGGAATTTTTCAGAACGAGCGTTTCCCCGCCCGCCTTCGAAAGCGAAAACGGCGCGCAGAGATATTCGGAAAGATATGAATTGTTGCAATAAACGATCAGATAACCGCCCGCATCGATCTCCGTGCCGTCGGGAAAGACGAGCGGAGAGTTCGAGCCCGAACCCTGAGTCTGAAGAGCGAGCGCGTAACCGGAAACGTTGAGTTTTTTTGAAGAGTTGTTGTAAAGTTCGACCCAGTCGCCGACCGAACCGTCGGGCGCCATAAGCGTGCCTTTGTTCGAGGTCATGACCTCGTTGATATAGACCTGCCCTATACCCGTGTCCGAACTCGTTTCTCCGAGCGTGAGATAACTGACGCCGACGATAACGCCGATCAGCGCCGCCATGCAAACGAAAAGCAGCAATACGGGACCGATGTTGCTCTTCGCGCTCAGCCGCGTGTCGTTCGCCTTTCTCTTTCTTTTCCTTGCCAAAAAAATCCTCCTCTCGGGATGTATCAAAAAGTGGGAAACGATCAATAATAATCATGCAGCACGTCCCTCGGAAGCAACTGCTTCTGCGGTTGACGGCTGACGGAAATACGGTATTTTCAACGAAAACGAGGTAAAAAAACTATGCCGCAGATCTCATGCAGCGCACACACCTGCGTTCACAACTCGGACAGCAAGTGCTGTCTTTCGGATGTTCGCGTCGGAGGTTCGGACGCAAAAAAGTCGTGTCAGACCTGTTGCGACAGCTTCCGTGAAAAAACGGAAGGCTTCACGAACGCGGCGAACTCTTCCTGCGCCTGCCCGGACAGCCATATCGACTGTGCCGCGCAAAAGTGCGTTTTCAACGTCGAAGGCGTTTGCGAGTCCGACCGCATCGATGTCGAGGGCGCGGGAGCGTGCGATTGCCGCGATACCGAATGCGCGACATTCAGAAAATAACATGGCAAAGTAAAATATTTATATAAATATTGTATACTTTGTTCTTGTTAGTATAACATTTTTTTCTCTTCAAGGCAAGAGGAAACTGTGGAAAAATTGTAAAATATCGGCGCGTTCCGTCGGAATGCGCCGATATTTGTTTTTTATGCTCGCGGAAGGCGGACGGAAAGAGCGGAATTTTATTTATTCCGCTGATTTTTTTACAATATTTTTGGTAAAAATGCTGTCTTAAATTTTTCGTTTTTTTTGCCTTGCAATACATTCGGAATTATGATATAATACATCGAAAGGTCGGTGCGTTCGGGCGTTCCGACACTGAAACCGGTAAAATAAACGGTCGCTTCGGACTTCTGCCTGACGCCGCGGCGATGCCGAAAAAACACATTTTTTTAAGGCAGAGAAAAGAGGATATTATGCTCGCACAAAGACCGCCGATGGGCTGGAACTCGTGGAACACTTTCGGAGAAAACATTTCCGAAGAACTCATTATGGGCATCGCGGACGCAATGGTTGAAAAGGGACTTCGCGACGCGGGTTATGAGTACATCGTAATCGACGACTGCTGGTCGCTTCGCGAAAGAGGCGAAGACGGCAGACTTGTCGCAGACCCGAAAAAATTCCCCCACGGTATGAAATACCTTGCGGACTACATTCACTCCAAAGGCATGAAATTCGGAATGTATTCCTGCGCCGGAACTCTGACCTGCGCGGGTTATCCGTCAAGCTTTGACCACGAATATCTCGATGCGCAGACCTTTGCGGACTTCGGTGTTGACTTCCTCAAATACGACTTCTGCTACAAGCCCGAGACGTCCGACGGACCTCTGCTTTATTACAGAATGGGCATGGCACTCAAAGCCACCGGCAGAGAGATTCTTTTCTCCGCCTGCAACTGGGGCAGCGACAACGTATGGCAGTGGATTCGTTCCACAGGCGCGCATATGTACAGATCTACAGGCGACATCGTTGACCGTCCGAACTCGTTCCGCGACATCGCGTTCAGCCAGATCCCCATGCTCAGTCAGTCCGCGCCCGGCTGCTATAACGACACGGATATGCTTATCTGCGGTATGTACAACAAGGGCAACGTCGGCTTCGGCGGCTGCAATCAGGAACAGTATGATATGCACTTCGCTCTTTGGTGCATGATGGCGTCCCCGCTTATGATAGGCTGCGACATCAGAAACTGCGACGAGCACACGCTCGAACTCCTCAAAAACAAGGCTCTTATCGCCCTTGACCAGGACGAGGAAGCAAGACCGCCGTACACGCCGAACAGAAAGATCGAAGAAGTTCTTCTCCTGTTCAGACACCTTTCCGGCGGCGAATATGCGCTCGGCGTATTCAACTTTGCGGAGGGTCCCGCACGCAAATACATCAATCTTTTCGAACTCGGTCTTACCGCAAACTGCGGCTACGGTCTTGAACTCACCGGCATGCTCGACGACGAAAAGATAACCGTTAAAGACAACTTCTACCTCGACCTGCCCGCAACGAGCTGCAAGGTTTACAGAGTAAAGCTTATAAAACTGTAAACCATGGCGACCTGCAAAAACTGCGGCAAGGAACTCGAAAACGACGAGATAGGCATATACAAACGTATGGTCAATCGCGGCGCAACGGAGTTTTTGTGCATAAAATGCCTTGCGGAATATTTCAAAATAAGCGAAGACCTTGTTCGCGAAAAGATCGAGCATTTCCGAAAAATGGGCTGTACGCTTTTCGATCCGCAGTAACGGCGGCGAAAAAACAGCCCCGGTTCACATCTTAAAAGCACAAAGAGGACGGAACTCTCCGTCCTCTTTTCTTGTATTTGCGGCAAAAACGTAAAGAAAACGCCGAAAAAAAGCCGCAGACCGCTTGACTTTTTTTTCGGTTGCGGATATAATAAAACATGATCGGCGGCAAGAACCGCCGCAGCGAAAAAAGACGCGGGAGGAGAAAAAATGGAAGAAGCGATCTGCATTCTCGGCGGTTATCTCATCGGATGCATAAACCCGTCTTACATAATCGCGCGGATACGCGGTTTCGATATTCGGACGAAAGGTTCAATGAACGCCGGCGCTTCCAACGCCGTCATAACGATGGGAAAAGGCATCGGCTTTTTCTCCGCTGTCTTCGACATTCTCAAAGCCTTTCTCGCAACGCGGCTGGCGGTTTATATCTTCGCGGAATGCGCGCTCGCTTTTCCGCTGAGCGGCGCCGCCTGCATTCTCGGCCACATCTTTCCCTTTTTCATGCGTTTCCGCGGCGGAAAGGGGCTTGCGTGCCTCGGCGGGATCGTTCTGAGCTTCGATTGGCGGATATTTCTCATTCTTCTCGGCGCGGAAGCCGTTCTGCTGCTCATAACCGACTATATCTGTTTTGTACCGATGACGGCGTCCGTCGCGTTCACCGTCATTTACGCCGTCCGCACGGGCGACGCTTTGGGAACGGCGGCGCTCGCGGTCACTGCGGTCTTGATAAATCTCAGACACATTGAAAACCTGAAACGCATAAAAAACGGCACAGAGGCTCATTTCAGCCTTATATGGAAACGCAAGGACGAGGTCAGCCGCATCGGCATGGAGGAGGAAGACCGAAACTGGACGGGGTGCGGCGACAAAAAGAAATAACGTCCGTTCCGAACGGAAGCACGGCCGCAGACACCGCCGTCTGTCGGTTTTTTCGCACGGCAACAAAAAGATAATCCGGAATAATTCAAAACAAATTCTGTCCCGTAAAGCGCAACGCTTTACGGGACATTTTTACATTCGGATATTTGCGGCTTTCAAAAATAACCGAAAGTCCGCGGCTTACGGCGAGGGCGGCGAGGGAAAAAACTTTCGCGGTGTCTTTTCGCGAATGTTCCGTCCTTTTCCGACGGCGTCAGCCGCCGACCGGTTCGAGCCTGCCCGTCACTCCGGCGACAACGGCGCGGAAGCCGTCGAGAAAGCGGTCGCATTCATAGCGGGACATCCGCAGAATGTCGCGTGCGCCGAGGCAGTTGTGTGATTTTGTCCAGAATACCATTTTGATAAGACGGCGATAGGCGATGTTGTTGTCCTGCCCGTCCGTCCATTGAAGAGCCCTGTCGACGGCGGAGCATTCGAGTTTTATGCGCTCGCGTCGGCTTTTGCGGCAAAGACGGAGAAAATCGTCCTTGCCGTCGTCTTCATTTTCGGGGAGTTCGAGTTCCGCTTTGTTCTTCGGATAATCCTCGATCATTCGCGTTATGACATACCTGTCGATCTTCCTGTGCTTGGGAATCCGCATCCTGTGTTATTTACCTCCTTCGGATCTGTGTCTGCGGTGCGCCACTCCCCCACAAGCGCTCCATATTCCGTTTTTCGTTTTCATTTCCGTTTTCATAGTCGTCGAGCATATCCGGCGTCCAATGCGACATTTTCGAGAGGTCGAAGGACAGCTCCGCGGACGAAAGAGAACGGATGTAAAAGGCGATCGCGAGCGACAGAACGCAATCGTCGTGAGCCCCTGCCTGCGCCTCGGGTCTTCCCTTTCTGTTTCTGACAAAGGTCAGCATTTCTTCAAGGGTCGTCCGATCGTTCAGAAGCCCGATACCGTCCCGAACGGCTTCTATCAGTCCGGAGATTATCACGGGACGCGTGACGGAAGTCGTTTTGAAGCCGTAACTTCTTGTCGGGCGGTGCGTGAACTCGTCCTCGGCGATGCGCACGAACTGGTTTGGATAGCCGAGGCGTTCAAGCTCCCTGACGGGATATGTCGAGAAGTTTGTCTCAACAGCAACAAGAGCGTTGTTGTAAGCCCGTCCGAGACAGTATATCTGACGTGCGAATACGTCTTCGTCAAAGCCGCGGCGGAGAACTGCAACCTGTCTTCCTTCCGTGACCGAGACGACCTGAGCGACGAAACTGTCGGAACCGTCGCCCGCGGTGTCCGCTCCGATGACGTATCGCTCGTTATCCTTCGGTTCCTCGTATACGCGGATAAAGCCGTCTTCCGTTTCGTCAAAACGGATGTCGGATATGTCTGCGCCGTTGTACGAGAATGTGAACACGCCTTTTTTCAGCGGCGGCGCGAGAGCCGCGATCCGTTCGCTGACGCGTTCGGCGTTGAAAACGCTTGACCCGAAAACGCCCCACTCGCCCAGACAGTATACCGCATAATAATAAGGATCGCTGTCCTTATAACTTTCGAGAAGCGCGCGGTATTCGTCGTCGAGAAAGCCGTTGTCGCGATATGTTCCGTGCATAAGCGTCACGTTCGGGTCGGGCGTATCGACAAAACGCTTTTTGAGCCAATGGTTTATGTCCGTCGGATTGAAGGACACAACGATCTGTTTTTTTGCGCCTTTTCCGCGCAGACGGATGTCAAGCTGATTGAAGTCCGCCTGAGTGATCTCGGACGCTTCTTCGATCCATATATCCGTCAGAATGCCGTTTTCAAAGGTTATGCTTTTCAGTTTTTCCGAGTCGTCAAGTCCTTTGAAAATGACCGAGTTCCCGTTCGCGGCGCGGATTCGCATATCGCTTTCGCAGACGCGGAAGAGTTCGGAAAGTCCCCACGCCGAAATGACCTGTTTGAACGCGGCGAAGGTCGAATCTCTGTTCGTGTTCGAAACGGCGCGGACGACAAGAAGATTTCTTCCGCGCTCGGAGATCAGCCGTTTCAGATAACGCTGAACGATAAAAACGGATTTTCCGCTTCCCGCGCCTCCGTAAAGAACCATATATCTCGTGCCGCAGTCCAACAGCGGCAGATACTTTGAATTGAAGAGCCCCCGGCTCAGATTTACCGTGTAATTTTTGTTCATTGTTCACCTTCTGTGACTTTATTTGCAAATATTATATCACAGTTTGTAACATTTGTCAATACCCTTTTTCAAACAAAACAGAAAACGCGAAAACTTTTTTCAGTATTATTTGACTTCGGATGTCATATAGATTAACGAGAACGCCTCCGCATGAGAGACGGGGGCGAATAACGATGAATAAACATAATTATAAGGAGAAGACCGTATGAAAACTTTCACCTACAATGAACTGATACAAGCCCTTTCGGGCGAGGCGTCCGCGGAAGGCGAGATACTTCTGCCCGATTACTGTCCGACCGTGATGAAGGTCGTCTGTGCGACGGCAACTCCGTTTTTGCGCTCGCAGACGGTCAGAGGAGACAGGCTTTACGCCGACGGGAGCGTCGAATTCCGCGTCGTTTACATATCGGACGCGGCGGAAGGATTGCAGACGGTCAGCCACCGCTTGCCTTTCTCGTATTCGGCGCAGGTGCAGGGACGCGAGGAAAGCGTTTTCGCAACGGTCACGGCGAGCGTCGAATACCGCTCCGCACGCGCGCTGAGTCCGCAAAAACTTTATGTCAAAGCGGCTGTCGCGCTTTCGGCGAGCGTTTACGCTCCGGTCGAGCTGGAACTGCCCGACGACGAGAAAAGAGACAGGGCGGAACTGCTGAAAACTTCCGTCGCGGTCACGGACGTCGTCGCGTCTTCGACAAAGACTCTGCATCTGACCGAAGACGTTGACGCAGGAGACCTGAAAATCGAAAAACTCCTGCGCTGCGATGCGGAATTTTTTGAAACGGAGCAAAAACCGGTCAACAAGAAACTGATAGTCAAAGCGGATATGCGCCTCGGACTGACTTATGCGGACGAGAGCGGAAAGATCGGCACTTTTGAGGCAAAACTGCCCGTTTCGCAGTTGCTCGATCTGCCGGGCTTCGACGGCAAAACGGAATGCGCGACGCGCTTCGATCTTTCGGACATAACGGTCTCGACGCGCAGAACGGAAAAAGAAAATGTGCTGAACCTCGATGCGGAGATCACGATAACGGCGGAGTGCTTCAAAAACGAAAACATCGAGCTGATAAAAGACGCGTTTTCGCTGACGGAGAACGCCGAGTGCGTCACAAAGCCCGTCAGCTTGCAGACCGTGAGAAAAGTCAACGACGCCGTCGATTTCAGGAGCGAGATCGAAATCCCCGATATGGCGGAACTCATCGACGCGGCGGTCAGACCGAGCGTTATGAGCGTTTCGTTCGACGCGGAGCGCGGCGGGGCTTCGAGCGAAGGCGTTTTCGGATGCGACATCATATACAGAAATACGGACGGGGAAACGGCATCGGTCGAAAAAGCGGTTCCGTTTTCGGTCTTCACGCCGCTTGACAGAACGCCGTCGTCCATGAAGAGCAATTGCCGCCTCGTTATAACTTCGATCTCAAAAACGCCGTGCGCGGCGGGGCTGGAACTCCGGATATCCGCTCTGCATGTCGGTACATTCGTGATCGTTTCGACGGAGAGCGCCGTGACGGACATCACGTTCAGCCCGTGCGAGAAAAAACGGGGAGGCGAACTGATCTCCTATTGCGCCGAAGAGGGCGATAGTCTTTGGGAGATCGCGAAAAAATTTCGCGTCCCGCCCGAAAAGATCGCGGCGCGAAACGGACTCGAGGGCGACAGGATCAAAAAATCTCAAATGATCTTCATCGCGGACTGAGCCGAGCGCGTTTCGGCGCGTAAAACGGCGGCTTGCGGGAAAACTACCCGTATAAGTCCGAAAACCGGGATCATTTTGAGTAAAAACGGCAACGGAGCAAGGGTTACGCCCGTTTTCCCGAAATGCAAAAAAATTTTACGCATTCCGAGCCGACGAGGGGAAAAAGGGGGACGGTCCGCGGCGCCGAATATAAAAAGTCGGAGATTGTTCAAAATTTTATTCGGGTTTTTCTATTTACAAAAGCGAAGATGTGTGGTAGAATAGACAGGTACCGAATGCCGGTGCGCGAAGTTTCACCGTTCGCGTGTCCTGCGTTGCGGCGAATAAATACGGAGGTGAAGGGATATGCTGACGAAAGAAAAGAAGTCCGCTATCATCGAGGCAAACAGGATCAACGAAAACGACACCGGTTCTCCGGAAGTTCAGATCGCGATACTGACCGACAGGATAGTGACTCTTACCGAGCACTTGAAGGAACATCCGAAGGATTTCCATTCAAGAAGAGGTATGCTCAAAATGGTCGGACAGAGAAGAAATCTTCTCGGTTATCTGAAAAAGAAAGATATAACCAGATACCGTGCGATCGTTGAGAAACTCGGACTCAGAAAGTAAGACGGGACTCACAACCAAGGGGCGTATGCTTTTATGCTCCTTGGTTTTTGTTCGTATTTGAAAGAAATTCACGGGAAATCCGACTTGTCGGCAAAGCCGTTTCGGGCTCTGCAGGTTTCAGCAGTTATCCGGGAGCGTGAGGTTCGCGCTTCGGGACGACTGCTAAAAAGCAAGACGGATCTCCCTCGAAAATATGATTTTTGAAAAGGAGAAACAGATGGACATTTACGCAAATTACAAGACATTCAAGACCGAATTCGCGGGCAGACCTCTCGTTGTCGAGACGGGCAAGTTCGCGGGGCTTGCAAACGGCTCGTGCATGATCAGATACGGTGACACTTGCGTTCTCGCAACGGCGACCGCATCCGCAAAGCCGAGAGACGGGATCGATTTCTTCCCTCTCGCAGTCGATTACGAAGAAAAACTTTACTCCGTCGGCAAGATCCCCGGCGGCTTCCTCAAAAGAGAAGGCAAGCCGAGCGAGAAGGCGATCCTGACTTCGAGAGTTATAGACAGACCGATCAGACCTCTGTTCCCGAAGGACATGAGAAACGACGTTGTCATTTCAACGACGCCGATGGCGGTCAACAACGATTTTTCGCCCGAGATAACGGCGATGAACGGCGCGTCGATAGCGATCGCTATCTCCGACATTCCCTGGAACGGACCAATCGCGGGCGTTATTCTGGGCTATGTTGACGGCGAATATGTTCTTAACCCGACGCTTGAACAGAAGGCAAAATCGCAGATGAGCGTCACGATCGCCGCAACCGAGGAAAAGATCGTCATGATCGAGGCGGGCGCGAACGAAGTTCCCGACGACATCATGCTCAAAGGTATCATTTTCGCTCATCAGGAGCTGAAAAAGATCGTCAGATTTATCAAGGACATCGCCGCGGAGATCGGCAAGCCGAAGTTTGAATACCAGTCCTCCGAACTTGACCACGATATGTACGAGGACATCAAAGCCTTCTGTCTCGGAAAGGTCGAGAAAGCGCTCGACACCGACGATAAGGATGTAAGAGACGCGAACATGGCGGTCGTTGAAAACGAAGTCCGCGAACAGTTCGACGAAAAATATCCCGAATGTCCTTACGGCGAAGTGCTTTACAAGATCCAGAAGGAGATCGTCAGAAGATGGCTCTTCGACGAGCACAGAAGAGTTGACGGAAGAGGGCTTGAAGAGATCAGACCCCTGCACGCCGAAGTCGGCGTTCTTCCGAGAGTTCACGGTTCGGGGCTCTTCTCGAGAGGTCAGACGCAGGTTCTGACCGTTGCGACACTCGGTCCCATCGCCGAGAAACAGAAGCTCGACGGCGTTGACGAGGAAGATTCAAAGAGATATATGCATCATTACAATATGCCCGGCTACTCCGTCGGCGACGCGAAAGCGAGCCGCGGCGCGGGCAGAAGAGAGATCGGACACGGCGCGCTTGCGGAAAGAAGCCTTGAACCCGTTCTTCCTTCCGAGGAAGAGTTCCCGTACGCGATCCGTCTCGTTTCGGAAGTTCTTTCCTCGAACGGATCGACCTCGCAGGGTTCCGTCTGCGGTTCGACACTTGCCCTCATGGACGCGGGCGTTCCCATAAAGGCTCCCGTTGCGGGCATCAGCTGCGGTCTTATCACAAAGGACGATCAGTGGCTGACGATGGTCGATATCCAGGGTCTTGAAGACTTCTACGGCGACATGGACTTCAAAGTTGCCGGAACGAAGAAGGGCATCACCTCCATTCAGATGGACATCAAGATCGACGGTCTGACTTACGACATCATCGAAAAGGCATTCGCGCAGACGAAAGCGGGCAGAGAGCATATCATTGACGATATCCTGCTCAAAGCCATCCCCGCTCCGAGAGCCGAACTTTCGCCGTTTGCTCCGAAGATCATGTCCTATATGATCCCGACCGACAAGATCAGAGAAGTTATCGGAACGGGCGGAAAGGTCATCCAGAAGATCGTTGCCGAGACAGGCGCGAAGATCGACATCGAGGACGACGGCTCCTGCCATATCTGCTATGTTGACAAGGCGAGCGGAGATATGGCTCTCGCGATCATCAAAACGATCGTCGAAGGTCCGCAGGTCGGCGCAATATATACAGGCAAGGTCGTAAAGATCATGGATTTCGGCGCGTTCGTTGAACTTGCTCCGGGCAAAGACGGTCTTTGCCATATATCCAAGCTGGACAGCAAGAGAGTCAACAGAGTCGAGGACGTTGTTTCCCTCGGAGACGAGATCACCGTCAAAGTTACGGAGATCGACCGTATGGGCAGAATAAATCTGTCGAGAAAAGACGCGATCAAGGAACTGATGAACGAGGACACCGAACTTATCTCGGCGCAATGATCGAAAAAAAGAACTTACGGGCTGCCTTTCGGCAGTCCGTTTTTTTGCGGAAGAGCGCCGCAACACCGGTTTTCGCTCGGGAGGCAACCGCCGCCCTCTCCCCTTTTTTCCGATGCGGGGCAGATGGGCTCAAGACGCCGTTTTCGGCGAAAAAACCGTATTAAACAAATATGAATTGTTCCGCGCAGACCTTGACAACGCCGTGGGGAATGCTGTATAATGTAAAAAGAAAAAACAGAACGAAACGGCGTGTTTTATTCGGAATAAAGGAGAATTTTGATGAAAAGAAAGAACTGTCGCATATTTTTCGCGATCGTGACGCTGATTGCGGTCATTCTCGGATTGGCGGCTTGTACGGAAAAAGAAGAAACGCCGACCGCCGTTTTCGACGCGGAGGAAGCGTTCGGAAAACTTCTTACGGATGTCAGGTATGCGGAGGCGCTCGAAGACGTCAGCGATACCGCGGAATTCACGTTCCCCGATCTGCCCGCGAATACGGATGTCAGAATGTATGCTGCCGAAAGCGGAGCGTATGCCGACAGGGTCATAATGATAAAAGCGGCGGACGAAAAGGATGTCGGAGCCGTTAAAGCGGCGGCGGAAAAGCACCTTGAAGAACTTACCGCACAACTGAAAGACTACAATCCCGAGGAAGTCCCGAAAGTCGGGAACGCAGTCGTTTACACGAACGGAGTTTTCGTTTTTGTCTGCGTCACGGACGATGCGGACACCGTAAAAAATATACTGAGATGAGAGACTGAACATGAAGGAAAGTCCGAAAGACGGAAGACGCGCGGAAAACGCGCGGAAAAAGAAAAATAAAAAAGCAAGGAAGGTCGCGGGCATCCTGCTCGCCGTTTTCGCCGCCGTTTTTGCGGTCGTCGCCGCGATCTGTTTCGCTCTTCCGCGAAATGAAGAGCCGCAATCGCCGTCGGAGCCGACGGAAACGCCGGGTTCTTCGTCTCCGACCGACGCGACGGAAGGAACATCCGCGTCCGACGAGCCGACGACCGAGCCCGTGACCGAGCCGACGACCGAAAAACCGCAGTATCCCGAAACGGGAAACGAGTCGGGCACTCTTGTAAAATACGGGTCGGGGATCTTGCGCGTCGGTAACCGCGCGTTCAGTCCCGACGGTTATGTTGACAGCGTCGCGTCGAAATATGCGCAGCTCGTCAGCGAGACCGCCGACGCGCTCGCGGGAACGGTGAAGGTCTACGATCTTCTGATTCCGACATCCTACGGTGTCATGATGCCGGACGATATAAAGCCGAAAATAGCCAATTACGGCGATCAGGGCAAAAATATCGAGACGGTGTTCTCGAAAATGTCCGGAAACGTCGTGCCTGTCCGCTGTTTTGAAAATCTGATGAAACACCGGTCGGAATATCTTTATTTCCGAACCGATCACCACTGGAACGGGATCGGCGCATATTATGCGTACGAATCGTTTTGCAAGACGAAGGGAATAACGCCCTACACGATGAAGCAACGGAAGGAAGTCACGTTCGACGGATTTCTCGGGACGCTTTACGCAAAAACGGACAACGATTCAAATCTGCTGCCCGCCGACACGGTATATGCGTATATGCCCGTCTCCGAAAATGCGACGATGAAGTTCACGAACACGTCGGGGGAGACGTATTCGTGGCCGATAATCAAAGATGTATCGGGCTGGAGAAGCGACGCGAAGTATAACACGTTTGCGGGAAGCGACAATCCGCTGACGGTCTTCGACAATCCCGACGTGACGGACGGCTCGGTATGTATCGTCATCAAGGAATCGTTCGGAAACGCGCTCATGCCGCTTCTCGTCGATCACTACGGAAAGATATATGAGATCGACTACCGCTATTGGAAGGGCAATCTCATCGATTACGCGAAAGAGGTCGGCGCGACGGATATTGTTTTCGCGAACAATATTTCAATGGTCAGCACAGGGCTTCTCGTCGGCAATCTGAGCAAGATCATCAAGTGAGCGACGGGCGTATCCGAAAGGATATTAACAACAATAACAGAAAAAAACCGTTCCGCAGAACCCATAGGATCTGCGGAACATTTTTTATCATATCGGTTTAAGCGGGCATCGCGGTCATATCAGAACCACGGGCTCCATTCTCCCGGTTCGGGATCGGAGCCGCCCTCGGAAAGTCCTTCGTGCCTGACAGTTATATTCGCGGCGTTGCAGTACAGATCGGTTGCCGAGCCCTTGGGACAAGTCACGACGAGCGAGGAAGAACAGCCGTTGAATACCTTTTCTCCGAGAGATGCGACGGACGCATGAACGCGGAGCGCGGTCAGCGATACGCAGTTCTCAAACGCGTAAGCGCCGACGGATTCGGTATTGTCGGGAATGCGGAGCGAAACAAGCGAGGAGCAGTCCTCGAACGCGGACGCGCCGACGGTTTTAAGTCCGGACGGAAGCGTTACATCGGCAAGCGCGGAACAGCCGTCAAAAACGGAAGGAGAAAGAACCGTCACGCCTTCGGGAACGGTGATCGCGGTCAGAGCCTTGCAGTTCAGAAACGCGTGGCTTCCGAGCGTTTTTAACCCGTCGGGAAGAACGACGCCGTTCAGTTTTTCACAGTTCGCAAAGGCAAATCTGCCTATATCGGTCACGGTGGCGGCGAGCGTGACGGAAGTCAGCGAGGGACAGTCCGCAAAGGCGTAATAGCCGACGGAGGTCACTCCCGTTTCAACAACGACTTTCGTTATCCGGGATCTTGCAGGCGCCCAGGGAACGCCGTTTTCGGAATAACTGTTCATAGCGCCCGTGCCGCTGACCGTCAGCGTTCCGTTCGACAGTTTATACGTCACTTTCTCTCCGCATGAGCCGGAAGAATCCGCCGCGGAGGTCATCAGGCAGACGCAAACGGAGAGTATCAGGCAGACCGCGAGCGACGCGGCGAGCAGACACCTTGTTCTTTTCTTCATAAATCCAACCTCGTTTATTTGATTTTGTTATCGTTAATGATATTCGCAAGCACCTCGCGGGCAAATTCATATTCCTCGCCCTTTGTCTTGCTGATGCTTATAAGAGACTTTTCGTTGAAAACACGAACGCCCCAATACATCGGGGTGTCCCAGTTTTTCAGGCTCTCGCTTTCGGAAAAAGCAGACCCCTCGGCGTTCCAGACCGTTCCGCCGTACAGCAGCGGCTGAGACGTCAGGTCCGAAATATCGCCGAAATAGCCGACGTCGGTCATCTGTTTCAGCCCGACGGTGTCGGTCATGATCAGCATGACGCTCCCCGCCGTATACAAATTTGAAAAGGTTTTCAGATTGTCCCGAACAAGATCGGGGTCGTAAGTTTCGCCGATATAGTAATTTTCGATCTCGATCCTGATCTTGCCGTCCCCGGAATAATCGCGGACATACGGTTCTATGGCATTTTTCAGATTGATCTTGTCTTCGGAATATGTTATCGGATCGGCGGAGAGATAATAAACGACGATGTCGATATCTTCCCTTCCGATACACTGTGAAAGCCCCACGCCGACGGCGAGCAGGATGACGAGAGCGGCGACCGTGTGCCACTTATAGTAATACCAAAAGTTCTCGATCTTGCTCTTAAAACTTCTTTTTTCCTTTTTTCCCGAAGAGTTTTCATTCGTCATTTTGAAAGCCTTTCGCGGACGGACGGTTTGATCTGCCATCCGTTCCATCGTATTATATCATATTTCGGTGCGTATTTCAACTTTTTTTTACAATCATGCTTATTTTGAATATTATTTACAATTAAAACAATTCCGATTATAGAAAAAGAACAAAAACCCTTTTCCGTATCGGAGTATCAGAAAAGACCTCCGAAAACGCCGAGATGCTCGAGAAGAATCTCAACGCCGATCAGGCAGAGAATGACTCCGCCGGCGAACTCGGCCTTGTTTTTGAACCGAAGACCGAACAGATTTCCGATCTTCAGTCCGAGCGCGGAAAGTCCGAATGTCACGCAGCCGATGCACGGCGCGGCGATGAATATCGGAATGTTCGGAATAACCGTCACGAACGAGATCCCGACGGCGAGCGCATCGATCGAGGTCGCGAGCGCAAGCACTATCATCGCCTTGAACGAAAACGAGTCGTCTACGCTCTCTTCCTTCTTTGAAAGGCTCTCGCGGATCATGTTCGCGCCTATCAGGCACAGAAGCCCGAACGCGACCCAATGGTCGAAACGCTCGATATATGTTTCAAGCTCTTTTCCGAGAAAATAGCCGACCGTCGGCATAAGCGCCTGAAAGCCGCCGAACCACGCGCCGATAAGAACATAATGCTTCGGGCTGAGTTTGCGAACGGAAAGCCCCTTGCACACGGAAACGGCGAAAGCGTCCATCGATAGTCCGACGGCTATCATGATAAGATTGACAATATCCATAAAAATCTTCTTTCTCTTATATATGTAAAGAATACGCTTTTCCCCGTTGGGTTTGACGCAGATAAGAGTTTAATACGCTTCTGCCGTCAGCGAATGCCGTAAGCAACGCAGCCGTCTTCGCGCATATCCACGGGCGAAGTCGAACGTTCCGCCCATATCTCGGAAAGATCGTAACTGCCGTTTCTTGCGGACGTCCACGGGTCGGCGGCTTTAACATTGCCGCTTTCCGCATCGTAGCCGTAAAGGAAAACGCAATGAGTTCCTTTGTTGCAGAGCAGTCCCTCTCCGACGGCGATACATACGACGCCGTCGTTTTCAAGAGCGGAAAGCAAGTCCTCATATTCGAATATATTCAGCGTAGTCGCTCCGTAATGCTCAGCGGCAAGTCTAATCGCCGAACCGGAAGAACCGCTGAACGTTTTGCAGAACTCCTCGGTGTTGTCGTAAAGCCAAGTTGCGACCTCTATCGGGGTCACATTTATTCCGATGTAAGAAAGAGCCATCGCCACGGATGTGGGCGCGCAGCCGTTGCGTCCCATGGTATAGTTGCCGAAACGGGCGTTGCACCAGCGGTCTTCCCATTGCGAATAATATTTGAAAATACCCGCTTTACCGCGAAGCCGCGGCACATCGTCGGTCTTTTTCTTTCCGCAGACGGAACAGGCAAATTCGGCGCGTCCCTCACCTTTTTCGGTCGGCTCGGAAATTATTTGTCCGCGCTCCCATTTATGATGCGCTTTCAGCGTTTTTCTCTTTTCAAAACCGCATTTTTCACAGTATTCGCGGTTATACCCGTCCGCTTCGCAGGTCGGCGCCTTTTCCTCGGTTTTTATATTATGTCCCGTTGCGGGCAGCACGGTTTCTTCGGGCTTTCCGCAGGTTTCGCATATCTTGCGAATATATCCGTCCGCTTCGCAAGTCGGGGCTTTTTCTTCGGTTTTTATATTATGTCCCGTTGCGGGCAATATGGTTTCTTCGGTTTTTCCGCAGGTTTCGCATATCTTGCGAATATATCCGTCCGCATCACAGGTCGGTTCGAGTTTTTCCGTGCGGTATGAATGCGGGACAACCGCAAGAGTACGAACATTTTCTTTTTTGCACACGGTGCATTTTTTGGTCGAAGTCCCCGTTTCGGTGCAAGTGGCGGGAATGCGGACCTCTTCAAAAATGTGACAATGATCGCTCTCGCCGCCGAAAGCAACGGAATAGAACACGGTCATCGCGTCCGCTATATCGACATCGCCGTTGCCGTCAATATCTGCGGCATCAAGCGCGGCTGCCGTCAGTCTTTCTTTTTGTGCGACGTGATAAAAAACAAGCATTGCGTCCGCTATATCGACCTTTCCGTCGCCGTTGACATCGCCTTTTGCAAGTTGCGGCAACGGCGGCTCGGGCTCGGTCGTCGGAGGTTCGGATTCCGTCGTAGTCGGGGTGAAAGGCTCCGTCGTTGTCGGATTCGACGGTGTTGTCGGCGGCTCGGGCTGCGTCGTCGTAAAAAACGGGTCGGGCGGCAATGTCGGGTCAACAAAAGAGCCTTTCAGAGCCGAACCGTCGGCATTTTCTCCCGCAAAAAGAACGAGCGAAAACGCAAACACGACCAAAAGCACCGTCGGCAATATGCAAAACAGACTTTTCATTCCTTTTTTCATTCGTTTTTTCCTTTTTTCTTGTGGTTTCTTGCGGAATTTCCGCAACAGCGCGAGCAACTCTGCCCTTTTGAGCCAAAACGGTTCTTTGCGTTATGTCGGCTGATTATACAAACCTGACAAAACGCCTTTTATTTATTCTGCGCAAAACCCGCCGAGGCGGCTGTCTGCCGCCCGACGGGGGTCTCCGGCGGGGTAAAACCCGTCGGATTCAGATATTTAATTCTTTGGTTCTTACCTGTTCTTCTACCTTTTCGATAAAAGCGGAAAGCGGCATAGAACCGAGGTCGCCCTCTTTGCGGCTTCTCAGGCTTACGGTGTTTTCTTCCTGCTCTTTTTCGCCGACGACTATCATATACGGAATCTTTTCAAGCTGCGCTTCGCGGATCTTGTATCCGATCTTTTCGGCGCGGTCGTCGAGTTCGGAGCGTATGCCGCGGTCAACGAGCGTCCTGTTTATCTCCGCGGCGTAATCCGCGAATTTTTCGGAGATCGGAAGGACTTTGACCTGTATCGGAGCGAGCCACGTCGGGAACGCGCCCGCGTATTTCTCGATAATGAGCGCGAGCGTTCTTTCATAGCATCCGAGAGATGTTCTGTGAATTATATACGGGTTTTTCTTCGTTCCGTCGCGGTCGGTATATTCCATGCCGAAGTTTTTGGAAAGCATCTGATCGATCTGGATCGTTATCAGCGTGTCCTCTTTTCCGTGAACGTTCCTGATCTGGATGTCGAGTTTCGGACCGTAGAACGCCGCCTCCCCGACGCCGACTTTGTACGGGATCTCAAGATGATCGAGGATCTTTTTCATCACGCTCTGAGCCTCGTCCCACTGTTCGGGCGTTCCGATATACTTTTCTCTGTCGGAGGGGTCCCACTGCGAGAAACGGTAACTCACGTCCTCATAAAGTCCGAGCGTTTTGAGCATATAGATCGCGAGTTCGAGACAGTGACGGAACTCGTCTTCCAGTTGGTCGGGCGTACACATCAGGTGTCCCTCGGAGATCGTGAACTGGCGGACACGGATGAGTCCGTGCATCTCTCCGCTGTCCTCGTTTCGGAAGAGCGTCGAGGTCTCGTTGTAACGGAGCGGCAGATCGCGGTAGGAGCGCGCCTTGCTCAGATATGCCTGATATTGGAACGGGCAGGTCATCGGACGCAGCGCGTAGACTTCCTCCGTGTCCGACTTTGACGGATCGCCCATGACGAACATTCCGTCCAGATAATGATCCCAATGTCCCGAGATCTTGTAAAGGTCGGATTTCGCCATCAGCGGGGTCTTTGTCAGAAGCCAGCCGCGGCGCTGTTCCTCGTCCTCGACAAAGCGTTGAAGCAACTGGATAACCCTCGCCCCGTTCGGAAGCATGACGGGAAGCCCCTGTCCGATAACGTCAACGGTCGTAAATATCCCGAGTTCCCTGCCGAGTTTGTTGTGATCGCGCTTTTTCGCCTCTTCGAGTTTCGCGAGATGCTCTTCGAGTTCCGAAGCCTTCGGGAAAGACACGCCGTAAATGCGCTGCAACATCTTGTTTTTCGCGTCGCCGCGCCAATATGCGCCCGTGCAGGACGTCAGTTTTATCGCCTTGATCTTTTTCAGGTCGTAAAGATGCGGTCCCGTGCAAAGATCGACAAATTCACCCTGACGGTAAAAACTTATCGTTTCGCCGTCGGGCAGATCGTTTATAAGTTCCTGCTTATAAGGCTCGTCTGCCTCGAGTTTCAGCGCCTCATCCTTCGGAAGAGTGAATCGCTCGAGAACAAAGCCCTCTTTGACGATCTTTCTCATCTCGTCCTCGATCGCCGCGAGCATTTCTGGCGTGAACGGGACGGGAGTGTCGAAATCGTAATAAAAACCGTTGTCGATCGCGGGTCCTATCGCGAGTTTGACCGACGGATAAAGTCTCTTGACCGCCTGCGCGAGAACGTGGGATGTCGTGTGCCGGAACGCCTTTTTTCCCTCTTCGTCCGCAAACGTGTAAAGCGTCAGCGTGTCTCCGTCCTGCGGTTTTGCGTTCAGATCGCATACTTTGCCGCTTATCCCGCAGCAAAGAGCGTTGCGCGCAAGTCCCGCCGATATCTGCATCGCGCAGTCATAAGCGGAAGCACCTTCCGCGACTTCGAGAGATGAACCGTCTTTGAGGAATATTTTCATCTTGATTACCTCTTTTTCCGTATCTGATATATTTTTTTATATTTATTTCCGCGTCCCGCGGGAAAATTTCCGACAAAGACCGACGAAAAAACGCGCCCTTTCCCGAAATACCGTTCGTGCGCCGAATATGTCGGCTCGCGGAGCCTTAATATTCAAAATTTACTGCTTTTCCCTCGCTCAGAGCCTGCGCGTCCGCAAGAATGCGGTCTATAAGCGCGGAGGAAACATAGAAATGTCCCGAACCGTTCACGCGACAGAAATAGTAGAGCCCGTCGCCGTCGAGCGGAACGAACTCGACTTTTGAATCCTGCCCGTTAATTCCGAAGCATGTAACGGTCACGGCGGCTTTGCCCCCGGGATCGTCGCTCATTCCGAGATTTGTGACAGAGACGATCTCCCTGTAAAGGTTCTGCATATACGAAGCCGTCAGTTCTTTTCCGTTATAAGAAGCGAAATAAGTGACTTTTCCGTCGTCGGCGACCTCGGTCGAAACATCGAATTTGCGGGTGATCCCGCCGCCCGAGACCTCAAACGCGGAAAGTTCGTTCAGGTAGCGGATAAAGACGTTGCCCTGACAGAATTTATCGGGCGTGTAATCGACGAACCCGAAAAGATCCCCGCTGACCGCGTATACGGCGTCGATATCGTCATACATAAGATAAAGATGCCCGTCCGCCCTGCCGCCCAGCATATAGGTCGAATAAAGCGTTATTTTCTTGCTTTCGGTGGCGGAAGCGTCGTAATACGGGTTCTCCGCGCCGTTGACGGTCGATTGAGAAACATCGACCTGAAAACCGATGCGGACGACGGGCGACGAAGGCGAAAACCCGAGATCTTTCAGGTCTTCCTCCGTCGGGTTCTCGCAGACAACGTCCTCCGCGGAAAGCGAAGCGACGCTTTCAGCCGCCGCGCGCACCTTTTCGGAACTTGCGCCGAACGTGAACGGAGAGGTCATGACCATCGAGTCCGCATACAGATTGGCGTCAATTTCCTCCTGTGTGCAGAAACGGAACTCGTAGTTTCTGCTTTTATCGTTGAAATCTATCGAAAGCGACAGAAAATCGGTCAATTCGTAAGGTTTGGAGATCGTCAGATCGAAAAATTCATTCCGCGCCTTCAAAACGCGCTGTGCGAAATACGTATTGACGCACCAGACCGTCGTATCTCCGTCTTTAAGAAAATAATACGCGCCGCCGTCGGGAGTCTTGTCTCCGATATAAAAAATGTCGGAAAAACCCCGTGTCGAATTGACCGAAAGCGTCGCCGCGGGCTCGTCCAGCCCGTAAACGGAAAGATCCTTGCAGTCGTCTTCGATCAGGCTTTCGGAATATATGACCAAAACGCTCTTGAAAAGATTTGACGCCGTTTCGGAGAGCAGGGGCACGTTTTCCGCGCCTCGCATCTTTATATTCCCGTCGCCGTCGCGGAACAGTTCATATTCGCCGCTCGCGTTTTTTATCCCGACGGACGCGATCTGACGGTCGGTTATCGTATATATCTCATCGAGTTCGCGCGCGTAAGTCGGCGTCACGTCCCCGTTGCCGGTCACATCCGTTCCGCTCCCCTTTTTCGGAAGGAGCTGAACGAGGAGAACGACCGCGACGAGAACGATAACTCCGAGCCCGCACGCGCCGATGCAGATAAGCCTTTTTTTAGTGTTCATCACAGATATTTCCTTTTACGCCATGTCACGATGCAGACAGCCGCGCAGATCGCGGGAACGAGAGCGATGCAAACGACCGCGACGGTATATGTCGTTCTGTCGCTGTCAAATTCGAGGACGCCCGTCGCAAGGCTCGAAGAGAGAATGCGGACGACGCTGTCATCGTGTGAAAGATACGAGAATATACCGAGCGTGTACTGTCCGGAAGCGGGGGTGTAACCCGCCGCGTTGGAAAGATAGTAGGTGTCGAGAAGAGAGGTCGTTCCGAAGCATACGACGCTCGACATCGTCACCTTTTCCTCCGCGTCAAGAGTCTGCGACCGACGGACATATCCCATCGCGCCGATGATATGCGGACCGGAAGAATCTCCGTCCTGTTTTTCGATCGATGCGAAATTGTCCGAGCCGACTTCAAGACTGCCCTGCGAATAGTCCCTTCCGAAAGAGTTCTTTCCGAAGGTCGAAAGCAGAGGCGTTGTCGAAACGGTGTTCTTGTTCTCGAAAGCGATATTGATCGCGCGCGTTTTTCCGAGCGCGGTCTTCAGATATGTTCCGTCGTCCGCGAGCGTGCCCGCGATCCCCTTTGCCGCGACGCTCGTGCCGTAGTTTATCTTCAAAAACGGTTCATACGCGTCCGCGACCGTGCTCGAATTGGCGGGATCGAAAACGGTCTCGGTCGTATATGTCAACCCCCATTCCTCGGAAAGGAATTTTTCGAGAAGCGGGTTTTCGGGCGCGGAGTTGTCCATAAACACCGCAAGGCTTCTGTCATACGCCCCATCGTGGTAAAGATAATCGCGCAGAGCGGATATATCCGAGGAAGAATATGTCGTTTTCGGATTGATTATAACGAGAATATCGAGTTCCGCCGCAAGATCCTCGCTTAAAAGATCGGCGTTCAGCTCGACTTCGTAGCCGTTGAGTCTCAGAAGCTCCTCGAAATACGGGAACTGTTCCTCGCCGTGACCTTTGACGATGCCGATCTTCTTGACGTCGCTCATCGTCGTGTTTCTCATCGCCGCGTCAAGCTGACGCTCGAACGGGATATACTGTATACCGCTGAAAACATCGTCATAAATAAACGAATATTTCTGCGTCTGCGGACAGTAGACGGTTATATAAACGCCGTCATCGAGAATTATATTGCGTTCCTTGAAATAGCCGGGATTATACCGCGTGTCGATATACGAGACCGAGATCTTGTCGCTCGCCTGACGAAAACTGTCGAGCAGTTCGGCGGTGTAGCGTTTTCCCGAATAGACGATCTGCGTTTTCGTCTCTCCCGTTTCGGGATCGGTCGTCTGCTGTGTGTCGTATGTCGCGCCGCGGAAATCGTCTTCGTTGCCGTTGACGATGATCTCAACGCCGTAAGGAAGTCTGCCGACGATGTCCGCGGAGACGGAGTCGATGCCCGTTATGCGGCTTCCCGAAAAATCCGCGCTCAGATCGAATGCGGAATCAAGCCCCGTGAACAGGATATTTATCAGAACGGCGGCGACGATGCAGACTGCGGTCGAGACCGCCGCAACGGAGCCGTATTTGAATTTCTTTTTCATCTTCCGCACCTCCTATTCCCAACGGCGTTTTTCGAGCATCCGAACGGACAGGAACAGAAAAACGGCGGTGACGGAAACATAAAAGACGATCGGGGCAAGGCTCAGTATCCCCATCGCAAAATCGCCGTAGCGCGAATAAAGGCTGATGCTTTCAAGCGCGGTGCCGAGCCATGAGGGAAGATATTTCGAGACGGCTCCGATAATATACATGAACAGCAACGTGCCGAAAACGGCGGCGACGGTGCTTATCTGATGCTCGGTAAAGGTCGAGATGAAAACTGCGACGCTTATCATCGCCGCGCCGAGAAGAAGCACGCCGATATACTGAACGACGAACGTCGAAACGTCAAAATCGCCGAACATTCCGAGAATGACCGCGTAAAGGACATTCACAAGCGACCCGATGAAAAACAGGCAGAACGCGCTGACAAATTTTGACAGCACGACGGTGTAAAGGCTGACGGGGCAGGTCGTCCACAGTTTGTCCGTCCCGTTCTTTTTTTCCTCGCTGAAAAACTTGAAACTGAGAAGAGAGACGAATATCAGATTCGCGATATAAAGATAAAGCGCGAAATATGTATACATCGACGTCGTGTTGTTGTTGATGACCGCGAACACGAAGCAAACGCCCGAGATGAGCGTATAAACGCAAAGCGTGAACCACCCCGTCGGGTTCTTGAAATAAACGGTGAATTCTTTTCTGACGAGCGCGCCCATTTACTTCTCCTCCCCCTCGTCCGTGATCTCGACGAGTTCCTCGGTCTGACGGATCAGATTGCCCTCGGAATCGACGACTTTGCGGATTATTTTTTTGTATTTTTTCTTTTTGACCGGCTGTTCCGTATCTTTTTCGCTGTTATTCTCCGCCGCGAGCGCGTTCGCCGCGCGGTTCTCGGAAAGGCGCTTCGCCTCCGCTTCCGCGTCTCCCGACACGAGACTGATAAACACGTCTTCGAGCGACACTCCGAGAGGCGTCACCATCAGAATGTACCAATTCTTTGCGGCGCAGAGTTCAAACAGCGCGCGTCTGATGTCCGCGCCTTTCTCGGTCTGCGCCATAAGGTCGGCGGTGCCTTTCTCGAAAACGCCCATAAACTCGACTTTCAGAACACCTTTGAGCGTCCGTATCGCCGCCGCCGCTTCGTCCGCGGGCGCGGCAAGCCTTATCGCGTATCTGTCGCTCGAAGCGGAAATGTCGAGCAGTTCGTCGGTCGGGGAGTCTTTGACGAGGTATCCGTCGTTTATGATGAGAACTCTGCGGCAGACCGCCTGAATCTCGGAAAGGATATGAGAACTCAGAATGACCGTGTGATTTTCGCCGAGCGCGCGGATGAGATTTCTGATCTCCTTGATCTCCCTCGGGTCAAGCCCGACGGTCGGTTCGTCGAAAATGAGTATTTCGGGATTGCCGATGAGCGCCTGCGCAAGTCCGACACGCTGACGGAAGCCCTTTGAAAGGTTGCGGATAAGGCGTTTTTCGACGCCTTCGAGTTTCGTCGCGGACAGAACCTGAGCGAGATGAACGTCGCGGTCGAGTTTGCATTTTTTCAGGTCGAAAACAAAATCCAGATACTCACCGACCGTCATTTCGGGATAGAGCGGAGGAAATTCGGGCAGATAGCCTATGCTCCGCTTCGCCTTTGCCGGTTCTTCGAGAATGTCATGACCGCAGACGGAGACCGAGCCGGAAGAAAACGAGGTATAACCCGTTATCATATTCATCGTCGTCGTTTTTCCCGCGCCGTTCGGTCCCAAAAACCCGACGACCTCACCCTTTTCGATTGTAAAAGACACGTCGTTGACGACGGTTTTCGAGCCGTAGCGTTTCGTAAGCCCTTTAACTGTTATCATCTTTTTCTCCCGACATAAAAAACAGTGCGGGCGCGGCGGGCTTTCCGTCGCGCCCTCTTCAAAGGGATATTTCCCGTTTGTTTTATTCTTCTTCCTTCTCGACCGCGGTCACGGCGATCGAAAGTTCTTTGAGCTGTTCCTCGGAAACCGTTCCGGGGCTCTTCGTCATGATCTCGGACGCGTTCTGAACCTTCGGGAAGGCGATAACATCGCGTATGTTTTCTCTGCCCGAAAGGATCATCACGAGGCGGTCAAGCCCGTAAGCCATGCCGCCGTGAGGGGGAACGCCGTATTTGAAAGCGTTTATGAGGAAACCGAACTGGGCGTTCGCTCTCTCCTCCGAAAAGCCGAGGATCTCGAACATCTTCGTTTGAAGTTCGGAGTTGTAGATTCTGATCGAGCCGCCGCCCGCCTCCATGCCGTTGATAACGATGTCGTAAGCCTTCGCGCGGACTTTTCCGGGATCGGTGTCAAGCAGATCGAGGTCTTCGAACATCGGCGAGGTGAACGGATGGTGCTTTGCGACGTATCTCTGCTCCTCCTCGCTGTATTCGAGCAGCGGGAACTCCGTGACCCAAAGCAGCTTGTACATATCCTCCGGATGCGCGGGATCGTGAGGGATCTTGTCAAGCCTTTTCGCGATCTCGCAGCGCAGCGCTCCGAGCGCGTCGAAAGTCACCTGATCTTTATCCGCGACGATGAACGCGCAGTCGCCGTCTTTCAGACCGAGAGCGGAGATAAGCGCGTCCTTTTCCCCGTCCGAAAGGAATTTCAGGAACGAGGACGAAACCGTCTCTCCCATTTTGATCCACGCAAGCCCTTTCGCGCGGTAGGTCTTGACGAACTCCGTCAAAGAGTCTATGTCTCTCCTTCCGAACGTCGCCGCGCTGTCCTCGACGACGATCGCGCGAACCGAGCCGCCGCCGGCAACGGTGTCGGAAAAGACCTTGAAACCGAAGTCTTTGACCGTGTCGGAAATATTTTTCAGTTCGTAGCCGAAGCGCAGGTCGGGTTTATCCGAGCCGAAACGCTCCATCGCCTCCGCGTAAGTCATTCTCGGAAGCGGAAGTTTTATATCGACGCCGAGGATCTCTTTGAACGCCTTTTGGATAAAGCCTTCGTTCGCCTCGATGACGTCGTCCACGTCAACGAACGACATTTCAAGGTCGATCTGCGTGAATTCGGGCTGTCTGTCCGCGCGCAGGTCTTCGTCCCTGAAACATTTCGCGATCTGCATATATCTGTCAAAGCCCGCGACCATGAGCAACTGCTTGTAAAGCTGCGGAGACTGCGGAAGCGCATAGAAGTGACCCGGATGGATACGGCTCGGAACAAGATAGTCGCGCGCGCCCTCGGGCGTCGAGCGGATCAGGTTCGGAGTTTCGATCTCTATGAAATCGTTATCGGCGTAATACTCTCTCGCGAGGCGGCAAAGTTTCGCGCGGAGCATTATCGGAGCCTGCATATCGGGTCTGCGCAGGTCAAGGTATCTGTATTTGAGTCTCAGTTCCTCTTTGACGTTGGAATTCTCAACGATCTCGAACGGAGGAGTCTCGGATTTGGAAAGTATGCGCAGTTCCGTCGCAACGATCTCGATCTCTCCGGTCGGAAGATCTTTTCTTATCGCGTTTTCGCCTCTGCTGCGTATAACTCCGGTGACGGAAACGCAGTCCTCGGAGCGGAGCGTGTAAGCCTTGTCGAAAAGCGCCTTGTCCGACGTCTCTTCAAAACTGACCTGAATTATACCCGATCGGTCGCGCAGATCGACGAAGATAAGTCCTCCGAGAGCGCGTCTGCGCTGAACCCAGCCGTGAACCGTGACCGTCTTTCCGATGCTGTCGGCGCGGAACGTCGCACAGTAACCGGTGCGTCGGTGTTCGATCTTTTCAAATTCCATATTCGTAGCCTCTTTTTAATTATAATCGTCGTTTTTACAAATTTTCTGTCGGTTCTATGTCCGAACGTAGGAAATATTGCGGCACTTTTCAGCCGAGTTCGGAAACGAGCGCGTCGAGCGCGATCTCCCTTTTTTCGCCGTCCGACATTCTTTTCAGAACGGCTCTGCCGCTTTCGACCTCGTTGTCGCCGAGCACGAGCGTGTATTCCGCGCCGATCTTGTCGGCGTATTTCATCTGCGCTTTCAGCGAACGGGACGAGATGTCCGATTCGGCGGAGATCCCCGCGGAACGGAGCGCGTAGACCAGCGCCGCCGCCTTTTTCGCGCCGTTCTCTCCGATGTTGGCGATATAGACGCGGCAGGTATCTTCTTTTCCGAAATCGCAGCCCTGTTTTTCCATAACGAGAATAAGTCTTTCAAGTCCCGTCGCAAAACCGAGCCCGCAGACCTGTTTCGAGGGGTCGAGGTCGGTTACAAGTCCGTCATAGCGACCTCCGCCGAGAACGGTCAAACCCGTTTCGGAATCGACAAATTCAAAAACGGTCTTTGTGTAATAGTCAAGACCGCGGACAATGGACGTGTCGATCTCGTAACCGATGCCGAAACTGCCGAGCGTTTCCTGCAATTTTCCGAAGTGATCGGAACACTCTTCGCAGAGGAAGTCGGTCACTCTCGGCGCGCCCTTCGCGATCTTCGCGCAGTCGGGGTCTTTGCAGTCGAGTATCCTCATCGGATTTCTTTCGAGCCTGTCGCGGCAGGTGTCGCACAGCGAGTCGCGCGCGTTCTCAAAATACGCTTTCAGCGCGGCGTGATAATTCTTGCGGCATTCGGGACACCCGATCGAGTTTATTTTCAGCCTGACGCCCTTTATGCCGAGGCTCTTTATGAGCGTGTCCGCGAGGGCGATCACCTCCGCGTCCGACGAGGGCGACTGCGTTCCGTAAAGTTCAACGCCGAACTGGTGAAATTCCCTGTATCTGCCCGCCTGCGGTTTCTCGTAGCGGAAACACGAGATGATATAATACAGTTTCAGCGGCATAAGTCCCGCGAAAAGTCCGTTTTGAAGGCAAAGACGCGCAACGCTCGCGGTTCCTTCGGGGCGGAGGGTTATCGAATCCTCCCCTTTCGTGACGAACGTGTACATCTCCTTCTGAACAACGTCGGTCGTGTCTCCGACGCCGCGGACAAAAAGTTCCGTCTTTTCAAAAGTCGGGAAGCGCACCTCCCGAAAGCCGAACCGGGCGGCAACGCTCTGCGCCGTCCGCTCGACAAATCTCCATTTGTACGAGTCCTGCGGAAGAACGTCCTTCGTTCCGCGGACCGCTTCTATCGAAGAAGCCATATAAATTTTTCCTCTTTCCGTTTAACTGTTTCGCTCTCAATACTCTTCCGAAGCCGAGCCGTGGGGATCGCGCCAGTCGAGAGCATCGGTCGTCAGAGCGCGGACAAGGATCTCGCCCGTCGCGATGTTCGTCGCAAGCGGGATGTTGTGCATATCGCAAAGGCGAAGCAGGTTAAGATCGTCCCTCGCGTTTTCTTTCTGAGCCATCGGGTCACGGAAGAACAGAACCATATCTATCTCGTCGTAAGCGATCTTGTTCGCGAGCTGCTGCATTCCTCCGCGCTCGCCGCTCATCAGGCGTGCGATCTCCAGGCCCGTCACATCCGCAACGAGCTTGCCCGTCGTCGCTGTCGCGCACAGACGGTGCTTTGACAAAATCCCGCAATAGGCGATGCAGAATTGCACCATAAGTTCTTTTCTCTTGTCGTCCGCAATGATCGCAATGTTCATATATTTTCCTCCGTTCTTTTCGGCGGCTCCGCAAAACGCATTCCGCCGTTTCGTTATATTTCAATTAAAAAACCGTTAAAAGGCTTTTCCGTTCGGGACGGTCAAAAGCGTCGCCTCATCCGAGTTTTATCAGCGGAACTCCGCCGCCGGTCAGTCGGCAGGCGATATTGGCAAAAGCCTGTCTGACCTTCGGAGAACCGCTCGAACAGGCGAATTTTCCGACATAGGTATACGCCGGGATGAGTTTATCCTCCGGGACAACTCCGATCAGCCGCACGGATATGCTGTCGATGATCTCGTCGATATTCGGGGCGAGCCTTTTCCGTATCAGAGCCGCGTCGACCTTGTTGATTATGAGGCGGACATCGCGGCAACCGTGTTTTTTCAGCAGTCCCGCCGTCCGTTCCGCATCGCGCAAAGAGGTCAGATCGCTTGTCGAAACGACGATCGCAGCGTGCTTTCTCGCGGCGAGAGCGCTTTCGCAGACGCTCGTCCCCGCCGGGCAGTCAACAAGAACAAAATCGTAAAAGGCGGCCTGACGGTCGGCGAGATCGGATATAAACCCGAACATCCGTTCGGCGGGAACGCGAAGCCGCGCGGGAGCAGCGAGAAAATCGATGTTTCCGACGGTCGGATGCCCGATAACGGCTTTTTCAAACGTGCAGTCGCCCGCGAACACGTCTCCGACATCAAGCACGGCATCGTTTTGAAGACCGAGCAGAATATCGGCGTTTCTGAGCCATATATCCGCGTCGATGACGAGCACGCGCTTTTTCGTTTCGGCGAGTTTTACGGCGAGATTGACGCACACGGTCGTTTTTCCCGCGCCGCCTTTGCCCGAAACGAACAGAAAGACTTTTCCCATCGGAGACCTTTCCTTTCAGTTATTTTGCTAAGTTATTATATAATATAAATAAGCGTTTTGCAATACAGGAACCGTAAAATTTATAAAATATTCAAAACGCGGAGCGTCCGACACGCCCGTTCAGCGGACTTCGTCGAACTTATCCCTGTCCGAAAACCAGTATTTCATCATCTGCGTTATATACTTCGCGTTGAGCGGAGTTGTTCCCGTTCCGGCGTTCTCAACAACGAGAACGAACGCGATCTGCGGATCTTCCGCGGGAGCAAAACCGACGAGAAGCGACGTCGCTTTTTTTCCGTCGACCTCGGCTGTTCCCGTTTTGACGGCGATCGTTGTCAGATCGTAATCGGCAAAGCCCGAACCCGCCGAGCCGCCCGTTTTTGAGACCTCGACCATTCCCTCGACGATCGCGTCGAGCGTCGAAGCGTCAAAACCGAGGTCGGTATACTCGTCGGAGGATTCGTAAACGGTCTCGTTCTTTTCCGCGTCGCGGATGGATTTGATTATATGCGGGGAATAAAACTTTCCCCCGTTGCCTATCGTTGCAACGTAATTGACGAGTTGCAACGGCGTCGCGGCGTTGTCCGACTGACCGATCGCGGCAAGGAGCGTTTCGCCGTCCTCCCACGTTTTTCCGACGCTTTCGCGGTAATTTCTGCCTGCGACGATGCCTTTCATCTCGCCGGGAAGTTCTATACCCGTTTTTTTGCCGAAACCGAGTTTTTCGGAATATGAGTTGAGAGTGTCTATTCCGACAAGACGCCCGACATCGAAGAAGAAGATGTTGCAACTCTGTTTCAAAGCCGTTACGACATTGACCTCCCCGTGGCTGATACTGCGGAAGCAGGACGGCTGATAGTCGTCGTAAAATTTATACGTTCCCTCGCAAAAACGGGTCGAATATCTTGATATTATACCCTCTTCGAGCCCCGCGACGGCGGTCACCATCTTATAGGTCGAGCCGGGAGCGTAAAGTCCGGATATGGCGCGGTTTATCAGCGGCTTGTTCTCGTTCGCCGCAAGCAGTTCGTAATCGGCGTTGTAAGTCTTGATATTGAATGTCGGATTGCTCACCATCGCAAGTATCTCGCCGGAATTCGGGTCCATAAAAACGGCGGCGGCGGCGGACGCCGAGTTTTCGCCGTTCAGTTCGCGGCAGGAAAGCAGAAGTTCTTCAAGTCCCGTTTCGGCAAGAACCTGCATTTTTGAATCGATCGTCAGGATCACATCGAAGCCGGATTTCGCATCGACCGAGGCATAGCCCTCCTCCGAGGCAAGATCGCCTATATCGGAAACGACCGTCCCCGAATCGTCGTTGATCGTGTAGCGGTAGCCGTTCGTGCCGCGAAGATAGTCCTCGCAGACCCGTTCGATGCCGTCCTTGCCGACGATATCGTCGAGCATATAACCCTTTTCCGACAGCGTTTCGTATTCCTCCGCGCTGATCCTTCCGACAGTTCCGAGAATGTGCGAAGCGATACCGGGAAATTCATATTCGCGCGTCGAGGACTGAACGAGGGTCACGCCCGAAAGCGACGATCTGTTCTCCTCGATCATCGTCGAGGTCTTTATATCGACGTCCTCCGCGAACGTATACTCGGAGCCGCTTCCGTGAGTTTCGATCTCGTAACGGACTCCGACGATGCGCGTCGCCCGCGCGGGATCGCGGTCGGTGAGAGAATAAGCCTCAAAAAGCCCTGTCATTATCGAAAGCGGGTCGTCGCTTCTGTCGACCTTTTTTGAATCGAGATACCTGCCGAAAGACTCGGGCGCGCTCTTCGATTGAAGATACGAGGCGGTAAACGCAAAAACACCGTTTGAATATTCGATCGGGAACGTGTTCGTATAATCGTCCCCGCAAATTTCAAAAAAGCCGATCAGCGCGTCTATCGTCGCGTTCAGATCCGAGGTCTTCTGTCTGTTGATAACGACCGAAACGGACGAGACGCTCTGCACGAGAGGTTCGCAGTTGCGGTCGAGTATATCTCCGCGCGCCGCCTTGACGACGGTTCCGGAAACGACGCTGTTCGACGAACTTTTGTAATACGACTCGCCGTTCACAAGTTGAAGGCTGACGAGACGGGCGACGAAGACCGCCGCGATAAGGACGAACGCAACGATAACGGCGACGAGCCTTTTACCGTATTTTTTCATTGTATTTTCTCCATTTTCGGTTCGTGCCGATGAGTTTGACGACAAGATATATAACGGGAGCGACAAGCGCCGTCAGCAGGACTGACGGAAGCACGGTTCTGAGCAGAACGGGGAAAAATCCCGCACCGTGAACGACCGAGTCAAGGATCGCGCGGAGCGTGTCGCGGCAAAAAACGGATATAACGCAAATGAGTTCGCATGAGAGCAGATTTGCTCCGATCCTGTTTTCGGCAAGCCACCCGACGGTGTAACCCGCAAACGCGAACAGCAGCGTGTTCACGCCGAAAACACCGCTTCCGCAAAGATCGGCGAGCAAGCCGAATATGAGCCCGTATATCGCACCGAAATACTCGTTTTCAAACAGGGCTGTCGCGACAACGGCGCAAAAAAGATACGACGGGCTGACGCCGCCCCAGCGAAGCGGCGCTATTATGTACGAAATGATATAAAGCAAAGTCATAAACAGACTGTAAAGCAAAACGCGGATCTTCATCACTCTGCTCCGTCCCTGACTTCCGTTATGATGTAAACGCGGTCAACGGAAGATATATCCGTGTAAGGCGTGACCTTCGCCCACACCGTTCCGTCGTCACTGCGGACGACGTCCGAAACCGTTCCCACGGGAATATTTTTCGGAAAAACGCCGCCCAGACCGGAGGTCACGAGCCTGTCTCCCCTTCCGAGAACGCTGTTCTTGTCGATATACGCGAGTTTCGCCGTGCCCTCGGAACGAAGTTCGGCGGACGCGGTCAGAATACCGCAGTCATGGGTCGTCGAGACCATGACGCCGACACTCAAACCCGTGTCAAAAAGCGTTTTCACTTTCGACCAGTTCGGTCCTGCCGACGAGACCGTTCCGACAAGCCCGTCGCAGGAAACGACGATGTCTCCCTCCTTGACGCCGTCGGACGTACCCGCATTCAGATGAAGCGTGTCGCTCCAACCGTCCGAGCCGCGTGCGACAACGTCGGCGTAAGCATAAGAAAATGTCTGTTCCGGGTCGGCCATTCCGAGCAGTTTTTTCAGATTTTCGTTTTCGATTTTGAGATATGCGTTCTCGTCCGCCTCGGCGCGCGCCTGAGCCAGCCGGGAACGGAGTTCTTCATTCTCTTTTTCGAGATCGTCGTATCGGAAAGGCGCGGAAAAAAGATCGGAGAAAAAGTTCTTGACAGCCGTTCCCGCGGTGTTGAACGGCGTCATGACAAAGCCGACGAACTGCTCATGCGGCATTTTCGCGCTTCCGAGCAGTGCGCTGAGAATGAAGCCGAAAAGATATATCCCGACAAAAACAAGAATTATAAACAGTTTGTTTTTGAAAAAATTTCTGTTCAAAGCGATTTCTCCCTTAATTTCCGAGCGTCGAGTTTTCGTAATTGCGAAGTTTCTTCGCCATCGGAACGGCTCTCATTGCTCCGACAGCCGTCGCTTCGAGAGGATTGTCCTCAACAACGGCTTCCATGCCGGTTTCCCTGTAAATCAGTTCCGTCCAGCCCTTCATCAGCGAGCCGCCGCCGACAAGATGTATCTTCGAGCGGATGAGGTCGGAGGCTATTTCCGGAGGTATCTTTCCGAGAACGGTCATTATCGCGTCAACGATCGCGCGGACGGAATCCGAGATCGCCTGATGAACATCCTCGCTTGAAAGCACGAAGTTTTCGGGAAGACCCGTTATCAGATGTCTTCCGTTCAGCGTCATCAGTTCCATCGTTTTGACGTCCGACGCACAGCCGAGTTTTTTCTTGACTTCCTCCGCCGTTCCTTCGCCGATCAGAATGTTGTAATTCTTTCTGACAAAATTGATTATATCCCTGTCGAACGTGCCGCTGCATTCGGGGATCGACCGCGCAAGCATGATCCCGCCCATCGACACGACGCTGATGTCCGTTCTGCCGCCGCCTATATCGACGATGATGTGACCTCTGCCGCTGAAAACGTCGAGTCCGCAGCCGAGAGCCGCCGCGATCGGAGCGTCAACGAGAACGACTTTTCTGCCGTATGCCGCTTTCGCGATGTCCCGCATCGAACGCCTTTCAACGCTCGACGCCGCCGCGGGAACGACTATCGCCGAAGTTATCCCGATGCGGTTCCGGACAACGCGCGAAACGTATTGGCAGAGCATCGCGACCGTCTTGTCGAAGTCCGAAATTATTCCGTTCTTTATCGGACGGTCAACGCTGATCGTCTCGGGCGCGCGTCCGATCATTTTCTTCGCCTTATCGCCGATCGCAACGACCTTTTCGTTATAAATATCCGTTGCGATAACCGACGGTTCGCCGAGAACGACGCCCTTTCCGTGACGGGCGATATATGTATTTGACGACCCGAGAGATATTCCGAGCGTCGTTTTGTGAAACAAACTGAAACTGAACAGCATATCACCGAACTCCGATTCCTGCTTTTTCAAGCATTCTGATGACCGTACAAACCGGCAGACCGATTACGTTCGACCGGTCTCCGTTGATCTTTTCGACAAAATTTCCGCCTTTGCCCTGTATGGCGTAAGCGCCGGCTTTTCCCATCGGCTCGCCCGTTCCGACATAGGCTCTCAACTCGTCCTCGTCCGCGTCCCTGAAAAACACTTCCGTTCCGACGACCTCGGTCTCGTACACGGGACTGCCGTTCTTCGCGTAAATAACGCATACGCCGGTGTAAACATAATGCTTTCTTCCGACGAGCGCGCCGAGCATCCGCATCGCGTCCTCTTCGTCCTTCGGTTTTCCGAATATCTCCCCGTCGAGGGCAACGACGGTGTCCGCCGCAAGCACGCAATCATCCGCGTGGGTCGCAAAAACGGCTTCCGCTTTCATTCGAGAAAGCGCCGCGACAACTTCCTGCGGAGTTCCGAGAACACCGCTTTCGTCAACATCGGAGACACAGACCTCGAATGTTGCCCCCGCGCGGGTCAGCAATTCTTTTCTTCTCGGAGATCCCGAGGCGAGAATGAGTTTCATACTTTCGATCTTTCCTGTAAGATATAAAAGACGGATCGCGCGGCGGCGCGTCCGACGCCGTGATCCGCAATTGTTACAATATTTCATTTTATTTTAGCATACATTTATATAAAAATCAAGACGCAAACGACAGGAAAAAGCGGGCAAATAAATTTTTTGAAAAATCTTCATTGAATTACGGCTTCGGATGTGCTACAATGTGCGGGAGAAAAAGTCACGGAGGTATAAAAATATGCTTATTCCCGTATATGACACGGCTGACGAATATCTGGACGGAGAACCGTCGTCCGAAAAGGAGACGGAACTCGGAGAAGAGGGATCAGAGAAGTTTTTCTGGTTCCGTATGCCCGACAATTCGATGGAACCGCTGATAAAAGATGGAGAATACATCCTTTTCAGAGAAACGAAAAAACTCGGGGAGGTCGGTTCGGTGTCGCTTGTCGCCATCGGAGACGAATTGCTCGTCCGCAGGCTCTCATACGCGAAGGACTCGCTGTGGCTCGACGCGGAAAACGCCGCTTTCGAGAGAATATCCTACAACGGCGTTTCTCTCAGAAGGGTCAAATTGCAGGCGGTCAGGGTCTGAAAGAAAATATTTTCCGCGCTTCCGAAAGGAAACGCGGTCTTTTTTTTATGAAATTTTCCCCGTTTCCTGACGGAGAGGCTTTGCGGGAAAGGTCTTTCGCGGAAAGATAAAGATTCTCTCCAATCACGACGCTCCGTGTGATCGTCCGCTCTTTTTTCCGCAAACGGTCGGGAAACGGGCTCGCGCAACGCTCCCGAGACGCGAAAACCCGCAGAGAATTGCTCTCTGCGGGGATTTTTCGTTATTACGGAGCATTGAAAAACAGGAAATGCGCTTTATGCATTCCGAGGCGACGATCAGTTCCACGGTTTGCGGATCTTGGACGCTTCGACGATCCTGCCGATCGCGACAGCGTACGCCGCATTGCGGAAAGACGTCGAATACTTCTCCTTCGCCTTCGTAACGGCTTCAAACGAAGCGTTCATTCTGCCCGCAAGTTTTTCGTTGACGTCCTCTTCCGTCCAATAGAAGTTCGAAAGGTTCTGAACCCATTCAAAATAGGAGACGACAACGCCGCCGCCGTTGGCGAGTATGTCGGGAACAACGGGGATACCGCGGCTTTCGAGGATCTTGTCGGCCTCGTAAGTCGTCGGGCCGTTCGCGCCTTCAACGATAAGGAAAGCCTTTATGTCCGCCGCGTTTTTCTCGGTTATCTGATTTTCGAGAGCGCAGGGGATCAGAACGTCGCAGTCGCAAGTCAGAACGGACTCGCGGGGCATCTGCTTCGCGCCCTTGTAACTGCTGAGTTTTTTGCCCGATCCGATGTAATCCCTAATCTCGGTTATGTTAAGCCCGTTTTCGTCATAAACACAGCCGTATACGTCGCTGACGCAGACAACGCGGTAGCCTTTGTTATACAGTATCTGCGCGGTCAGTCCGCCGACATTTCCGAGTCCCTGAACGGCGATGCGGTTCTCGGTCCCCTCTTTTCCGAGGTACGCGAGCGCGTTTTCAACGGTCATAACGACGCCGTTGGCTGTCGCGGGAGTTCTGCCGAGAGAGCCGCCGATCTCGATCGGCTTGCCCGTCACGACGCCGGGGCACTGCTTGCCCTGAAGTTTTGAATATTCGTCCATCACCCAGCCCATGATCTCGCCGTTCGTGTTCACGTCGGGCGCTGGTATGTCCTTCTCGGGGCCGATGAGCGGAGCGATCTTCTCGGTGAATTTTCTTGTCAGTCTTTCAAGTTCGCCCTTCGAGAGTTTTCTCGGATCGACGGTTATGCCGCCTTTTCCTCCGCCGTAAGGAATCCCCGCAACGGCGCATTTGAAACTCATCCAAGCGGCAAGCGCTTTGACTTCATTGATGTCGGTGTCCTGATGATAGCGGATACCGCCCTTGTAAGGTCCTCTGGCAGAGGAATGCTGAACACGGTAACCCTCAAAGACCTCGATATGTCCGTCGTCCATTTCAACGGGAACGGAAACTTTCAATTCGCGCTCGGGGTATTTGAGCATTACGTATTCGTCGGGGGAGAGACCCATCATTGTCGCGGCGTCCTCAAGAACGCTCAGCATATTCTCGTAAGGATTTTTCATGTCGGCAATCTACCTTTCAAAAAACATATATTTTTCCCGAAAGCCAACATAAGGGAAAACCGAACATCCGCAAACACGGAAACGGCTCTCCCCCGAAGAATAAATGACACCTGAACGCCCGTCGGACAGACGTTTCCGCCCCGACGGTCGCAAATTTCAGAAAATCCCCATTGACTTTCTTCGTTCTATAATATTTTATCACAAAGAAAATTCTTTGTCAACCTTGAAAAGCGTTTTTTGTCAAAAATAAGCAAAACACCGAGATTGAGTTCGTGCAAACTCAACCTCGGTTTTGTTTGTGTTTCGGTATAACGGCGTTTGAAGGCTTCGTTTCCGTCAGCCGCCGAGATACGCTTTCTTGACCTGTTCGCTTTCAAGAAGTTCCTCGCCGCTTCCGGAAAGAACGATCTTTCCGCTTTCGAGAACGTAAGCCCTGTCGGCGATCGAAAGCGCCATCTGCGCGTTCTGCTCAACGAGCAGGATCGTGGTTCCCGCGCGGTGAAGTTCTTTGATTATATCGAATATCTGATCGACGAGTATCGGCGAAAGACCCATCGAAGGCTCGTCGAGCATCAGCAACTGTGGCTTCGACATCAGCGCGCGCCCCATGGCAAGCATCTGCTGTTCGCCGCCGGACAAAGTGCCCGCGATCTGCTTCCGACGCTCTTTAAGGCGCGGAAAGCGCGAATAAACATCGGCTATGCTGTCCGAGATCTCGGAGCGCGGCCGTGTGTAGGCTCCCATTTCGAGGTTTTCCTCAACGCTCATCTGAAGGAAAACGCGTCTTCCTTCGGGAACGTGGGCAAGCCCGTGTTCGACGATCCTGTGCGGAGCGACGCCCGCGAGGCTCTTTCCGAGAAACTCGATCGAACCCGTCTTTGAATGAAGCAGTCCCGAAACGGTTTGAAGCGTCGTGCTCTTGCCCGCTCCGTTCGCGCCGATAAGAGTAACTATCTGACCGCGGCATACCTCAAAGGAGATGTCCTTAATCGCGTGTATGCTGCCGTAATAAACATTGATATTGTCAACTTTCAGCATTATATCCGCCATAAATCAGTTCTCCTTTCTGTTCCCGAGATACGCCTCGATAACAACGGGGTCGGACTGGATCTGCTCGGCAGTTCCCTTCGCGATGATCTTTCCGAAGTTCAGCACGCAGATACCCTCGCAGATACCCATGACGAGCTTCATGTCGTGCTCGATCAGCAGGACGGCGATCTTGAACTCGTCCCTGATACGGACGATGTTTTCCATCAGTTCGGCGGTCTCGGCGGGGTTCATGCCCGCGGCGGGTTCGTCGAGGAGCAGAAGGCTCGGATTTGTGGCGAGAGCGCGGACGATCTCAAGTCTGCGCTGAGCGCCGTAAGGAAGCGAGCCGGCTTTCCAGTTGTGCATATTGTCCATGCCGAAAATGGAAAGAAGCTCCATCGCCTTTTCGTGCGCCTGCTTCTCCTTTTTCCAGAACGCGGGAAGTCTCAGAACTCCCGAAGCGGCGCTGTATCTCATTTGGTTGTGAAGCCCGACCTTGACGTTGTCCTCAACGGTCATATTCGAGAAAAGACGGATATTTTGGAAGGTTCTCGCAACGCCCATCTTGCTTATCTGCGGCGTGGTTTTGCCGGCGGTGTCCTCGCCGTTTATCATGATAACGCCGCGCGTGGGCTGATAAACCTTTGTGAGCAGATTGAAAACAGTCGTCTTGCCCGCACCGTTGGGGCCGATAAGACCGGCGATCTCAGTCTTTCCGATCGTGAAGTTGAAATCGTCAACGGCGTGAAGTCCGCCGAAATCTATTCCGAGGTGGCGGCATTCGAGCGCCGGAGTTTCGTTCACATCGCGTTCGGGAATTATCGAATGAGACGGAACGGGAACCATTTTGCCTTTCTGAAACTTATCCATTCTGCGTCTCTCCTTTCTCCCCGCTCTTCTTTCCGAAAGCGCGTTTTATGAGGTTTGTCACGGGCGAAACGGCTTTTCTCAGAAGGTCTTTCACCTGAGAGTTGTTCTTTGCGATCATCATAACGATCAGAATTACGGCGTATATCAGCATACGGTAATCGGAGAAGCCGCGCAGAACTTCGGGAAGGAGGTAAAGCACGGTCGCCGCGATGACCGATCCGAGCATATTTCCGAGTCCGCCGAGAACGACGAAGACAAGGATCAGGATCGACGTGTTGAAGTCGAACTTCGCCGCGCTTATGCCCGAATAGTTAAGTCCGTAAAGAGCGCCCGCCGCGCCCGCTATTGCGGCGGAAACGGTGAAAGCGATCATCTTGTATTTCATGACATTGATACCGCACGCTTCGGCGGCGATACGGTTGTCCCTGACCGCGATTATCGCGCGTCCGGTGCGGCTGCGGACGAGGTTGAGAACGATTATCAGCGCGACCATGATGAGGATGAAGCCCGCCGTGAAGGTCGCGATGCGCTGAACGCCGCTCGTGCCCTGCGCGCCTTTTATGATCGCCTTTCCGCCCTCCAGAAGTCCGAGGTCGCTGACATTTTTACTTCCGGTAACATTGAAAATGATATGAAGTCCGTTCGAGTCAACGCCGACGATCAGGCTGTTTATGAGATCCTTTATGATCTCTCCGAAAGCCAGCGTGACGATCGCCAGGTAGTCGCCGCGGAGACGCAGAACGGGAATGCCGATCAGGAATCCCGCAATTCCGGCGAGTATCGCGCCGATAACGATCGCGAGAAGCAGACGGAGCCACTTGTCGGGAACGGCGTCGGCGAGCGACGTCGAAACGATCGCGCCGGAGAACGCGCCGATGCTCATGAAGCCCGCGTGCCCGAGCGAAAGTTCGCCCATGATGCCGACGGTCAGGTTCAGCGAGATCGCCATGACGATGTAACAGCAGGCGGGAACGAGCCAGCCCTGCTGCGAACGGGAAAGCGCTCCCGCGGAATTAAGAGCCGTGACGATAACAAAAACAACGATGACGAGAAGATATGTCGCGTAATCGTATACGCTTGATTTTTTGAGTTTAAGTTTTTTCGATCCCATGGCGCCCTCCTTAAACCTTTTCCTGGACGTACTTGCCGAGAAGTCCCGCAGGACGGACGAGAAGCACGACGATGAGAACCGCAAAGACTATCGAGTTGGAAAGCTGCGTTGAAATATACGCTTTCGCAAACGACTCGATGACGCCGAGAAGGAGTCCTCCGAGGAACGCGCCGGGGATGGAGCCTATGCCTCCGAAAACGGCGGCGGTGAACGCCTTGATACCGGGCATGGAGCCGGTCGTCGGGGTCAGGGTCGGATAGGACGAGCAGAGCAGAACGCCCGCGACGGCGGCAAGCGCCGAACCAATGGCGAAGGTCAGGGAGATCGTTCTGTTGACGTTTATTCCCATCAGTTGCGCCGCGCCCTTATCCTCGGAGCAGGCGCGCATCGCTTTTCCGAGCTTGCTCTTCGAAGTGAACAGCGTCAGCGCGATCATAATGACGATACAGCACAGAACGGTCAGCATCGCGACGTAGGAGATCGAGAGTTTGCCGTCGAACAGTTTCAGAGTGCCCGAGATGATGGACGAGTAGGACTTCGGATCGGAGCCCCAGAGAAGGAGCGCCATGTTCTGAAGCAGGTACGAAACGCCGATCGCCGTTATGAGGACCGCGAGCGACGAGGCGGCTCTCAGCGGCTTGTACGCGAGACCTTCGATGATAACGCCGAGCACGGTGCAGACGGCGACCGCCGCGAGAACGGCGACGATCGCGCCGACAAAGCCGGGCAGCGACGTGAATCTTTCAACGATGAACGAAGACGTGAAGAAGGAGATATAGCCTCCGACCATGATAACGTCTCCGTGAGCGAAGTTCAGCATCTTCGCTATGCCGTAAACCATCGTGTAGCCGAGGGCTATTATGGCATAAACGCTTCCGAGGCTGATCCCGCTGATCAGGTACGAGAGAAATTCCATAAACGATACCTCTTTTTCCTTTTCTTTTATGAGGTTGATTTGGGTTACCGTATATACGCACATACGCATACGCACGCGCGCGTAAAAATAAAAAGCAAACGGGGCATGAGTTCCGTCGCATGCGGAAAATTCCGAAGATACGGCGTTTTCCGTACACGAAGGAACATCTGTCCGTCATTGAGAAAAAAATACACCTTTCGGCTGTCGCGGGAGGTCAGACACGCGACAGCCGAAATTTCTCTTTTACATAAAGCCCTGTACGCCCGTGGGGGCAAATGTCCCCGCTGAGGCGTCGGAAGGGTTATCCACGCATTGATTATTGATTTTCGGGAAGAACGTAAACGCCGTCTTTGATAACAACCGCTTTCGGAGCTTTGGAAACAGCGCCGGTGGATTCCCAGGTCATACCCTGACCGGTAAGACCGTCAAGGGTGATCGTGGGCATCGTCTCAACGAGTTTTTCACAGATGTCTTCCGCGCTCATGTCGGCGGTGCAGCCCGCTTTGGTAAGAGCCTCATAGATCGCGTAAACGGCGTCATAAGCGTCGGCAGCGAACTGGTTCGGGATCTGACCGTAAGTGTCGCTGTACTTCTTTACGAAATTCTTCGTCAACTCGTCGGCGGCGTCTGCGGCGAACGGAGTCAGAAGCATAACGCCTTCGGCAAGAGAAGTGTCAAAGTTTTCAAGAGTAAGGATACCGTCCATTCCGTCAACGCCGAAGAAGGTCGGAGCATAGTCCATGTCTTTCGCCTGCTTCAGGATAACTGCCGCCGGCTCATAGTAGATCGGAAGGAACAGCGTGTCGGCCTCAGCCTGCTTTGCGGCAGTCAGCTGAACGGAGAAGTCGATCGCGGTGTCTTTGTTGAAGGGGCCTTCGTAAACGACTTCAACGCTCTTCGCGGCGGCTTCTTTGACAAATGTGTCGCGGATGCCCTGAGAATAAGCGTCGTCATTTCTGTAAATAACGGCAACTTTCGCGCCCGCCATATTTTCGGCTATGTAGTCCGCGGAGCCGATACCCTGGTTGGGGTCGGTGAAGCAGACTTGATATACGTTGTCTTTGCCGTCGATGACGTCGGTCGAGGACGCGGACGGAGTCAGAGCGAAGAGTCTGTCTTCAAAAGCGACAGAGGAAACCGCGATGGCGGAACCTGTCGTAACGGGACCTATAAGCACCTTCATACCCCAGTCGCGAAGGCTGTTGTAAGCGTTAACGGCGGTCTCACCGTCCGCTACGTCGTCGGCGGACTTGAACTCGAACTGCATACCGCCTTTCGCGTTGATCTCGTCAACGGCGATCTGCGCGCCGTTCATAACGGCGATACCGTAAATAGCCGCACCGCCGGTAAGAGGTCCGATGGCGCCGAGTTTGAACGTTCCGACATCGGTTCCGTCGGACGAACCGCCCGCCGCGGTGGTCTGAGTGTCATTGTTGCCGCAGCCCGCGAAAGCGAACAGACATGTGAACGCCATCACGACCGCCAACAGCATTGCTGCGATTTTTTTCATGATTATTACCTCTTTTCAGTTCGAAACATTCGTATGAATGCTTTGATCTAAGATGTTAAGATTATACAACATATTCACGCGAATGTCAACGATCAATTCAAACAATCTTATACTAAATCAAAGCATTCGGTTAGTGCATTCTGCACATACACGACCTTTTCGGCGCTGACAGAATCGAGTTGTTTTGCTCCGATTATCCCTATCTTTCCGCGCCGCCGAACATCTCCTCGGAAAATCAAGTGATATATATAAATATATCACAAAAAAAGAGCCTTGTCAACAAAATTCCGCCGACGCGGACACGTCGGCGGAATAAACCGTCTTTTTTATTCGGGAAAACCGAAAACCCGCGACGCGGCTGTCGGATCAGTCACAGCACGGATCGGGCTTCGGGGGGATCTTTTCCTCGGGAGCGGGCTTCGTAACGTCGCCGAGGCCCGTTATCTCGGAGAAGAGCACGTTCGCTTTCGTCGCGTTTACTGCGTCGGTCGGAACGATTATCTTGGAAGCCCTGCCGTTCGACATCGCGACGAGAGCCTCGTACTTTTTGAGTTCGAGAACTGCGGCGTCCGCTCCCGCTTCACGCAGGGCGGCAAGTCCGTCCGCTTCGGCTTTCTTTGCCAGGTATATCGCTTTCGCTTCGCCTTCCGCACGGGCAATTCTCGCGTCCCTTTCGCCTTCGGCGGCGAGGATCATCGCCTGCTTGTCCCCTTCCGCTCTGGTGATCGCGGCGGCTTTGTGTCCTTCTGCCTGGAGCAGCGTTTCGCGGCGGTCGCGTTCCGCCTTCATCTGCTTCTCCATCGCGTTCTGGATCTCCGTGGGCGGTATGATGTTTTTCAGTTCGACGCGGTTGACCTTGATACCCCATTTGTCGGTCGCCTCGTCAAGAATTTCGGTCATTTTGCCGTTGATCGTGTCTCTGGAAGTCAGCGTTCCGTCAAGTTCGAGTTCGCCGACGATGTTACGCAAAGTCGTCGCCGCGAGATTTTCGAGCGCGGAGATCGGGTTGACGGCGCCGTAAGCGTAAAGTTTCGCGTCAAATATGCAGAAATATATGACCGTGTCGATCTGCATCGTTACGTTATCTTTGGTTATAACGGGCTGCGGCGGCGAGTCGAGGACCTGCTCTTTGAGCGTCACGCGCTTCGCTATCCTCTCAAAAAACGGGATCTTGATATGAACGCCCGCAGACCATGTGGTCTTGTATTTTCCGAGAAATTCAATGACGTATTCCGCCGCCTGCGGAACGATCTTGATGTTCGCGAGAATTACGATGACAACGATCGCGGCAACCGCGATACCGATAATTACTCCCGGTGTCATGTTGAAAAACCTCTTTTCATATTTAATATTTCAAAACTCTGTATATGATACGACGGTCCGACAGCCCGTTTTCGCCGAAAGCCGCGCCGTCCGCCGTAATTATTTTTCGTCGTCGGCCGACTGACGGTACATCAGCGGCTCGGGAATGATCGCATCGAAGCGCCGTTCGCTCGCGGAATACAGCGACGCGACGCTTACGGCGTAAGCCTGCGCCTCGGACGGAGGTTCGGGAAGCCCTTCGGGACAGAACCCGTTATATCCGCCGTTGATGATCTTTTTCGGAAAACCCGTGTAGCAGAAATTCATATCGACAATGGTCGCTATACCGTCCACCGAGCCTTTTGAGGTGTATTGCCAGAGCCCGTACTCGCCTTTTCCGAGAAAACGCGATACGGCGGTCTCATAGGGAGTTCCGTCGTCGGGACCGTATGCCGCGACCCAGAAATCGTAATCGCGCAGCGCCGCGCGGTCAAGATTGTAAAAGAACACGCTTGCGCTCGCGTAAACGGCGGAATACCACCCCGCGTCGCGGAGCAGGGAGCAGAAAGTCGTTATGACCTCCGTTCCGAGTTGTTTCCCGAGAATATATTCCTCGTAATCGAAAAATACCGGATACGTTATCATTCCGCCGAGATCTTTGAGGGCGTCGATCGTCGCCATCGCTTCCGCGGTCGCTTCGGCGGTATTTTCGGCGTAGGAATAAACGTACACGCCGACGTCGAGACCCGCTTCGCACGCGGCTCTGACGTTCTCGTCGAACCGCGAATCCTTCTGCGACGGATTTTTCGCAAAATTGCCGACGCCGAGACGGACGATGACGGCTGTCACGCCCGAATCGCGGACGGCTTCAAAATCTATTTTTCCCTGATGGCTCGCAACGTCGATGATCTGTATCGGCGCGTCTTCCGAAACGGCGGGGGCGACGCGCAAACTGAGAGTATACGTCAGCCCGCCCGAAGAGGCGGAGATCTCGCAGGAACCGAATTTTTTCGCGACTATCTGCCCGTTTTCAATGGCGGCGACAGCCGTATCGGACGATTTCCACGCGGAGACCGGGAATTTAACAAAATTTTTCAGATCGAAAGTCTCTCCGACGGTAAGGCACATAAATCCGACCTCCGGATCGTTGTCTGCGGGTATCTCGACCTCGATCTGACGCTCCGTTCCGTCAAGCGCGTACCGAAGCGCAAGCCGCGCGTCTTCCGCTGTGACAGCGCCGTCGCCGTCAATATCCGCAACGGCTCTGATGTGATCGGGAAGAACCGTTCCGCTCTCGGCGTATTCAAGGATCTTTCGCGCGTCCGAACTGCTGACGACCCAATCGCCGTCAATATCTCCGACGAGAACCGTTTCGGCGAAAAGCGGCGCGGAAAGTCCGCAAATAACGGCAAGAATAACTGTCAGACCGAATATTTTTTTCAGCATTTTCAACCTCCCGCGAAATCCTCGTAAGCGATCTTTACGGACGCTCTGACATCCGCATAATTGTTTTTCAGGCTTCTGTACGAGAAAAACACAACGCCTTTACAACTCTTTTTTTCTTTTGCATAGGCGACCTGCGAGGCTATCTCCGAAGGAGAAGCGTAAGCCCCGCCCTCCGCGCCGCGATAAGCGCCTATACCTATATATAATGCCGTTCCGTATTCGGAGCAGACCGAATCCCACCAGTCGGCAAGGACCCGGAACGGAGCGGACGGATGATCCGTTTGCCAATAAAGTTGCGGGCAGACATAATCGACCCTTCCGTTTTCGATCCATTCGTACACATCGGCGCAGACGTCCGAAAACGCGGAGACGGTATACCCGATGCCTTCCGTTCCCTGCGGAGTTTTCTCGCTCTTTCGCGCCCATACTCCGCACGGGCTGACGCCGAACACGACACGTCCCGAACAGACGCCGTGAACCGCCTCTATCAGTTCGTTCACGTTCGACCGCCGCCAATCGTCGCGCGGCTGACCGTTTCCGTACTTTTCATAAGACTCGCCGTCGTCGAACGACGCGGCGTCCGAGTAAGGATAAAAATAATCGTCGAAATGAATGCCGTCTATACCGTAATTCTCGATGAGTTCCTCCACCCCGTCGCAGATCAGTTTTCTGACCTCGGGCAAAGCGGGATCGAAAAAGAGCGCGTATTTGCGCGTTCCGTTTTCGGTCCATGAATGGCGGACGACCCATTCGGGATGCGTCACGGCGGGGCTTGACGGAGCAAGCGTTTCCTCACCGTAACCCGATGCGGACGCACAGGTCACGCGGTACGGGTTGATCCACGCATGAACGGCGATATTTTTCGCGTGAGCCGCCCCGATGAAGTATTCAAGCACATCGAGCGGAAGTTCTCCCCCCTGCTTTCCGCAAACATACGCGCTGGTCGGAAAGATCTCGGACGGATATATCGCGTCGGCGCACGGGCGCACCTGCAAAAACAGCGCGTTCAAACCGTAATCCTCGGCGTTTGAGACGATCCCGTCGATCTCTTTTTTCAGTTCTTCGGCGGACAGCGACGGCGCGGACGGAAAATCTATGTTCGCGACCGTTGAGACCCACGCTCCGCAAAGTCCCTGCGGTTCGACCGCGCTTTTCGCGTCGGGAAGATATGCGGAGATATTCGGTATTTCGGGCGCTCCCGTTGTCGCCGAAGGGGTCGCCGTCGGTTCGCGAAAACATGAACCGAGACAAAACGATGTCGCGAGGATAAGAACACAGGCAAAGAAATGTTTCAAGAAGATCGATCCTTTCGGACGCCGAATATACTTCGGCGCATACGGTATGATATTCTTTCAACTTCCCTGATATTATTCTAACAGAATAAGGCTTCCCTGTCAACCTTTTTTTTGCAAAACCCGCTCCTGCGGAAAAAAAACAAAGCGGACGGAAGACATCGGCGTTTGCCTGACACTTCCGTTCGCTTTCCGACGACCTCCGATCGGCGATCGTTACGTTATACGAGTTTTTCGCCCATATCGGCGCCTGCGAGCAGATGAAAATGAAGATGAAGAACGGTCTGTCCCGCATTTTTGCCGCAGTTGTTTATAATACGGTATCCGCCGTCAAGCCCGAGTTTTTCGGCGGTCGCTTTAATCGCAAGCATGATCTTCCCGACGATATAAGCGTTTTCCTCATTGACATCGTTCATCGACGACATCAGATGCTTTTTCGGGATGAAAACGATATGAACGGGCGCCTGCGGGTTTATGTCGCGGAACGCCAGGACATCGTCATCCTCGTAAACCTTCGTCGAGGGTATCTCACCCGCGGCGATCTTGCAGAAAATGCAATCCATAAAAATTACCTCCGAAATTTCGGGTTCGGCGGAGAAAAACGCCTCGGGAACGTCCCCGACGGAGATCCCCCGCCGATATGATCTTATTTAAGAGTTTCCTTCGCCGCTTTCAGGGCATCCTCGATCTTCGAGGTGTCCTTTCCTCCGGCCGTGGCGCTGTCGGGTCTTCCTCCGCCGCCTCCGCCGCAGATAACGGCGGCGACTTTGACGAGATCTCCCGCACGAACGCCCGCCGCAACGGCTTCTTTTCCGACTCCCGCCGCGATCGCGACTTTTCCGTCGGAAACGCCCGCGAGAAGGGCAACTCCGTTCGCGTATTTATCGCGCAGAGCGTCGCACATTGAGCGAAGCGTATCGGACGCGGCGTCGACACGGGCGATTATGACGAGTTTTCCGCCGATCTCCTCCGCGCCTTTAACTATTCCGTCGAGTTTTGCGAAAGAGAGTTTGCCGTTCAGCGCTTCGACTTCCTTTGCCAGCGCTTTTGTCTGGGCAACGGCGCTTTCCGCTTTGTGAACAAGTTCGTGTTCTCCCGCCTTCAGAACCGCCGCGACGCCGGAAACGATGTTTTCCTTTTCGCGCAGATATTCAAGGACGTTCAGCCCCGTAACAGCCTCTATTCGTCTGACTCCCGCCGCGACACCCGTCTCGGAGACGATCTTGAAAAGTCCGATCTCCGCGGTGTTTTTCGCGTGCGTTCCGCCGCAGAACTCGGTCGATATATCGCCCATGCGGACAACGCGGACGACCTGTCCGTACTTTTCGCCGAAGAGCGCGAGCGCGCCGAGTTTCTTCGCCTCCTCGATCGGAAGCACGAGCGTTTCGATTCCGGTGAGCGAAAGTATATATTCGTTTACAAGTCTTTCTACCGTTTGCAGTTCTTCCGCGGTCATCGCCTCGAAATGCGTGAAGTCGAAACGCGCGCGCTTATCGTCAACGTAAGATCCCGCCTGCGTGACGTGATCTCCGAGAACTTCGCGCAGAGCCGCCTGAAGAAGGTGTACGGACGAATGGTTTCTCATCGTCGCGAGTCTTTCGCTCCTGTTGACGCACGCCCTGACTTCGTCTCCGACCGTCAGAGAGCCGAATGCAACGGAGCATTCGTGCAGATATATCCCGTTCGCCTTTTTCGTGCCGTGAACGATCAGCGAAGTCTCGCCGGCGTTCATGACGCCCTTATCTCCGACCTGTCCGCCGCTTTCGGCATAGAACGGAGTTTTGTCCAGAACGACCGTGACCCTGTCGCCCTGTTCCGCGACGCCGACAGCCTCGTCGTCTTTGAGAATTGCCGTTACCTTCGCCGTATCGACAAGTTTTTCGTAACCTGTGAAAACGGTCTGTTCGAGAGACGCGAGAGCCTCGTTATCCTTCCACGCGGAAGCGGCAAAGCCCTTCGCGGAGCTTCTCGCGGTCTTTTTCTGTTCCGACATCAATTCGCCGAACCGTTCATCGTCCGTTTCAAGCCCGTTTTCGGCGGCGATCTCCTTTGTCAGGTCGATCGGGAAACCGAAGGTATCGTAAAGTTTGAAAGTCTCTTCGCCGTTGAGCGTCTTTCCGCCCCCGGCTTTCGTTTTTTCGATCATTTCGGACAGTATCGCAAGTCCCTGGTCGATCGTCTTGTCGAATCTGTCTTCTTCCTGTTCGATAACTTTCTTTATATACCCCGCCTTTTCGCGAAGTTCGGGATAAGCCGATTCGCTCTCATGAATGACGACCTCGGCAAGTTCCGCAAGGAAATGCGGTTTTTTGATACCGAGAAGGCGTCCGTGACGCGCGGCTCTTCTGAGCAGGCGGCGAAGAACGTAGCCTCTGCCCTCGTTGGACGGAAGCACTCCGTCGCAGACCATGAAAGTCGTGCTTCTGATATGGTCGGTTATAACGCGCAGAGACACGTCGGATTCGTGCGACTGACCGTACTTGACGGAGGACATTTCCGATATGCGAGCGGTTATGTTCTTTATCGTGTCGACGTCGAACAGGCTGTCAACGTTCTGCATGATGCAGGCAAGTCTTTCGAGCCCCATGCCCGTGTCGATGTTTTTCTTTTCGAGCGGCGTGTAATTGTTGTGGCCGTCGTTGTTGAACTGAGAGAAAACGACGTTCCAGAACTCAACGTATCTGTCGCAGTCGCATCCGACATGGCAATCGGGACTTCCGCATCCCTTGTCCTCGCCTCTGTCGAAGTATATCTCCGAGCAGGGACCGCAGGGACCCGAACCGTGTTCCCAGAAGTTGTCTTCCTTGCCCATGCGGGAAACGTGAGAAGGATCGATGCCCACTTCCTTCGTCCATATATCATACGCTTCGTCGTCCTCGAGATATACCGTCACATAAAGTTTGTCAACGGGCATCTCCATGACCTCGGTGCAGAACTCCCACGCCCAGCGGATCGCGTCGCGCTTAAAATAGTCTCCGAACGAAAAGTTTCCGAGCATCTCGAAAAACGTCCCGTGGCGCGCGTCCTTTCCGACGCAGTCGATGTCGGGCGTTCTGATACATTTCTGACAGGTCGTGACCCTGTTTCTCGGCGGTTTTTCCTGACCGGTGAAGTAAGGCTTCATCGGGGTCATTCCGGCGTTGATGAGCAGAATGCTCTTATCGTTCTGCGGAATGAGCGGGAAACTCGGAAGGCGAAGATGTCCCTTTCCTTCAAAGAACGAGAGATACTTTTCTCTTATCTCATTCAATCCCATGTAATGCATTTTATAACTCCGTTCTGCCGCTTGCGCGGCGGCTCACCGAAAATCCGAACGGTAAAATCCTCCACGCGGTCGCGGAGGAGTTTTCCGGTAAGTCTTTAATTATTTCACTGATTATTTCACTTTGATGAGTTCTGTTGTTTCGGCGTTTTTTCTCTGTCAACACAAACACAGGCGGAGATGAACGCGAATTCCTTTTTGTATTTCTGCAGGATCTCAAAAGCCTGCGAATACGTCTCGTAAACGGCGTATACCGCGGAACCGCTTCCCGTCATGTTGACCATTGTCGAAGTCGCGGAAAGTTTTTCAAAAGCATCCCCGATCTCGGGAACCGCCTCGACGGCGGCGGGGAACAGCGAATTTGAAAGAAAATCGTAAGGGTTCAGATCGAACGACATCGCGTGCAGGATCTTGCTCGTGCCGTCCGTGCGCGGACGTTCCGCGCCGTCAAATATGCGATAGACCTCTTCCGTCGATGCGCCCTTATCGGGAACGGCAACGACAAAATACGGTCTGAAATTGCAAGTGACGGGTGTCAGTTTTTCCCCGATACCGTCCGCGCGCTGCATACCGCCCCTGATAAAAAACGGAACATCCGCGCCGACTTCGAGCGCGACTTTTTCGAGGACATCCGCGGGAGCGTCGATCTTGAGGATCTTGTTGAGCGCGTTGATAACGGCGGCGGCATCGGAAGAGCCTCCTCCGAGGCCGGAACGGACGGGAATGCCCTTCTTTATCGTGATTTTTACGAGCTTATCTTTAATCCCGAAACAAGAGAAAAACGCAAAAACAGCCTTGTGGCAAGTGTTTCTTTCATCGCACGGAACTTCGGGATCGGAACATCTGATGCCGACCTCGTTTCCGTTTTTGGCGTTCTTGACGAGGATCGATATGTCGTCACAGACGGAGATCTCCTGCATCAGCGACGATATTTCATGATATCCGTCGCTCCGTTTGTCTTTGACGTCGAGCGTCAAGTTGAATTTTGCGTAAGCTTTTATGTTCATAATACCCACCCAATGTATTTGCCTGTACATCCGACTTTCGGGGTCGGAATGAATGATCTACGCGCCGAGCGCGGCAAGAATCTCTTCTTTTTTATCTGTTTTTTCCCACGCGACGGAAAGATCCTCGCGTCCGAAATGACCGTACGCCGCAAGTTTTTCGTAACCGGGACTTCTCAGACCGAGCGTTTCGATTATCGCCTTCGGACGCATATCGAAGACCTTGCGGACGGCGTCCGCGATCTGTTCGTCCGTATATCCGAGGCGGGAACCCTCTGTCTGAACGCAGACGGATACGGGTTCGGCGACGCCGATCGCATAAGCGATCTGGATCTGGCATTTGTCCGCGATCCCCGCCGCGACGATGTTCTTCGCGATGTAACGCGCCATGTAAGCCGCGCTTCTGTCCACCTTCGTGGGGTCTTTTCCCGAGAACGCTCCGCCGCCGTGACAGGCATAGCCGCCGTAGGTGTCAACGATGATCTTTCTGCCCGTCAGACCGCTGTCCCCGTGAGGACCTCCGACGATGAACTGTCCGGTCGGATTGATATAAAACTTTGTGTTTTCATCCATCAGTTCCGCGGGAATTACCGCGCCGATGACTTTTTCGGTCACGTCGCGCGCAATCGTTTTTTGGGAGACGGAGGGATCGTGCTGTGCGGAAACGACGACGGCGTCGACACGGACGGGCTTCCCGTCGTCGTATTCGACCGTCACCTGAGTTTTTCCGTCGGGACGGAGGTACGGGAGCGTTCCGTCCTTTCTGACCGCCGCGAGTTTTTTCGCAAGCTCGTGAGCGTAATAGATCGGCATGGGCATCAGCGTTTCCGTCTCATTGCAGGCGTAGCCGAAAACCATGCCCTGATCCCCCGCTCCGTCGCGGTCGACGCCCATTGCGATGTCGGGCGACTGCTCGTCGATCGTGGACATGACCGCGCAGGCGTCGCAATCGATGCCGTAATCGGAGTCCGTATAACCTATGTCGCGCAGAACGCGTCTGGCGATCCTCGAAATATCGATATAGTCGGCATGGGTCGTGATCTCGCCCATGACGAGCACCATTCCCGTCGTCGTGCAGGTCTCGCACGCGACGCGGGCGTTCGGATCGTGAGAAAGGATCTCGTCGAGAACGGCGTCCGATATGCGGTCGCAGATCTTGTCGGGATGTCCCTCAGTCACGGATTCCGAAGTAAAAAATCTTTTCATGCTTCCTGACCTCTTTTTTATACCGTAATAATGAAAATTCGCTGATAACAGCGCTTTCTTGCACACACTTTTCTTACACATTATAATACCATAAATTTTCAATTCTGTAAACAGCCGCTTGAAAATTATTTTTGTGATTTATCGTAACTTTTTGAAAAGGAAATCGCATATAATGTACGGAAAAAATAAATATAACACGCTGAAAGGAAATCTGTTATGGATCTGCGAACTCTCTATCCCGAAAGCACGGGGCCTCTTGTCGGGTACGTTCAATTTGTTCTGAAAAGACTCGGTTTTTATTCGGGAGACGTAAATTACATTTACGACAGGGAAACGGAGGAAGCGGTCGCGAACCTTCAATCCGCGCTCGGTCTTTCGGAGGACGGCATCATCGGTCCGAAAACATGGGCGGCGGTTGAGCCGTATTTCACGGGGAATTATTATTACACGGTCGAAGAGGGAGATACGCTATCCTCAATCGCGTCAAAAAGCGGTACGAACCTGAAAATGCTTCTCGCAGCCAACGATCTCGTCGATCCGAACGCGCTGTTCGTCGGACAGAAGATCCTCATCCCGTTTTCCGAGTTCATCGTTCCGACAACGATCCGTTTTTCGTCGGAAGTGATGGGGATCGTCCTCTCCGCGCTTGCCGAAAGATACCCGTTTCTGCGTTTTTCCCCGATCGGGAAAAGCGTGCTCGGGAAAGATCTCGTCTCGCTTCGGTTCGGGCGCGGCGACACGGTCGTCGCATATAACGCATCGCACCACGCGAATGAGTGGATAACATCGCTTCTGCTCGTCAAATTTGTCGAAATGTTCTGTCACGCGCTCGTCACGGAACGCAAACTCGGTGAATACGACCCGAAAGAAGTTTTTGAGAAAGCGACCGTGTATATCGTTCCGATGGTCGATCCCGACGGCGTCGATCTCGTGGCGGGGCAGATCCCGGCAGGGAGCGGGATATACGAACAGGCGGAGAGCCTGAACACCTTCGGACTGCCTTTCCCCGACGGCTGGAAAGCGAACATCGTCGGAACGGACCTGAATCTGAACTATCCCGCGGGCTGGGAACAGGCAAGAGAGATCAAATTCGCGCAGGGTTTCACGTCTCCCGCGCCGAGGGATTATGTCGGGGAATATCCCCTCTCCGCGCCCGAATCGCGAGCCATGGCGCAGTTCACAAAAGACGTCTCCCCGCGGCTGATACTCGCGTACCATTCGCAGGGAGAAATAATCTATTGGAAATATCTTGACCGTGAGCCCGAGCGCAGCTACGAGATCGCACAGCAGTTCTCCGCCGTCAGCGGTTACTCGGTCGAAACGACGCCCGAAGCGTCGGGATACGCGGGCTACAAGGACTGGTTCATCGACTCTTTCGATCTGCCCGGTTACACGATCGAAGTCGGTCGCGGAGTCTCACCGCTTCCGCTCGAACAGTTCCCGAAGATCTTTTCCGACAATCTCGGGATACTTATGCTCGGAGCGCTGCTCGCATAGGCGAAAGGGAGAAATATCCGTTTTTTCTCGGCGTCAGCCCGCCTGCACTCCGCTCTGTTTGCCTTTCAGTATCGGCGAAAGTTTTTTGTAGATCAGCATGGAGATCAGCACGCTCGCAAGTCCTTTGACGAACGTGAACGGAACGTTGAAGATAAGGAGCGCCTGCCAGAGTTCGGTCACTCCGGGAAGGATCGCGGTGTAAAGAGCGACGATCTTGTCCATTCCTCCCATGACCTTTCCGTAGATCGGATAAATGAAGAACCGGTTCGTCACAAAGCTGAACGCCGCCATCGCAAACGCGCCGGTCAGCGAGCCGACAAACGCCGCTTTTTTCGTCTTTTTACGACGGTACACGATCGCCGCAGGAACGACGAACATACAGCCGAGAATGAAGTTCGACAGTTCGCCGACGCCCATCGTCGTCGTAAAGAACACGTTCACGAGGTTTTTGACAAAACAGACCGCCGCGCCGTAAACGGGACCGAGCGCAAAGCCCGTCAGAAGCGCGGGAAGTTCCGAAAAGTCGAATTTCAAAAACGACGGAACGAGCGGAACGTTGAAACTCAGGTACATCAGGACGGTCGCGGCGGCTGACATAACGGCTGTGACCGTGATGTTTCTGACCTTTTGGTTTTTCATAAAAAATACCTCCGTTTGAACGGCGGACGCCGTTCGCAATTTTTTTTGCGGGGTTCGGAAGGCTTCGCGCTCAAAAAAAACAACGTCCCTGCGCTGCATACGCGGGGACGTAAAATTTTTCGCAAGCGTCAATACTTTCATCCGGACTGTAACCGTCGGTATCCGTAATGTGGATTCATGCGCTTTTCGCGCTCGCGGACTGACTACCGCCGATAAGGAATTTCACCTTTCCCCGTATCTTGCCGTAAGTATAGCACCGTTTTCGCTTTCTGTCAATAGCGGACAGATTACTTTTTCATAAAAATTTGTGAAATTATATATTTACACGGGCAAAACTATTTGGTATAATATCAATTGATGAAATTGATAAAATACGGAGAATGAAATGCTCGACAAACTCACAAACATATCGAAGCGTTACGACGCGATAAACGAAAAGCTTTCCGATCCCGCCGTTTTTTCGGACAGAGAGGCGTTCGCGGCGCTGATGAAAGAGCGAAAGTCTCTCGAACCCGTCGTCGAAAAATACGGGCTTTACAAAACGGCGCTCGAAGAGATCGACGAGGCGAAGGAACTGCTCGCGTCGCGTCCCGACGAGGAATTGAAGGAAATGGCGGAGGAACAGCTTTCCGAGGCGAAAGAAGCGAAAACGAAACTTGAAGAGGAAATAAAGATCCTGCTTCTTCCGCGCGACCCGAACGACGACCGAAACGTTATCATGGAGATACGCAGCGGCGCGGGCGGAGAAGAGGCGGCGCTTTTCGCGCATTCGCTTTACAGGATGTATACGATGTACGCCGAGTCGAAGGGTTTTAAGACCGAAGTCCTTTCCGTCAACGAGACCGAACTCGGAGGGATCAAGGAGATCGAATTTTCCGTCGAGGGCGAAGGGGCGTTCAGCCGCCTGAAATTCGAAAGCGGCGTCCACCGCGTTCAGAGAGTTCCCGAAACGGAGTCGCAGGGCAGGATACAGACCTCGACGGCGACGGTCGCCGTGCTTCCCGAGGTCGAGGACGTTGACGTCGAGATCAATCCGAACGACCTTATAATCGAGACGCACCGTTCCGGCGGCGCGGGCGGACAGCACGTGAACAAGACGGAGTCCGCGATCAGGATAATCCATGTTCCGACAGGCACGATCGTTGACTGTCAGGACGAGAGAAGCCAATACAAAAACAAAGAAAAAGCGTTGAAAATACTGCGTTCGCGCATATACGAAAAGATGCAGGCGGAGCAGAACGAAAAGATCGCGTCGGACAGAAAAAGTCAGGTCGGAACGGGCGACCGCTCCGAGCGTATAAGGACTTACAATTTTCCGCAGGGGCGCGTCACGGATCACAGAATAGGGCTGACGCTTTACAAGATATTGCAGATCATGGACGGCGATCTTGACGAACTGATCGACGCGCTGATAACGACGGACAGGGCGGAAAAACTCGCCGCCTCGGAGGGAAACGAATGAATGACGAAGAGATCGTCGTGACGGAAGTGACGGAAGTCACCGTTGCCGAAGATCCCCCGAAAAAGGAAAAAAAGAAGAATAAAAAACTCGGAAAAGTCATCGCTTACGCTGTCGTTTTCCTTATTCTCGGCTGCGTTGTGACGGGGCTGTCCGCCGTTCTGCCGACGCTTCCGTATACTTTCACAAAGACGGAGCAGATCAGAACGGTCGGTTACGGTTTTCCGCTCAAATTCGCCGAACAGACGCGGACGGATGACGAAATGACCGCGCTCACGGACGGAGATTTCAATAAAAATGTGAACAAAGCCTTTATCCTGCCGCGTTACGACCTGTTCGAGACCGAGTGGAGCATCGGGAACGCCGTTGCGGATATTTTCATAAACACGGCGGTCATCGCGGCGATCGGCACGTTTTTCGTTCTTTTTGCGCGGCTTGCGCGCAAGTGCCTGAAATTCGCGGTCTTCGGACTGCTTGTGTGCCTTTTGTTCTGTCTGCTGCCCGCGATGCCCGGAACATTCACGGTCGAGGAGATCGAGCCGATGCTTTTCGGCTTTCCCCTCAAATATCTCGAACAGACTTTCGATGTGGAAGCGCTGAAAACGAATGAAAAACTCGATCAGTTGCTGAAACAGAACTTCCTGTCCCCGAATCTGCTCGCGTCCGACCCGTCGAGAACGACGACGCATTTCGTCGCGTATAAACTGCTCGCAAGCATTCTGATGAACGCGGTTCTGCTCGCCGCCGCCGCGAATTTGATAACGGTTTTGAAGATACTGATAAACGGCGGAAAAGGAAAGGGCGTCGCGGCGCATTATTCCGCCCGCTTCGACTCGCTCGTTCTGCGCCCGCTCGAAAAGAGGAACATGCTTTCCGAGAAGACCGTTCTCCGCCTCTCGGCGAGAGCGGATACGCTCGGCTTACCCGAGAAAGAAAAGAAAAAACTCTCGGACGGAAAGAAGAAATGATATGAACGGAGAAGAAAAGCTTCACACGCGCGAGATCTACGTACCGACCGAATATCCCGAACTGATGAAAAAGCAGTCGGAATGCCTCGATCTGCTTTTCGAGTACAATTCCCTGCGCCCGTCGGAGACGGAAAAAAAGACCGCGCTTCTGAAAAAGATGTTCGCCGAGATCGGGGAAGGCTGTTATATCGAAACGCCTTTTCATGCGAATTTCGGCGGCGCGCACGTTCATTTCGGGAAAAACATATACGCGAATTTCAATCTGACGCTCGTCGACGACACGCACATTTATGTCGGGGACAACACGATGTTCGGACCGAACGTGACGCTCGCGACGGCGGGTCATCCCGTATTGCCCGAACTTCGGGAGAAGGGATATCAGTTCAATATTCCGATACATATCGGGAAAAACTGCTGGATCGGCGCGGGAAGCGTTATTCTTCCCGGCGTGACGGTCGGAGACGGTTCGGTCATCGGTGCGGGAAGCGTCGTGACGAAAGATATTCCGTCGGGCGTTGTCGCCGTCGGAAATCCGTGCCGCGTTCTGCGAAAGATAGGAGACCGCGACAGAGAATACTACTACAAAGACCTGCGCATCCCGCCCGAAAAAATCATCTGAAAGCCGATATAATTTTACAGCCGAATAAAAAACTCGCGCCGTCGGGGACTCCGGCGGCGCGATATTTATTTATAAATGTTTCCGAAAGAACACGGTCGGATCTCATTTCTGCAAAAGGGGTCAGATCTCATCCCTGTAATAGAGAACTCCGACCATATCGGGGCCCGTGTTCATCGCGATTATACAGCCGATGTTGTACTCATACTCGGGCTCTCCGAACGCGCGGACGAAAGCCTCACGCAGTTCGCCGTTCATCGCCGTGTTGTTTCCGTAGATCAGAACGTACGGCGTCCCCTCATGCCGTTCCTTGCGGCACATTTCGATCAGCCCGTCGATGACGCGTTTTTCGCCTCTGATCTTTGAAAGGACGGTCGATTCACCGTTTTCAAAGGAAATAACGGGTTTCAGACCGACCGCGTCGCCGAGGAAAGCCGCCGCCGCGGAGACCCTGCCCGATTTTTTGACGAAACGGAGAGTAAGCGGCACGAAAACGCCTCTCGACGCCTTGACCATTTTTTCGACTTTTTCGATTATCTGTTCGACAGACGCGCCGTCGCGCGCCATTTCGGCGGCTTTGATGACGGAATGCCCGTAAAGCATGCTGTACGTTTCCGAGTCGATGTTATGTATCCTCAGTTTGTCCGCCGCTTCGGGGTGCGCCTCGTAAAAAAGTTCCTTTGCCAGCACGCCCGCCTGAAACGTGCCCGAGCCTTTTGAGTTCAAAGAGATCTGTATCAGATCCGTATAGCCTTCCGAGATAGTTTTTTCGTAAAATTCGGTATAAACGGCGTTCGTGACCTGAGAGGACGTCGGGATCGTGTCGCACGTTTCGAGAAGCCCGTAAAACGTCTCGGGAACGACGTCGACGCCTTCGACATATTCCTTTCCCTCGTGAACGATCGACAGCGGAAGCACGTTTATGCCGAGTTTTTCGCAGATCTCCTTCGGTATATCCGCCGTGGAGTCGGTTCCGATCCTGATTTTCATATTTTTTCCTTTCCTTGCAAAACGTCCGTTGACAACGGGACGATGATGCGGTATAATTCATACCGGAATGCGGATAAAGCATTCACGGACGTATTATAGCAATTTTTCCCCGAAAACGCAACACAAACGGAGCAAAAAGAAACTTTTTGTCCGAAAAGTCTCTTTTTCGGAGGGGTGACCTGTATGGCAAGAGGAAAAGAATCAACGGAATTTCTGAAAGAATGCATGTCTGACGCGCTGATAAAGCTCATGGAAGAGCGGAGCATCGAAAAGATCGCGATCAAGCAGATAACGAGGCTTGCGGGTGTCGGACGCTCAACGTGGTTCAGACATTTTATATCTCATTGACAGCGGCGTTTGATTGTGATATGATATATCTGCGTTTTGTCACGTGCGGTTCACCGACGCGACAGGGCGCGTAAATGATATAAAAACCGCGAAAAACATTGTTTATTTATATGATTTCCGAAAGGGGTTCGCAGGATGACGGACGTTTCAAAAGAATTTGAACTTATGGGATTGACGCCTCGGAACGGGGCGCTTACAGCAGATCAGATCGCGCAGGTCAAGGGGCTCGGCTGTCTGAAAGACAAGCGTTACGAAAACATTTTCAATGTCAGGGTAATTACCCGCAACGGGAAGATCACTTCCGACGAGCAGAGATCCGTCGCGGAAGCGGCGGACAGATACGGATCGGGAGAGATTACGCTGACGGGGCGTCTGACATTGGAAATACAGGGCGTTCCTTATGAAAACATACCCGCGGTCATAAGTTTTCTGAAAGAAAAAGGGCTTGAAACGGGCGGAACGGGCGCGAAAGTCCGCCCCGTTGTCAGTTGTAAGGGAACCACCTGCCAATACGGACTTATCGACACGTTCGCGCTGAGCGAAAAGATACACGACAGATTTTACACGGGGTATCACAGCGTCGCTCTGCCTCACAAATTCAAGATCGCGGTCGGCGGATGTCCGAATAACTGCATGAAGCCCGAGTTGAACGACATCGGGGTCATCGGTCAGCGGATATTCACGCCCGACGCGGAAAAATGCCGCGGATGCAAAAAATGCGCCGTTGAACTCGCGTGTCCGATGAAAGCCCCGAAACTCGTCGGCGGAAAGATCGTCATCGACGCCGAAAGATGCAACAATTGCGGCAGATGTATCGGAAAATGTCCGTTCGGCGCGTTTGAAACGGCGAACGAGGGGTACAAGATCTGCATAGGGGGCAGATGGGGCAAAAAGACAGCGGTCGGCAGACCTCTCGGAAGGATATTCACAAATGAAAACGAGGTTCTCGAAGTGATCGAAAAAGCGATATGCCTGTTCCGCGACGAGGGGATAAAAGGCGAGCGCTTCGCAGACACCGTGCAAAGATTGGGTTTTGATTATGCGGAAAAGAAGATCATCGGCGATTAAACGTATATGCGCCGTCGCTCTGCTCGTGTCGGTCGCTTTCGCCTTTGCGGGATGTTCGGAACGAAGCGAAGAACCGCAGACGGAGAAAAAAATCGTCTTCACCGACGGTCTCGGACGGGAAGTAAAATTGGAAAAACGTCCCGAACGCGTCGCCGCGCTTCTGGGCAGTTTCGCTGAGGTGTGGACGCTTTCCGGCGGAACGCTGTGCGCCGCCGCGGAGGATGCGTGGAGCGATTTCGGGCTTGACCTCGGCGACGCCGTGAATATCGGCGGAGTGCATTCCCCGAGCGTCGAAAAACTGCTTTCGGCAAACCCCGACTTCGTTCTCGCGGGCGCATACTCCGCATCGAACACGGACATGAAAGACACGCTTGAACAGGCGGGCATCGCCGTCGCGTATTTCGACGTCACCTGTTTTGAGGACTACCTTTCGATGCTCGGACTCTGCACGGATATAACGGGCAGAAAAGATCTTTACGAAAAAAACGGAACGGAGATCGGTGAAAGGATCGACGCGGTCAAAAACAGACTCGCGGCGGCGGACATTCCCGAAAGCGAGCGATCCGTGCTTTTTCTGAGAGCGACTTCGGGTTCCGTCAAAGTCAAGGGCAGTGAGGGAACCGTTCTCGGAGAGATGCTCCGCGATCTCGGTTTTGTCAACATTGCCGACAGCGACAATACTCTTTTGGAAAATCTGAATGCGGAAAGCGTTATCCGTCGGAATCCCTACCGTATTTTTGCGGTCACTATGGGAGACGACACCGTAAAGGCGACGGAAAACCTGAACAAACTGCTGGAAGAAAATCCGGCATGGGGTTCTCTCGACGCCGTCGCGGACGGACGTGTTTACGTTATGGATAAAAAACTGTTCGGAACAAAACCGAACGCAAGATGGGCGGATGCTTATGAACAACTCGCAGAGATACTCCTCGATAAGACCGAATAGAATAAAACGGCTGTATCTCGCGGGTTTTCTGCTCCTCGCGGCGGCTGTCGTGCCGGGGCTCGCGCTCGGAAGCACTTTTCTCACGTTTTCGGAAATATTGCAGGCGTTTACGGAGGGCTTCGACTCCTCCGCGGGCGCCCGCATTTTTGCATATGTCAGGCTTCCGAGAACTCTCGCCTCCGTCGTTTGCGGCGCGGCGCTTGCCGTTTCGGGCGCGGTGATACAGAGCGTTCTTGCAAACCGTCTTGCTTCTCCGAGCATTATCGGCGTGAATTCGGGCGCGGGGCTTGCCGTTACGTTATGTACCGCGTTCGGCGTGTACGGAGGGTGGAAACTGTCATTTTTTGCCTTTCTCGGAGCATTTTCGGCTGTTATGCTCGTCAGTCTCGGCGCGAAAAAGTGGGGAGCGTCACGCGGCACGGTCATCCTGATCGGAGTTGCGGTGAACTGTCTGCTCGGAGCCGTTTCGGACACGGTCGTTACGTTTATTCCCGAAGTCGGGGTCATGAGCAACGATTTTAAGATCGGAGAGTTTTCTTCCGTCACATATCAGAAACTTATTCCCGCCGCCGTTGCGGTCACGCTCACCGTCGCCGTTTTGCTGACGCTCGGCAACGAACTCGACGTTATCACTCTCGGCGAGGACAGCGCGAGAGCGCTCGGGATGAACACCTCGCTCATGCGGACGCTTTTTTTGCTTCTCGCCGCGCTTCTGGCGGGATGCGCCGTCAGCATCGCGGGGCTTCTGTCGTTCGTCGGGCTGATCGTCCCCAATGCGTTGCGGAGGCTCACGGGAGGCGGCTCACGGCATCTTCTCGGACTTTGCGCGCTGTTCGGCGGAGCGTTTGTCTGTCTGTGCGACACGCTCGCGAGAACCGTTTTTTCGCCTTACGAGATCCCCGTCGGGATCATCATGGCGTTTCTCGGCGCGCCCTTCTTCCTGTTTATTCTCATAAAAGGCAAAGGAGGACACGCAGGTGCTTGAACTGAAAAACATAACCGCCGGATACGGGAAAAAGACCGTGATAAATAACGTTTCCTTCGCTTTTCCCGAAGGAAAACTTCTTTCGCTTATCGGCGCAAACGGCTCGGGGAAAAGCACTCTGCTGAAAACGGCTGTCGGTATTCTACCTCCCTTATCGGGAGAAATAACGATAGACAAAAGCCCCGCGTCCGAAATGACGCGGCAGGAGATCGCGAGAAAGATCGCATATCTTCCCCAGAGCAGGAGCATTCCCGATATGACCGTCAGACAAATGGTTCTGCACGGCAGATTTCCGCACCTCGGCTATCCGAGACGGTACGGCGAAAAAGACCGTGAGATCGCGGATCGCGCGCTGATGCAAACGGGTCTTTCCGACCTTGCGGATATGCCTTTATCGGCGCTTTCGGGCGGAATGAGACAAAACGCCTGCATCGCGATGGCGCTGGCGCAGGACACGGACTATATAATGCTCGACGAGCCGACGACTTTCCTGGACGTGTCAAACGGTCTCGAAGTCATGAAAATTCTGCGTGAACTCGCGGACGGCGGCAAAGGCGTCGCCGCCGTCATGCACGATCTGCCCCTCGCGTTCAAATGCTCGGACGCCGTTGCCGTTCTCAAAAACGGCGGGATCGCCGCCTGCGGCACACCCGAACAGATCTGCGCGAGCGGCATCGTCAGGGATATTTTCGGCGTCGGTCTGCGATACTGCGCCGACGGAGATTATTATCATTACACTTACGATTAAACGGTAAAACGCGATCTCCGCGCAGGGATCTTACGAAAAATTTTTTCAAAAACATATTGACAAATATCGATATGTGGCTTATAATACAGACAGAACCTCGCAGAAGGAGATGAACAGGAAATGGAACCCGACGAAAAAAGACTTGCGGAGATATTCAAAGCGTTCTGCGATGAAAACCGCATCCGTATTCTCAGACTTCTGCTGTCAGGCGAAAAATGCGCCTGCAAACTGCTCGAAGAGATCGATATTTCACAGCCCACGCTGTCGCACCACATGAAGATACTCTGCGATTCGGGCGTTGTCGTCGGACGCAAAGAGGGCAAGTGGATGCACTATTCCGTTTCTCCCGAGGGCGCCGAGGCGGCTGTTGAATATCTGAAAAAACTTACAACGATCACATCTTCCGAGACTGATGAGCCGTGCTGTGAAAAGTGATTTCTCCGCTTTTCGGCGCGGCTTGCTCAAAGCCTATCAAATCGACATATTTCAATCTGACAATATATAACGGGTGTTTTTATGAGTTCAATTTGGAATTTTATTCAGGACGAGATCCTCGGTATGCAATGGCTGAAACGCCTTATAAGCGCGGCGCTGAACGCCTGCGGGCTGAATACCGCCGACAGGATCGGAGGAAGCGTTCTGTTTTTCATTTACGACACGGTCAAAATCCTGATCCTCTTGGGCATTCTGATCTTTTTTATCTCTTATATACAGAGTTTTTTCCCTCCCGAGAGAACGAAAAAGATCCTCGGCAGATTTCACGGTATCCGGGCGAACATTCTTGCCGCTTTGCTCGGAACGGTCACGCCTTTTTGCTCATGCTCGTCGATCCCCCTGTTCATGGGTTTTACGAGCGCGGGTCTGCCTCTCGGCGTAACGTTCTCGTTTCTGATCTCCTCCCCTATGGTCGATCTCGGAAGTCTTGTGCTTCTGATGAGCATTTTCGGCTGGAAAGTGGCTGTCATTTACGTTGTTCTCGGGATTGTGATCGCGGTTGCGGGCGGCACTCTGATCGAAAAACTGCATCTTGAAAATCAGGTGGAGGAGTTCATACGCAACGGACATTCGATCGATGTTCCGCAGGATGAACTGCGCTTCAAAGACCGCGTGAAATTTGCGTGGGAACAGGTACTTGCCACGGCAAAAAAGGTCTTGCCTTACATTCTGACAGGCGTCGGTATCGGCGCGGTGATCCATAACTGGATTCCCGAAGAATTTATCGTAAAACTTCTCGGCAACAACAATCCTTTCGGCGTTATTCTTGCCGCGATCGCAGGCGTTCCCATGTATGCCGATATATTCGGAACGATCCCGATCGCCGAGGCTCTGCTCGCAAAAGGGGCGTTGCTCGGCGTGGTGCTTTCTTTCATGATGGGCGTGACGACCCTTTCCCTGCCGTCAATGATAATGCTCCGCAAAGCGATCAAGCCGAAACTGCTCGGCATATTCATTGCCGTCTGCACGGCGGGCATAATCCTCGTCGGGTATTTCTTCAATCTTATACAACCGTTGATAATATAATAATTCGGAGGTAAAAACCATGTCATTATTTCATTTCGGAAAGAAAAAAGAAGAAAAGAACGCTTCCGCCTGCGCCTGCACCTGCGGATGTCAAACAAACGAAGCACGCGAGATCGCAAACGATTGCTGCCCCGAAGCAAAAGACGGCATTTGCTGTATTAAAGTCTTGGGCGCGGGGTGCAAATCCTGTCACGAACTGTATGAGAACGCAAAAGAAGCCGTTAAAGCAATGGGGCTGTCTGTCGAAGTCGAATATATTACCGATATGCAAAAGGTTATGGAATACGGCGTTATGAGTATGCCCGCTGTCGTGGTCAATGAAAAAGTTGTATCTACGGGCAAGGTGCTGAAAGTCGCCGACGTGGAAAAATTGTTGCGTAAATCGGGCTTTTGACGCCGAAAAACCACAAATGCAACCCGCAGTTTACATTTAGAACCCGTTCGTTGGTTGAAATTCGGACTTCAAACGGGTATAATCGGCAGGAACGCAGAAGGCTTTGTCGCCGTCGGGCTGAACGCGCGCGGCGTGATCGCGATAGGACATTTTTCCGTCGGCGCGTTATCCGTCGGGAAATACTTTGCCTGCGGCGACCATGCGCAGGCGATGATAGCGCTCGCGGACTCCGAAGCCTCGGGAACCGTCTTTCAAAAGATCGGCGAACTCTCCGCGCAGGACATTACCGCAGTAAAACAGTCGCTTGATACGGTCGTGCCGTCTTACCTCTCATGGGCAAAAGAGATGATCAAACTGTTTTGGACATTCCGTATTCCGTGGGGATGGACATATTCGGGAAGTATATTCCCGGATTGGGTGGCACAGTTCAGCTTCGGATTTTACAGCCTGAGCTTACATCGCTTCTAATCGGTCTTATTGTTATGAGTTTCTTTAAGCTGAGAACATGGTGCGCCTTCTGACCGATGGGAACGATGACACAAGCAATCTGCAAATTAAGGAACAGAAAAAACAATAAGTGATAATATCACAGAACCCTGATTTCAAATCGGATATAATAAAAACACAATAAAGCAAAGGAGGACACGAAGATGTCTGTAATTAAAATTAGTAAAGAAAATTTCGCAAGCGAAGTTTTGAATTCCAATAAACCTGTTCTTCTCGATTTCTATGCCGATTGGTGCGGTCCCTGCCGTATGGTAGGTCCGATCGTATCGGAAATCGCAAATGAGCGAAGCGATGTTAAGGTCGGTAAAATAAATGTGGACGAACAGCCGGAGCTTGCGGCACAGTTTCAGGTAATGAGCATCCCGATGCTTGCTGTGATCAAAAACGGGAAACTCGAAAATCAGGTTGTTGGTTACAGATCGAAAGAGCAAATTGAAGCAATGCTGTAAGGAGAAAAAGATGAGACTGTTTAATTTCTCCCGCAACACCGCCGACATCAACACCGGTGTTGCGGAATACAAAACAAACGACGGCGCTGTATTGCTTGACGTTAGGACGGCAGAGGAATACCATGACGGGCACATTGACGGAAGCGTCAACATACCTCTTGATAGAATTTCTTCCGTTGAGAATACCGTCAAGGACAAAAGCACACCGCTTTATGTGTATTGTTTAAGCGGTGGCAGAAGCGGACAAGCTGTATCCTATTTGAAGCAAATTGGTTACACAAATGCAAAAAATATCGGAGGCATCAGCAGCTATCGTGGAAAGGTGATAAAATAAATGAAGGTTGTAATTATAGGCGGTGTTGCAGGCGGCGCTACTGCGGCGGCGAGAATACGCAGGCTTGACGAACAAGCGGAAATCGTTGTTTTTGAGCGTTCAGGATTTATATCATACGCTAACTGTGGTCTGCCGTACTACATCGGCGGCACCATTGAAGATGAAAATGATCTAACCTTGCAGACGCCTGAAAGTTTTTGGAGGCGTTTTAGAGTTAAGATGAATGTTCATTATGAAGCTACGGCAATTCATCCTGACAGCAAAACCGTTATCGTAAAAAATCTTGAAAACGGTAAAATCCTTACCGAGAGTTATGATAAGCTCGTGCTCTCACCCGGTGCTAAGCCGATAAAGCCGGGGTTTGACGGTATTGACAGCGATAAGATATTTACCCTGCGCACTGTTGAGGATACGCTCAGACTCAAGAAATATACGGATGAGCATCATCCGAAATCGGCAGTTGTTGTCGGTGGAGGATTTATCGGAATCGAAGTTGCGGAAAATCTGCGTGAACTCGGAATAGATGTAACGCTCGTGGAAGCGGCGGATCAGCTTATGGCTCCGTTTGACAGGGATATGGCATCGTTTATTCATGCTGAGATCCGCAAAAACAGTATCCATCTAATGCTTGATACTATGGTTGAAGGTTTTGCCGATACCGATTGCGGTATTGATGTGAAACTCAAAAATGCTCCGACACTTCATACCGATATGGTTGTAATGGCAATCGGCGTCGCGCCCGAAACCACACTTGCGAAAGAAGCGGGTTTGGAACTCGGAATAAAAGGCAGTATTGTGGTCAATGACAAAATGGAAACATCTATACCTGACATTTATGCGGTTGGAGATGCGGTGCAGATCAAAAATTTTGTAACTGATACAGACACACTCATCTCTCTTGCCGGCCCTGCAAACAAGCAGGGTAGAATTGCAGCCGATAATATCTGCGGCGGTGACAGCCATTATACCGGCGGACAGGGCTCATCCGTCATCAAAATATTTGACATGACTGCTGCTACTACGGGTATTAACGAAAAAACCGCAAAGTCCCTTGGTATTGCTACAGACAAAGTCATTCTTTCGCCGATGAGTCATGCAGGATATTATCCCGGCGGTAAAATGATGACTATGAAAGTGCTGTTTGAAAAAGAGAGCTACCGCATTTTAGGTGCACAAATTGTAGGCTTTGACGGTGTCGATAAGAGGATTGATGTGCTTGCAACCGCTATCCGTGCCGATATGAAGGCATACGAGCTTACCGAGCTTGACCTTGCCTATGCTCCGCCGTATTCCTCCGCAAAGGACCCTGTGAATATGGCAGGCTATATCATTGAAAACATGAAAAACGGCATTGTAAAACAATGGTATTACGAGGAGGATGAAACGCTTCCTCGTGACGGGAGTGTTACACTTCTTGATACACGTACACCAATGGAATACAGCATGGGGCATGTGAAGGGATTTATCAATATTCCCGTTGATGAACTGCGTGAACGTATAGGTGAGCTGGACAGGAGCAAGCCTGTGTATGTTATCTGCCAAAGCGGATTGAGAAGCTATATCGCAAGCAGAATTTTAATGGGTAACGGTTTTGATGTATATAATTTTGCAGGTGGTTTCCGATTCTATGATGCAGTCCGTAATGATAAAGCGTTAAATAAAAAATCCACCCCCTGCGGAATGGATGATTAAAAGGACAGAAAAGAAAAAGCGTTGAGAATTCCTTTATTTAAGAAACTCAACGCTTTGTTTTATCTAACTATAATCTTTTCAAGTCCGTCTTTGTCTATAATCTCAATTGTTCCGCGGGAGAGTGATATAAACCCTTCGTTCACAAAATACTTTAGCATTCGTGTTACCACTTCACGGGGATTGCCCAAGTGATTGCCGATTGTTTCGTGGGTGATTTTAAGAATGTTAGTGCCTTCGATGTTTGCCTCATTCAAAAGAAAATCAGCAAGTCTTTTATCAAAGCTTTTCCACATTACCTGGTCTATCAGCCACATTACATCTGAAAATCGACTTGCCATAACTTCGTTTGTGTAATTGGCAAGCGGTGCGGAAACATCCATAATGCTTTTGTAAACTTCTGACGGGATGACTAAAACTTTAGTTTCCTTTTCTGCGGTAACGGTAATATCAAACTGAATGCTATTCATGATGCAGGATGCAGAGAAAAGGCAAATATCTCGCTCAAAAAGGCGGTACATCGTAATTTCTCTGCCATCGTCGGATATAGTAAAAGCACGAATTTGACCGGAGAGCACAAGGAGCAGTCCCGTACAATTCTGCGAACCATTATGCAAGAGCTCACCCTTGCCGAATTTACGAACAAAAGATGAGCTTGTAAGCGTGTCTTGCTGTGATTTCGTCAGTTTATCAAATACAGGTAAGTATGTTAAGTAATTCATAAGCCGTATCTCCTTTTTCAGTATTTTTAGTATAGCATAATTTCGGGCATATGTCAATAATATTATTGACATATGCCTGAAACGGTGCTATAATATATGGCGAGGTGATAAAATGCCAAGACCGACGAAGTGTCGCCGAGTGTGTTATTTCCCTGAAGTTCTTGAATTTTCTCCAACGGGAGCAGTGAGCGGGGAACCAATTATTTTGACATTTGATGAGCTTGAAACCATACGGCTGATTGACAAAGAAAACTTAAGCCAAGAAGAATGCGGGGTACAACTCGGCGTAGGCAGAACAACCGCACAGAAAATCTATGAAACCGCAAGGAAAAAGATAGCAGACGCACTTGTGCTTGGCTTCGCACTGAAAATTGAGGGCGGCGAGTTTCAGCTTTGTAGCGGCAGTACAGACTTTTGCTATAAAAAAGACTGCATCAAACGGCAAATTCAAAAAGAATACAAAACAGAAAAAGGAGCAAATATTATGAGAATCGCAGTAACTTACGAAAACGGAAACATCTTTCAGCATTTCGGTCACACCAAGCAATTCAAATTGTACGATATTGAAGACGGCAAGGTCATTAAAACAGAGCTTATAGACACCAACGGCTCCGGCCACGGTGCATTGGCCGGCGTACTCTCCGCTGTAAAAGCAGATGTACTTATTTGCGGCGGTATTGGCGGCGGTGCACAAATGGCGCTGGCAGCAAACGGAATAAAGCTCTACGGCGGTGTCAGCGGTAATGCCGATGAAGCGGTAAATGCTTTTGTTGCCGGCAATCTTGCTTTCAATCCCGATGTGCATTGTGAACACCACGATCATGAACACGGCGGGGAAACCCATATCTGCGGCGACCACGGTTGCGGTCACGGACATTGCGGGAATCATTAAAAAATGTGATAACATCACAGAATTGTAATCTGAAATATGCTATTATTTAATTAAAGGAGGCGGAAATATGAAGCAATATATATGTACAGTCTGCGGATATATCCATGAAACCGAAGGCGAATTGCCCGATGATTTCAAGTGTCCGCTTTGCGGTGCAGGTAAGGATGCTTTTGTGCTGAAAGTGGAAACTGCTAAAACAGAAGAAATCCTTGAAAAGCCGCATACAGAAAAAGAATTATCCCCAATGGAGATGAGCATCATTTGCTCCAATCTGGCCCGTGGATGCGAAAAGCAGTATATGCCCGAAGAATCCGAGAGCTTTAGAAAACTCGCAGAATTCTTCCATCAAAAAGCAGAGCCTGTCAGCAATGCCGGCACAGAGACACTGCTTGAATTGATTAATCATGATATTTCGGTAGGATTTCCTTACGGAAAATCAGCTGCGGAAGAGCAGCACGACCGTGGCGGACTTCGCTGTCAGGTGTGGGCAGAAAAGGTAACGAGAATGTTGCAGTCACTTCTCACCCGATATGAGGTTGAGGGTAACAAGATGCTTGAAAACACAGGTGTGTATGTCTGCACAGTCTGCGGATTTGTATTCGTTGGCGATGCACCGCCTGCGCTTTGTCCGGTATGCAAAGTCCCTGCGTGGAAGTTTGAAAAAATAGAAGGAGGTGCAAGATAATGGCAGATAAATATGCAGTACGAAATTTAAGGCTTTGCACAAAAGACTGTCTTTGCCTTTATGTTTGCCCTACCGGCGCTACGGATACAGAAGACAGCATCATTGATCCAAATAAGTGTATCGGCTGCGGCGTATGTGCCGGGGCATGTCCTTCAGGTGCTATTTCAATGATGCCGAAGGAATTGCCCCCGCAGCAGCCTAAAACGGATAAAGTAGTCGAGGCGCTGCGTGCTCTCGTTCAAAGCAAAGCGCAGGCTGAAAACATAGCTTCCCAGTTGCCCGATACACTTTCGGAGGCGGTAGCAAAATCGTCTCGACTTATGGCAGAAGACCTTTGCCGGGAAGCAGGCTTTATGCTTCCGCAAAGCGCCAACACAAAAGAATTTTTAGAGCAGATAAAATCCTATCCCGATATTCCGGCGGATGTGGTGGAAGCATTGCTTCATAACATAAATTTCAATGAAAATATAGAAAAGAAAGAGGTAACGAAAATGGCAAAATGGAAATGCACCGTATGCGGTTATATTCACGAGGGAGATACTCCTCCCGAAACCTGTCCTGTCTGCAAACAGCCGAAAGAAAAATTCGTAAAGCTTGAGGAAGAATCCAAGAATCCCTATGCCGGTACCAAGACCGAAAAGAACCTTTGGGAAGCATTTGCAGGCGAATCTCAGGCAAGAAACAAGTATACATACTTTGCTTCTGTTGCAAAGAAGGCAGGCTTCGAGCAAATTGCAGCACTTTTCTTGCAGACTGCCGAAAATGAAAAGGAACATGCGAAACTGTGGTTTAAGGCTCTCGGCGAGCTTGGTGACACTGCCGAAAACCTGCTCCATGCGGCGGAAGGCGAAAATGCTGAGTGGACTGATATGTATGATCGTATGGCAAGAGAAGCAGATGAAGAAGGCTTTCACGATTTGGCTGAGCAATTCCGTGGTGTTGCCGCTATTGAGAAAGCACATGAGGAAAGATACCGTGCTCTTCTTAAAAATGTTGAAACCAGAGCAGTATTTGAAAAGTCCGGTGTAACAGTTTGGGAATGCCGCAATTGCGGACATATCGTTGTTGGTACTACGGCTCCCGAAATATGTCCTGTATGTAAGCATCCGCAAGCTTATTTTGAAGTTCGTAAAGAAAATTATTAAGGTGAATGAAAAATGAGAGAAAAGTTTTATATTTGCCGCCATTGCGGTAATTTGATCGGTCTTATTCACGATGCAGGCGTCCCTATGATGTGCTGCGGACAAAAGATGGAGGCGCTGGTTCCTAACACCACCGAAGCGGCGGGAGAAAAGCACTTGCCTTTTGTGAATTTGGAAGACGGTTCCGTTTATGTAAGAGTCGGCGAAACAACCCATCCCATGACCGAGGAGCATTATATTCAGTGGATTTACCTTGAAACGGAGAACGGAGGTCAGCGGAGAGCCTTTAAACCCGGCGATACACCGGAAGCTACCTTTTGCACCGGCGAAGATAAACCTGTTGCAGTTTATGCTTACTGCAACCTCCACGGACTTTGGAAAACTGAAATCGAGTAAAAGTAAAATTGCCTGCCAAAACATCTTGGCAGGCAATTTGTCATATCTATTTAATTATATATAAGTTCAGCATTTACAAATTCTGTTGCTTGATTACAGATATTGTTAATCCGTCCAGCCCACTCCATTTGATTTTCAGCTTTAAGTGCTTCGGTTACACCTTGCTTTTCTGCCATTTCTTTTATCTGCCGAATAAACATAGCTTCTGCCTGATTGTTAATGTCGGAAAGATAGCCATTTATCTGTGCCTGATACACAGTTCCGTCTTCATCGAATCGTGATGCAAACCACTCGACAACGCTTCTGTCCAATGTCCACGAGAGTGCTTTGACATTTTTTGCGTTAAACGTAGTAATGCCACGATAACAAACCACTTTTAGACATATTAAATTAACATTTATATTTTTCTGTCAGAACGAAAAAGGGCGGAAATTGCGATTGATTTTCGCAATTTCCGCCCTAATAATTAGTGTGCAATGTTCAAATCCTTGAAAACCCGATTTTTCACCCAATATCATCTTTTTGTTTTCATAGTGATTTTTGCATTAAAAAATCCCAGAAACCCTTGTGGTCTCTGGGATTTTACCGACGTCATCTATTTCGGTCGGCAATCATGGCTGCGATACAGGGGTACTCTGCGCTCCCGCATTTTTCGAACGCTGCGAGCGTTTGGCGAAAAATCGCGTGTGCTCGAGACTACGCAGTCCGCAGCGGCTGCGCGCCGTTGCGGCTGCTTCGGCGAACCCCTTTCGCTTCGAGAAAGCGGGGTTCTTAAATCCCCGTATCGCAACCTAAAAAAAACGGACACACCCGTTTGGGTATGTCCTTTTTTGGCTGCGATACAGGGATTCGAACCCCGACAAGCAGAGTCAGAGGCTGCTGTGCTACCTTTACACTATATCGCAATACCTCGCCTGTGTATCAAGCCTTTATATTATACTACATTTTGAAAATTTGTCAAGGGGTTTAATTGTTAATTTTCAATGAAATGGGCAAAACCCGTCATTTTCGGCAGTTCTATTCGGTCTTCGCGCCCGTGATTGTGTTTTGAAAGCCCGTAAACGGTTTTTGCGCTGAAACGGTTAAGCAGGGGCTCGTCCGTATAAAACCCGAGAAAATAATTGAAAGCTCCCTCGCCGCGAACGGTCGCGACGACCCTTTCCGTCTCTTCCCGACGGTTTTCGGCTATCGGCATATACTCAATAAGACCCATTAAAAAAGATCTTCGGCAATACCTTCTCCTCTGTTTCGGCGGCATTTCAGATAAACGGTAACAAGTTCGCCCTCCTTGGCGAGTTCGTCTGCTATTTCCGAACAGGCGGTTGCCTGAAACATGGGCAGATTCGCGCCGTCTTCAAGCGTTTTAAGAGACTCTTCCGCAAAAACATACTGCTCTTTCATCGCGCTTTTGAAAGCTTCAAAATCCGAGACCTTGTTTTTCCACGCGCTCAGATCTGAGCGGCGGCGTATGCCCAACTCTTCAACGCAACCGACATTTGCCCACGCGTCGGTTCCGTCGCCGTCGTTAATAAGATTCATAAAAAGAAAGTCGCTGTCAACACAGGCAACGGCAAGCGCGTCGGTGTTCAAAGCTTTCGAAAACGGGTGCAGAATTTCGGAAAAGGTCTGCTCGTCGCCGATTTCCAGCACGTCCGAAAAAACGGTTATCCAATCGCTGTTGTCGGACGTATAAATATACGCCGTATCATCGGCGTCATCACCGTTTTCGGTCATCTGATACCCTTTGTCTTTCAAATATTCAGCAAATTCGTCCTTGACCGAACGCACATCTGCCGTTTCGGTTTTTCTGATATGAAGATTGATGAAAAATGCTCCCATAAATACACCTCAAAATCCTTTTTTCCGTTTATTCGGGCTGTTCGCCCGTAATTTCTCTGCCTATCTGCTTGAATCTGTCAAAGAAGTTTTGCCAATATCCCTGTTCGGTGACTTCTTTCATGCCGTAAAAGCCGAGATGTTCGCCTTTCCAACAAAATGTCATCAAGCCGCCTTTATGTTTTTCGCCGTCGAGGAACTCTTTCATTCCGTTCAGATGCGCAAGCAACTGATTTTCCATAAGTCTGACGTCAGGCATACTCTTGTCCGCAGTCGTATATGCCCACGGGATATACCAAATGCGGCAAGCGTCGGGCAGTTCAAGTTTCATTTTTTCGTTTATGCGCTCGTACTTATCTTTATACGTTTCAAAATCCCAATACATATCGTAGGCGGCGTCCGTGATATATGTCGAATACTGTTTTGTCATATGTCCGTTGGTCACGCCGTCGTTGTATTCGGACGGAACTATTCCCTCAACCGCAAAACAGATGAAGTAGCGTTTGCCGAACGTGTCGTGATTGTATTTTGAAAAGTCATAGATGTTTTTGACGGAAAAGCGGTTGAGCAACGGCTCATCCATATAAAAACCGAGGAAGTAATTGAACGCGCCCTCTTCGCGCACGGTCGCAACGACCTTGTCCATTTCGCTTTGCCAATCTTCGGCAATCGCCATATAGCGTCTGCCCCACTTATCTTTGACAATTCCTCTTTCAAGGAACTGGGTGTTTATCCAAAATGCGTTGCCGTTCTTTATCGCAAGGCGTATCTGCCCCGCAAGGTCGTCTTGTGCATAAGCGGAAAGAATCACGCAGTTGACGTAATCCGACCCCTCGACATCTTCGGAGTTTGCAAAGTCAAGCCCCGGGGAGCAGTAAAGCCCGTTCATGACATCGGGAACATCGAAAACAAATTGCCCGTTTTCATCGCGTTCGCGCTCCGGTTCGGGCGCTGTGGGTGTTTCGGTCGTTTCTTCGGTTCGTTTGCTCACGGTGCACCCGGCAAAAAACGTGCAAAAAACGGCGGCAAACAGCAACATTGCAAAGAATCTTTTCATCTTCATTACCTCTCCAATTTGAGTTCCGAGCCGAGCATGGTGCCTTTACTTTCACAAAGATATGCGAAAACGCGGAAGTCCTCCATATCAAAGTCGAAGTGAAGAGCGTAAATATCTATCTTTTTACCGCGCATATTTTCATCGACGCGGATATAGTGCGAGGATTTGTGCGAGCATTCAACAACCCAATGTCCCCACCAGTTGACGGGGTGTGCGGGCGCACGGTCAAAGCAGCCGATATATTCCCCGTCGCAAACGGCGGCAACATAAAGGCTGTCGTTGCCGTAAATATCGTCAACCGCAACGGTTATAAAAGCATCGGGCGACGCGTCGGCGGGAACTTCGACCGTAAGTTTGCGGGTGCTTACAATGCGGTCAAAATCCTTGAATGCGGCAAGCATATTGTTCGCTTTCGGGATTCCGACGTCGAGCTTTTTGCCGTCCTTATAAAATTCAAGCGCGTGGATATGGTCGGGCGGCGAGGGCAGACGAAGATAGCGGAACGGCGCGGCGGCGGAATAAACAAGTTCAACGCGAGAGCCTTTGTCATATATCTTTCTGTCCACGTTCTCTATCGGGAACGGCTCTTCGGCGCGGCGGAGTTCCTTTTTCGAAACAAGCGGCATATCGTGCCACGAAACGCGATCCCTCGAGGTCTGTCCCAAGTCGGGGAAAACATTCGGAACGCAACCCTCAGAGCCCTCATCGGCGGCAAAAACCTCGATGCGAACGCTGTCCGCAAGGATTTCTTTGCCGAGATCGACGCGCAGGCAGCCGTTCTTTATGCGACGACCGTATTTTCTCGAACGCGCGTCATAAAACGTCTCGTCCTTGCCGTCAAACATATATTCGGGGTCGCAGCCTCTTATCCAATAGCCCTCCTGACCGAAAAATGCGTTTCTGGCGGCTTCGACTTCGGGATATTTCGTCTTGCCCGCGCGGATAAGGGACTGCATTTCAAGGCTGTGTCCGTCCGTGGCAAAGCAATCCGCCTCATAAAGCGCTTCCGCGAAGTCGGGAGTGTCGCAGAGTTCGAATTTTCCGAGATACTCGGGTTCTTTATTTATAACGTTCACATTTATTTCCGCGCCGTCAGCAAGCAATTCGGGCATCTTTTTGCCGTCAAGAGAGGCAGACTTGAAGCCCTGCGAAAGCACGCGGACATTGCCGTTTGCGCGGGCGATGTTCACGGTTACGGGTCTGCCCGCAACGTCGCGAACAACTTCGTAATCGCAGTTCGAAAGCAATATATCGTCAACCCCGTCAACGGAAGCAACGACAAGACAGGTGCGGAACTGTGCCACGGGCACACGGACGATATCGCCCTTTTTGAACGTGCCCAGCAGACGCTGCGTCGGGTGATACTGCACAACGGTTATATCGCCGTCGGCGGAAAGACCTATTGTCTCATCAAGACGGATAACCGCCTCGAACGGCTTCCATTCAAGGTTCTTGAAAGTCATAACACGGGTTCTTGCGTCGCCCCTGCTCACGGCGTTTTCGCCGAAGCGGCAAACATCATCGTCTTTGAGCGGGAAGCCCTCGACAAGCTGTTTTCTGTATTTTGCGGCAAGATTGTATATACGCGCAAGACGCGCAAACTCCTCGTCACGCAGCAGCGCGGGAGTTCCGTATATCTCGGGCGAAAGTATAAGCGCGCGGGAGAAAGCCTGAACAACAAGTTCATCTTCAAAGTAATCAAGGCAGGACGAAAGGCAAACGCCGTGGTCCTCCGTCAGACGGAGCATATCGGGAACAAGTCCGCGGCGAAGTCCGCACTCACGGTGATGCGGCGCGCAGTTTCTGTTGCGGATAAGCACGTCCGTATACGATTCAAGCCCTTCCCAAAGAAACGTTGTCGCGAAACGCTGCGCGTCGCCGATATTGAGACGGTGAATAAGCACGATGAGTTCCGGGCAGATCTTTCGGCATTCAATAATCGTTTTTTCAAACATCGGTATCTTTTCGGGGCGTATATCGCCGCCGACAAGGTCGAATTTCAAAAGCCCCGCCTCGTATTTTTCAACAAGGTCGATTATCTGGCGGGAACGCTTTTCGGCGTCCTCTTCCGTTTCGCCGAAACCGTCCGGACCGCACCAATAGCCGAGCTTTATGCCGAGCTCTCTCGCCCGTTCCGCGACTTTTGAAAAGCCGTTCGGGAAATTCTTTTTGAACTGTTCGTTTTCGGGGTCGAAAAACTTATAATCGGGGGAATCGAAATTTCCCGCGTCGAAAGCGTAAATTTCGATATTCATACCGAACTCGCGTTTAAGCCACGCGAAAAAATCAAGGTTCGTCAGAGTGATTTCCTCGGTCGTTCCGTCGTTATTGTGGTTGACCCACGAAAAATACTGCGGAACGCTGAGGCTCTTTTCGGTTTTTCCTTTTGTGTTTTCCATCAGTTGTCCTCCTCTTCCGGAATTTCCGGAGCTGTCTTGTTTCGGTTGAACAGCGCGGTGACATAGGAAAGCAGGGACTTCGGTTCGTGTTCAAAGCCGTGCACCCAGTCGGAATGCTTGTAATAAATCATATATATTATCGAGCTGATACCCCACGTTATCGGGTAAGCCCAATAGATGTAGCTTATGTCGTGAAAAATATGAACGACAGTTTCGATATAGGCGATACGGAACACGCACCAGACGGAAAGCATAATGGTCATCGGCACAAACGCCTTGCCCGCGCCGCGGCATATTGCGGCTATCGCGTGCGAGAACGCAAGCAGGCAGTAAAACAGCGCGACCGTGCGAGCCTGACGGACGCCGAGCTCAAGCACTTCGGGCGTCGAGTCGAAAAATCCGACGAGAGCAGGGGCGAAAACATAGTTCAGAACGCCTATGACCTCTGCGGCGACAGTCGCCGCCAAAATCCCGAAGCGCGCGCCCTTTTTGGCGCGGTCGAACTCTCTTGCGCCGAGGTTCTGGCTGATAAAAGTCGTGGTTGCCATATTAAAGCTCGTTATCGGCAAAAAGGCGAAGCCCTCTATTTTTGCGTGAACGCCGTAACCCGCGGTGGCGAACTTTCCGAACGAATTGATCTGCGTCTGAACGATAACGTTCGCGAACCCGATAACGGAATTCTGAATGCCCGACGGAAGCCCGTAGCGTATGATCTCGACGAGCATATCTTTATGAAAACGTATTTTTCTGAGGGAAACGCTGTAGATCTGCCCCTTTTTCATCAGTTGGAAACAGCAGAGCACGACGCTTGCCGCCTGAGAGATAACGGTCGCGACAGCGGCTGACCATACGCCCCAACGGAATACCGCGACAAAAAGCAGGTCGAGCAGAATGTTCAGCACGGAGGAAAATATGAGATAAAACAAAGGTCTTCGGCTGTCTCCGACGGCGTTCATGATGCTTCGGCAGACATTATACATTATCATCGCGGTCGCGCCGAGGAAATAATAACGGAAATACTCGATCGCCTGCGGCAGAACGGTCGGATCGGTTTTCATCCACGTCAAAAAAGTCGGGGTGAACGCAACGCCGAAAACGGTCAGAATAACGCTGCTGACAAGTCCGAACGCGATGTTAGTGTGCACCGCGCGCGAGATGTTTTCGCCGTCGCCCGCGCCGAAATACCTTGAAATGACAACGCCCGAGCCCATCGTAGTTCCGACAAAAAAGCTCGTAAGAAGAAATATCAGTGTTCCCGACGAACTGACTGCGGCGAGAGCGTCGGTGCCGAGGAACCGTCCGACGATAAATGTGTCGGCGGTGTTGTAAAGTTGCTGAAATATCTGACTCAAAAGAACGGGCATCGCAAACGCGACCATATGCGAGTAAGGATTTCCCTGCGTCATATCGCGCGTTGTCCGCGATCTTTTCGGTATCTTTTCCGCTGTATGCATATTTTTCCTTCGATTATATTGATTTTACGGATGTTTTATGGTATACTTGATTTAACTACGGACGGCGTCGCGCCGAAAAGGAGAACTTTGTTTTGGGAAAGATTAAATATCTGTTCGGAAGGATCTTTTCGATGCACTTCGACAAGATGTTTGAAAAGATCGGCGAAGTACACAAAAAATCGGGAAAGAGCAGAATTTATATATTCTTTGACATGATCAACTGCGGTCTGAAATATCAGGCGGGATATATGGACTATGCGCTGTTCGAGATGTACGATCTCAACCGCGCACAGCGAAAGACCGTTGTGACGCGAGGGATCAACAACGCGTTCATCAAGCGTTTCAACGATCCCGAATATATGAAATATATCGACGACAAACTCGAATTCAACCGCCGTTTTGAAAAATTTCTCAAAAGAGACTGGCTCGATGTTCACACCGCCTCGAACGCGGATATTTCGGAGTTCTGCGCAAAGCATCCGACATTCATGGCAAAGCCCGAAAACGGAATGTGCGGAAAAGGCATACAGAAACTGAATTTTTCCGATTTCGAGAGCGTTGACGCGCTGAAAAAGCACCTTACCGACGCAAATCTCATGCTTCTCGAAGAGCCTGTTATACAGCATCCCGATCTGATGCGTCTTCACCCGCATTCGGTCAACACCTGCCGCGTTATAACGATCGCGAAAGACGGAACGACACGCGTTGTCGCCGCGTATCTGCGAATAGGCAACGGAAAATACGTTGACAACTTCAACAGCGGCGGTATGGTCGTTCCCATCGAGGAAGACCGTGGTGAGATCATCTATCCCGCGCTCGACAAAGCGGGCAATCTTTACGAAAAGCACCCGCTGACGGGCGTTGAGATCAAGGGCTTCAAGATCCCGCTCTGGGACGAAGTCATAAAACTCGTCTGCGAAGCCGGACAGGTCGTTCCGCAGGTCGGACTTGTCGGCTGGGACGTATGCGTGACGGAAAACGGACCTCTTCTGATCGAGGGCAACGAATTTCCGGGACACGATATTTACCAGCTTCCGCCCCACCGAACGGACGGCATCGGCGTACTTCCGAAATTCAAACGCGCCATCGGAGAGGAATAAACGGCGAAAAATATTTTTATCCGCGAATACGGAGGGTATATCGAGCGATATACCCTCCTTTTTTTCGTTTCAGAAGATCGCGAGAAGAAAAAGACACAGACCGCCCATAAGAAGAAGGACGGCGAGCGCGGGAAGAAACAGCATCAGGAAAGCGGACGTCAGCATAGCGAACCTGTCTCCTTTTTCGAGAGGTTCGCGGCTGAGTTCTTCCTCTTTTTCGCGATCGATCTTTTTCGGAATTTTTCGCCAAGCTTTGAATATCATCTTTCGTTAGTCGTCTTTTTGACGTCAAACAGGTAATTGCCGTTCTCATCGACTTTGCGCGTATCCGCGAAATGACAGGCGACGAAATGCCCCGGGGCGATCTCCGTCAGCTGCGGAGGAACGACCTTGCATTTATCGCAAGCCATGAAACAGCGCGTGTGGAATTTGCATCCCGAAGGCGGATTGATCGGGCTGGGGATGTTGCCTTCGAGGATTATTCTTTCCTTTGTCAGGCTGTCGGGGTCTGTCGTCGGGATCGAGGACAGCAGCGCGATCGTATACGGATGACGCGGATCGGCGAACAACTCGTCCGTCGGAGCGACCTCGACCATATTGCCCAGATACATAACGCCGATACGGTCGGAGATGTAACGGACAACGGAGAGGTTGTGCGAAATGAAAAGATACGTCAGTCCCTCTTTTTCCTTCAAGTCCTGCAGAAGGTTGATGATCTGCGACTGAATGGAAACGTCAAGCGCCGAAACGCATTCGTCGCAGACGACGAACTTCGGCTTGACCGCAAGAGCGCGCGCGATACAGATCCTTTGTCTCTGTCCGCCCGAGAACTGGTGCGGATACCTGTTGTACATATAATTCTGCAAGCCGCACGAATTCATTATTTGGAAAACGTACTCCTGCATTTTTTTAGAGCCGCGCTTGAAGAACTTATGCGTTACAAGTCCCTCTTCGATTATCTGACCTACGGTCATACGCGGGTTCAGCGACGAATACGGGTCCTGGAAAATGACTTGCAGGTCTTTTCTCAGAAGACGCATTTCGGTATACTTCAATCTTCTCAGATCGACGCCGTCGTCAAGCATTGCTTCGTATTCGGCAAAAAGCGCGTCGCCCGCATACTTTGCTTTCTGTTCGTCTATCGAAAGCTGGATTTTTGCCGCTTCGCCGAGCAACTTTTCTTTGTCCGATTCAAGCAGAGCCTTGGCTTTTTTGAGTTTTTCAATCTTTTTCTTTGCGGATTCCGCTTTTGCCGTATTTTCCGAAAGATCGGCTTCAAGTTCGGAGATGTCGAGGTCGATATCGTCTATCTCCTCCTGAATCTTTTCCGCCTTAAAGGTCAGACGGTACTTCGAAAGAAGCATATCCGCGCCCTTTTTCGTGTCGCGGACGGTAAAGCCGCCGAGGATCTTCGCAACGTTGTCGAGCGCCGTTTTCGCGTTGCACGCCGCAAGATTTTTTTCCTGAATGTCATAGAAAGTCGCGGCTTCGCCCTTCTCTTCGCACGCTTTTTCGAGCGCATCCGCGTGAGCCTTCGCTTTGTGGTACTCCGCAACGTATTTTTCGGCGTTTTTCAGAGTATCTGTAACGTATTCGGGAGCGACCGTGTCAAGCGTTCTGCCGTAATACATCGTGCTTCCCGCGGTCTGCTCGTAAAGTTGGAGCAAAACGCGACCAAGCGTGGATTTTCCGCAGCCGGACTCGCCGACAAGACCGAAGGTCTCGCCCTGAAAGATGTCGAGAGTAATGTCCTCGTTCGCCCTGTTGTATACCTGCTGGGAGAAGACGGACGCTTTCGGCATCGGGAAATACTTTTTAAGATTCGTAATCGACAGTAATTTCTGCATGGGCTTCACTCCTCCTTTCTTCCTTTTCCGGATAGAAGCAGCGCACGAGCTGATTTTCCGAAACTTTTGCCAAAGGCGGCTCCTCTTCTATACATTTCTTCGTGCAGTATTTGCATCGTGGAGCGAATTTACAGCCCTTCGGAAGATCGAGGGGATGCGGCACAACGCCGGGAATGGGATCGAGTTTTTTTCTGTCGTCGTTCAGACGCGGAATCGAATACATCAAGCCCTCGGTGTAAGGATGGCTCTTCTTGCAATCCGTGAATATAAGACGCGCAGGAGCCTGTTCAACGACCTGACCGCAGTACATAACGACGACGTCGTCCGCCATTTCGTTGATAACGCCGAGGTCGTGCGTGATGAACATGATCGCCGTTCCGTTTTCTCTTTGCAGGTCGTTCATCAAACGAAGGATCTGAGCCTGAATGGTAACGTCAAGCGCGGTCGTCGGTTCGTCCGCTATAAGAATATCGGGTTTGCAGGCAAGCGCCATGGCAATCATAACGCGCTGGCGCATACCGCCGGAAAGCTGGTGCGGATACTGTCTCGCAACCGCTTCGGGATTCGGGATCTGAACCGCACGGAGCATTTCGATGCTCTTTTTCTCCGCATCTTTCTTCGACATATTCTGGTGAATGATAAACGGCTCGGAAAGCTGTCTCTTAACCGTGAATACCGGGTTAAGGCTCGTCATCGGCTCTTGGAATATGACCGATATACGGTTGCCGCGAATATGATACATTTCCTGCGTCGAGAATTTTGAAAGGTCTTTGCCCTCAAACTTGACCGTCCCGTCTGCGATATAGCCGTTTGCGTCAAGCAAACGCAGTATGCTCATTGCGGAAACGCTCTTTCCCGAGCCGGATTCGCCCACGATGCCGAGAGTTTTGCCTCGATATATCGAATACGAAACGTCGTTGACGGCTTTTACCGTTCCGTTTCTTGTTTTGAAAAACGTGTGGAGATTCTTAACTTCGAGCAAGGGCTCTTCGTTCGGATGAGTTGCTTTTTCGATGTTGTCGGCCATTATTTCTCCACCTCCGATTTCGGGTCAAGCACGTCGCGAAGCGTGTCGCCGATGATGTTTATGCATATAACGACGATGGACAGGAACAGCGCGGGGAACAGCCATCTCCACCAGAAGTTCTGAATAACCTGCGAGTTCTTTGAACCGTCGAGCATATTGCCCCAGGTCGGGCGCGGAAGCTGAACGCCGAAGCCGAGGTATGAAAGCGAAGACTCCGTCAGCATACAACCCGCGAAATCGAGCGTTACCGTTACAAGAATAACGGAAACGATGTTCGGAAGAATGTGTTTGAACGCTATGCGGCTTTCACGGACACCCATCGAGCGTGCGGCGGTAACGAATTCTTTTTCGCGCTCCGCAAGTATCTGTCCGCGAACGAGTTTTGCAAGTCCCGTCCACGAAAGGAGTCCGAGAATTATCATGATTATAAAGATACGGGTGTTCTCCTTGACGTCCGAATATTTCAGAACGGCGGAAAGAACAAGTGCGAACGGAAGGAACGGAATTGCTCCGAATATCTCCGTCACGCGCATGAGGATCAGATCGACCGCGCCGCCGAAGTAGCCCGAAAGACATCCGATAATGATACCGATTATAGTGGAAACGATAACGGCGACAGCGCCGATGGACATGGTCATCATACCGCCGTTCATAAGACGGTTGAACACGTCGCGACCCATTTCGTCGGTTCCCATAAGGTATCCTTTAAGTCCCCAGTTGCCGACATTTTTGCCGTTCTTGAACGCATAGTTCTGGAACCCGGAAGCAAAAACGGTGTCAACGGAGCCCGCGTCTTCGAGAGAAGAGGGGATCTCGCATTGGTTTCTGTAGCTCTGACCCCAGCAGTAAACTCTGCCCTGCTCGGTAACAGCCGTATAGTGGCGGGTGCCGGCGGAGATCGAAATTATCTTGTCGCCGTCCGCAACTGCGGGAACAGGGTCTTTCATGCCGACAAGCACGATCTCTCCGTCGTCAAGAAGAAGCGCAACTGAGGTTCCTGTTGCGGCGATATCAACGCATTTGCGGTTTCCTATCGCTTGGTCAACGGAAAGATTTGCATTGATATAATCGAATTTTGTGCTCTTGCCTCTGACGAATTTTCCGTTTTCGTCAATTCCGTATATGCCGTCGTTCGTGAATGCAAGCTTGACGATTTTTCCGTTTTCCTTGCCCGCTTTTATAACTGAAGAAAGGTTGGTTGCGGAAAGTCCGTCATTGCCCCAGGCATATATTTTGCCGTCTTCCATAAGAATGGCGGTCACCTGCTGGCCGCAGATGAGCTGCTTGACTTTCGTCGGGTCGATCTTTCCGTCCGAGGGGAGTTCGTCGGTCATAAGGCGGCAGATTGCGCTCATCGAGCCTTGGTCGCCGTACTGTCCGTTGTCATATTCGCCCCAGGCATAAACATAGCCGTCGTCGCCTATCGCAACAATATGGTCGGATCCTGCGGCAACGTGAATGATATGTGCGTTCCGAACCTCTTCGGGAACGGTGAGGACGTCGCGCTGCGAATCGTCGGAATGGTTGAAATAATAGCCCCACGTGTAAACGTTTCCGTCCGTGTCAAGTCCGACGGTGAAAGAACCTCTTGAAGAGATATCGATCGTGCCGTCTTTCATCGAAGACGGAAGTTTCATCATGTTCATCGTCGGCGAAACGTTTGTGTGAAGCATTTCGCTTCCCGTTTCGGTCAGATCGACGGGCGCAACAATGGGACCTATTATAACAAACAGGAACATCGCGGCAAGCACGATGACCGCTATAAGCGCGGACTTTCTTCTGAAAAATCTCTTGACCGCAAGTTTGCCCGGGCTGTCATATCTTTCGTCCGCAGCGGTCAGTTCTTTCGATGCGCCGAAGAACATGCGGCGAAGCCACTTCAAAGGAGTAAAAACTCTCTTTTCGGAGGACTTTTTCTCTTTGTTCATTTTCATTGTCCTCCTTTATTTATTAACGCGGACGCGCGGGTCGGCGATACCGTAAGCGATATCTATGATAAGGTTTCCGATAAGTCCGATGAAAACATAGAACATTTGAAGCAAAAGCACGACTTCAAAATCCTTGTTGTTCAGAGACTGAATATAGAGCTTGCCGACGCCGTTGAGTCCGAAAATATTCTCGATCATAATGGAGCCGGAGAATATGCCGAGGAACCAGCCTATAACAAGAGTTATGATGGGGATCAGCGCGTTTCTCCACGCATGGCTGTAAACGACTGTTTTCTCGCGCAGACCTTTCGCTCTCGCGGTTCTGATGCAGTCGAGCGAAAGAGCCTCCGTCATGGAAGCGCGGACATAACGGGTCATACCGCCTAAGGATGCGAAAGTCATCGCGATCAGAGGCAAACTCATATAATAAAGTTTGTCAAAAAACGCGCGGGCGCCGGTATAGTTAGCGCCGGGGGTTCCCATACCGGAAACGGGGAACCAGCCGAGGATCGTTGCAAAGATCCAGATGAAGACTATGCCTATGATAAACGTCGGAATACTGTAACCGACTATCGTTGCGATCTGAATTGCAGTGTCGCGCTTGCTTCCGCGGTGAACGGCGCAGAAGATACCGAGAGGGATCGTGATCCCGAGAGCGAGAACGGTTGCGAAAATATTGATGAAAACGGTGTTTTTCATCGGTTCGATTATAACGTCTTTTGCGTCTCGCGAATACTGATAACTGTAACCGAGATTACCCTGAAGGATCCCGTTGTACTGCCCGTTGATGGGCACGATGCCTATCCAGCCGAGGTAACGGATGAAAACGTTCCGGTCGGTTCCGAGTTCGTGTCGCTTCTGTTCGATAAACTGTTCAAATTTTGCTCCGCCGTCTACCATATGCTTGTACGCGTCCTTCTGCTTTTCTGCCTCGGCGCGTCCTCTGTCGAACGGGATCATTGCATAAACAAGATACATCAACAGAGAGAGTATCAGCATGACAACGAGCATATAACCGAGTCTTTTAAGTATATATTTGCCCATACCCAACTCCCATGATTTCAGATTTCCGGCAATATCCGTACGCATCCGCAAAACGGAAGCTCAAAAAGAGGCGCACGGAGATCAAAAATATCTTTTTCCCTCGCCGAAAAAGCGGGGGCATACGGATATATCGGAAGCCCGAAGATGTCCGATAAAGATGTTTGAAAACGGAGCAGCCGAAACGGCTGCCCCGTCCTTTAACCTATGTAACTGTAAAACAGTGTGTACTGTTCGGCGATTACGCTTTAACGTCCGCGTAGATGATGGCTCTTGCCATACCGAAGAACGGGCTGGTTACGAAGCCGGTGATCTTTGCGTTGAATACGTCGTAGTACATGTTGGAGTACAGCGGGATATCGGGCATAAGCTCATTCCATCTTTCGATGTAAGCTTCCCACCAAGCGTTGTACTCGTCTTCGGTCTTGGCGTTGTAAACCATACCCATCGACAGGTAGTTCATACCGAGTTTGCCGCCGGACTTTGCCATAGCATCTTCAAGGCTGAGTTTTTCGGCGGTGCTGTCGTACGGGAATGCTACGTCATACTCGTCGTAGAGTTTGTTCGCGGAGTATCCGAAGTAAGCCTCGTCAAGAGACCAGTTGAACGCATAGTCATAAACGGAGGTGTTCCAACCGGTTGCAAGGTTGAACATACCGAAGGTCGGGGTTCCCGCATAACCGTAAGAAGCGTCTCTGTAAATTTCGCCGAGGAGCTGAGTGAAGTCGCCGACAGTCGAACGGATAACCATACCGAGACCCGCAACATCCTTGCTGTTTGCAAGCATGGTGTTGAGAAGGTCGGTCACGTCATTGGGCGTGGTGCCGAACCAGTTGATCGCGAGAGGCATATAGTAATCGTCGCCGATCTTAACGGTCTTGTAGGTAACGCCGTCGGTGTTGTTAACGGAAGCGTAAGTCTTGTTGACTCCGCCGCAGGCCTCAGCCTCTTCGGCAGTCAGCTTCTTGTAACGAACAGCGTCAACGCCGGTCTGTCCCGGAACGAAGTCCTCACCCTTGGAGTTGTAAACCCATCCGTCTTCAACAAGCACTTTTTCAGCGTTTGCAACGGAGAAGGAGTAGTCGATAAGGTTTATGTCGTCCTTAACTGCTTTCCACATCGAGAAGTCCGGGCTGAAGGGTCCGTCAACAACAACGCCGTAACCGCCGGTGAAGGTCTGGCAGAATTCGGTTCTGTTAAGAGCGTAGGTAATAGCCTGACGAACGGAAGCGAACATGGTGGGACCGAAGTCGCACTCGAACTGGATCTTACCGTAGCCTGCGCGCTGATAGTGAACTTCATTGAAGTTTTTCCCGTCAACAACGGCAAGAGCGGCCTTGGTAACGTCGCCGCCGGTGATAGCGGAAAGAACGTCAACTTCGCCCTTCTTGAGCTGGTCAAGTTGGGTCTCGTCAACGAGTTTTCTGTAAACGATGGTTTCGATGGTCGGCTTAACGCCCTCGAAGTTGCCCTGGAACTCGGGGTTGGCGAGAAGGGTCGCTTCGGAGTTGCCCTCATCCCACTTGGAGATGGTGTACGGACCGGAGTAGGGATATTTGGTCGTGTCGTATCTGTTTGCTTTGATCTCTTCGGCTTTAACGTAAGTAGCGTCTTCGCCTTCGGTCATTGCATAGAAGTTGTCGGTCAGGTAGCATCCGTTGCCGTCGTCTTTAACGTCAACGCCTTCGCCGAGAACGAGAGCAAGGAAATCGGGATCAACAGCGCCGTAGGTGTAAGCGAAGTAGTACGGATAGTAGTCCGAAGAAACGGTGAGAGAGAACTCGTATTCGCCGAGAAGACGAACGCCCGAGAACTCTTTCTTGGCTTCTTCCGGAGCGTCAGCGCCTGTGTAAGCTCTGAACTCGGAATAGCCGACGAAAGCCTGACCGCTCATACCGGAGTGACCGGCTGCAACGGAAACGGGCGAGGAGAAAGAAAGAATGCTCGCGACATAGTTCTTCGCGGTGATCGCGGAACCGTCGCTGAATTTAAGACCTTCGTTAATAACGATGTCAATGGTGTAAGTTCCGTCGTCATTTTCGGTCTCGTTATGAGACTTAACGGCAGTCTTGTTCCACTGATAAGCGCCGCTCTGGTCGATTTCCATCGTGCCGTAACCGACGGTCAGCTTGGTGATGTCCTGGTCGGACGCACCCGCGGAAGATCCGCCGAATCCGGGCCAACGGAAGTCTCCGCTGAGCTCGGTCGTGCTGCCGAGAATGACTCTGGTGCCCTTCTGGATCTCGCGGACAACCGCCTCGGGAGCGGTAGTCGTGGTCTGTCCGTCGCCATCGTTCTTACATCCTGTAAGAGCGCAGCCGACAACCAAAGCCGCGAGAAGGAGGAGCGCAATCAATTTCTTGCTCATAAAGATGATACCTCCAAAAAATGTAAAATGTAAAATATAAACTCAGAGCCGCGCCTCCTAATGGCAAAGAGGGCGCTCCGACAGGTCACAAAAACATATATTCCCTCGGGAAATAACATGCGGAAACCCGTTCAGCGCGGCGCATAAAAACGCCGACGCCTCGCCTCAGACACCGGAAATGACGGTTCTTCGTTTTCTTCAATTATATAGTATCATACGAATATTGTCAATATAACTTTGCAAAACTTCCTTTTTTTTTCGCATAAACGTCAAACAGAACGGAGTGTTAAAGTGAAAAGATAAATTTTTCACGGCATAATGCGGAAACGAATGCATAATTAAACATCTTTGTCACTCAAAGGGTAACGATATTTCCTTCATGGACGAAACTTTCGTTTTTTTTTCGACCCGAAAGCAATCAAAACCGTGCAGAAAAGCGAAAAAACGGCATAAATTGCGAAAAAACGGTAAAGATAGTGTAAAATACCGAAAAAAGAGAAAAAACGGGAATAAATCGAAAACAAAAGCGACGATGCGGATTTTTTTCTCCGGCTCTATTGATTTTTTTGCCCGTCTGTGTTAATATATGCCTGAAACGAATTTATAAAGAGGGTTTGGAGATTTGAATATAACCGAAAGATTTTTGAAATACGTTTCGTTTGACACGACGTCGGACGAAAACTCTCCTTCCGTGCCGTCTACGGAAAAACAGAAGGCGTTGGGGGCTTTTCTTGCCGACGAGCTTAAAAAAATCGGGCTGAAAGAGACCCGAATGGACGGATACGGATACGTTTACGGATTTCTGCCCGCGACGGAGGACAGAAAAGACGAGACCGCGGTCGGACTGATCGCGCACATGGACACCTCGCCCGCGGTATCGGGAAGCAATATCAGACCGCGTATTATTAAATATGAAGGCGGAGACATATATCTCGGCAACGGCGAAACGCTGACCGTCGCGGATTACCCGTTTATCCGAAAATATATCGGACAGGAACTGATCGTGACGGACGGTTCGACGCTTCTCGGTGCCGACGACAAGGCGGGGATCGCGGAGATCGTGACCGCCTGCGAATATCTGGCGGAACATCCCGAAATTCCGCACAGGGCGATCCGCGTCGGCTTCACCCCCGATGAGGAGATCGGCAGAGGCGCTGACAAATTCGATCTCGAAAACTTCAAAGTCGGCTGGGCTTACACCGTTGACGGGGGCGAACTCGGCGAACTTGAATACGAGAATTTCAACGCCGCGGGCGCGAAGATCACGGTGAAAGGCGTCAACATCCATCCCGGCACCGCGAAAAACGTCATGAAGAACGCGACGCTGATAGGCGCGGAGTTCATTTCGCGTCTGCCCGCCGCGGAGACGCCGGCGCACACCGAAAATTATGAAGGTTTTTACCATGTCTGCGGGATCGAAGGCGATGAGAGCCTGTGTTCCGTTGAGTTGATAATCCGCGACCACGACCGCGGAAAATTTGAAAAACGCAAGAAGTTCGTTTCCGATCTCTGCGAATACATGAACGGCGTTTACGGCGAAGGGACGCTGACGGCGCAGATAAAGGACAGTTATTATAATATGAAGGAATACATAATTCCGCACATGCATATTATCCGCAGAGCAAAAGCGGCGATGAGGGAAAACGGCGTCGAGCCGACCGTGATTCCCGTCCGCGGAGGCACCGACGGCGCGCGGCTTTCGGAAATGGGTCTTCCGTGTCCGAATCTCGCGACAGGCGGCGCGAATTACCACGGTGTGCGCGAGTTCATTCCCGTTCCGTCGATGGAAAAAACGGTCGGGATACTCATATCGCTCGCAAAGCAGCGCGACGCGGACTTTTTGAATGACGAACCCGAAAAGGAAACAGACTGAGAAGGAAAACAAATATGAAAATAATCGTTATCGGTTGCGGAAAGATAGGTCAGACCGTTGTCGCCAGCCTCGTTTCGGAGGGACAGGACGTCGTCGCCGTCGATCTCGAAGCGGAGACAGTGACCGCCGTGACGAACATCTATGACGTTATCGGCGTCTGCGGAAACGGCGCTGACTGCGAAGTTCTGAAAGAAGCGGGCGCGGCGGAAGCGGATCTGCTCGTCGCGGTCACGGGCTCGGACGAGTCGAATATGCTGTGTTGCTTTTTCGCGAAACGCCTCGGCGCAAAACATACGATCGCACGGATAAGAAATCCCGAATACAACGAAAACAGCCTCGGCTTCATGTGTCAGCAACTCGACCTCGCGATGGCGATCAACCCCGAACTTCTCGCGGCGAAGGAAATCTACAATATGCTCCGTCTTCCGTTCGCGGCGACGATCGAGACATTTTCGCGCGGGTATCTGGAAATGATCGAAATGAGGCTCAAACAGGACTCGCCTCTCAGCGGGGTAAAAATAATCGATCTCAGAAGCCGTTTCAAGGCGAACTTTCTTGTCACCGCCGTCCGCAGAGGCGACGATATTTATATTCCCGACGGAAATTTCGAACTTAAAAGCGGCGACAAGATCGGGCTTGTCGCGTCACACGACGAGTTGACGAAACTGATACGCGCACTCGGGCTGATACAGAGACAGGCGCGCAATATCATGATCCTCGGCGGAAGCCGAACGGCTTACTATCTCGCGCGTATGCTTTCGGGAAGCGGAAACGCGGTCAAGATCGTCGAAAAGGACAGACAGACCTGTCTCGAACTATGCGAGGCGCTTCCGGGAACCGACATCATCTGCGGAGACGGCGCGGAACAGGAACTTCTGCTCGAAGAGGGCATACGCGGAACGGACGCGTTCGTTTCGCTGACGGGAATGGACGAGGAAAACATTCTCATCTCCATATTCGCGTCTTCGCTCTCCGTTCCGAAAGTCATTCCGAAGGTCAACAAGGAAGAACTTATCGCAATGGCGGAAAAACTCGGCGTGGACAGCATAATATCGCCGAAAAAGACCATTTCCGACCTGCTTATCCGCTATGTCCGCGCACTTCTTAATTCCGAAGGAAGCAACGTCGAAACGCTTTACAAGGTCATGGACGGAAAAGCCGAGGCGCTCGAATTCAGCGTCCGTCCCGGCTCGGAAGTGGCGAATATCCCGTTAAAGGATCTCGAACTGAAAAAGAATATCCTCGTCGCGGGAATAATAAGAGAAAGAGAAACGATCATTCCCGGCGGTTCGGACATGATCCTCGCGGGGGACAGAGTCGTCGTTATCGCTTCGGACAAAAAACTCGGAGATCTCTCCGATATACTCAAATAGGATTGAAATGAACAAAAAAATGATTTTATCCCTGCTCGGAAAGATCGTTCTTCTCGAAGCGGGGCTGATGCTCCTGCCTCTCATCGTGTCGGTCATATATCAGGAAAAAAACGCCGTTTGGTCGTTCGCGTGCACGATCGTCGGAGCGGGGCTCCTCGGAGGCATTATACAGGCGTTCTGCCGTCCGAAAGACAAGGTCATATACGCGAAAGAAGGTTTCATCATCGTTGCGTTCGCATGGCTGACGATGTCGCTTATCGGCGCCGCGCCGTTCGTCATCAGCGGCGAGATAAAGTCTTTCATCGACGCGTTTTTTGAGACGGTCAGCGGATTTACGACAACGGGAGCATCTATTCTGAACGACGTCGAAGCGATGAGCCGCGGGCTTCTTTTCTGGAGAAGTTTCACGCATTGGATCGGCGGTATGGGCGTTCTCGTTCTGATCGTCGCGATCCTGCCCGCATCCGCCTCGTCGCGTTCGATACATATACTGCGCGCGGAGATGCCGGGTCCCACGATGGGCAAACTCGTGCCGAAAATGCGCGAAACGGCAAAGATACTCTATATAATCTACATCTGTCTGACCGCGATAGAGATCGTTCTCCTTCTCTGCGGCGGGATGCCGCTGTACGACAGTCTTATTCACGCGTTCGGAACGGCGGGCACGGGCGGTTTCGGCATAAAAGCCGACAGCATCGCGTCTTACAGCCATTACCTTCAATGGGTGATCACGGTCTTTATGTTCCTGTTCGGAGTGAACTTCAACATCTATTTTTTCATACTTATAAGAAGGTTCAGATCGGCGTTCAGAAATGCGGAACTGCTCTGTTACATCGGGATCGCGCTCGTCAGCGCGGCGGTCATCGCGTTCAACATTTATCCGATGTACGGAAGCGTTTCGGACTCGATACGTCTTTCCGCGTTCCAGGTCTCCTCGATCATGACGACGACCGGCTTTTCAACGGCGGATTTCAATCTGTGGCCGGAGTTTTCGCGCGCGATATTGCTTGTTCTGATGTTCGTCGGAGCGTGCGCGGGCTCGACGGGCGGCGGACTGAAAGTCTCGCGTCTGATACTTCTCTTCAAAATGTTCGGAAGAGAAAGAAAACGCCTTATTCACCCCCGATCCGTCACCATCGCGAAGATGGACGGCAAACGCGTGGACGATATGACTCTGCACGGCACGGGAAACTATCTGGCGATATACTGTCTTGTTTTCTTCGCGGGCTTTCTGCTCATAAGCGCAGGCTCTCCGCCGGGATTTGACGTCGAAACGAATTTTTCGGCGATGGCGGCATGCTTCAACAATATCGGCCCCGGACTGGGGCTCGTCGGTCCCGCGACAAGTTACTCGGCGTATCCGGCATTCGCGAAACTCGTGCTTTCGGTCGCAATGCTGCTCGGAAGGCTTGAACTTTCGCCGCTTATGATCGCGTTTTTGCCGTTGGTGCGCCGCAAGAACAAATAATAAAGATCGGACGCATTGAGAAAGGAGATCCCGTTTCTTATGCGTCCGAGCGCAACATTTTTTCCCGCGGAAACCGTTTCCGCTTTTTCTGTTCCCGAAAGGAGCGCATGAATGAAAGAATATCTGAAACCTTTTGAAACCGTTTTGAACGATGTCGGATCGTCCCGGGAGGGGCTGTCATCGGCAGAGGCTGAAAAAAGGCTCGCCGCAAACGGCAAAAACAAACTCGCGGAAGCAAAAAAACCCTCCGTTATCAGAAAATTTTTCGGAGAACTCGCCGACCCGATGATAATCATTCTGATCGTCGCGGCGGCTGTGAGCGCGGTGACGGCGGCGATAGAAAACGAGTCGTTCACCGACGTTTTCATCATTCTCGCCGTCGTTATCATCAACGCGGTGCTGGGCGTCGTGCAGGAGAGCAAAGCCGAAAAAGCGATCGAAGCGCTCCAGAAGATATCCGCGGCGACCTCAAAAGTCCTGCGTGACGGAAGACCCGTGAGCATCAAAAGCGAGGATCTCGTTGTCGGCGACATCGTCCTGCTCGAAGCGGGAGACGCCGTTCCCGCGGACTGCCGTCTGCTCGAAGCGGCGAGCCTTAAAGCCGAGGAATCCGCGCTGACGGGCGAAAGCGTTCCCGTCACCAAAAGCGTTGACACGCTGACCGCCGAAAAAGGAAAAGACGTACCGCTCGGCGACAGAAAGAACATGGTATATATGGGCAGTTCGGTGTCTTACGGACGCGGCGTCGCGATCGTGACGGCGGTCGGCATGGACACGGAAATGGGCAAGATCGCGGGCGCGCTCGCCGCCGCAAAGGACGACGATACCCCGCTCCAAAAGAAACTCAATCAGCTCAGCAAGGTCCTCAGCGTCATCGTTCTGGGCATCTGCGTCATCGTTTTTGCGGTCAATGTTCTGCGCATTGTTCCGAACGTGACGTTTGACGCGATAATGAAAACGTTTATGATCGCCGTCAGCCTCGCGGTCGCGGCTGTTCCCGAAGGGCTTGCGGCTGTCGTGACGATCGTTCTTTCAATGGGCGTGACGAAAATGTCGAAGCGCAATGCGGTCATAAGAAGACTGACCGCAGTCGAAACGCTCGGATGCACGCAGATCATATGTTCGGACAAAACGGGAACTCTGACACAGAACAGGATGACCGTTGTCGAGCATTCGACGGACGACGAAAAGGAACTCATGACGGCAATGGCGGTCTGCGCCGACGCGAAGCCGGGCGAGGACGGAGCGGCTGTCGGAGAGCCGACGGAATGCGCACTTGTCAACGATGCGACCGAGCACGGGCTGACGGACGCCGTCGGAAAATACAGGCGTGTCGGAGAAGCGCCGTTCGACTCGTTGAGAAAGATGATGAGCGTTGTCTGCGACGTCGGCGGAGAATTGATACAGTTCACGAAAGGCGCGCCGGACGAGGTTCTGAAACGCTGTACGCGCTATCTGAAAAACGGAAAAGAACTTCCGCTGACGGACAGCGTCAGAAAAGAGATACTCGCCGCCAACAAAACGATGGCGGACAAAGCGCTGAGAGTGCTGTGCGCCGCTCGCAGAAGCCATGAAAGCCTTCCGAATGACTTTGAGCCTCAGACGCTCGAAAACGATCTGTGTTATATCGGGCTTTCGGGCATGATAGATCCGATCCGCCCCGAAGTCAAAGACGCGATCGCAAAATGCCGAGAAGCGGGCATACGCCCCGTTATGATAACGGGCGACCACAAGGACACCGCCGCCGCGATCGCTTTGCAACTCGGCATAATAACCGACCCGTCACAGGCGATAACGGGCGCGGAACTCGACGGGATCTCCGACGAAGAATTTGCGGAGCGCGTGAAGGACTTTTCGGTATATGCCCGCGTTCAGCCGGAGCATAAGGTGCGCATCGTCAACGCATGGCGCGCGCTCGGAAAAGTGACCGCGATGACCGGCGACGGCGTCAACGACGCTCCGTCGATCAAAAACGCGGATATCGGAGTCGGAATGGGCATAACGGGCACGGATGTGACGAAAAACGTCGCGGATATGGTGCTTGCCGACGACAATTTCGCAACGATCGTTTCGGCGGTCGAGGAAGGCAGAAGAATATACGACAATATACGGAAATCGATCCAGTTCCTGCTCGCGTCCAATCTTGCCGAAGTTCTCGCCGTGTTCACCGCGTCGATGCTCGGTTTTGCGATACTGAACCCCGTTCATCTGCTTTGGATCAACCTTATAACGGACTGTTTCCCCGCGCTGGCTCTCGGCATGGAAAAGGGCGAAGCGGACGCGATGAAACGTCCCCCGCGCGACTCAAAGGACGGGATCTTCTCGAACGGGCTCGGCGCAGGCGTTGCCGTTCAGGGCTTTTTTATCGCGACGCTGACGCTTGTCTCGTATTTCATCGGACATTTTATGGAAGCCGGCAGATGGGAAATAACGGCAAGCCCCGACGGAATGACAATGGCTTTCCTGACGCTCTCTCTCGTCGAGATCTTCCACTCGTTCAATATGCGCTCGCGCGAACATTCGGTATTCACGCTCGGAAAACAGAATTTCTGGCTCTGGGGTTCGATGCTCCTCGCGCTCGTTCTGACTTCCGCCGTCATATTTGTTCCCCCGTTCGCCGCCGCGTTCGGATTTGAGACGATCAGCCTCGCGGAATTCGGTGTATCCGTCGCACTCGCCGTTGCGATAATCCCGATTGTCGAGATCGAAAAACTCATAACCCGCGCGATCAGGAAAAAGAGAAAAAAGAAATAACCGCAAAACGGTTTATCCGTGACCGAAAAACGGTTTTCGGGTATATTTCGGAAATTATATAACAGAATTGTTGCCCCACTCGGGAGTGTCTCTCGTGTTCACGGGCATCGCCGTCAAGACGCTTTCCGAGACCGACGCGTCTGTCGCCGCCTTAATATCGGGGACTATCGTCGCGGCGGCGATCATCAACGAGATCATCGCCGTCATCGTCGCAAAATTCGCGTTCAAATGGGCGGGCGAGATAAAAGAATAAAAAACAACGGAACAGAATATCCGCATACCGAAAAGTATGCGGATATTTTTGCATTCGGGCAAAAGATCTCTGCGGTGCGAAAAAGATCACCATCCTTTTTATCGAAAAACGCGCGAAAACACAAACGCAGTCATCATCTCACGATCCGACCGCCGCGCGAAGCGTTTCGCCTATGTCGGCATCTATGCAAACGGAGCGTTTTACAATTTTCGACGGACAGAAACTTTCTCCCGCACTCACACAGACATAGGTCGCATTCGGATTCCGCGCTTTTTCGTCGATTATCGGCAAAGAGATTTTTGAAATTTTATTCCCGACAGGTTTCAGGATATTCATTGACAAAAATCGCTACGTATGGTATAATTTACACACAAAGTTACATATAGCATATCGGATGTTCAAGCGCAAACCGTTCGGAGTAAACAACTTTCGCTGTTCCGAATATGCAGAACGAATAAAATTTTCGGGAGAATAGAAATGAGAAGAGATGTTTGTTACTTCTTTTCCGCAGATGTTGTATCCGTTTACAACAGTTATATGACTGCGGCAACCAACAGCCGTTTCAGGAGAAATTGCAATCAGGAACCGTACCACACGATCAGTTTCGGGCTGAATTTTTCCATGAAGTACAACATGAACGGCGGCGCCTGCACAATTCATTTCATTCCGTATCATGGCGGCACGGCGGTAGATCTGCGCTTTTCCGTTGCTCAGCTCGCCGGTGCAAGGTACGAAAAATACGCCAAAGACCTTACCTCAGCAGCAATGGATGTGCTGGGTGTTCCCGCACAACTTCTCAGTCTGAATATTGATGAATTTTTGAAGGAAAGCAATAAAGTTACCGCGATAACAGCCGTCTCTTACCCGACCGAACCGCCGAAAGTGACTTTTTCCCCTTCGAATCAGCCGTCAACCGCAAAAATCTGCACCAATTGCGGTGCAGAATTATCGGACAGAGATCTGTTCTGCTCGGTCTGCGGAACTAAGGTTGAACAAAAAAGACACTGTCCGAACTGCGGAAAGGAAGTTGACGGTTCGGCAAGATTTTGTTCGGGCTGCGGAAGTAAAATTTGATATTTAAGCAAAACCGTCCTTTTCGAGTCTCTTCCGAAATAAAAATATCCGTGCACCATCGGTACACGGATATTTTTGAAGACTAACCCTAATTTTAATACAAATGCACCCTCTTTTGAGGTTAGGGGGTGCAAAGTCATTTTAGGGGGTGTATTTTTAAGCTAGGGGGGGCAAAATACGAATTAGCACATACCTAATTTCCTCATTGCCTTCAAGAAAATATCGGCTTCTCCGTTTATGTTTGCATTTTGGGTTGCTTCAATATCAAACCATGCGTATTCAAGACCGTGAATAATGATGGGAAGTTTTCGACCGAATTTTTTCTCAAAAAATGCTTCTTGCTGCAGACGTTTGGCAACATCAGAAACAAGCCCTAATAATTCGTAATGACCTACGGGGCCTTTCCCAATGTAGTTATAGTTTTCATCGTAGCAGTCATCATCTTCTTCGCCAATGTTTGTAATGCCATTTTCCTTGTACCAATCAAACAATAGATCGGTCAACTCGTTTGGCGTATCCGGATCAATAACAGGCGATTCGTCCTGCCGCCAAAAAGCGTAATTCCATCGCTCTTCGTCGTATTGTCCTGCACCTTCACAATCTTCTTCAGTATTATAACTAATAGCAAAGGACGACACATTACTAAATCCATTATACTCATAAGCTTCGTTCGAATATACGAAGAACGAAATAGCATAAATGCCTTCATCTTGCCAACTATCAATTATTGATTTCACCGCATTATATAATTTTTCGGAAATATCTATCATAACGATGCCTCCTTTTACTTCAATTATATCATAGAATCGCATTATTACCAATAGTTTAACGATTACCGACTGTAATTCAACGATTACCCCTATAAATCAACGATTATGCCAGCATTTTAACGATTACTTGTCTTTTAACGATTTGAAATTGATTTTTATTCTCGATTTAGAGAATTCTCTCCCCAAAAGTTCTCAAAATACTGATATTTTCGGGGTTCTATCAGCAAAATCCGAAACCGTTTTTTTGACAGCCTTTTTTATAATACGATTTCGTTTAGAGAAGAACACAATAACCACCTTTTTTTTATCATTATATCACAAAAAGAAAATAACCGCACCTTGTATCAAGATTACTGTAAAAATGAAATATTTGCCTTATGGCAAACGTGAAATAATTCACTTCGTGAATTGTGAAATTTGATGCTACGCATCAAGTGAAATGAAATAAATCCTCTCACGCCCGCAGGCATTTCACATTGCGAAGCAATATTTCACACGCGAAGCGTATTTCACAAATCCCGCAAGGGATTTATTTCGTTGAAAAAGACCTATGCTTTGTATCAAAGCATAGGTCTTTTTCTGGTGGAGACGATGAGACTCGAACTCACTACCTCTACAATGCGAATGTAGCGCTCTCCCAGATGAGCTACGCCCCCAAGCGCTTATAAAGTATAGCAGATTTTTTTTTGTTTGTCAATACTCCCGAAAGAATAAATTTGAAAACGAAAGAGAATTTTTCGTGAACATCGGCGGAGCTTTCTTTCGGAAGCCCCGCCGCATATAAATTTGTTTTTACCGTTCTGCCGTTTAACCGAGAACGACCTCGATCCCGTCGGGCGCGTTGTATGTTGTCTTTACGCCGCCGTCGGGCATTTTTGTATGGCTGACCTCGATCACACCGTAAGGCGTCGGAACAGAGCCTTTTGCGTATTTCAGATCGCCGAGCGACGGGCTTATAAGCACTTCTCTGCTGCCCGCCTCTATCGGTCTGACGCCGAGGACATATTCCATGAGGAACGGCGCGGGGCCGCTCGCCCACCCGTGGCAGAAACTGTGACGGTAGCCGACGTAGCAATATCCGCCGAAATCGCCGTGTATATCCGATTTTTCCGAATCGGCAGGCAGGATCTCGTCGATGCGCGAACAATTATTCGTCCAGTCGATGTCGAAATCCTCCCAGAAGGTCGTCGCGCCGAGGTCGAGCATTCCGCCCCAATAATCGCGGATGCAATCGAGCGCGAAATCTGTTTTGTCGGCTTCGCCGAGCGCTTTCAGGATATAATAACCGAGGAAGGTCGAAAAGCCGTGAACGCCGTCCTTTCCGAGGAGTTCGTCATACGCGTCATTCGGATCGGCAAGTCCCGCGAGGACCTGAAGCGCAAGCGCCTGTTTGAGGCCGTTGTGAGGATAACGGTACTTTCTGAGTTGCTCCGCACATAGACGCGCAAAATCAGCCTCTCTGATGTCCGAAAGAGCGTCGAGCATTTCCGCGCAGCCGTCGCAGACAAGGCAGAAAAGGGCGTGCACGCCCGCCCGCTGTCCGTCGGGATTCGTCGAGGACGGCCAGTCGAGGAAGCAGTTTTCGATCGAGATCTCTCCCGTCTCGGTTATATAGCCGCTGAAATAATGAAGCAGTTCGGTTATGTAAGAATGCTGCTGTTCGAGATATTCAAGATCTCCGTAATGGATAAAGCGGTCGTGATGTATCAGAAGCCACCAGAGCGAATAAGCGGGAATGCCGTTCATGACGTTCGGAAGCGGCGTGTTGTCGCGGATCAGGTCAAGGCTGTCGCGGACGCATTTTTGATCGCCGAAAATATACTGTATGGTGGACGTTTCGGGATGCATATCGCCGATCCAGACAAGTCTGTCGCGCTTGACGCCGTCCCAGACGTATTCCTGCATATTGAGTTGAACGGTATAAGCCGCGGTCTTCCATATATCGTTCAGCCGCTCGTCGTCGCATTCAAACGAGCCGAGATATTTCAGATCCCTGTACTGAAATTTCGCGCGGACGCATTTCAGAGGCAGACTTATATCGTCAAGAAGATCTATACGGACGAAACGGAAGCCCGTGTTTCCGATCTCGGTCATTCCGAGCCAGCTCACGCGGTGGATCCCGTCACGTATCGAGTGATCGTTCGTCGCGTTTTTCCTTCCGCGTTTCTCGGGAGCGGAGTCAGCCATGCACTCCATTGCGCTTTCGCCGAAACGGACGCGCACGCGGGCGGTGTTGTCGGTGTCATATTCCCAAATATCGGTAACTATCTGGATCCCGCCCTGCATCTCAAAGCCGAAATCGATAAGAACAAATCCGTCTTTTTTCAGCACGCAGGCTTTTCCGCTTTCAAGCGTCGCCTGCGCGGAAGACGGGTCGAGAAGCGCCTCGGGCTCTTCCGCGGAGCCGGACAGCAGTATTTTTTTCGGATAGATATAATCGATTACCCTGTCGTCACGGTAATCCTTTGAGCCGAATCGCTCGCAAAACAGATCTCTTATAACCATAACTTTCTCCTTTTACACATTTCCCGGCCCCGAATCGGATCGGGCGTATTTTCGGCATCGGGAGCCGCGAGATCCGAAAATTTACGGTTCTCCGATACTTACGCCCCGATTATACAACGGTTTTCGCGTTTTTGCAACACATTCCGTTCGACGGATTTCGTCACGTTTCCCCGTTTTTCGACACATCCCGACATTCTTTGACAAAAACCGAGAAAATAAAGCGTTATTTTATGACGAACGCCGTCGCACAAATCTTCATTTCGCCGCAATTCTTCGTCTTTTCACGCAGAAAGGCGTCAATCGTCCTCTTTTGTCGAGCTTACATATACGGAGACGACATTCAGGAATATCTGCTCCGAACGCCGACGGTTGTGAACGGCGATCCCCTCGAAAAGCCACGGAAATCCCCAGAAAAAGCCGCCGAGAACAAACGCGATCAGTTTGTCCGCAACGCGGTGTCCGTGAAAAGAGACTTTCAGATCGCCGCCGCTGTTTTCAATTTCGGCGACGGAATTCTGCCATCTGCCGAGAAAAGTGTCCATGCCCCCGATATCCTTTTCGTAAGCGACGCGAAAACCTTTTTCGGTCTTTTCGAGTTTTACGTCATATCCCATCGCGCTCATTTCCCGCGAAGCGCGTTCGGCGAGCGCTTTTGTGTCAAAGTTTTCGGAAACTCTGAAACACCCGGCTTTTTCAGACATACCGTTCCCCTTTCCGATAATATATCTATACTGATTTTAATATATAATTCGGGCAAAAAAGACACCCTTATGCAAACTTTATGTAAATCGTAAAAAAATGCGATACTTTTATTATATTTTTTCTGCATTTGCAATTATGTAATAAATATATGGTATACTGGATTCATAGACGACCGGGAAGGAGAACGGTGCGGCTGAATGCACCCGATAAATCCTTCCGAAAGTTTGAATATCCTCACTTATAAAAGAGAGACCTTTTCGGGAAGGTCTCTTTTTTATTTTCAAGACCGCCGTGCCGTCCGTTCTCCCCTCTCTTTCGAGATATATTTTCTCATTCCGCCGCAAGCACGCCGTAAATGTGCGATCGGGTCAATTCCTTCAAAAAATCACGTTTTGTTTCCGTGACCGCGTTCCGAACGGAAAAATCTTCGGCGCAAAATCATTCCCCGCGGCGCATAATGCGTCGCGGGGACATATACACAATATCGCGGTATACTATCGTTTATCCGCAAAACGGCAGACTCTTATACTCTTCCGCCGCCTCCGCCGTGAGACGAACTGCCCGAACCGGAAGAAGAATCGTTCCGAGGTTTCGGGGTCGCTACGACCGTGCTGTAAAGATACAACTCGTGTCCATCCGTGATATTCATACTGCCGGGCACGGTGTAATCGGTCGCATTGTCCTTCATGCGAACGGATTTCAGTTTGCCCTTCATCACCAGAACGACGATGATCGCGATGACAAAACCGATAACGAGGGAGATCAGAATTGCTTTTCCCCATTCAAACGGCGCTTTATATTCTTTCCCCGTTGCGGCGTAATCGGCAAGAAGCGTTCCGCACGCGTCGGCGAAAAAGATGAAACGGTCGGATTTTCCTCCGCTCTTCAACTCGTCCAGGAGATAAGGAACGGCGTCATCGCTTATCGCTTTCCTCGTTTTTTCTCCCGAAGTGTAGATATACGCATAATCCTTTTCGAGAGTGTCGTCAATGACAACGAGAATAACGCATTCATTGCCGGGTTCTCCGTCGAACATTTCATCGTAAATCGAATCGGCCAGATCCTCGACAGATTCCTCGCTCACTTCAAAATCCGCCGCATCGGTATATACGAGAAATTCCGTTCCGTATTCGTCGTAATAATCGTAGAGTTTTCCTTGAAGCGCTTCAAGATCTTCGTAATTGATAAAACCCGCGTTGTCGAACACTCGCCCGACATAGGATGCCTCCGCGAATGCGGGAACGGCGAAAGTCATAATAACCGCGAGAAGGACAACGAACGAAAACAGTTTCTTTTTCATCTTCGCATCCCTCCTCAAAACAGATAGTGGACAAGAAGTCCGATGCCGAGTGCCGCCGCGCTCAGGATGCCGCCGAGAGACAGGAACCACCTGAAAAACGCGCCCTTGTCAAGCGGCAGATTTCCGACGAACTTGCCCGTCTGACCGTTCATCGCAAACGTGAACTTCTGATCTTTCCAAGTCGTATTCAACAGCCAAACGGGATACATCGCATACTTTGCGACGCCGTTTGAAAGTCTTATACTGCTGTTTTCGGGAGTGACCGTCGCATATCCGACAACGGTCTTTTCAAACTCCTGCTCGGTGCTTCTCTTGACGCGCTCGTTCGCTCTTTCGATGCTCTGCGCCGCGTCAACATCGTATTTATCCGCAAGATAACCTGCAAAATACGCCGTTGCGAATTCCTTCGCCTCTCCGAAATCAAACGGTTCGACGGATTCCATAAGATCGTCCGCCATCTTTGAAGAGCCGTCGACCGGAACTTTCGAGAACGATATGTCGCCGCTTCTGTAAACGGAGTAATAACTCGTTTCCGTGTAATCGTTCCTGCTGTCGCTCCAAGTCCTCACGCGCGTCGCCCTGTATCGGATATCCGCGCTTACATCCGTGTCAAACAGCCAGAACGGAACATATACGCCTTTTATCTCGTCGATATGATTTTCGCTCTTAAAGACTTTCGGAAGCAGGCGCTTTCCCTTCAAATGTTTCAGGAAGCCCTCCTTCGCCGCCTTTTTATCGAGTTTGAACGGAATTATGTAATCGGGTTTCAGAAATCCGCTCAGATTGCCTTTCATGACGACGGGATTGCCGCAGTAAGGACAACTCGTCGCCGCGGTGTTCGCGTCGCAGACGATCTCTCCGCCGCAGGAATCGCAGACATAGACGCGCATTCCCTCGGCTTCGCCCTCCTGCCACTCCCGCCCCGCCTCGGTCTGCCATTTCATATCGTCGGGGATCTCTTTTTTCAGATCATCGTCGTACGAACGCAGGGTCTCGACCTCGAATTCGGTGTCGCAGTAAGGGCATTTGAGTTTTTGAAGTTCGCTGTCAAAAGAGATCGCACCGCCGCAACACGGGCATTTATATTCAAGCAAGGTTGACATGGTGTCCTCCTTTATCTTTTATCCTCGTCGTTGAAAGGGTCTCCGCACTCGGGGCAGAACTTCGGCGGATTTGTCGGATCTTCCGGCTCCCATCCGCACTTATTGCAACGGAACGCCGCTTTCGCCTCGGGTCTCTTCGCGCCGCAGTTCTGACAGAATTTGCCCTTGTTGACCGCGCCGCAGGCGCACGTCCACGAATCGTTCTCGGGTCTCTTCGTTCCGCATTCGGTGCAGAATTTTCCGGAAGCCGTCGCGCCGCATCCGGGACATTTCCATGTGTCCTGCGCGGGAGCCGCGGGTTGAGCGGGCTGTGCCTGTGCTTGCTGTGCCTGCTGTTGCTGACCCATTGCAAACAGATTCTGCGCGTTCTGAGCCGCGCCGGTGTTCATCGCCATACCCATGCCGAGGAATCCCGTCATCGCGCCCGCTTCGTTTGAAGCCGCCGCTTTCATCGCGTCCGCCTGAGCGCCGACGAGAGTCGCCGCGGCCATTGTCGGATCGCGCATGATCGCCGTGCGCTGAGCCTGTTTGATCATTTCCGCATCTTCGTCCGGAAGTGTTACGGAACCGAGAGCGATGCTGACGATCTGAAGTCCGCGCAACTGTCCCCACTTCGCGGTCAGAGTTTCGTTCATCGCGTTTTCGAGATCGGTGTTGTGGGTAACGATCTGGTTGGGGCGGAGTTCGAGTTCGGAAAGTCTACCGAAAGCGGGCTGCAACGAACTGATAAACTCCTGTTTGAGCTGTGTGTCTATCTCTTCGCGTCTGTATTCGTCGGTCACGTTTCCGCAGACATTCGTATAGAAAAGCAACGGATCCGCGATCTTATATGAATAAACGCCGGAACAGCGTATGGAAACGTCCACGTCAAGCCCTATCTTTGAGTCAACGACGCGGAACGGGATCGGATTGGGTGTTCCGAACTTGTTGTCGATGATCTCTTTGAGGTTAAAATAATAGACCCTCTGATCCTTTCCGGTATCGCCGCCGTAAGTAAAACGTTTTCCGATGGTTTTGAAAGTGTCTTTTATGCTCTGACCGAGACTGCCGGCAAAAATGCTCGGTTCGGTCGAAGTGTCATAAGTAAACTCACCGGGCTCCGCACAGACCTCAACGACTTTGCCCTGCTCAACGATGATCATGCACTGACCGTCGGCGACGGCGATGCCCGATCCGTTGGAAATGATGTTGTCGTTTCCCTTTGTGTTCGAGGAACGTCCGGAAGTTCTCTTCTGTCCCTTTACGACAAGGACTTCCTTATCGATGGAATCGCAATAGAAAAATTCCTTCCACTGGTCGGCAAGAGTTCCGCCGAGCACGCCTATACCCGCTTTGATAAGTCCCATAATGTTCTCCTTTTCCGTTTATATATTAGCTATAATGATCTTATGAGTTGATTATAACAGATATTTCATTTTTTTGCAATACCCGAACAGTGAATTTTATTTTCCCCGTTGACATTCCGCGGCGGCCGTGGTATGATATTCGGGAAAGCAATTTCGGAGGATTTCAAATCATGAACGGAAACGCAGAAAGGACGAAAATACTGATCGTCCGCCACGGGCAGAGCGTCGGAAATCTTTCAAAAAGATTTTTGGGAAGGACCGATCTCGATCTGACCGACAGAGGCGTCGAGCAGGCAAGGCTGACGGGCGAACTGCTGAAAAACGAGCATATCGACCGCGCGTATTCAAGTCCGCTCCGCAGAGCGCTCGACACCTGCAGACAGATCGTCGCGTTCCATCCGGGGCTCGGGATCGAAAAAGAGCCGCGCATCGCGGAGGTATATGCCGGGAAATGGGAAAATATGCCCTTTGATGAGATCGAAAAAGTCTATGCCGCGGATTACGGCGTTTGGCTGACGGATATCGGAAGAGCCGTCTGCACAGGCGGAGAAAGCCTGAAAGAGGTGTACGGGCGGGTGTCTGCGGCGCTGTGCGACATCGTCGGGGAAAACAAGGGAAAAACGGTGCTTCTGACCTCCCACGGCGCGGCGATAAGAGCGATGACCGCGTTTCTTTCGGGGCTTCCCGTTGAAAAGATGAAAGAGGTCGATTGGGTCTCAAACGCTTCCGTCACCGTCGTTTTTCACGGCGCGGACGGTTTTCGGATCGAAACGCTCGGATATGACGCGCATCTCGGGGATCTTCGGTCGCGGCTGCCGAAAAACGTCTAACCCGCGACGGTCGGTCTTTTTGATATAAAAAAAACAAAATTCGCCGTCAGACCTTGAAAATGCTTTCGCGCTGTGCTATAATGTTTCTGCGCCTGTTTATACGCGAAAAGAGAATATGATATTATCGGGGAGAGGAAAGAATGATAGGAGAAATTGAAAAGGTACTCATCGACACGGAAGAGTTGAACGAGATAGTTTCGCGCATTGCTCACGAAATCGACGTCGATTATATCGGAGAAGACAGAAAACTCGTTCTTGTATGCATTCTGAAAGGCTCGGTCGTTTTCATGGGAGATCTGATGAAAAGGCTGACGATCCCCGTTGAGATCGATTTCATGCGCGTTTCGTCTTACGGCGGCGAAACAGTCTCGTCGGGTCACGTCAACATCATTCTCGATCTCATGCGCGAGGACATCGCGAAATGCGATCTGCTCGTTGTCGAAGATATTATCGACAGCGGAAGAACGCTTTCGTATCTGATAGATTATCTTAAACTGAAAGGTGCGCGTTCGGTCAGGACCTGCACGTTGCTCGACAAGCCGTCGCGCCGCGTCGTTGACTTCACGCCCGACTATGTCGGCAAGATCATTCCCGACGAATTCGTTGTCGGATACGGACTTGACTACAACGAAAAATTCCGCGCGCTCCCCTATATCGGCGTGCTTAAACCCGAGGTATACTCAAAATAAACGCCTCGCGGCGAAAAACTTTTTCTTTCGCCCGACATGGGACGGAAAAGGCGTTTTCAGCCGAAAAAAATCACGAAAAAAAACATTAAAAACGGTTTCGGAGACTTTATTCTCCGAAACCGTTTTTTCATGCTGTATAATATTATCAAAACTGAGCGTAATGCGCCAAAAAGTCTTTCAGTCTCGCGCACGCCTCTTTCAGGATCTCCTTCTCGGGCAGATAGACGATGCGGAAATAGCCCGGTTCGGGCATATTGAAACCCGTTCCGTGAGAGATCAGAACATGTTTCTGCTTCAAAAGATCTATCGCGAATTTCTCGTCGTTGCGAATATGTATCTTCTGCGTGTCGATCTTCGGGAAGATGTAAAACGCCGCGTCGGGTCTGACAACGCTGATACCGTCGATCGCGGAGAGTTCGTTATAGATGACTTCACGCTGATCGAAAAGCCTGCCCCCGGGGAGAAGCAGATCGTCGGCGCTCTGTCTGCCTCCGAGCGCCGTCTGAATGATCGACTGCGCGGGAACGTTCGAGCAAAGACGCATGGACGAAAGCAGGTTCAGCCCCTCGATGTAACTTTTCGCGTCCTCTTTCGGACCGCTCAGGCACATCCAACCGCAACGGAAGCCCGCCATACGGTGAGATTTTGAAAGTCCGTTTATGTTGACGCAGAAAAGGTCGGGCGCGAGAGAAGCGATCGCGACGTGTTTTTTGCCGTCGAAAACGAGACGGTCGTATATCTCATCGGCGAAGATGACAAGCCCGTGTCTGCGCGCGATATCGACGATGCCTTCAAGAACTTCCTTCGGATAAAGAACGCCCGTCGGATTGTTCGGGTTGATGACGACGATGCCTTTCGTTTTCGGCGTTATCTTGCTCTCGATATCCGCGAGATCGGGGTACCAGTTGCTCTTCTCGTCGCAGATATAATGAACGGGTCTGCCGCCCGCAAGGCTGACGGAAGCCGTCCAGAGCGGATAATCGGGAGCGGGAAGAAGGATCTCGTCCCCCGAATTGAGCAGCGCCTGCAAAGAAAGCGTTATCATTTCACTGCATCCGTTGCCCGTGTATATGTCGCCGACATCGACGTTCGGGATCTGTTTCAACTGACAGTACTGCATTATCGCCTTACGGGCGGAAAAAATGCCTTTTGAATCGGAATAGCCCTCGCAGTCGTGCAAATTCATCTGCATATCGCGGATGATCTCCTCGGGCGTGGTAAATCCGAACGGCGCGGGATTGCCGATATTGAGTTTGAGAACTTTCGCGCCGTCGGCGATCATACGGTTCGCCTCATCGAGGACGGGTCCTCTTATTTCATAACGGACATTGTCCAGTTTCGACGCTTTTTCTATCATTTCGGTCTTTACCCCCTTACAAATTCCGAATATATCGCGCGGATCGCGGGATAAAGATTATCCGCGTCAACTCCGACGATTATATTGAGCTCGGAAGAGCCCTGATCTATCATTCTGACGTTGATGTGCTGTTTTGCGAGCGCGGAAAAAACGCGGACGGCGGTACCAGCGGCGTTGACCATTCCTCTGCCGACAACGGCGACGAGAGCGATATCGTCATGAACCTTTATCGTGTCCGGATGAAGTCTGTCGCGAAGCGCTTTGAGAACGACCTCGCGCTTTTCTCCTTCAAAATCGGAGGTGTTGACAATGACGGACATCGTGTCGATGCCGGACGGCAGATGTTCAAACCCGATGCCGTGATCGGCGAGTATTTCAAGAACGACCTTGCCGAAGCCGACCTGATTGTTCATCATCTCTTTTTCGATGTAGATCGCGGTCAACCCTTTTTTGCCGGCGATACCGGTTATGACATGAGGCGGTTTTTCGTTCGTAAACGCCTTGATCCAGGTTCCCCTGTCATCGGGCGCGTTGGTATTTCTGATGTTTATCGGAATTCCCGCGATACGGACGGGAAAGATCGCGTCCTCGTGAAGGACGGACGCTCCCATGTACGAAAGTTCGCGGAGCTCGCGGTAAGTTATCGTGTCGATACGGAACGGGTCTTTTACACAGCGCGGATCTGCCATGAGCATTCCCGAAACGTCTGTCCAGTTTTCGTAAACATCGGAGCGGGAGGCTCTTGCGAGAATGGATCCCGTCACGTCGGAGCCGCCGCGGGAAAAAGTTTTGACCTGTCCGTCGGGCGTCGAGCCGTAGAACCCCGGAAGAACGGCGCGTTCGTGTTTCGTCAGTCTCTTTGCGAGAGCGACGTTTGTTTTTTCCGCGTCAAAGAAACCGTTTTCATCAAAGAAGATGCACTCGGCGGCGTCGATGAAATCATATCCGAGATATTCCGCCATGACTTTCGCGTTCAGATATTCGCCGCGGGAAGCGAGATAATCGCGGGTGGCTGTTCCGTCGCAAACTTTACTCTCGATCAAAGCGAGATCCTCATCAAGAGAAAAATCGAGTTCAAGCCCTTTTATAATATCGGCAAAACGCGCGGAGATCGCGGAAAGCAGGGCTTTCGGGTCTTCGCCCGTCTGCTCGGCGCGAGAAAGTGCGATCAGCATATCGGTGACTTTTTCATCGTCGGGATGTCTTTTGCCCGGGGCGGAAGCGACCGCGTATCTGCGGCAGTCCTCGGCTTTTACTATCGCCGCGGCTTTTTTGAAATGTTCGGCGTCCGCAAGGGAACTGCCCCCGAATTTAACTGTTTTCAACATAATATTTCTCCTGACGCTGTGCGCGGTTCCTGCCCGCGTATCGGTTCTTTTCCGCTTTTCGGAAAGTGACGGAGCCCGAGATCCGAAACTCCTTTTGTCCGTTTTCCGTTATATGCGGATTGCTTTTTATTTTATCACACTTTTTCTTATATTGCAACATATAAATGCAAAATTTTTCAAAACAGGTGCATTTGAGGGCAAAAAGCGAACCGTCCGAAGTATATTCGGACGGTGTTTGAAAGGAGTTTTTACGGAAGAAAGAGAAAACGGGGCGGTATTTTTTATCCGAGCCCGATGCTTGCAAGCGCCTTGCGCGCCTTGTATCGCGGAATCGTCTCGGAGAACACTCCTGTTTCCTCCTCCGCCTTTTCTTTCAGAAATCTTACGGCGGCGATATACTGCGCCCTTTCGTCGTTGCTTTCGCCGAAGCCGATATCCGACGGGAAGTTTTCGACATTCAGATCGGCGGCTTTCGTTCCGTTCTTTTCGTCATAATCGGCGACGAAATCGACGAGCGGAGGAACGGCGCAGTCGCCGCATTCGGTCAGAGCCTCCGTGTCAAGGCAGTCGAGCGTTCCCGCAAGACAGCGATCGACATTGTATCTCGCGATGAGGGAATCCGTGTTCGAGAAGGCAAGCCCCGCGAAAAGGACGATCACGGCGAGGACGGAAACCGTCACGAGCGGAAGTTTTTTCGCGAACTGTTTGACGGTGACGAGCAGGAAAAGGACAGCGAGGACGAGCATTGCCCACGCCGCGTAAACTCTTTTCGGCGTCAGTCCGTACGCGTCTATATAAAGAACGAGTTTTGACGCGGCGGTTCCGATGAGGACGAGCGTCATCAGACTCAGCACGACCGAAACGGTCTTTCGCGTTATCTCCGCGCCTTTGCCGTTGCGCTTAATGAACAGCCCGACGAGCGCGATGATAACAAAATTGATGAACGAAACGGCGACCAGCTCAAAAAAGCCGTTGCGGGCGTATTCGGAATAACTCGTTCCGCTCGGAATTTTCCCCGAAAAAGCGGAAACGTAATATTGCCATTGGGAAATAAAGAAAAAGACATATATCAGCGCGATCGGAAAAGTCGCGGCGGCAACCGTCACGGCGGGGGCTATCCGCGTCTGTTCTCCGAGCATGCGGCAGTCATCCGCCGTCAGGGTCTTCTCGGTTTTTTTATCCTTTGACCCCGTCAGAAGCCCGTAAACGTACATCGCAACGGGAACGCCGAACGCCGCGGAGAACAGATGCGACACGACCGTGCCGAAATTGATGTTTTTTATAAAAGAGAGCATTTCACGGAACCGTTCGTCATAGCACAGCAGCGAAATTATCACAATGCAGGGGATCAAAGCGATCCCGATGCCGGCAAGGACTTTCAGAAACGCTTTCGATCCGTTTTTCCTGCTTTTTCCGCCGAAACTGCGGAAGATATTCGCAAATGAAGTGAAAGGACATATAAACGCCGCTTTGACAAAATCGAGACAGAGCAGATTGGAAAAGCCATTTTCGAGTTTGTTCCCGAACGCGGCATAAACGAAATAGACATAAGCCGCGGCGGAATAAAGATACGCGAAGAACCTCACGGTCTCATTGCCCGTAACGATCAGCGACGCGGCAAGGACGACGCCGGACACGGCGGCGACCCATGCGGCGAACGGCGGACGGGCTTTTTCGATCTTTATGACAGCGGCGGTCACCGAGAAGATCAGAACGGTGAACAGAAAGCCTCCGAGCGGGTTGAAACCGCCTGCGAGGACGCGGCAGAACAGATAACCGAGAATAAAGCATACCCATGCGAACACGGACTCGGCGGCGGTAAATTCGCGTTTCGGGCGTGCCGCGCGTGTCGGAGCGACCACCGTGTATGCGGGAGCGGACGGCTGATAAGATATCTGCGGTTGTGCCTGCGAATAGGGGTGCTGTTGCGGCGGGTTCTGTGCATCGGAATATGTCTGCGGCTGTGCCTGCGAACAGGGCTGCGGCGGAGGCGCCTGCCGTGAAGATGTCGGCGGAACGGAAGTTTCGGCATGACCGCCCGCAGATCGGTCGCTGTCGGAGCGTTCGGGGAAGACATTCGCAACTTCACCCGCGGACGCGTCTTTTTTCGGATCGTTCATTGTTTTATTCCTCCTCTTTTCTGTATTCGAGAATGTCCCCGACCTCGCAGTCGAGGGCTTTGCAGATCGCGTCGAGCGTCGAAAACCGCACGGCGCGCGCTTTGTTGTTTTTGAGTATCGACAGATTGGCGAGAGTGATCCCGACCTTTTCGGAAAGTTCGTTCAGCGATATTTTGCGCTTCGCCATCATGACGTCAAGATTTATTATGATCATAATTTCACACTCACACCGTCAGATCGTTTTCGTTTTTCAATTCGGTCGCTTCTTCAATGACATTTTTAACGACCCGCAGGCAAAGCCCGAGAAACAAAACGGCAACGGCGATCACATAAGCTATATAAAATATGTATCCGAGCAGGGCGAAAATCACTCCGCAACAGATCGCGCACCATGAAACCGCCCGTATGACAGACACGCTTTCGCGCGTGAAGACAAGCCCTCTGCGAATGCGCAAAAGAAGCAGAAACATCAGAATATCCGCGACGGCGGCGACCGCAACGATCAGATATCCCGAAACAAGCAGGTATATTCTCTCCGCGACGCAGAGTTCACTTCTGCCCGGATGCATCGTCGCAATATCCGCAAACACATTGCAGAGCATCGGCATTGCGAACGCACAAACGATCAGAACCGCAAGAAACAGTACCGTCAGACATATGGAAATCAGCACCGACGCTTTTCGCGATATTTTCGGCATATCAAAACCTCCGATCGGCGTTTTTTAAAATTCACGCCCTTTGTTTGGAGTGATTATACCATATATTTCCATGTTTGTCAATATATTTTTATCGTTTTTCGATAAAAATATTATGTCACGCTACGAGAGGAAGAAAAAATGCGGGAAGAACCGTCTTTTTCCGCGTCAGAGATCCGAACGGAAATAAAAAAGTGATATTTTTTGCATTTTACCTCTTGACAAATCACGTAACGTGATGTATAATAAGGAAAAGAAAAAAGAAGAGAGGTTTACCTATGCGGTTTTCGGAAAATTTGAAAGTCCTGCGCAAAAACAGCGGCATGACGCAAAAAGAACTTTCACAGGCGCTCGGCGTCGCGCTCAGCACCGTCGCGATGTGGGAAACGGGCAACAGAAAGCCCGATCTTGAAATGCTTCAAAGAATTGCAAAACACTTTAACGTGTCCGTTGACACACTTTTTATGGAAAACGAAGAACTCGGAGACGATTATCTGCTCGACTCCGAAATGTCTGCGAGGATAACGCCCAACACGCGCCATCTCAACGAGGATCTTGCCGAACTCAGAGAGATGCTCAGGACAAGACCCGAGGTCAAAATGCTTTTCTCCGCGTCGAAAAACGCGAGCCGTGAGGATATAGAGAGAACGGTCGCGATCATCGAGGCGCTGAAACAGAACAGAAGGTAAATGAACGAAATATACGTCCGCCTTCTTTCGCTTCCGATGACCATCCGCGGGGTGACCGTCACGGACGAAGAGGGAGACTACAACATTTATATAAACTCATCGCTTACGCCCGATCAGCAGAAACTCGTTCTCAAACACGAGATGACGCATATCGAGCGCAACGATTTTGCAAGTTTTTCGGATATATTCGAAATTGAGGATCTTGACCCTTGACTTTTTGCCTTTACGGGGGTATAATATGTCAGACGGAGTAAAAAGGTACGGTTTGATCCGCCGCTCCGCCGAAGATCGCATTGAAAGGATATGATCCGATGAGCGAATGCACTCATAACTGTTCGACCTGCGGAGAAAACTGTTCTTCGAGAAACGCTCCGCAGAGTTTTTTGGAACCCGTAAATTCATTGAGCACCGTCGGAAAGGTCTATGCCGTTGTCAGCGGCAAGGGCGGCGTCGGGAAATCGACCGTCACTTCCCTGCTTTCCGTCATGACTGCGAAAAAAGGCTTCAAGACCGCCGTGCTCGACGCCGATATAACAGGTCCTTCGATCCCGAAAATGCTCGGGATAAGCGACCGCGCACTTGCCGACGATAACGGGATCTACCCGGGAACATCGAAAAGCGGCGTCCGCGCGATGAGCCTGAATATGCTCGTTGAGGACGAAACGACCCCCGTAATATGGCGCGGTCCCGTCATTGCGGGCACGGTCAAGCAATTCTGGACGGACGTGGTCTGGGGCGACGTTGATGTCATGTATATCGATATGCCTCCGGGAACGGGCGACATTCCGCTCACGGTGTTCCAATCCATACCCGTTGACGGGATCATCATCGTCACGTCTCCGCAGGATCTGGTCTCCATGATCGTGGATAAAGCCGTGAACATGGCGGAAAAAATGGACATTCCCGTTATAGGACTCGTTGAAAATTACAGTTATTTCCGCTGTCCCGACTGCGGAAAAGAACATCATATTTTCGGAAAGAGCAACATCGACCGCATCGCGGAGAAGCACGGGCTTCCCGTTCTTGCCCGTCTCCCGATCGACCCGAGCCTCGCGGAACTTTGCGACGGCGGAAAGATCGACGAATACGAGACGCTCGATCTCGACGGCGCTCTTGAAGAACTTATCGGCGGCGGAAAAGAAGACTGACGCGCCGAGAACCGAAGCAAAATAGAGTAGGAGGGGCTGAATAGCCCCGACCTCTCACACCACCGTGCGTACCGTTCGGTACACGGCGGTTCAATCGCATAAGTGCAGAGACTCGTACCGGTCAAGGATGCTGTAGTATCCGGCATGTGCGAGTCTTTTGTTTGAGATTGCTCTCGCGAGAGTTGTTGTCCCCGACAATCGCCAATAGCCTTTGCGAGAGTTGCCGTATCTGTAGGCAGCCCAATCCGGGATGCCAAGCTGAATCAGATTCTTTACCCTCGTTTTCGGTAGCTTCCATTGTTTCCAAAGGACTAACGATTGTTCAGCCCTTCCCGGTTTTTTTCCGGTACTATGACCTCTGCTGACTTCTCACAGTTCGTTGTTACTACGCATTTTTTTTCGAATACATCTACTTTGATGCGCCTGTGAGACCTCCCCGGGTACTCACACTTTCTTTCTCTCTTTACCTGCCGCATTTACCGCGAGCGATTCCGTGTAGCTATTGGGCTTTGTTTTGCTATGCAAACTTACCCTCGCCGGCGGCCTTATATGCGATTTCTGTTCGTCAGGCCAGAGTTTTGCCCATTGGTAGACCTTTTAACTCCCAAAATCCGGCTTTCTTCAGATTCCACCTTGCGATGGACACCCTTGCCTTTGGCTAAGTCTTCTCGCTACCGGGCAACTTCGGGACTTTCACACTATAGAACGTGCGCTCACCGGGCGCACATAGTATGAAAAAGCGGCACGCCGGAGCATGCCGCCTTGGTTTGTGACCGGAGGGTTTATTCCGGCTTGGTTTCCAGCTTCAGCGGGTAGTCCCCCAGATGCTCGCAGACAGCTTCCTTCAGCGGATAGCCGGCAAAGTCCGCTCCGACCAGGAGCTGCTTGTCTTTGATGGTTTTCATATTGTTTCCTCCTTGTTTCGTGATGTTATCCCCGCAGCATGGTGTCCACCAGGGACACCGCAAACAGCCAGTTCATTTCCCGGGTGGGATGGTTGATTTTATTGGCCAAAAGCTCCGTCACATCCACACCGTTCTCATACAGAAGCTTCCACTTTTCGTAGCAGTCACAGAGGGTGACCCCATATTCCCTACACACCTTTCTGGCGTTCTCCAGGTAGCATTCCAACACCCCGCCGTTCTGCCGGCGCATGGTGTCCTCCGCGATGCTCCGCATCAGCGGGTCCGTCAGATGACAGCTGACCGTGGGATTCATCATATTGGGCGTCATGAATATGATCTCTGAACCCGCCTGCCGCAGCTTTTCAAAAATCCCTCGCAGCGCCTGGGCATACTGCTCCACCTTTTCGACCCCGTTGCCGCAGTCGTTCAGGCCAAAGCACACCACCGTTAAGTCCGGGTGATGGCACAGGACATCCTGCTCCATCCGTTCCAGGGCATGGGGCGCATTGTCCCCGCTGATGCCCGCGTTGAAGATATTTACCGGCACGCTGGGAAACAGAACGGCGAGAATTTTGGCCACATCCGTATGATAGGCATTGTTTTTGTCGAATACGGTTTCAATCTCCGTCTCATTCTTTTTGTAAATCTCAAAGCATCCCTGGGTGACGCTGTCCCCCAAAAACGCAATGGTCACCGGCCGGGCATTCCAGTTGTCCTTTGCCTTTTCCGCCAGTAATTTCATGATGTTCACGGCAATCGCTCCTCATTCAGTAATTCCGGATTTCCGCCGGATACGGCTCAGGCGGTGATCACATTGACGCCGCTTTTCAGGGTCTGCCCCCGGAAAGTGACCGTCATGCCTTCCGGCACTTCCACCGTCAGCTCGATTCTGTCACTCGTACGCTTCCAGGCGACGCCGATGCGCCCGCGCACCGTACCGCAATAGCCCCTGGCGTAAGTGAGTTCCCGGAAGAAATACGGATTGATTTCCACCTGTGTAAAGCCGGGATGGGCAATATCCGCACCGATGCCCAGAATGGTTTTCATCATCCAGGACATGAAATCGGAATACATATGGTGGTTTTGAGACACCGACATATCCCAGAACTCATAAAGCGCGGTGGCGCCGTCCTCCAGCCAGCTCACATAGGACGGGTAGCCTCTGGCCGTGATGATGCGGTAGGCGTATTCCTGCAGGCCGCAGCGATTCAGTGCCATGTACAACCGCCGCAGGCCCACCATGCCGCAGTCGTGGTGGAAGTTCTTTTCCTCCACCAGTTCTTTCAGCTGTTCCGACAGGGGCGCCAGATTTTCATACAGGCCGTTGTACACCAGCATGGCAACCGCCGTCTGCTTGTGGATGGTGCATCGGCCCGTCTCATCCAGGTAGCGGTTCTGGATTTCCTGAATTTCCCGGTCCAGAAGCGCCTGGGTTTCCGCCGGGTCCTCGCCGCTGACCCGTTGGGCCAGGATGGTAATCCGCAGGAATTTGATGGTAAACACCTTGTTGATAAAAGCCGCGCCAACCTTGTCCGTGTTATCCGGAGGCGCCCAGTCATCCAGTCCGTAGCAGATATCGCCCTTGGCATCCTTGCAGCCCTGCAAATACCGGTTGTACTTTTTGAAATAGGTCAGACCTTTTTTCAGCAGGGTATCGTCACCGGTGTGCAGATAGATCCTGTAGGGGATCTCAAACAGGGTTCCCTCCGAAACGGGGCCGTTGCCCCACTCGTAACCCCAACCCGAACTGGGCACAATCCCCGGCAGCATGCCGTCCTCCCGCATGGCGTCGCAGATATCCTGCCACCATTTCGTCAGCAGCTTTTCCATGTCGAAGTCCGTCAGCATCTGTTCGGTGGAGCTTTGGGCATCGTTCATCCAACCCAGCTTCTCCCGGGTGGGGCAGTCCGTGGGCATGTAGAACAGATTGGACCAGGTTGCCTGGATGCCGATCCGGAACAGGCTGTTCAGGTTCTCGTCAGAGCATTCAAAGTCGCTGATCCGGTTTACATCCTGATGGATAAACAGCGCCGTCAGTGTTTCCGCGGTTGCCTCTTTCAGCCCCGTGACCACCACATACCGGAAGCCGTGATAAGTAAATTTGGGTGTCCACGTCATTTCCCCGCCGCCGCAGATAAATTCGTCCGTCTGGAACGGGCTGTCCGGGTAATAGTGGGGATTGTCCATGTCATTGTATTGGATGGTATTGTCCGGATTCATGCTTTCGGCGTATTCCAGTACGATCCGGTCTCCGGCGCTCTGATGGACCTTCAGCCGGGCAACGCCCGACATATTCAGCCCAAAGTCAAACAAATACCGGTCCTCTCCGATTTTTTTCACCGACTTCGGCGGGTATTCGCCGCATACCCGGATGGGCTGGCAAAGGCACTCCCGGAAGATTCCTTTCGGCGGATGGTCATCCTCTTTGGCATACCCCCAGGCGCTGTCGTCAAAGTCCAGCCGGTTCCAGTTCTCGTCGTACAATCTGGCATCAAAGTGCTCACCCACCCGGAGCTGATTATACAGATAGGGCGATTTTAAGGTATATCTCCAGCTTGCGTCACTGCGGACCGCCACTTCTCCGTTGATTTCCAGGGTCAGAATGAATTTGGGGATGTCGCGCCATGGCGCGGCGTCATAGTCCCACGCGGTCCTGATGCCCTCATTGTACCAGCCATTGCCGCAGATCACGGCCAGGATGTTCTCTCCGGTTTTGATCTGCTCCGTCACGTCATAGCGGTTGTACCACAGGGTTTTTTCGTAGTTGCTCACCGGCGCCGTGAACAGGTCCGACGTCATCTCGCTGCCGTTGAGATAATAGTAGCCGTATCCCAGACCACAAACCGTCAGCACCGCGAATTGCACCGCCGTGTCCACCGTGAATTTTTTCCGGAACATGGGCGCGTAGTCCAGCCGCGCCGGGTCAAACTGCTCCGCCGGTTTGATAAAGGAACTGTTTTCAAATGCCATGTCGCCGCCTCCATCTGACAGATTTTTCTGATTGACCGGGATTTTTGCAATACGCGGTGGAAACCGTCCCCGCCCGCGTGTCCCGGCAGCCGCCGGTATGCGCCTTTATTTAAACGTTTTAAGATGTGGGAACACGGATTGGGATCAGGCAGCCCCCGCCTCCTCTGTTTTAAAACGTTTTAAAACTTGACAAAATGATTCTACCACACATTTGGCTCCAAAACAACCCATTTTTGACGGTTCTTCCGTTTTTTTGTTGAAATCGGACAATTATTTTCGTGTTAGTTTAAAACATTGGACCTAATCGTCAAATTGCCAAAAGGCCATCTTTGCGAAGAGAGCGGATTGGCAGAGCGGTATTCACCCGGGCAAGCATGGTTCTAACTGCATCCACGTCAGGATGGAACAGGGAGCGTCCCGCCTGTTCGAGAGCGACGAACATTGCGAGATACCGATTGAGGTACTTGGTTGACACTCCGTTACCGGGCAACTTCGGGACTTTCACCCTATAGAACGTGCGCTCACCGGGCGCACATAAGCCGAGCGGCATCCGCGAATACGGATGCCGCTTTCTTTGCCGATATACCGTGTCAGACAGCCGAAGACCGACAGAAAATCAGAGACAAACGATTTTTCGCTCCGGAAGACTTGACAAACCGTTGGGTTTATGATAAGGTTAACATATATGCGGCGCTTTGTCTGTCCGAGGAGGAAAACGGCGGCGGACAGAACCTTAAAAGGAGATATTTTATGAAAAAAGTATTATCCGCAATAATATCGGGAATCTTGGTGATCGTTTTGTTGAGCAGTTGCAGTGTTCGGAAATATTTATTCGGAAATTCGGGGTTTACGAACGGTTTTGCCGTTCGCAGTCAACTCCGTTCCGACGGAAGTTATGAAGATCTCGGAACATTTCCCGAAAACAGCGCGTCTCCCGAATGGATCCTCGCCCAATGGAACTCGGGACCGTGCCTGTGGGAAGACCGCGTTGACACGGGAGACCCGAACGTTCTGACGGACGGAAAAGTAAAGACCGTGACATACGATCCCGTGCAGGACAGCGTTTCTCTTCGGCTGAACGCCGCGGGATACTACGACGGCGCGCCCGCCGGAGAAGACGCGTGGCCGCATCTGTTGCTTGAAAACACATCCTCCTCCGATTTTTTTGACGATTCCCCTCTCAGCGCGGGTAAGTACGTTGTTTCCGGAGATCTCCGTCTCGCGGATTTCAAACCCGACTGCGTCGGTGAAGGCGTCAGCGCGGCCGAATTTCTGATATTCCTGTATGTACGCGCGACCGACGGACCGGGGTTTGTATGGTTCGGAATGCGGATATTCGACAGCCGCGGACTTCAACCGACAAACTGGCAGTACGACATCGCGAGCGGATGCATGATCTACGCGCTTTCGACGGTCGATTCAATGGGAGGCAGAACCAACGCGCTCCGTCTGAAAACGACAAAAGAATGGACACACTTTGAGGTCGATCTGACGCCTCACATCAAAAAACTCGTAAACAGGATAAATGAGTCCGGCATTTTCGGCAGACAGATCACCGCGGACGATCTCTGTTTCACGGGAACGAACATCGGCTGGGAGATCCACGGAAGTTTCGACTGCACGATGGAAATAAAGAATTATAAACTGGCACGCTATCCGTCATAGACGGAATCAACGGAAAATATATTAAGCAGATAAAATACCCACACATGATATGCACCCCAAAAGTGTCTGACTTTTGGGGTGCATATCACTGTCGCGCGGTTTTCATATACAAGAGAAAAATACCTCTGCGCCGTCATATTTTTTATTAAATACGCAAACCTCTTGTCCGCCTCCGCGCCGTGTCAAAAAGGCCGAACGCGGAAAAAAGAGCCGTAAAGCAAAAACCGCCCCGCTGTTGCAGGACGATTTCGATGGAGCGGTATACGGGGCTCGAACCCGCTACCTCAACCTTGGCAAGGTTGCGCTCTACCAGATGAGCTAATACCGCAAAAAAATGGCGACTCCGATGGGACTCGAACCCACGACCTCCGCCGTGACAGGGCGGCGTTCTAACCAACTGAACTACGAAGCCGTTTTTATTAAAAGCATGGCGGACGATCGCCGTCTTTTGAAAAAGTGGTGGGAGTTACAGGGCTCGAACCTGTGACCCTCTGTTTGTAAGACAGATGCTCTCCCAGCTGAGCTAAACTCCCACATTGTCGCGGATATTTCCACGGCTTTAATATGTTACCACATTCCTCTGCGTTTGTCAAGCCCCGATACAAAAAAAATATTGACGATTTTGAAAACTCGTCCGTTGACGGGAAAAACGTCGCGTTTGATGTTTTCTGCCGATAATATTATGCTTTTTTGAACGATTTTTCCCGAACATTATTCATTGAATTCATTATGTATATATGCTACAATGATAATGTAAAAAGAGAAAGAGGAAGTTTATATGAAAAAGAATTTCGGAAAAACCGCAAAACGGACTGTTTGTCTGCTTCTGACCGCGGTAATTCTGCTCTCCTGCTCGCTTTTTACCTCAGCAAAGAGAGAAGAAAACCCTTTGCAGAATTACGACAGCATGACGATCGTCGGGACGGATGACATGACGCTCGTCTTTCACAAGATATGGGGCGGTGAAGTCAGAGTTCCGGTCGAGTCCGTCTACATGAATGAACGGAACGGAGAAAAAGTCGCTCTTTTCATAACAAACGACCGTTCGCTCTATGATTTTGAAGCCCAAGTGACGGAAGTTAAGGAAAGCGGATCGGCGGAGACAAAATACCGTTTCACGGTCGGAAGGCTTACGAGCAGCAACGCGATCCCGATGACGCCGTTTATGGAAGCCTGCAACGTGGCGTTTATTTACATGGCGATGATCATCGACTACGATCCCGTAAGCGCTCCGATGCCTCTGTCGGGATATGACGGAACCGTGACAAAGGACAACATCGATTATATTGTCGGGTTCGTTTCGCAGTTGTTCAACGCGGACAATGCGCCCGAAGGCTCGGAAAGAGTGGATGAGCAGGGTCGGATCTACTATAATTGGGGCGTATACAGCGCTTTCAGCAACATAAAAGTATTTTTCGATGTGACGCTTGACGATATTAAACAGTCGTCATATTACGACGAAGCACAAAACGGTCCCGGATATATCAGAGTATACCCCTGCCCGAAGAACACGGATTACATGGATTTGAAGATCTCTGTCAAGCATGACGCCGACGCGGACATCTGGAACTGCCGCGAAACATACCTGAACAAAGACGGAAGTTCTTCGTCGTTCACACTCGCATTCAACGATGACGCGATAGTCACAAAGCTTATACCCGATCCGCACCGCTACCCTGCCGGCGATACCGACGGAGACGGCTCGACAGACATCACCGACGCGATGATGCTCTTCTACTATGTCGCGAAGAAAACGGATCTCACGGACGAGCAACTCGGACGCAGTCACTCAAATTCGGATTACGGCATCGATATAGAAGACGCGATGGCACTTTTCTACTATGTCGCGAAGAAAACGGACCGGTTCTTCTCTCCGACGGAGAGTTGAGCGAACAAATATTTTTCAAGGCGAATTTTTTTGCGGAGCACTTTCGTGTTCCGCATTTTTTACGGATCCGAGACACTTGAATTGTTTCTTCCGATATGATAGAATATATTTGCGAAAAAGGGGAAACGATCTATCATAATATACTTTTCGAGGCGGTATCATCGGGAGTTCGTCGCAAAAGGGCGAGAAGGATCGCAGGGTGTAATTTTTCTCCTTCGACAAGGGAAATTATGACAAAATTGTAAAACATACGCGTGTCGTGCAATAAAAAACGGTCTATGCGCGTTGACATTATGAAAGGAGCGGAGAAATGCTTTTCACATTTGCATTCGGAAAAGATTCGGAGCGCGCCCGTGCGGCGGTTCGCGACGAAGATATTCTTGCAGTTGCGCGGAACGATCCGGACGCTTTGCGCAGACTTTACGAAAAAACGTCGAAAGGCGTTTACGCCTACGCTCTTTCTTTGCTTAAAAACGCGCATGACGCGGAAGATGTTTGTCAGGAAACGTTTTTGAGCATTTATGACAAAGCGGGAGACTATGAGCCTCAGGGCAAACCGATGGCATGGATCATCACCGTTGCAAAAAGACACGCGCTGACGGTTCTTCGGAAAGAACGCGGAAAAAGTTACATAGAAGAAGCGGAAAAAGCGAACGCCGAAGCGTTTTCGAGAACCGAGAACACGGAGCAGAGACTTCTTCTGCAAGCCGCAACGGAAGTTCTGAACGACGACGAAAGACAGATCGTTATGCTGAAAGCCGTTGCCGGAATGAAGGCGCGAGAGATAGGAAAGATTCTCGGAATGCCGCTGAACACGGTCTTGTCAAAATATCATCGGGCCATCGGAAAGATGCGCCTTTACATCGAAAAGGAGGACGGCGATGAATAAACGCAAAACGGAAAAAAACCTTTCGGACGCGATCGGAGCGGTCATTCCCTCGGATATGTTCGATAAGATCGAAAAAAGGCTCGATCCCGAAAAAGAAAGGATCGTTACCATGAATGAAATCAGGAAAACAGGGAGAAAACCCAAATTGATCGCTGCGGCGCTCGCGGCGTGCATACTCATTGTTCTCGGCGCTTTCGGAGGTGTTTTTTACGCAAACAATCTTGCGATCGACTCGGTTATCGACATTGACGTCAATCCCGGGATCGAAATAAAAACGAACAGGAAAAACACTGTCCGAGAGGTGAACGCCGTCAACGCGGATGCCGAAAAAGTGCTCGACGGAATGGAACTGAAAGGGACGGATATTAAGGTCGCCGTAAACGCGATCGTCGGATCGATGGTCAGGAACGGATATCTGACCGAAGGAAAGAACGGGATACTCGTCACCGTCAGCAACAGCGACGGAAAAAAGGCTCTCGAACTGAAAAATGCCGTGGTCTGCAATATCAACGAGGCTCTCAGCGAAAATTCCGTCACGGCATCGATCATAGACCAGACAGCGACGGACGTTTCCGCCGCGCGGGAATTTGCGACAAATAACGGAATCTCTGTCGGCAAAGCGATATTCGTTCTTAAACTTGCGGAGAAGGATCCGTCTTTCAAAGCGGAAGAACTTGCAAAAATGAATCTGAGACAACTCGCACAGTTAATTTCGGCGAACAACATCGACATCAGCGACATCGTTGACATAGACGAAGACGACACCCTTTGGGAAAACATTGAAGACGGAATCGAAGATCTTGACGGGAACGGAGGAAACGGATATAACAAACCGGAGAACGCGATACCGCTTGAAAAAGCGAAGGACATCGCGCTCACTCACGCGAATATCAGATCGGAAGACGCGCTGTTCACAAAGACAAAACTCGACGGCGGGAAATACGAAATCGAATTCGTTGCGGGCAATATCGAATACGAATACGATATAGAGTCTCAGACAGGCAGGATAATATCGTTTGAGACGGAAAACAAGGCGACGGGACAAAAAACGGCAGTCATGCCGAGCGTTTCTTCTGTAATCACCGCAGACAAGGCAAAAGAGATCGCGCTGACATACGCGGGAGTCGGGTTTTCTGCGGCGACATCGGTCGCGGTCGAACTTGATGACGGGGTGTACGAAGTTGAGTTTGTGTCCGTGGGAACGGAATACGAAGTCGGAATAGATGCGGTATCGGGAAGCATCGTTTCGTTCGAGAGCGAGTTCTCTGCGAACGGCGGAGACGGAAAAACTTCGGGCGTAACGGTGAAAACGCTTGAAGAGGCGAAACAGACAGCACTTGCCCATGCAAAGTTGAGCGCGGAAAACGTGAAGTTTACAAAAGCGCGGCTCGACGACGGCGAATACGATATCGAGTTTGTGACCGCCGACGCAACATATAAGTATGAGATAATCGCGGCGACAGGTTCGATAGATGAATTTGAAAAAGAACCGTTCCGGGCAAACGGCGACGGAAGCGCGAATGTCTCTCTTTCCGATGTCAAAACTCTCGCGCTTTCACATGCGGGACTGACAGGCAAGACGGTCTCCTTCATAAAAGAAGAGATCGAAGATGACGGATTTGAGATAGAATTCGTTTACGGCGGTTACGAATACGAGTACGAGTTCTCTGTCGTCGGAGACCTTGTATCGTTCGACAGAGAGCCTGCGGACAATTAAACTTCAGATACGGCAGAGAGGCTTCGCGTTTGCGAAGCCTCTTTTTTTTGGAACCGCGTATTGATTTTCATGAGAAAATATGCTACAATATGCAAAGTCGGATCACGGGAAAAACACAGTCCCGCAAAAGATCGGAGGAGCGAAAAATGGAAAAACTCAAATTCGGGGTCATCGGATACGGACAGCGCGGCGAAGGCATCACAAAAGGGATTTTGCTGAAAATGCCGGACGTCGAGATCGCGGCGGTTTGCGACGAATACGGCGACCGCACGGAAAAAGCGCAGAACGACGTGGAAAATGCTACGGGAAAGCGTCCCGCGGGAAGCACGGACTACCGAGAACTGTTGAAAAATAAAGATCTTGACGGCGTCTATATCGCGACTTCATGGGAGACGCACGTGTCGATCGCAATCGACGCGCTGAAAGCGGGGATCCCCGTTGCGCTTGAAGTCGGCGGCGCATACTCGACAGAGGAACTGTGGGACATGGTGCGCACGCAGGAAACGACGGGAACGCCGCTGATGTTCATGGAGAACTGCTGTTTCGGAAAGGATGAACTGCTCGCGACGTCGATGGTCCGCAAAGGCTTGCTCGGACAGATCGTCCATTGCCACGGCGCGTACGGACACTATCTGTGCGAAGAGATCGCGGGCGGCGACCGCAACCGTCATTACAGACTGCGCAACTATCTGACCCGCAACTGCGAAAACTATCCGACGCACGAACTGGGACCGATCGCGAAGATACTCAATATCAACCGAGGAAACCGCATGGTATCCCTTGTATCGGTCGCTTCACGCGCGGCGGGGATGGAGGAATACATCCGACAGCACGCGGAGGAATATCCCGAACTGGTCGGGAAAAATTTCCGACAGGGAGACATCGTGAATACCGTCATAACCTGCGCGGACGGCTCCACGATCTCGCTTCGGCTGGACACCACTCTTCCGCGGAGTTATTCGCGGGAACTGACCGTTCGCGGGACGAAGGGTATGTACGAGCAGTCAAACAACTATGTTTTTCTCGCGGGAGACAAAGAAGACTGGGAACCCGCCGAACACTACCGTAAATATAACAACAACGCGGCAGCCTATGAAGAGCGGTATCTTCCGCCGGTGTGGAAAAATATAACGCAGGAGCAGATCGAAGCGGGTCACGGAGGCATGGACGCGATAGAATTCCGGGTGTTCGCGGACTGTCTGCGGAACGGCGAGGAATTTCCGATCGACGTATACGACGCGGCGGCGTGGATGAGCATAACGGCGCTGTCGGAAGCGTCCGTCGCGGCAGGCGGTATGCCTCAGTCTGTCCCCGATTTCACAAACGGAAAGTGGACGCGGCGCGCTCCGCTCGACGTCACGCAGATCTGAGAAAGTGCCGATACGGAAACCGTTTGTATAATATAAAACGTTATCCGTTATAAAAACACATGATGACGGAGAAAAAAATGCGTGCGATAATGTTCGTCTGCCACGGAAATATCTGCCGTTCGCCTACGGCGGAGTTCGTGATGAAAGATATACTCGAAAAACGCGGAAAAGGCAAGGATTTTTTCATTTCCTCGGCGGCGACGAGCGGCGAAGAGCTTTCAAACCCCGTATACCCTCCCGCGCGCAGAGTGCTTGAAAGGCACGGGATCGATTGCCGCGGAAAACGGGCGGTCAGGCTGAAAAAGGAAGATTACGGAAAATACGATCTTTTCGTCTGCATGGACGGGCGAAACGTTGCGAACACGCTCCGAATTTTCGGAAGCGATCCCGAACATAAGATCGTAAAACTTGCGTCTTTCGCGGGAACGACAGACGATGTCGAAGATCCCTGGTATTCGGACAGATTTGAGGAAGTATACGGTCAGATACGCGAATACTGTCTCGCGCTCGCCGAAAAACTCGTGAAAACGGACAATTAAAAATCAAAAACCGACGAAAAACACGGCCGACGCCTTGACCGCGCGACCGTTGTCGGCAAAAAATCCCGAGATCGCGGACGAAGAGAACAAAAAGCGGAATATATCCCTTCACGTCAGGAAAAACTGAACGTGGAGGGATTTTTATGGTAAAGGAAAACGAGGAACTCAACGAACAGGCGGAGAGGATAAGAGATTTCGGATCGGTCAATATCGACAGGATACACTGTCTGACCGTTATCGGGCAGATCGAAGGGCATTATCTTCTTTCGTCTCAGACAAAAACGACAAAATACGAACACGTCCTTCCCGCGCTCGTCGCGATCGAGGAAACGCCCGATATAAAGGGGCTTCTGATACTTCTGAACACTGTCGGAGGAGACGTCGAAGCGGGGCTTGCGATCAGCGAGATGATCGCGTCGATGTCAAAACCGACCGTGTCACTCGTTCTCGGCGGAGGACACAGCATCGGCGTTCCCCTCGCCGTTTCCGCAAAATATTCGTTCATCGCTCCGAGCGCGACGATGACGGTCCATCCCGTGCGGCTGAACGGCATGGTCGTCGGCGTTCCTCAGACCTTCGCATACTTTGACAGGATACAGGAGCGCATAATACGCTTTGTCGCGGACAACTCGAAGATCTCGGCGGAGGAATACAGAAGGCTCATGACCGCGACGGGAGGACTGATGACCGACGTCGGAACGCTTCTTGACGGAAAAGAAGCGGTTGAGACGGGGATCATAGACGCGCTCGGAGGGCTGAAAGACGCGATGAAAAAACTGAATGAAATGATAGACGCGGGGGCGCAGAGATGCTGATATGGACGATCTGCGGAGAAGAGATCTTTTCCGACGGAACCGACGGGGCGAACAGATCCGCCGATCCCGAGGATCCTTCCGCAAAAAGCCTCCCGCCTTCGGCAACGGATATTTTCAGATACGCTCCGACAAACGCCCTCGCTCTGCTCCGCGAAAACGGAGCGCTTTTCACGGCACGGTATCGGACGGATAAAAAAAGCGGAAACGAAACCCGTAAAAAAACCGAGCGGGAATAAAAAAAGCCCCGCCGCCGCGCTTGACATTCCCGCGCCGATATGATAAAATAATAACGGAAGACGGGAAAGCGCAAAGGGCGCTTTTTCAGTCAAAAAATCTTTTCGGAGGTGTGTTTATGGGAAAGAAATTTGTCGTCACTATCGGAAGACAGTACGGCAGCGGAGGAAGAGAGATCGGGAAGAAACTCGCCGAAAAGACCGGTGCGGAATTTTACGACAAAGAGTTGATAACGCTTGCCGCGAAAAAACACGGGATGTCCGAAAAGGTCTTCGAGAGCGTTGACGAAAAGCCGACGAACAGTCTGCTTTACAGCCTTGCGGTCGGGGCTTACGGCATGGACGGCGGCTCGCCGTATTGGGGAGAGACCGTGCTTCCGATCAACGACAAGGTCTACCAGATACAGGCGGGACTCATAGAAGAACTTGCCGAAAAGGGCAGTTGCGTCATCGTCGGAAGATGCGCGGACTTTATTCTGAGGGACAGAAAGGACACCGTCAGCGTATTTCTGACCGCCGACGAGGCGTTCAGAGAAGACAGAGCCGTCAACCTTTACGGATGCGATCCGAAAAAGGTCTCGGACATAATCAGAAAGACCGACAAGAAGCGCAGCAACTATTATGAATACAGAACAAATCAGCGTTGGGGCGAAGCGTCGCATTACGACCTCTGTATCAACGTTTCCAAATTCGGCATCGACAATTGCGTCGAACTGATCGAAAAGTACATAGAACTCAGATAAGACTTTTTTTGAGCATTGAACGCGTCGGGACTTCGGTTCCGACGCTTTTTTTCAGCGCGCCGAAGAAAAGCGCGGAAACGGTCGAAAAATGCCGAGATACGGGGGATATACGCCGAAAAAAAGCGGCGAAAACGAATTTATTGTTAAAAAAATAGCAATTGTATTGAATTTCACCGTTTTTTAGTATAAAATACTGTTACCCATAATTGTTAATTTTGCCTAATGCGTAAAAAAATACTGATATATATAAAAGGGAGAAATTGTATGAACTACAACAAAAAAAGCGTAGAAGACATTGATGTTAACGGCAAAAAAGTACTCGTAAGATGCGATTTCAACGTACCCCTTGACGGAGACGTTATAACGGACCCGAAGAGAATAGTCGAGGCGCTTCCCACGATCAAATACCTCATCGCGCACAATGCGAAAGTTATCCTTTGCTCGCACCTGGGCAGACCGAAGGGCGAGTTCAACATGAAATATTCGCTTGCTCCCGTTGCGGCGAAACTTTCCGAACTTCTCGGCAAAAAAGTCGAGCTTGCGAAGGATGTCATCGGAGAAGACGCGAAAGCGAAGGCGGCCGCTCTCAAAGAGGGCGACGTTCTCCTCATCGAAAACGTCCGTTTCCACAAGGAAGAGGAAAAGAACGATCCCGAGTTTGCGAAAGAGCTCGCTTCGATGGCTGAGATCTATGTCAACGACGCGTTCGGAACGGCGCACAGAGCGCACGCTTCCACCGAGGGCGTTTCCCATTATCTTCCCGCGGTATGCGGCTACCTGATCGAAAAAGAGATCCGCATCATGGGCGGAGCGCTTTCCGACCCGAAGAGACCGTTCGTCGCCATTCTCGGCGGTGCGAAGGTTTCCGACAAGATCGGGGTCATCACTAACCTGCTCGACAAGGCTGACACGATAATCGTCGGCGGCGGAATGGCTTACACATTCTTCAAAGCGCTCGGCAACAATATCGGAACCTCGCTCTGCGAATCCGACAAACTCGATCTTGCGCTTGACCTTCTCAACAAGGCGGAGGAGAAAGGCGTCAACTTCCTTATTCCCGTTGACAACGAGATCGCGCGCGCATACGACAAAGACGCGATCCACATGACGATATATTCCGATTCCATTCCCGCAGGCTGGATGGGACTTGATATAGGACCCGTTACGAGAGAACTCTTCGCGAAATCCATCAGCGGCGCGGGTACCGTTGTCTGGAACGGTCCCATGGGCGTTTCCGAATGGCCCAACTTCGCGGCGGGCACCGAGGCTGTTGCTCAGGCGGTTGCCGACAGCGGCGCGGTTTCGATCATCGGCGGCGGAGACTCCGCGGCGGCGGTCGAAAAACTCGGCTTCGCGGACAAGATGACGCACATTTCGACCGGCGGCGGCGCGTCCCTTGAATTCCTCGAAGGAAAAGAACTTCCGGGTATCGCGTGCCTGCTTGACAAATAAATCATAAAAAACTCGAAGAGAGGGGATGCGCGGTCATCCCCTTTCATGATAAAAAAAGGGGAAAAATACAATGAACAAAGCGAAAAGAAAAGCCGTGATCGCGGGAAACTGGAAAATGAACAAAACTCCGTCCGAGACCACGGAATTCGTAAAAGAACTGATCCCCGTCGTTAAAGACGCGGATTGCGAAGTCGTTATCTGCGTTCCTTTCGTGGATCTTCAGAACGCGATCGAAGCCGCAAAAGGCTCGAATATCCATGTCGGAGCGGAAAACCTGCATTGGAAAGAAAGCGGTGCTTATACGGGCGAGATCAGCGCGACCATGCTCCGCGATCTCGGTGTTGAATACGTCGTGATCGGACACAGCGAGAGAAGACAGTACTTCGCGGAGACCGACATGACCGTCAACCTCAAAGTCAAAGCGGCGCTTGCGGCGGGACTGAAACCGATCCTCTGCGTCGGCGAAAAACTCGAAGAGCGCGACAGCGGAGCGACGGACATCGTACTCACGACGCAGACAAGATACGCTCTCGACGGCGTCGGAGCGGAAGACGCGAGAAAGATCGTTATCGCGTATGAACCCGTATGGGCGATCGGTACGGGCAGAACGGCGACTGCCGACGAAGCGGACGCGGGCAACGGAGTTATCAGAAAGACGCTCGCCGACCTTTACGGCGACGAGACGGCACAGGCGATAACCATCCAGTACGGCGGCTCCATGAACGCCAAAAACGCCGCGGAACTGCTCTCGAAGGTCAACGTTGACGGCGGACTTATCGGCGGCGCGTCGCTGAAATCCGCAGACTTCGGTATCATCGTCGCGGCGGCGAAATAAAAGACTTGAAAAGAAAATACAACGGCGGCGAAGACCGAAAAGTCTTCACCGCCGTTCATTTTTCGATACTACCCTATTTTTTTCGTTTCGACCTCTTCGCCGTTCTCGTATATATGAAGATACGAATAATCTCCCGTCTCGTCAAAATCGTATGAGAGCGTTATGTTTCCGTCCGCGTCGCGGTATGTTTTCGTTTTCGGACTTCCGTCGGACTGCTCATAATACTCGTATTCGCAAGTGCCGATAAGAGCGCCCTGTCCGTCGTATTCCGTCACGGTTTTTTCGGTGTAAACGTACCCCGGGTCGCGATTGGGAGTGATGACGCGCACATATGTATATTCGGTTCGGCTTTCAAGGCCCCCGTCGCTGTTGTAAACGGATATTTCCGAGGGCTTTCCGAACTTTTCATCCGTCTCGTAACGGTATTCCGCAACAAAATCTCCGAGAGTATCGTACTTTATCCGAACCTTGACGTTGCCGGCTTCGTCATATTCATACTCGCTGTAACCCTCGATCAGCCGTTTCTCTTTTCCGTAAAGAAGATAATCGACAGCCCTGACCGCCCGTCCTTCTCCGTCGAGGACATCCTCCGTCGGAAAATCTTCGGCAAAGCCTCTGCCGTCAACGGAAAAATACGTTTTGTTTCCGACCGTGACGGACGCGGACAGACCGTTATTCACCGAAGGCGCCGTCGTGGGTTCCGGTTCTTTTCCGCGCAGTCCGCACGCGCAAAAAGAGAACGCCGTGCATACGCACAGTCCGATCGTCGCAAGCAGTTTTTTTCTCATCGCGGCACTCCCCTTTCCGTTTTATAATATCACAACTATCGCAGTTTGTCAACCGAAAAACCGTCGGGGAGCAGATAACCCGATCTCCCGTCGCGGCAAAGAACGGTTCCCCCGTCGCTCAGGCTCCGCACGACGCCGAGAAGTTTCATCGCGCCGACGGAAGGGAAAACGGCGAAAACGAGTCCTATGTCGGAAACGGTCTCCGGCTGTTCCGTCAGTCTTTCGGGGCAGAGGCATCCGAGCAGATTTCCCGCGCTTTCGGGATCGAGAAGTATATCCTCGTTGCCCACCCGCAGAAGAATCCCGCTGTCCTCGTTTGCGTCGGCGTCTGTCGGAAGGTCGCAGTCGCATCGGCAAAGAAGCGTTTCCGTGTCTGCGTGGCTGTATACGAGAAAAGTCCCGTCTCCGAAAGAAACCGCCGAACATTTCCGTTTTTTGCTTTTTCTTCCGTAGCCCGCTTTCGCAGAGATCTCCGTCCCGTCGCCGCAGACTTCCCAGCCTTCGGGCGCGGGACAGTAAAGAGCGCCGTTATATTCGATATATATCAAATTCCCGTTTCCCGATCCGTCGATCCCGCAACCGCCGAGGAAAAAGAGAGATGCGACGGCGAGAAAAAGCAGTTTTTTTTTCAAAAAGATCATCTCCGCATATATTCTATGCGGAGATGAAATACGTTATTTATCCTATTTAACCCTGTGAGGCGGCTGTTAAGAGGGAATATAAGGAAGCGCGATGTCGAAAACGGCGCCGGTCACGTTTTCTCCGAAATTTTCGGGGAACTGTTGCTTGTTATACGCGCGGACGGAACCGTCGTGCGCCTCGGCAACGGCTTTTGCGATCGCGAGACCGAGTCCGTATTTGCCCTTCTGTCCCTTGTAAAAACGCTTGAAAATAAACGGAAGATCGGCTTCGTTTATACCGTTTCCGTCGTCGGAAATGCGGACGATGAGTTTTTCGGAAACGATAAATTCGATCTTGATTTCGCTCTTTGCGTAACGCAGACAGTTCGTTATGATATTTGTCAACGCGGTCGAAAGATTGTCGCAGTCCGCGTTGAGTTCGATTTTCGGAATATCCGCAACGGTGAGTTTCACGTCGCTGTTATCGAAAACGCCGTGAACACGTTCTTCCGTCTCGCTCATTATATCGCTGAGTTCGACCGGAACGAGTTTTATCATTCCGTCCGCCGTCTCGATCTTTGAAAGATACATAACTTCATTGACAAGTTTTTCGAGACGCGACGTTTCGGAAAGGATCATGTCATAGGCATAATCGGTGTCCGTGAACACTCCGTCTTTTATGCCTTCGACATAACCGCGGATCGACATCAGCGGCGTACGCAACTCGTGCGAAGCGTTTTGAAGGAATATTTTCTGATTGTTGTCATATTCCCGTATGCTGTCCGCCATCTTGTCGATAGACTCCGCAAGTTCTCCGACCTCATCGTTTGAACGGATCGGCACATCGACGTCGAATTTACGCTCGGCAAGAAGTTCGGCGCGGTATTTGAGTCTCTTTATATCCGACGTCATCTTATCCGAAAGGACTTCCGAGAGCAACAGCGCGAACACGGAAGCGAAGAGGATCGAAAGCAGATAAAATCTGAAAAAACTGCTTCCGAAGCCGAAATTCGTGACAGGCGTGGCAAGGACGATATAATATGAACCCCTCAGCGAATCTTCGACCCCGACGCTGCTGACAAGAAATCGGACTCTTCCCTTTTCGGCGACGGACGCGGTTCCGCTCCCGAGATCGTTTCTGATCACGGAGGAAATGAATTTATCTTCCGAATCGTTGAAGGAAAGCAGGAAATCGGCGTTTATGCTGTCGATATATTTCAGATCCGAATTCAGGATAACGACCGAATAGTTCCGATCGGAGGCGATCGAAGTCAGAGCGTCTATATCGGAGCTTCCGGGATCGTAAAGATTTCGGAATTTCAACTCCCTTATCTGATTTGCCGTGCGTTCGAGGCTTTCGCGCTCGCGGCTCACGACATATCCGTCAAGAAACACGAGCATGAAGCCGACGGAGATAAGGGCGACGAGAAGAACAAGCATAATATAGGAAAAAGCCATTTTCCTGCGTATGCTTATTCTTATTTTTCGTTTAGCCATCGTTTCTGTCGGTATAATCCGTCACTTTGTAGCCGTAGCCCCAAACGGTGTCGATGCAGAAATCGGTCTCGTTCGCGTCGAGTTTCTTTCTGATCCTCTTGACAAGGTCATCGACAGCGCGGGTGTCGCCGATATACTGATAATCCCAAATATTTTTGAGAAGCTGATCGCGGGTGAACACGCGGTTCTTGTTCGAGATCATGAAGTTGAGGAAATCGAACTCCATCGCGGTGAACGAAATATCGGTCTCTTTTCCGTCCTTGGATCTGACGGCGCGTCTCTCCGAAGGATAGATGACGAGATCGCGACAGCGAATCGACTGTCCGTCGGGTTTTTCGGCTCCCATCCCGTCAAGTCTTCTGAACACCGCTTTGATGCGGGCAACAAGTTCCTTCGGCGAGAAGGGTTTCATCATATAATCGTCTGCGCCCATTTCGATGCCGAGAATTCTGTCGATCTCCTCGTCGCGGGCGGAAACAATGATTATCGGGGTATTGGCGTGCTTTCTGATCTCATTGCAAAGTTCAAGTCCGCTCATGCCCGGCATCATGATATCGATAACGAGCATATCCGGGGCGGAATGCAGATATTCTTCGAGCGCAGACTCGCCGTTTTCGAAAACGAGGACGTTGAAACCTTCCTTTTCAAGATAGGAACGGACGATGTCGCGGATATTTTTCTCATCGTCAACGACGAAAATTTTCTTTGCCATTCGCTTTCACCTCTGTGATTTTTCTGATTTGTCTTTTTACATATATTATAACACGCGAATATAAAAAAGTAAAGATGAACGTGTGAATTTTTCACGGAAAGCCGAGATCGGGCAAAGATGACGGATATACGGGAGAAAAAGCGGAGGTAAAACGGAGAAGACGGAAAAATATGTATTTTTTGTAAACAACTGAAAAACCTATTGACAAATCGGAAATACCGTGGTATAATCACATCAACCTACTCGGTTGGTAGGAAATATAAAGACAAAGAAAGGAAGCGCGAAGATGACCGACAAAAGAAACGGAAACGGCAAAAAGAGCTTCGCCGTTCCTGTCTGCGCGGCGCTGAGTCTTGCACGAATGTGCTGTTGACTGTCGCATTAGGAAAATGCGGAAACAAACTTAATTAAAAAAAATGCAGTCAACCTGCCGAAATCAAGGAGAAATATTATGTCCGAAAATATAAGAGATCCGAAAAACTGGAGTTTTGAAACGAAACAGCTTCATATCGGTCAGGAGTCTCCCGACCCCGCGACCGATGCAAGAGCCGTTCCCATATATGCAAGTTCGTCCTTCGTTTTCCGTAACAGCGCTCACGCGGCGGACCGATTCGGTCTTCGCGACGCGGGCAATATATACGGAAGACTGACGAACCCGACAAACGACATATTTGAAAAAAGGATCGCGGCGCTTGAAAACGGCGTTGCGGCGCTCGCAACGGCTTCCGGGGCGGCGGCGATCAATTACACGATCCTCGCTCTTGCCCGTGCGGGAGAGCATATCGTTTCCTCGAAAAACATTTACGGCGGAACATACAATCTTCTCGCGCACACGCTTCCCCTTTCTTCGGGTATAACGGCGACGTTCGTCGATCCGCACGACTCCGACGAGATAGAGCAAGCGATCAGACCCGAAACGAAAGCACTTTACATCGAAACTCTCGGCAACCCGAACTCGGACGTTTCGGACATCGAGGGGATCGCGCAGATCGCGCACAGACACGGCATTCCCCTCGTCGTTGACTCGACGTTCGCGACCCCGTACCTCATCAGACCGATCGAGCACGGCGCGGACATCGTCGTTCATTCCGCGACGAAGTTCATCGGCGGACACGGAACGGCGATCGGCGGCGTTATCGTTGACGGCGGTTCGTTCGATTGGAAGAAATCGGGCAAATATCCGTGGATCTCCGACGCGAACCCGAGTTATCACGGGATCTCCTTCTCGGATGCGGTTGGACCTGCGGCGTTCGCAACATATATCAGAGCGATACTGCTCAGAGACACGGGCTCAACGCTTTCGCCGTTCCATGCGTTCCTGTTCCTTCAGGGGCTTGAAACGCTTTCGCTCCGTGTTGAAAGACACGTTTCAAACACGTTGAAGATCGTCGAATATCTCGCTTCGCATCCGAAGGTCGAAGCCGTTCACCATCCGTCGCTCGCTTCCGAGCCGACCCACGCGCTTTATGAAAAATATTTCCCGAACGGCGGCGGTTCGATCTTTACGTTTGAGATCAAAGGCGGAGCGAAGGAAGCGCAGAAATTCATCGACAATCTCGCGGTGTTCTCGCTCCTTGCGAATGTGGCGGATGTCAAATCGCTCGTTATACATCCCGCGAGCACGACACACTCCCAGTTGACGGAAGAAGAACTTCTCGATCAGGGAATAAAACCGAACACGATCAGGCTTTCGATAGGCACTGAAAACGTGAAAGATCTTATCGCGGCGCTCGACGAAGCGTTTTCCGCGGTTGAACAATGAATTAACAGTTGATTAAAAGAAAGAAGGAAACATACATGGCACGAATTTTTGCTTCGGCAGACGAACTTATCGGAAAAACTCCGTTGCTCGAACTCACACATATTGAAAAAGAATACGGTCTTAAAGCGAAGATAGTCGCAAAACTCGAATATTTCAACCCCGCGGGCTCGGTCAAGGACAGGATCGCAAAGGGAATGATCGACGACGCCGAAAAGAAAGGACTTCTGAAAGAGGGCTCCGTCATCATAGAGCCGACATCGGGCAATACGGGCATAGGACTTGCGAGCGTCGCCGCCGCAAGAGGCTATCGGATCATAATCGTTATGCCCGAAACGATGTCCGTTGAAAGAAGACAGCTTATGAAGGCTTACGGCGCCGAACTCGTTCTCACTCCCGGAGAGAAAGGAATGAAAGGCGCGATCGCGAAAGCGGACGAACTCGCGAAAGAGATCCCGAACAGTTTCATTCCCGGGCAGTTCGTCAACCCCGCAAATCCCGCCGTTCACAGAGCGTCAACCGGTCCCGAGATATATGAGGATACCGACGGCAAAGTCGATATTTTCGTCGCAGGTGTCGGAACGGGCGGAACAATAACGGGCGTCGGCGAATACCTGAAAGGGAAAAATCCGAACATCAAAGTGGTCGCGGTTGAGCCGAAGACCTCCGCGGTTCTTTCAACGGGCGTTGCGGGCTCGCATAAGATACAGGGTATCGGCGCGGGGTTTGTGCCCGACGTGCTGAACACGAAAATATACGACGAGATAATCCCCGTTGAAAACGAAGCGGCGTTTGAGACAGGCCGTCAGATCGGAAGAAAAGAAGGCGTTCTTGTCGGAATTTCCTCGGGCGCGGCGGCATTCGCGGCGATCGAACTTGCGAAACGTCCCGAGAATGAAGGGAAAACGATCGTCGTTCTGCTTCCCGACACGGGCGACAGATACCTTTCGACCCCGCTTTTCGCGGAATAACGATTTTTAAGGAGCTCGTTTCAATATGATGATATCGACGAGAGGGCGTTACGCGCTGAGAGTTCTGATAGACCTCGCGGAGCATTGCGGAAACGGCTACATCCCGATGAAGGATGTGGCTGAAAGACAGGGCATCTCGCTGAAATATATCGAAAAGATCATGCCTGTTCTGATGAAGGAAAAACTGATCGACGGAATGCACGGCAAGGGCGGCGGCTACAAACTGAACCGCGACCCCGACAAATATGTTGTCGGAGACATTCTCCGACTGACGGAGGGAGATCTCGCTCCCGTCGCCTGCCTCGAAAACGGCGCTTCTCCCTGCGAAAAGGCGGCGGAATGCCGAACGCTTCCGATGTGGAAGGAATTTCACCGAATAACGAACGAGTTTTTCGACGGCATAACGATTGCGGATCTGATGAGAAACGAACCGACACAGGATTATGTCATATAGTCCGAAAAAAGAAAAGAAGACGCGGAGCGTATCCCGAAAAGGGGTTCGCTCCGCCGTTTTTTTCGGCAACGCGCAATTATTTTCCGAAGAAGCGACGGAAGAAGTAAATGCTATATACTTTTTTACGGAAATCCCTTTACAAATAAGTCAATAAATGATATAATTTTATCACAAATGCCCGCGATAATGTTACAGAATTTCTTTTTGCCGTCCGCAGCATATAATTTCAGGTTTTTCGCAAAGTCCGGGAGAACAGAGGCGAAAAGTCCGCAATATCCGAAAAAACTCCCGTTCGGCAAATTCGGGTAATTCGTTACGGGACATATTTTTTAACCTTTTTTCGCGCGGATATTTATGTCACAAAAAGTTTCCCCGTTTTTGTGTCACATTCTTCGCCCCGAAACGTTAATATAAATATAGGGCGTTGTAAAAAGGGAAAAAACGCCTCGGGCGGGGTATCCGTTTTTTTGTACCGCGCAATAATATTTCAGAAATATATCAGATATTTTGCCCGCCGCGTCAAATCCGACAGTCTTCTGCGACACGAACGGCGACGAAGCCGTCGATATAGAAGACGCGATGAGAGTCTTTTTCTTCGTTGCGAAAAAGGTCGACAGCATCATTTCATAAAACGAGGTTTAAAAGTAGTTTCGTATAAAAATCATTCCGGAAGGAGAAATGAAAATGAAAAGAATTCTGTCTGTTATTCTTGCTTTATGCACCGTGATCAGCCTCTCCGCTGCGATGAAAATATCCTCGGACGCAGAAAGCGCGGGCATATTCAAGTACAGCGTAAACAACGGTGAGATAAAGTTGACAGGAATTGCAAGACATGCGTCCGTAGGCGAAGAGGTCATTATTCCCGAATCCATCGACGGATATCCCGTCACCGCTTGCGCGGATGGTCTTCTAAAGGGTCAAAAGTCGATAAAGAAGGTTACCGTTCCGGGAAGTATTAAACACCTTCCGTCCGAAATGTTCTTCGGATGCACTGCCGTCAATGAGATCGTGCTTTCGGAAGGGATCGAGACTATCGGAGACAGAGCTTTCAATCAATGCAGGTGTCTGCACGACATAAAGATGCCTTCGACAGTTCGATCGATCGGAGCCGAAGTCTTTGCGGGGGCATCAGTGCTTAAAAACGTTGACCTTCCTGACCGCCCTATGTTTATTGCCGCAGGGACTTTTGAGGGCTCAGGGATTTATCGCAACGGCACAAACTGGACTTCTGACAGTAAATACTTTTATATCGGCAGGCACCTGATTGAGGCATCGACTCTCGTGCTGAACTCAACAGATGTCATAGTTGTTAAAGACGGTACCATTGATATCGCCGACAGGGCATTTGCTAACGCACGAAAAACAGATGAAATCGTACTTCCGGAAGGACTTAAACTAATCGGAAACGAAGCCTTCGCATATATGGAAAAACTGACAAAAATCAACTTGCCTTCATCGCTTGAAACAATAGGCTCACTCGCTTTCTACGATACAGCCTTCACGGAATTGACCGTTCCTTCAAATGTGTCGGAGATTGGAAGCGGAGCATTTGCCGATTGCCCGCAGCTCTCACTTTCCGTTGATAAAAACAATCCGAATTTCCGTATTTCCGAAGGTTGTCTGATCGACGTTGAAAAAGGTTCCGTCCTGCATGGAATGAAGGGCTTTACAATTCCGACGGATGAACGCATAACCGAAATCGGAGACCTCGCGTTTTATTTCAACGATCAATTTACCGAGATTGTCATTCCGGACAACATAACGAAGATCGGAGAACAGGCTTTCCGTAATTGCATATACCTGAAAGGGATCAGGATTCCTTCAAGCGTCAAAACGATAGGAAAAGAAGCCTTCCGGTGCTGTGATCTTTCGGAGTTTGTGGAACTGCCTTCAAACATGACATATATTCCCGACGGGATGTTTTATACCTGCCAGATCACAAGCATAAATATTCCCGACAGTGTAGTAAATATCGGGAAAGAAGCCTTCAGAGATTGTTTCAGACTCAAAAAGATCGTTATTCCCGACACAGTAAAAGAAGTCGGAGCAAATGCTTTTTCGGAATGTGACAACCTGACATCCGTGACGTTGTCAAAGAATATGCCGGCACTTTCGGAAGAGATATTCAGAGCTTGCAGCAGACTTGAAAGCATATATATTCCCGAAAACATAAAAGAAATAGGTAAAAAAGCCTTCTACGGTTGTTCTTCTCTTTCAGATATCAGGATCACGAATGATGCAAAAAAAATATATTATGAAGCCTTTGATGAAAGTGCATATTTCAAGGATGAAAAAAATTGGACAAACAACAGTTTTCTGTATATAGGAACGCATTTGACAGCAACAAAAGGCGATATATCGGGAAACGTGACCGTTGCGAACGGCACTACGGACATATCACCTTACGCTTTCAATGCAAGAAACAAAATAACCAAAGTGACACTCCCCGACAGCGTTGAACATATCGGAGATTTCGCTTTCGCATCCTGCTCCAACTTGGAAAGCATCAAACTTTCGGGTTCCCTGCGGGGCATTGACACAAAAACCTTTTGGAAATGCACAAAACTGACGGAAATAGAAATTCCCGACACAGTTAAATATATTTCCGAAGGGGCTTTTTCCTGTTGCAACAGTCTGAAAAAGATAACAGGTGCCGCAAATGTCGAATATATCGGAGACTCTGCTTGCTACGAATGCTCTGTGTTGGAGACGTTCGATCTGCCTGACACGCTTGAATACATAGGCGAATATGCATTTTATTGTACACAATTAAGCAGTATGGTTATCTCGGAAAAGACTACGCATATCGGCGAACATGCGCTCCTCCCGATGACAATGCTGAGTGTTACCTTTAAAGGAAACCGATTCTTGGAAGAAGACATGCTTCCGCGGGACATTCTTCCTCATTCGGACGAGGTTATTGTCTACTACAATCCGAACTTCGCCGCAAGTTTTTCAACCCCTGCCTGGTCAAAATATAAATGCTACCCGCTTGATGTCGGACTTTACGGCGACGCGAACGGAGACGGAAAGGTCGACATTGAGGACGCGATGCTCGTCTTTTACCATGTCGCGAAGAAAGCATCTCTTCCCGATGAAAAACTCGCGCTCTGCGACACGAACGGCGACGAAGCCGTCGATATAGAAGACGCGATGAGAGTCTTTTTCTTCGTTGCGAAAAAGGTCGGTTCCGTAAAAGACTGAAAACAGTTTGAAGGCTCCCTCCGCCGAACGGCGGAGGAAGCCTGTTTTTATTTGTTTTCTTCCTCGTAGTTTTTGAAAAGGCGCTCTATCGGCACGCCGAGTTCCTTCGAGATACAATACAGTTCGAGATCGGTTGCCTGTCTGAGCTGTCCCTCGAGTTTTGAATAACTTGTCGGATTTATGTCGAGTCCCGACGCTTGCAGTCTCGCGATAAAGATATTCTGCTTTATCCCCTTTGAAATGCGCATCTGTTCGATACACTGTCCGACGACGTTCGCGTTTCCGTATGATTTGATCCTCGTTTTCATGCGATGTCTTCTCCCTCTTCTTTTCCCATTTTTTGCCATTATAATATTTTACAGAATTATAACATGTGAGAAACTTGACAAAATTCTGAATTAGAAGTATAATTATTAAAAATTCCAAATCAGAATTTAGAAGAGGCGTAAAAAATATATAACAAATTAGCGGAAAAGACGACATCACTTCTCTCGATCGTCTTCGCGGCGGGAGTTATCGGCTCCGCGGCGGCGGGCGTCGCGGCGGGAGCAAGCTGCTCTCTTCTTCTCGGGATCGCAGTCGGGTTTTTCGGGGCGGTCAACACTTTTATCGGCGTGACGGTGATCTGTGTTCTGCGAAAACTGATAATACATATCGACAGATTGACGGACGGAGGCGCGACGGACATCGGAAAGCGCGACGCCCGAAGATAATAAACCGTTACCGCACATACCGAATATCCGTATCCCTCCCCTTTTGCGGAGGGATATTTTTTTGCCTTTTCCGAAAGATTTTTTTCAATTCGCATCTCAAACGCCCGACATTGCGGATCTGCGATGATATGATCCGTTCGGTAAGTTTCGGATCGCGGGGCTTTCTTTTTTAGCGCGGCATATCGCGGCAGATGAAAAATCATCCGAAGTTTTCGCCCCGCGGAAAGAAACTTCGTTTCCGAAAAGGCTTTTCTGAAAGTCAAACTGAAAAAAATGTGACAATTATTGAAATTTATATAAAAATATCCTATAATAGTATAATAGTCAATAATCGGTGAAAAGGACAGGCTTTTTCAAAATGACACGCGACGCGAAGGAATTGAAGACAAAGATACTCGAAGACGAATTTTCGCATCTCAATCCGATGCAGAGACAGGCGGTTTTTGCGACGGATGCGCCTCTTCTTATCCTCGCGGGCGCGGGAAGCGGAAAGACGACGGTCATCGTCAACAAGATCGGATATCTGATAAAATACGGACATACTGCGGAAAATGCGGGGACGGTTTCGGACGAAGATTACGCGTTCCTCGAAAACTGCCTGACAGACAGGAGCATGAGACAAAGCGAAAGGTATCTTTCCCTCATGCGTTCCTCGCCGATACCCGCCGACAGGATACTTGCGATCACGTTCACGAACAAGGCGGCGGGCGAGATGCGGTCAAGGATCGAAAAATTCGGCGTCTCCGCGCAGGGGATATGGGCGATGACTTTCCACAGCGCGTGCGTGCGTATTCTGCGAATGTATGCGGACAGGCTCGGCTACGCGAGGAATTTCACGATATATGACGATCAGGACTCTTTGAAACTGATCGAAGCCGTCATAAAAGATGCGGGGCTCCGCTCCGACGCATATCCGCCGAGGACGGTGCGCAAGGCGATCTCGACCGCGAAAACGCGCTTTATGACGCCCGAACAGCTCAAAAACGATATTGCGTCCGAGGAATATTCGGCGCTCCCGAAAATTCCCGAAATATACGCGGGATACGAAAAAGGGCTCAGGGAAGCGAACGCGTTCGATTTCGACGACCTTATATTTGAAACGGTTCGCCTGCTTTCGGAAAACGGTGAAGTCAGGCAGAAAATACAGAACAGGTTCGACTACGTTCTCGTGGATGAGTATCAGGACACGAACCCGCTCCAATACAAACTTGTCTGCCTGCTTTGCGGCGGCGGCGATATATGCGTTGTCGGAGACGATGACCAGAGCATTTACCGCTTTATGGGCGCGGATATAAACAACATTCTTGATTTCGAGCATCAATTCGGCGGAACGAAGGTCATCAGGCTCGAACAGAACTACCGCTCCACACAGAAGATACTTTCGGCGGCGAACGAGGTCATCGCGAACAATGTCCGCAGAAAAGGCAAAAACCTCTGGACGGCGGGGGCGGACGGAGAGATGCTGACATACGCGTGTCTTCCGTCGCATTTCGACGAGGGATCGTATATCGCGAGAACGGTCCTGACCGAGATGCAGGCGCACGGTCTGCGCTACAACGATTTCTGCGTTCTTTACAGAACTCATTCGCAGTCGAACGCGATAGAATCGGCGCTGAGAGGAAACGGGATCCCGTACAGAGTTTACGGCGGGCTCGCGTTCTACAAAAGAAAAGAGATACAGGACGCGCTCGCTTACATGAACGTTATCGTCAATCCGAACGACAGAACGCGTCTTTCGAGAATCATAAACGAACCCAAGCGCGGGATAGGACAGACGACGGTCGACAAGGTTCTCGAGATCGCCTCGGCGACGGGAGAAAAAATATTCGACGTTATGTGCGACGCGAGGGAATATCCCGAACTTTCACGGGCGGCGGAAAAACTCGTCGCTTTCACGCAGACGATACGGAATCTTCAGTCCGAAGCGGAAGAAATGAAGGTCTCGGACTTCTATCTTTCGATGCTCAAACAGACGAGATATACGGAAATGATCGGATCGCTCGAAATGAGCGAGGCGAAAACGAGAATGGACAATCTCCAGGAGCTTTACAACACTATCGTAAGCTTCGAGCAGAAAGCGGAAGATGAGGCGACGCTTCAGAAATTCCTTGAAGAGCAGGCGCTTGTCAGCGCGGTGGACGCTCTCGACGAAAACGAGGAAGCGGTCGTTCTGATGACGATGCACTGCGCGAAAGGGCTGGAATTCGACACGGTCTTCATCTCAGGGTTCGAAGAGGGGCTTTTCCCGTCGGCGCAGGCGATCGGAGAGCCTGACGGCGTCGAAGAAGAAAGAAGACTTTGCTATGTCGCGATGACGCGGGCGAAGCGAAAACTTTACATAACGGGCGCGCAGACGCGAATGCTTTACGGAAGAACGAACATCTGCATTCCGTCGCGTTTTCTCAAAGAGATACCCGACGAACTGACCGAGGTCATGCACGCGCGCGTTCCCGAGCATAAAACGAGCGCAGAAAGACAGCGCGAGCGCATACAGCGCCACAGGGAAGATTTCGTCCGCAACACGGCAACGGGAAAGATCGTTCCGAAGCGCGAAAAAGTTTCCGCATACAAAAAAGGGATGCAGGTCAGACATAAAATTTTCGGAACGGGAACGGTCACCGACGTTCTCGCGATGACGTCCGACACAATGCTGACCGTTGTTTTCGATTCGGTGGGACAGAAAAAACTTATGGCGAATTACGCCAAATTGGAGATACTGTAAATATGAACGACACATTGATCATCATTTTACTCGGTATCAGCTGCGCGCTTTCCGCGGCGGCTCTGATCGCCGCCGTCGTTGCCGCGTCGGGAAGAAAAAAAGACGACGGGGACAAGACGCTCAAAAAACTCGATGAGATGAAAGCGGGGCTCGACGGACGGCTGTCCGCCGTTCAGACATCCGTTTCCGAGGCGATCAGAAATCTTTCGAGCCAGCAGACCGAGACGGCGATGAAAGACGCACAGACGCTGAAAAATTCGCTCGAAGCGTTCGCGAAGCAGGTCGAAGCCACTTCGTCAGGAATGGACAAGCGCATGGCAGAGATACGCGCGACGATGGAGACAAGGCTCGGCGCGATGCAGGAGGACAACGGCAAGCGCCTCACGCAGATAGAAGCGACGGTGAACGAAAAACTTCAGAAAACGCTCGACGAACGCGTTGCAAATTCGTTCAAAACGGTCAGCGAACAACTCGAACAGGTATACAAAAGTCTGGGCGAGATGCACACGCTCGCGACAGGTGTGGGCGATCTGAAAAAGGTGCTTTCAAACGTCAAGACACGCGGAATTCTCGGTGAGATGCAACTTGACAGGATACTCGAAGACATTCTGACGCCGGCTCAGTACGACACGAACGTGGTCACGAAAAAAGGCTCGAAAGATCCCGTCGAATTTGCGATAAAACTTCCGTCAAAGGACAGCGACACGGAATATATCTATATGCCGATAGACTCTAAATTCCCGCTTGAACGCTACACGGCGCTTCAGGACGCTTACGAACTGGGCGACGCCGCGGCGATAAACGCCGCTTCTGCGCAGTTTGAGGCGTTCATAAAGGAAAACGCGAAAGCGATCAGAGAAAAATATATAGATCCGCCGCACACGACCGAATTCGGCATAATGTTCCTTCCGACGGAAGGACTTTACGCGGAAGTTGTGAAACGAACGGATCTTGTGTCCTTCATTTCGACCAAATACCATATAAACGTCGCGGGTCCCTCGACTGTCTCGGCACTGCTCAACAGCCTTCAAATGGGTTTCAAGACGCTTGCGATCGAGAAGCGTTCGCACGAAGTCTGGAAACTGCTCGCGGCGGTCAAAACGGAATTCACGAAGTTTGAAGGCGAACTGTCCGCGTTGCAAAAGAGCCTTGAAAAGGCGTCGACGTCCGTCGATAAACTTCTTACGACGCGAACGAGACTTATGATGTCCAAACTCAAAAAAGTCGAAGAACTGCCCGAGGAGGAGAGCCGACAGATCCTCGCGGACGCGGAGGAAGCGGAGACGGAAGACGAATGAGCATTTATCTTGACAACGCCGCGACGACGGCAGTCCTGCCGGAAGCGGCAAAGGTTGCCGCGGAATGCATGACGGCGCTTTATGCAAATCCCGCGTCGCTTCACTCTTTCGGTTTCGAGGCGGAAAAACTGCTCGAAAAGAGCCGCGCGCGGATTGCGAAGGCGGTCGGGTGCAAGCCCGAAGAACTTTATTTCACATCGGGCGGCACGGGCAGCGACAACCTCGCGATACTCGGTCATCTGAAGACCCGACGCGGCGGAAGAATAATCACCTCGGCATACGAGCATCCCGCCGTTCTCGAATGCTTCAAACAGGCGGAAAGCAAATTTGATGTCGTTTATCTGCGCCCGGAGAACGGAATTATAACGAAGGACGCGCTGAGAGAAGCGCTGACGCCGGACACCGCGCTGGTCAGCATAATGCACGTCAACAACGAAACAGGCGCGATAAACCCGATCGAAGAACTTGCGGAAACGACGCATCTTGTGCGGGACGCGGTTTTTCATACGGACGCCGTCCAGTCTTTTATGAAGGAAAGTTTCGACTTTTCAAAAGTCGATCTCGCTTCTTTTTCCGCGCACAAGACACACGCGCCGAAGGGCATCGGGGCGCTGTATATAAAAAGCGGTGTCAAAGTTAAGCCCGTGCTGTTCGGAGGAGGACAGGAAAAAGGGCTTTTCTCGGGCACGGCGAACGTTGCGGGCGCGGCGGCATGGGCGGAAGCGGTCGAAAGAACCGATACGGAAAAAAACCGAATGCGCGTTTCAGACATTTTCGCCCTGATGAAAAAAAAGATCGGAGATCTCGGAGGGACCGTCATAAGTCCCGAAGGAGGAAGCCCTTATATACTGAACGCGGTGTTTGAGGGATATATGGCGGAAAACCTGCTTCACTGTCTTTCGTGCGAAGGGATCTATGTATCGACGGGCTCGGCTTGCTCCTCGAAGCACGGAAGCCACGTTTTCAAGGCGCTCGGACTCGAAAAATACCAAAAAAACGCTTTACGGTTCTCGTTTTCGGGATTTACGACAGAGGAACAGATCGAAATAACAGCCGAAGCGCTGAAAAACGCGCTCGGCAGAATAATAAAAAAGGGTTAAAGGAGTTCACGAACGATGAAATCGAACATAATAAAGGCGGCGATCAATCTCGGCTGTATTCCGGGCAATAATATCTTTGATTTTTACAAAGAGATCGGAAGAGACTGCAAAGACGTCAACGGCGCGGCTTTCGACTATATCCTCGATGTTTTTGCGGGGACGGTACGCGAAGAAAACGCCGCGGCGAGAGAAAAGAAACTGAAAATGACGTTTGATCCCGACGCCGAGGACTATCCGACGGCGGCGATCGGGGGCGGCGACGGAGACGTTATTATCCTCAACAGGATCTCCGATCCCGAAGAAACGGTCGTTTTGCCCGAACCGATCAAAGAATACTTCACCTATGACGAAGACGACGAATGCTACAAAAGCGGCGGCGACGAGAACCGCGCGCTTTATATAACCGTTCTGACGGACGGAGATCTTCTGAAAGGCGTTTATATGCTCTACGGAGAGCAGTACAGGGCGCTTGCGGGCGACGGCACTGAGGTCATGAACGGAAGAAAAGCGTTGAGCGGAATATTTGACTGTCTCGACTGCAAATTTGAAGCCGTAGCCGTCGTCCCGAAAGAGTATTTCGGAACGCTTCACATGCAGAACAGGCTCGAATTGGACGCTCTCGTCGCGCAGCAGACCGTGCTTTTCGAAAAAGAGGTCGAGATCGGCGGGGTGCCCTGCCTCATAATCTATTCTCAGAGATAACAAGGAGTTGATACAGAATGCCGGAAAAGAAACCGTATTATATCACAACGGCGATAGCGTACGCGTCGGGAAAGCCGCACATCGGCAACACATACGAGATCATACTGACCGACACGATAGCAAGATACAAAAGACTTGCGGGATTTGACGTTTTCTTCTGCACGGGAACCGACGAACACGGGCAGAAGATCGAGAACCGCGCGAAGGAAAACGGAATGTCTCCGAAATCTTTCGTGGACGGTATCGCGGCGCAGATCAGGGACATCTGGGATCTGGTCGGCGCGAGTTACGACTATTTCATCAGAACGACCGACGAAAATCATGAAAAAGCCGTTCAGAATATATTCAAAAAACTTTACGATCAGGGAGACATATATAAGTCCGAATACGAGGGCTGGTACTGCGAACCGTGCGAATCCTTCTTCACGGAAACGCAGGTCGTTGACGGAAAGTGTCCCGACTGCGGAAGCCCCGTGAAAAGAACAAAAGAAGAGGCTTACTTTTTCAGAATGTCCAAATATGCGGACAGGCTGATGAAATATATCGAGGAAAACCCCGATTTCATCAGTCCCGAATTGAGAAAGAAAGAGATGATAAACAACTTCCTCAAACCCGGGCTTCAGGATCTGTGCGTTTCGAGAACCTCGTTCAAATGGGGCATTCCCGTTCCGTTCGACCCGAAGCATGTCATCTACGTTTGGGTCGACGCGCTCACGAACTATATAACCGCGCTGGGCTACGACGTTGACGGGCAGAGCGAGAACTTCAAAAAATACTGGCCCGCCGATCTTCACGTTATCGGAAAGGATATTCTCCGCTTCCACACGATCTATTGGCCGATCTTCCTCATGGCGCTCGGTCTTCCCCTTCCGAAAAAGGTTTTCGGGCATCCGTGGCTCTTATTCGGCGAAGATAAAATGTCGAAATCGAAAGGCAACGTTATCTATGCGGACGATCTTGTCAAGGCGTTCGGCGTTGACGCGGTCAGACACTACGTTCTTTCCGAGACGCCGTTCTCCGCGGACGGATCGATCACTTACGAGACCGTTATCGAGAGATACAATTCCGACTTGGCGAACAACCTCGGAAATCTCGTCAGCCGCACGGTCGCGATGACGAAAAAATACTTCGGAGGAACGGTTCCCTCTCCCGCCGAAGGCACGGAATTCGACGGCGCGCTGAAAACCGTCGTTGCCGAAACCGTGGCGACATATAAAGAAAAAATGGACGCCATTCACGTTGCGGACGCGGAAGACGCGGTCTTCACGATGCTGAGAAGAGCGAACAAATATATCGACGAAACGGCTCCGTGGGTACTTGCGAAAGACGAAAGCAAACGCGGAACGCTCGGCACGGTTCTTTACAATCTGCTTGAAACGATCCGCGTCGGCGCGGTGCTTCTGACACCGTTTATGCCGAAAACCGCATCCTCGATCTTCAAGCAGCTCAACACGCCCGAAGGAGACCTCGAAACGGTTGAAAAATTCGGCGTTTATGCGGCGGGGACGGTTCTCGGCGAAAGCGAGATGCTGTTCGGAAGAATAGACGCGGAGAAAAAGATCGAAGAACTGAAAGCGGAACATGAAGCCGCGGTCAAGGCGGAAGCAAAGCCCGAAAAACCCGAAGGCGTCGCGCAGATAACGATCGACGATTTCATGGGGGTTGAACTGAGAACGGCTCTCGTGACCGCGTGCGAACCCGTTCCGAAAGCGAAAAAACTGCTTAGATTGCAACTCGATCTCGGATACGAGAAAAGACAGGTCGTTTCGGGAATAGCGAAATGGTACAAACCCGAAGACCTTATCGGGAAGAAGATCATCGTCGTTGCAAACCTGAAACCCGCGAAGCTTTGCGGCGTCGAATCACAGGGAATGATCCTCGCTTCGGGCGAAGACACCGTCCGCGTCGTATTTCTCGCAGACGACACGCCTCTCGGAGAACGTGTCAGATAAGGAAGACAAATGAAAGAGATTATTCTTCTCAAACAGGGAGAAATGGTGCTGAAAGGCGCTAACAGATACAAGTTTGAAGATCTGCTCCTGAGAAATGTCCGAAACGCGATCGAAACGCTCGGCAAGGCGACCGTTTTTTCAAAGCAATCGACCGTTTTCGTCGATTTTGAGGACGAAAACACCGATATGAAGGAAGCGGAAGACCGTCTTTGCCGCGTATTCGGGGCAGTCAGCGTCACACGCGCGGCGGTCTGTGACTATGAGTTCGGCACGATGCTTTCGCAGGCGGCGGAATATCTGCGTCCCGCGCTCACGTTCGCAAAGACTTTCAAAGTCGTTGCCCGCAGAGCGGACAAGACATATCCGAAAAAATCGCCCGAGATCGCCGCGGAGCTCGGAGGAAAACTGCTTTCGGAGTTCCCGAACCTGAACGTGCGGATGAAAGACCCCGAAGTGACGGTCTTCGCCGAAGTCCGCGAACATCGCATTTTCGTGCATACCGATCCGAAGCGCGGCGCGGGAGGGCTTCCGTGCGGCATAGGAGGTCACGGGCTTCTGATGCTCTCGGGCGGGCTTGACAGCCCCGTCGCGGGATATATGATGGCGCGGCGCGGAATGAAGATCAGCGCGGTGCATTTCGAAAGTCCGCCGTATACGTCCGAAAGAGCGAGGCAAAAGGTTGAAAAGCTTGCGAAGCTCGTCAGCCGTTACAGCGGCAAAATGAGCGTTTTTGTGGTTCAATTCACCGATATACAGGAACAGATCAGACGTGAGTGCAAGGAAGACCTTTTCACTCTGATAATGCGGCGGTTCATGATCCGTATCGCGTGCGATATCGCAAAAAAAGCGAAGGCGGGAGCGATCATAACGGGAGAAAGTCTCGGACAGGTCGCGAGCCAGACGCTCGAAGCGCTCACGGTCACGGAGAACGCGGCGGATATGCCCGTTTTCCGTCCGTGTATAGGCATGGATAAGCAGGACATCGTCGATATCGCATACAGGATCAATACGTTTGAGACCTCGATCGAGCCTTACGAGGACTGTTGCACGGTTTTCACGCCGCGTCATCCGCAGACGAAGCCGTCGCTGAAAGAAGTTATCGAAGAAGAGAAAAAACTCGATATCGAAAAAATGCTTTCCGAGGTCACTTACGACAGAGAGGAATTTGTTTACTGATGGAAAACTTTTCCCGTCTTTCCGAATGTTTTGATCTTTTGAAAGAGAAAAAAATGCATATTGCCTTCGCCGAATCCTGCACGGGAGGACTTTGCGCAAAAGCGCTGACCGACCTCGCGGGCGCGTCGGAGGTCATAGAAGCCTCTCTTGTTTCCTATTCAAACAGGATAAAAAAAGAAAAACTCGGCGTCGCGGCGGAAACGATTGAAAAATATACGGAAGTCAGCGCGGAATGCGCGAAAGAGATGGCGCGCGGAGTGCGCCGTTTCGCAGGTTCCGACATCGGCGTCTCGACCACGGGCTACGCGGGACCGACGGGAAAAGACGTCGGGCTGGTATATGTCTGCGTCTCTTCCGCGTTTGCGGAAAAAGTCGAGGAACTGCACTTGCACGGTTCGAGAGAAGATATCAGACACGGAGCGGCTGACCGCTGTTTCGATCTCCTTTACGGGATATTGAAATAAAAAAACGGCATAATAACACCGAGGTGAGATCATGCCGAAAAAGAAAAAAAAGCGATCCGAGGCTGAAAACAAAGCGCAAGAGGTCGTCAATGCGTTTCATTCAACGATGCTCGACGGGACGGACACCGACGTGCTCGGAAGTTGGACGGGAACACCCGCGGACGGGGAACAGCCCGTTCAGGACGTCGACGACATCTGAAATGCGCGCAACGGTCAATGCGGAGGAAGTATAAATGACAAAGATCAAAAACGGAAGATTACTGCTGACATTTCCCGCGATAATCGGAATGCTCGTCTGTGTCGCGGTCTGCATCGCACTGTCGCTGTTCACGCTCGGAGGCACGGACCCCGTGCGCAAAGCGATATTCGCCGTTGTTTTCATTCTGATAATCCTCAGCAGTTTTTCGTCTCTATACACGGGAGATTACAAGCGGCTGAAAAAGACGGGGGCAACGGACGGCGGAAAGCCGATACGAGCCGTTTGCGGACTTTGCGAGAAGCAGTTCGGCTTTTTGTCGGGCTTCATCATGACGTTCGTCACGGCTTTTCCGATAATGTTTCTTTCGATATACTATTCCTTCTCGGACCGATAATTCCAAAAAAAGAGAGCTCCGCGAGGCGTCAACGCTTCGCGGAGTTTATAATTTTTGCCGTTCTCATTCTTTCTGCAAAACGGGCTTATCCTTTGACGAATTCGTTCTCAGACAGAAAAAGTCGAGATATACATTCTTTTTGTCGTAAACGTGATTGTAGATCATCATTTCGTAAGGTCTGAGCGCCTCGTAGATCTCGTCGGACTTGTTGCCGACGGTGTAATACTCGCCGTTTGCGTCCCTGATCCCGAACGCCGTTATGATCGGGAAAGTCTTGCGCATTTCAAACAGGAAATTCTGATACGCGCTCGTAGGTATTCCCGCCGCCTTGAAAAGTATCGACGACAAATAGTTGACGCTCGTGTGCAGATCGTGCTTGTCCTCGTTCTCTCCGAGCCATGACGTGTCAAGCTCGTAATTCGCCCAGATGAAGAACTTGGTTATATACTTGCTCTGCATTTCTTCCGCCGAAAGATCCGAAGAGGATTTTCCGCGTATCGCGTCGTAGAACTCCTCCTCGACCGTTCCCTGATGATCCCCGTAGAAAAGGATAACCGTCGGTTCATCGACATTTTCAAAATACCCGATCAGTTTTTCGACAGCCTTGTCCGACTCGTACATCAAAGACAGATACTGTTCCGCCTTCGGGAACTGTCCCGGATAATCGGGAAGCGTTATCTGCTGATTGAAATTGTCGTATTCGCCGCCGTATCCACCGTGATTCTGCATCGTCACGTTGAAGATGAAGAACGGTTCGTCCTCGTCTTTTTGCTCGTAAAGTTCGATCAGTTTTTCGTAATCGCTCTCGTCGGAGATATAATTTCTCAGATATTTCGTGTTCTCGGAATCGAACGCCTCCTGATAATACTGCTCGTCGAAGCGCATCGCGGAGTATACGTTCGGTCTGTTCCACCCCGAAGACAGGTACGGGTGAAGCGAAACGGTTTTGTAGCCGAGCGTGTTGAACGTCTCGACCGCGCCCGAAATATAGGTCGAATTCTTAAAATTGAGCTGATACGGGATCGCGCCCTGGGCGTAGATATACATACTGTCTCCGAGCAAAAACTCGTACTCGGAGTCCGCCGTGCCTCCGCCGAAAACGGAAACATAGGAATATCCCGTTATCGCGTTATCCGACTGCGAGAGACTGTCTATAAACGGCATGAACTCCTTGTTCGTGTCGAAATCCCCGACGATACGCATATCCGAGAATGTTTCGTTCATTATAACGATGACATTCGGACGCTGCATTTCGGAGATATTCTTTTCCTCGGTGAGCGTCTCTTCCTCTTCCCCGCTCTCGCCCTCGGCGGGATCGGTCGGAACGGCGGGATCCTCCGTGTCTTCGGTCGGCGCGTCGGGATCGGTCGGATCGGTCGGTTCCTCTTCTTCATCGTTCACGAGGTCGCTCTCGAACGGCGGCACCTGTCTGTCTTCCGTCAAAAGCGTTCCGTCGTCGTAGACGGTGTTCGTGTTATAATCGACGTAATAAAGCCCGATCTTTTCGGGGCTGTATCCCTCCGCCTCGGACATCGTGGAATATTTCAGATCCATGATGAAATTCAGCGGAAATCCGTTTTTCTTATGCGTCCAGAAATAAGGCTCAACACCTGCCATTTTCAGAATGGAATCGCTCGGAACGATGAAGAAAACGGCTATTATTGCAACGACGCCTATCGCGCGGAAGCGGAACCGCACTTTCAAATTATTTTTTCCGAACTCATGCACCATATAAAGAACATGCATGGAAAGGAATATCATAAAGAACCAGATTATCAGGAATTTCGCGGACAGCGTGAACACATACTCATCCGCAACGTTCATCGCCGTTCCTATCGAGAACAGGTCTGAGAGGAACAGAGGTCTTCCGCGGACGTCATTCAGAAAATAGTTGACACTCGAAAGGATCCCCCAGAAAAGACCCGGAACGATCAGCGTCACGACCGCCGAATTCGAGATGAAAAACACGGCGTAGTACAACGACGCGTACAGCAACAAATTCAAAAGGAACTTCGGGGTATCTATGAAAGAGACGGAGTCGTTTGAGATCAACTCGCAGCAGACCGTCATGTTGAACACAACGAACAGGAAAAGGAACGTCAACTGAACGCCGCCGCTGTGAAGTCCGTGCCGGCGGTAATATGTTATATACGCGAGCATCAGAAGGTTGACGCTGATAAATGCGCCGGAAACGTCTGCGCCGAAACACGCTTTGAAATACAGCCCGACGCAAAGCGTGACGAAAGCGAACACCGCGTTGACGGCGATGAATCTCGATCTTTTATTGTTTATCAGACGCGTCAGTTCAGCGCGCGCTCTGTAAAAAGCGTTTGCGACTGCGCCGCCGAGACCTTTTTTCACCTGTCCTCCTCCTTATATCGCGTTTCCGTCATTGAAACCTTTTTGTTTCTTCCGGCTGTAATAAATCCCGAAGACCCCGGCGCAGGCGACGAGCGAGCCCGCCGTCACGACGAGAGACAAATTCTGCATCGAAGTCGGCTTGTACCAGACGCGGACGGTTCCCTTTCCGACTTTGGAAAGATAAACGCGGCAAACGTTGTTTTCACCCTCGCCGTCTATCCTGACGGGAGTCAGACTGCCTTCCCCGTCGAGGATCTCGGCGGTATATCCGTAATAATACAAAAGCGGAAGATCCGCGTACTTTTCCTCACCGTCTACGTCGAACTCGATGCTGGTTCCGTCACGCGCGGTTATATATCTTTCGGAGCCGTCGTCAAAGAAGACGGAGTTGCCCTTATAAAAATCGTCGTATTCGGTATTCGCGGGTATGAGTGACGTTGAACTTATCTGATACGTTCTGTTCGGATCGTTTTTGAAATAACCGTTGCTGAACGAGATATATGAAATATTGCGCGCGTCGGCTTCCGCCAAAGCCACGAGAATGGATACCGCGATTATGGAATAAAGCGCGATCGACCGCATTTTCCGCCCTTTCAGCCCGATATGCATAACTATCGCGACGGAGATCGCGAAAAAGATAACGGCAAATATATAAAACCTTGCGGGGTAACCGATAAATCTAAGCACCCACCAGAACTTTATCGGGAAAAGCGACGAAGACAGGAACAGGCAGACATAGCCGAGAAACATAAGCCTATCGGCAAGAGGAAGAAGTTTTCCCGCATCGTCTTTTTTGCGGACAAAGAAGCGCAGGAGCGTCAGCAAAATGAGAACGGAGCCGAAAGAAGCCGTCATCACCGACCCGTCCGACACGGCTTGGGTATTCGCGATCAGTCTGTTTATGCCGACGCTTGAATTCGTCCAGTTGATCTCCGTTCTTTCAGTCAGATCGATATATTTGCTCTGCTCGATATACGGCAGCCAGAAAGCGCAGGTCAAAGCCGCGATCAGAACGAAAGAGACGAGCAGAACGAGTATGAAGCGCGGTCTTTTTCTGAAAACGGGAGCGTAGATACAGAACAGGACGAGGCTCAGGATAAACATCATCGCGAAAAGACGGACGCTTGAACAGAAAAGTCCGAGCATACCGAAGAAATATATCCACGGTTTTTTATATTCGCGGTAAAATATATCGTAAAGTCCGAGGACGGCGACGGGAATAAAGATAAAAGAAAGATAGTCCTCGTAAGACGCGCGGTAAAACAGAGTGTTTGCGTAATACTGCGAAAGAACGACGATTACGGCAGAGACCATGCCGCCGTAGCGGCTCCTCGTTATGTCTTTTCCCGCTTTGTACGACGCGCACCAGCAAAAAACGGTGCAGAAGCATATAAAAATATTGTACGCATCGGTCAGCCCCATTCCGAGCAGTCTCAGAAACGCGGGGAACCACAGGAACAGATCGGGCGAGGTCAGGGACGCGCCGTAACCGTAATTGTCAAAGAAGATCGGATTGACCCTGACGGGGAAATAGCCGTTCGACCAGCCCTCGCAGATGCTTTCGATGCGCAGAAGCGTGTAACGCATCTCAGTTCCGTTTGAGACGACCTGTCCGCCGAGCGTCGGATATACCGCAAAAAGCACGGTGACCGCAGCGATGATAAAAACAAACCATCTGCTGCGGTTTTTGAACTTTCTTCTCTTTATAAGTCGTGATTCTGTTTCCGGCATAAGGATAAGTCTCCGAGAACGCCCCAAAGAGGCGTTATGTCTTTGCGCCGCGGACGCGGACGCTCGAAGAAGCGACGCATCGGTGCGGAAGAACGGCGCTCCGCGCCTGACCGCAACCGTGTTTTCGCTTCGGAATACGAATTACCGTTTTCGACATTATAACACGTTTTTTGTGAAAAATCAAGTACGAAGCCCGTAACACATATTATTTTAATAATTTGATATTGAAAATATACGAAATCTGTGTTAGAATATAAAGCATATTAAACAGAAAGAAAGAAGACTATGAAAACTTTAACGGAACTGAGGCGCGAAAGAAGACGCGCATACAACGCCGCACATTCCGCGGCATATAAATACGGTCCGGGGATAAAAGGATTTTTCAACATACTGAAAAAGCCCTTTTCATTTTTCGGCTTTTTTCTCGGGATCGCGCTGACCGCGGTCGGTCTTTACAAAAATATGCCCGTTATCCCGACGGTCGCGACGGGCGCGTCGATCGTATACTTTTCGATCATGCACAAAGTCATTTCGTTCCCCAACGCCCTGATGTCCGGAATTCTGATATTCTTCGGAGGCTCGGTCGCGGACAGCATGTTGACGGTCTTTTCGGAAGACCCGTCGGAAGCCGATATACGCTTCGCCGTCTCGACCGCCGCCGCTTACGCGATACTCGTTTTTCTGTTCGTTTTCGGGCTCGTACTGCGTTACAAAGTCAAGATCAGACCCGCGCCCGCGCCGTTCATGCTCGACAGGGATTTCTGCATCGTTGACGTTATCGCATACGAAATGCTTCCGATCAAAGGGCTGACCGCGCTCAGAAAACTCGTTTACGCCGTTCCCGAGAACTCCGGCTTTGCATACAGACGCGCTTTTTCGACGGCGGATAAACTCGGTTTCGTTCTCGCTTCCCTTCTCCTGTCCGAAGACGGAACGAAAGTCACGATGTATCTCTTCACGCCTCCGGACGCGGATATATCGGCAATCGAGACCGCGGCGTTCGGGAAGGCGGAGAAGGTCGGAGAAGAGACGTTTACGGACGAAGCGACGGAGATACTGACGCGGGAGGCTTATCCGTCGGATAAAGAACTTTTCAGAAGCTACAACCGAATGATGACCGCCGAACTCAGAAGCAGAAAAATAGACGAGACAGAAGAACACACGGTCGAATACGTTGTGTCTTTCGTTGATAAAAACGATATGGCAGATTTCATCGCAGAGGCGAAAAACGAGGGGCTCGAACTTTCCGAAAAATCGTTAAAAAAAGCGGATGAACCGTTCGAGGTGGGCGGAAAAAACTATTTTGCCGTCGCCGTGGGACACAGAACAAGGCTCGGAGAGGAGCGCATAGAGCGGAACACGGATGATCTTATAGGGCTTTCGTCGCGTTTCAACGGCAAACTCAGAAGCTGGAATGTCGTCGATTGAGAAAGTGACAACGACAAAAAAAAGATCGCCGCAAAGCACACGTTTTTTGGGTTATTGCTCTTGACTTAAACCGTATTTAAGTATATAATATATTTATTGTGTCGGGCACGGAGCCGCGATCTCGGACGGAGGAAAAAAAGGATGAAAAAAGGATTTGACAACGACAAGTACATAAAAATGCAGTCGGAGCGCATCGAGGAAAGGATCAACAGTTTCGGCGGAAAACTTTATCTCGAATTCGGCGGAAAACTTTTCGACGATTACCATGCGTCGCGCGTGCTTCCCGGTTTTGAGCCGGACAGCAAGATCAGAATGCTCGTCCGTCTTCGCGACAGCGCCGAGATCGTTGTCGTCGTTTCGGCGGCGGCGATCGAACAGAACAAGATCAGAGGCGATCTCGGTATCACCTATGATATGGACGCGCTCAGACTTATCGACGCTTTCAGAGCCAACGGGCTTCTTGTTTCCGGCGTGGTCATAACCCACTATGCGTCCCAGCCCGCCGCGGACGGGTTCATAAAAAGGCTCAACAACCTCGGCGTCCGCACGTATAAGCATTATCCGATCCCCGGCTATCCGTCGAATCCCCAGCTTATCGTCAGCGACGAGGGCTACGGCAAGAACGACTATATCGAAACGACGCGCCCGCTCGTCGTTATTACCGCTCCCGGTCCCGGAAGCGGAAAAATGGCGACCTGTCTGTCGCAACTCTACCACGATCATAAAAGAGGCATAAAAGCCGGATATGCGAAATTCGAGACCTTCCCGATCTGGAATCTTCCGTTAAAGCACCCCGTCAACCTCGCTTACGAAGCGGCGACGGTCGATCTCAACGACGTCAACATGATCGACCCGTTCCATCTCGAAGCGTACGGAGAGACAACGGTCAATTATAACAGAGATATTGAGATATTCCCCGTTCTGAACGCGATATTTGAAAAGATCTCGGGCGTCTCGCCCTACAAATCGCCTACCGACATGGGTGTCAACATGGCGGGATTTTGCATTATCGACGACGAGGTCTGCAAGAAGGCGTCGCGAGACGAGATCATCAGAAGATATTTTTCCGCGCTCGTTTCAAAACGCAAGGGTCTCGCGGACGACGAACTCGTTGCGAAAGCGGAACTCATCATGACGCAGGCGGGAGTCGGCACCGAGGACAGAAAAGTTGTCGGAGCGGCTCAGGCAAAAGCGGAAGCGACGGGCGCGGCGGCAGCGGCGATCGAATTGCCGGACGGAACGGTCGTTACGGGCAAAACGTCTTCCCTTCTCGGCGCTCCCGCGGCGGCGGTCATCAACGCGCTGAAAGTCCTCGGAGGGATCAGCGATGAAATGTATATCCTCGCGCCGATAGTCATCGAACCTCTTCACAAACTCAAGATCGAAATACTCGGCAACCACAATCCGAGACTTCATGTCGATGAAATACTGATCGCGCTTTCGATCTCGGCGACGACAAACCCCGTAGCCGCTCAGGCGGTCAAATATCTTCCGAAACTGCGCGGTTGCGAGGCGCATTCGACCGTGATACTGTCTCAGACCGACACGGACACATTCCGCAAACTCGGGATGAATCTGACCTGCGATCCGCAGTATCAGACAAAAAAACTCTTCCACACCTGATACGGTCGTCGAATGCGGCGCAGACCGAAAAATGAAAAACACATAACAAAAAACAGACTTCGGGGGGAAAATCATGCCTTCCGAAGTTTATTTTTAGCATTGTGTTTTTTTCTTCTTTCAATAAAGAAACCTTTTTCATTTTTCTACCGACGAAATCCGCGCTTGACGTACCTTTGTACGCCTGTCGCGCGGATATTCGACGCTTCTGCATCCGCCTGCGACGACCTCGATCTTATTGTCGGATGCGGCGCAGACCGATCTCTTATATATCAAATGCGGCGCAGACCGATTCCTTTATATAGGATACGGCGCAGAGTAAAAATCAAAAAAATATGTATAAAAAAACAGACTTCGGGAAGCGAAACGCTTCCCGAAGTTTTTTCGGCGGCTGAATTATATTTCAAGTTCTTTTCCGTTCAGGACGGCGCGGACAAGATCTGCGCCGCGGTAAACGAGTTTGAGAGAAAAGAACGGCGCGTTTTCCCGAAGCAGACCGAGAAAAATGCGGTCGCCGCGCCATGTCGGGAGTGTCGGAACGAGATCGCTGTCGATCCATTCGAGATCGCCCTCGTCGCAAACGGTCGGTTCGCCTTCAAAGCCGTTTGCGGTAAAAAGGTGCATATATTCGCCCTCGTATTTGTCCGAGACGAAAGTCACGACGCCGCGGTAATCATAGTCGGTCAGCGTCAGCCCCGTTTCCTCTTTTGCCTCGCGGACGGCGCATTCCTCGGGACTTTCGTCCTCTTCGCAGTGTCCCCCGACGCCGATCCACAGATCGCTGTTCAGATCGTTCTTCTTTTTCGTTCGGTGGAGCATAAGAGTTTTTCCGTCTTTTTCGATATAAATAAGCGTTGTATTTTTCATTTTTTGTCATCCTCCGACCGTTTTTTCCGCGGGACTTTCCGTTTTATGCTTTTTGTTATTACTATTATACAATATTTGATACGATTTTTCAATAGCAAAACACTTGAAATCATCTTCATTTTATGGTATAATACAGTAAGAATAATATGAACAGGTATGCGATGAGATATAAATTCTTGCTGTTTGACGCTGACGATACGCTTCTCGATTTCGCGGCGGCGGAGCGCGACGGGCTGACAAAAACTTTTGCCGAACTCGGTATCCCGCTCGACGACGGAAGGCGGGAAAGATACGTCATGCTCAACAAATCCCTTTGGAAACTGCACGATGAGGGAAAACTGACGCGGGACGAACTTCTCAGAACACGTTTCGGAAAACTTTTTGCGCAGGAAGGAATCGACGCCGACGGAGAGTTGACGGAAAAGATATACAGAAGTCATCTTTCGGAAGGACACGAGACGATCCCGGGGGCAAAAGAACTTCTGACCCGTCTCGGGCTGACGCATGAGATATACATCGTCACCAACGGGCTCGCGTCCACGCAGATAAGGCGTATGCGGGAGTCGGGGCTCGACCGTCTCGTCAAAGACGTTTTTATCTCCGAACTTATCGGAGCGAACAAGCCCGACGCGGAGTTTTTCGAATACGTCGCAGAGCATATCCCGCATTTCGACGCAAAAGACGCGTTGCTGATCGGGGACAGCCTTTCTTCCGACATCAAAGGCGGAATGAACGCGGGGATCGACACCTGTTGGTTCGACAGGGAAAACCGCGAGTATCCCGAAGCGGTCAGACCCACTTATAAAATAACCGAACTCGGACAAATATACAGGATCACACAGGAGGAAACACCATGTTAACGAACGCGAAATTCCAGCATCTCGGATTTGCAACGCCCGACATCGAAGCAACGGTCGGGTTCTATACCGAGTCTCTCGGTTTTGAAGTCATACACAGAACGGCGACGCCCGACGGTCTTACACCGATCGTTTTTATAAGAAACGGCACAATGACATACGAGGTCTATGAAGACAAAACGCTTTCGGCAGACGCGGCGAAGAAGATAGATCATGTCGCCTACGATTCAACGGACATTGAGACGGACTACAAAAAAGCCGTTGATGAAGGATATAAGATAACGACAAACGGTATCGAGGGAATACCGACCGTTTTCGACAACGGCGTCAGATATTTCAAAATTCAGGGGCCGAGCGGCGAAGAAGTCGAGTTCTGCCAGATTCTTTAACGGCAGATCCAAAACCGAATCATATATTTTCCACGGAGGACATACGGATGAAAAAAATCATTGCAACAATTTTGCTCGCGGCGCTTTGTATCTCGGTTTTTGCGTCGTGCGCAATATACAGAATCAACGGAGACCTTCGAATCGCGGTTTTTGACAATATAACGAAGGTTCTCAGAGACGAAGAGCTTCCGATCGACGCGGATACGGAGTTGACCGTCAGCCTCGCGAGAAACGAAAGCGAGGGAATGCAGTTCGTGCTGAACAGCGCGACGCAGGATTTCAAGGTCAAAAATGTTACTGTAAGCGATCTTGCAAACGAGGACGGCAGCGCAGTTCTTCCCGCGTCGGATATTTCCGTTTACCGTCAGCATTACATGTATGTGGATGAGCATTATTATACATATACCGGATACCCCGACGCGTATTATCCCGACGCGCTGATCGAGCAGAAATACGACCTTGCTCATTATGCAGACGGTCTGCCCGTTGCAAAGGGCGACAATCAGGGATACTGGCTGACGGTCAAAGCCGGAAAGGGGCTTCCCGCAGGCAGATACACGGGAACAGTGACGGTTGAGACCGATGTTAAAACGCTTGAGATTCCCGTGACCTGCACCGTTTGGGATTTTGACATTCCCGACGAAGTGCATTTCAAAAACGCTTATGCGCTCTACGGATTGAACGATTACGACGGTCAGCGCGTGCAATACTATAATTTTCTGAAAGAATACAGGCTTACGGGCTTTTATCTGCCTGTCAACGAGGAGGATTACCGCGTTTACAAATCGACCGACGATTACCTTTCGGTGCTTCCGAATGTTGACGACGATATAACGACAGCGGCTTTCTTCAACCTGAATTACCGAAGATCTAACAAAGCGGTCTGGACCTGTTCGGGGTGCGGATACGAGGCGGTCACGGACAGTCTTGCGGACGGGTTTGTTTGTCCCGACTGCGGCGCGGACGCGGAAAAATTTCAGAATTGGATCTGCCGAAATTGCAGAACGTATTATACGGGCAGGACGATTCCCGATGACTATAACTGTAAAACCTGCGGCGCGGAAAACGGCGGAAAGTACTGCGATTACTGCGGAGCGCTTTATTCAAGAAGCTACGCACCGACAAGCGACGTATGCCCGAAATGCGGTCACGAAGACCTGTACAATACGTTCAAGAAATATCATCAGCACTATTTCAACGACGATTTCAAGGAAACGCTTGCGGCTCTTGCGCAAACGAAACTCAACGGCAAGATGTATGCGATTACGCACGACGAGCCGAAATACCAGCTCGGGCCGAACTGGGCGAACGATGTGCTTCAATTCAACGGGGACGTTAACCGTGACCTTCCGTGGTTGACGAGCTTCGTAACATACGACGATTTTCTTCCGGCCGCGGACAGCGAGGACGGACAGAAAGTCAGATACCTCCCGGGAGCATGGTGCATAAAGCCGAGTGTTTACACCGAGGGGGACGCCGAGGATCTCCACGCGCACGGGCAGGAACTCTGGTTCTACACCTGCAACTGGCCGACATATCCCGCGATCAACACGCATATTGACTCCTATTCCTCAGCCGCAAGAATACTGCATTGGATAGAATACGACTATGATATAGACGGTTACTTCTGCTACTCCGCGACATCTGCGAACAGAGACACAAACGCCGAGCATCCCGACCCGAACCCGTGGATAAATCCCTATGCGCATCTCGCGGGAAGCGGAGACGGAAACGAGGCGGCTTCCGACCCCGCAGGCGACGGGTACGTCATCATGATCGGCAGAGAGGGAGACGGAGTGATCGACGAGAACGTTCCCGTTCCGACGATAAGACTTGAAGCCATCCGCGACGGAATGGAAGATTATGAATATCTGTGGCTGTTCGAGCAGAAGATCAACAGTCTCACAGACAAGTACGGTCTTGACATTGAGGCGGACGACGTTCTTCAAATGTTCTTCAAAGGTCTTTTCAAAGACACCTCCGACTGGACGCTTGACACGGACAAGATCCTTTATACAAGAGAAAAACTCGCCGAGTTCATCGCCGCGGACGACGATTTTCTCTGCTATCTCACGACAAACGCGTGCAACGGCGTCATAAACGTTTTCACGGACGGAACGCAGCCTGTCAAAGTCAACGGCAAGGAAATATCGGGCGAAAACGGCAAATATACGGTCGAAGTTCCGGTTGACGAAACTCTTTATATCAACGAATACACCGTGACCGTCGGCGACAGCGAGCGGACGCTCTTCGTCTTCCCCGACAGACTTCATGCGATCACGAACCTGATCGACATCGACGGAAACGAGCAGAAGATCGTTGACGCGAACACAAAAGCGAAAGTGACGGTCGAAGACGGAAAGATCACGGCGGAACTGACCGAAGACGGTTATTATCTGGTTCTTCCCCTCTCCGTCGTAAACACGGACGTTGACCTCAATAACTACACGCACCTCAGGTTAAAGATCTCGCAGGACGGTGCGGAGATGACGGACGAGTTCATTCTCATGTTCAAATCGTCGTTCTCAACGAGCAGCATAACGGTTGAACAGACGGAGTCCGGAACTTACGTCGACATTCTGCTGACGGCTTCGTTCAAAAACTCGGCGATGAGAAAACTCAAAACGATCTGGCTGGCATTGCCGACGCCCAAAACGGTCACCGTTACCGTTTCCGACATTCAACTCATCAACAAGGATCATCAGGATCCCCAACTCAAACTCGACGCGGGAATCAAATGATCCCGAACGACAGAAACAAAATCTCCCGACGTTTTCGGACGTCGGGAGATATTTTTTTTCGTTAAGGTGTTTCGGTCACGGATCTTCGGTTATAAATTCTCGGTCGCGGATCTTCGGCTCTGCCGTCACATATATACCGCTTCCGCGTTCAGCATCGCGGCTTCTTCCTCGCTGTGGGTAACGATCACGACAAGTTCTTTTTCGGCTTTTTCCGCGAACAGTTTCGCAAGCGCGATACGGTTTTTTTCGTCAAGACCCGTGAACGGCTCGTCCGCAAGGATCACGTCGCTTTCGGGAGCGAGAGCGCGGGCGGCGGAGACGCGGCGGCACATTCCGCCGCTCATCTCATCGGGATAGCGGTCAACATCGTTTTCAAGCCCGAGCGCGCCGAGCCAACGGACGGCTTTATCTTCCGCGTCGGGCGCATTTCCGAGCGCGAGAGCGACGTTTTCCTTCGCGGTGCGCCACGGAAGCAGTCTGTCTTCCTGAAAAATAAAGGTTATTCTTTTGTTTTCAAAGCCTTCGATACTGCCCGCCCGAGGAGTTTCAAGCCCTGCCATCAGGCGCAGAACGGTGGTCTTTCCGAGCCCGGAAGCGCCGAAAAGACAGATAACGCCCTTTTCGGGAAGTGAAAGCGAAAAATTTTTCAGAACGGGTTTTTCGCCGTAGGAGAAATCAATGTTTTTCAGTTCGTACATCTTTTCTCTTTTCTCCTTTCAGCAGGCGAAGCATTAGTTTTTCGAGCAGGACGCTTATTATAATAACGACCGCGGTGTATGCCAAGACCTCGGCGGTCTCGAGATTCATTTTGGAAGAATAAAGAGCGTCGCCGATCGAGCGGTCGGGACGGCATATAACTTCGGCGGCAACGCCGGATTTCCACGCAAAGCCGAGCGCGGTTCTGCACGCGCTGACGGCATAAGGTTTGACGGACGGGAGCCAGACCTCGGAGAAGGTCCTCTTTTTTCCGAAACGGTAAATGCGGGCGACTTCGAGAAGTTTGCGGTCGGTCTGCGCGATCCCTTCCGAAACGTTTGCGCAAACGACGGGAACGACCATGAGAAAAGAGATGAAAACGGGCAGAATGTCCGTTTTGAACCAAACGAGGGCGAGGATTATGAACGACGCGACGGGCGCGGCTTTTACAACATGAAGGATGGGAGAAAACAGCGCTTTTGCGACCTTTGAAACGCGCATAAGAACGGCAAGAAGTACGCCGACGAGCGTGCCGAGCAGAAATCCGACCGCTATGCGAAGAAGAGACAGTCCCGCCGCGATCAGGAAATCGGCAGTCGCCGCCTTCTCAAAAAGCGCCGTCAGAACTTTCAGCGGAGAAGGAAGTATAAGTTCCAGACCGATCATATATGACGCAAAACTCCAAACGGCGATCCAGAAAACGAGGACCGCCGCAGAGAGCAATATTTTTTTAAGCTTAGCCGGCATAGTAGAAACCGCTTTCGGGAACGGCACCGCCGACAGACGTCGGATCGAGTTCAAACAGAGCGTTGAAATAATCGGAAAGCGCGGTTTCGCACTCGGCTCCGGGGATGAATACTATCGCGCACTTCGGGATCGCTTTTTCGGCGACGGCGGCGGACGCGATGATCTTATATTTCTCGCAAAGTTCCGCAACGGTCTTCACGTCGGAAGAGGTCGCTTCTATGCTCGCCCTGTATTCTTCAAGGAAAGTGTCAACGGCGGCTTTGTTCTTTTCGACGAAATCCGCTTTCGCGATCACACAGCCCATATAAACGTTGCCGTTTTTGCCCATATCGGACCATATATCGCCGATGCTGAGCGCGGAGCGAAGCCCCTCGACTTTGGCGCAGGCGGTCGTCAGGAACGGTTCGGGGACAAGGGCGATCTCGGCTTCGTCTCCCGCAAGTTTCGCAACGAGTTCGGTGTTTTCGACCACGAACCTAATCGTCACGTCTTTGTCGGGATCGATGCCGTTGGCGGAAAGAACGGAACGGAGAACGTATTCGGGGTTCGCGCCCTCACCGGTCGACCAGATCGTTTTTCCTTTCAGGTCGGCAACGGAATTGACGGTCTCGCCTTTTTCGGCGATATAAAGCACACAGCCCGTGTTGATCGCGAGCATTCTGACGTTTCCGCCCAGTTTCGCGTTGAGTTTGGCGGCGAGGTTCGTCGGAACGGACGCGATGTCGATCTCACCGTTCGCGAATTTGGAAACGATCTCGTCGGGGGAAGAAACAACGGAGAACGTGTATTCGTTCGAGGTCTTATTCTCTTCGCCGAGATTCATCAGGGACGCCATGCCGACGCCGGTGGGACCCGCAATGCAGCCCACGTTGATCTTTACTCTTTCGTTTTCGCCGGAAGAAGACGTCGGTTCCCCGGAAGAAACAGTTGTCGTCTCATCTGTCTTTCCGCCGTTCGAGCAAGCCGAAAAGCAGCCGAGAACGACAAGAACAACAAGAACCGACGCAAATATTTTTCTGTACAATTCAATCACTCCTGTAAAAAGTAAATCGTTTTATTCTCTCTTCTGATAATGCCGTTGCTTTCGAGATCGGCAAAGGCGCGGTACAGTCCCGTCCTGCTCATTCCGAGCATGGACGCGAGCGTTTTCATGCTGAAACCGAGCCTGAATTTGCCGTCAACCGCCCTTTCGCGGAGGAAGGTCATCAAGCGTTCGGTCGTTGTTCCGAATTTTCCGGGAGTCTCCTCCTGAAGAAGCCTCACCTGTTCGGACAGAAAACGGATATAGTTTTCACCCACTTCGGGATGCTCGCGGATCATTCTGAGCGCGACTTCATAAGGAATGAACGCGATGTTGCAACGGGTGAGCGCGATTACGTCGGATTTGAAGCACTTTTCGCCGCAGAACAGCGTCGCCGCGCCGAAAAGATCGCCTTTTTCGAGCGTTCTCAGGCGGGAACCCTCACGGCGATAGGTGGCGGCGCGACCGGAGACAATAACCCCGATCCCGCGTTCGGGACCGTCGGTCGCGTATATCTTTTCGCCTTTTTCAAAAGTCTTTCCTTCAAAATCAACATCTTCCGCTCTGATAGATTTGCCATTGAATAAAAACACGTCGTTTATAATATCCTCGGGTCTCACGGCAAGAACCTCTTTTTCCTGATTATTTTTCGTAATCTATACGTATTATAGCATATTTTCACATTGTTTCAATAGGTATTTTTCATTTTCCACATTTTTCAAGCATATGCCATCAAAACTTTACACATAATATATATAATTTTGTGCATTTTCTCAAAAAGATCCGGCCGAAAGAATATTTCTCAACACCGTCGGAAAGAATTACCCGAAAACCATTTCAAGAACCTTTTTCCCGTCAACAAAAAAAAGCGACGGAAGAACCGCGTCCGAAAAGAGAAAGCAGAAAGAATTCTTTTTCAAAAAATTCGATTTTTCGGGTTGACAAAGACGCCGCGTTTTGTTATAATGGTTCTGCCGCACGAAACAGGCAGGGAGTATTATGCCCTACGAAAGACCTTTACGGCGCCTGCACCGGCGAGACTTATTATAAGAGGTAAAAGTATGTACGCAGTAATCATTACCGGCGGCAAGCAGTACAAGGTGTCCGAAGGCGATACCCTGTTCATCGAAAAGCTTGATGCCGAGGCGGGCTCCGAAGTCACCTTCGACAAAGTTCTTCTGGTCGCTGACGGAGAAAAGATCACGGCGGGCGCTCCCTATGTTGACGGCGCTTCCGTTACGGCAAAGCTCGAAAAGAACGGAAAAGGCAAAAAGATCCGTGTTTTCAAGTACAAAGCCAAGAAAAACGAACGTAAAAAGATCGGTCACAGACAGCCTTATTCAAAGGTTACCGTGACTGCTGTCAAGTTTTAATCGAAGGGTGGAGGTGTTCTGAATGGCTCATAAGAAAGGTGTCGGCTCGACCAAAAACGGAAGAGATTCCGAGTCCAAGCGTCTCGGCGCGAAAAAGGCTGACGGACAGTTTGCTCTTGCGGGCAACATTCTCGTAAGACAGAGAGGCACGAAGATCCATCCGGGTCTGAATGTCGGCAAGGGTTCCGACGACACTCTCTTTGCTCTCGTTGACGGCACGGTTAAATTCGAGCGCGTCGGCAAGGACAGAAAGAAAGTAAGCGTTTACGAAATCGAACAGTAAGATTTTGTAAAGGACAAAATGCAAACAAGAGATGCCTTACATAAAAGTAAAGCATCTCTGTTTTTTTAACGGCTGTCTTTTTGAAAAGACTGCCTATCGGAGGGTTTTATATGTTTGCCGATCAGACGAAAATATACGTTAAAGCGGGAGACGGAGGCGACGGTGCAGTTGCTTTTCACCGCGAAAAATATGTCGCGGCGGGAGGGCCGGACGGCGGCGACGGAGGCAAAGGCGGAGATATAGTTTTTCAGGTAGACACGAACCTGAACACACTGATCGAACTTCGCTACAAGCATAAATTCACGGCTCAGAACGGCGAGAACGGCAAGGGCGGCAAGATGTTCGGAAAGAGCGGAGAAGACCGTGTCATAAAAGTGCCGCGCGGAACGCTGATCAAAGACGCTCAGACGGGCAAGGTCATAAAGGACATGAGCGACGACGAGCCTTTTATCTGTTGCAGAGGCGGAAAAGGAGGCTGGGGCAACAGGCATTTTGCGACACCGACAAGACAGTGTCCGCGCTTTGCGAAGCCGGGAATACCGGGCGAAGAACGCGAACTGATCCTTGAACTGAAACTTATTGCGGACATCGGGCTTATAGGGTTTCCGAACGTCGGAAAATCGACGTTGCTGTCCGTTGTCAGCGCCGCGCGCCCGAAGATAGCGAATTATCATTTCACGACGCTTGCACCGAATCTCGGAGTTGTCCGTATTGACGGCGAAAAGAGTTTTGTGATGGCGGATATTCCCGGCATAATCGAAGGGGCGGCGGAAGGAGCGGGGCTCGGACACGCGTTTCTGCGCCACATCGAAAGATGCCGTCTGCTCGTTCATATGGTCGATGTTTCGGGAAGCGAAGGCAGAGATCCCGTTGAAGATTTCAAGATAATAAATTCCGAACTCAAAAGGTTTTCGGAAAAACTCGCGCAGTGTCCGCAGGTCGTCGTTGCGAACAAGACCGATCTTGTGACAGACGAAAAGGCGCGGGACGCTTTCCGCGAATATATCAGATCCGAAGGGCTTGAATATTATGAAATATCCGCGGCGACGCATCTCGGAACGAAGGAACTGATGTATTCTCTTTACGAAAAGATCTCTTCCCTGCCCGCGGTCAAGGTCTACGAACCCGAAGCGGACGAGATCTCGGAAGAAGAGTTGAAAGAACGGGACAATTCCGTGACGATAACGAAGATCGGCGACATTTTCTGTGTCGAGGGCGAATGGCTCAGACGCATAATGCGCGGATGTAATTTCGACGATTACGAATCGCTTCAGTATTTCCAGCGGGTTCTGCGTATTACGGGAGTTATAGACAGGCTCGTTGAAGCGGGGGTGAAGGAGAACGACACGGTCGATATTTACGGTTTTGAGTTCGACTTTGTCTTCTGATATGAAAAAGGTATTAAAGATCGCGGCAATCTCGGTCGCGTCCGTCATTGCCGTCGCGGCAGCAATATTCCTCATTTATAAGCTCACGGAAAAAAGAGAGCCTCTGAAAGCGGTCGATTTCGTCATTTCCTATGAAGAGGTGACGGAGGAAGACAGATTGACGGAGGAAGCCTACGCGACTCTCATGGACGCGGTTTTTGAAAAAATGAAAAAGACGGACGATCCTGCAGTCAACGCCGAAAAGCCCGATATATCGTTCATCTGCCACGACGGAAACGGGGGAAACATAAAAAGTTACCGCGTTTTCCGAATAAGCGCAAGAAACAGGGATTATGTCATCTACTCGGCAGACGAGGACACGTTTTATAAAGTCGACACGGACACTTTGGACACGTTTTTTGATATGCCGCCGATAAAAGAGGCATGCCTTGATGCGGAAATTCCCCGTCTTATACTGAAAACGACGGTGTCGGAAGGGTTGCGAGCGCTCGGCGCGGCGACCGCGGGAGAATGGAACTACGCAGATGAGACTGGTGCGTTCGTGACCGTGACGGCGGACGAAAAAGTTTCCGACGAGGCGGTTGAACTCGATTTCGGGCTTTACGATTTCTGCTTTATCTGCACGAGAACCCCCGACAAAATGACTTTGACGGCGACAGACGGCGCGACGGGAGAACAGACCGAAACGGATATTTATGCGGGAGATATCCTGCCGAAACTCGAAGAGGGAAAAACATACACGCTGACCGTCGGAGCGGAATGGAAACAGACGGAGGATGCCGATTTTTACGGAAATATCTCATACGTTTTCAGCGTCACGGTGACGGGCTGATACGCGAAAAAAGAAAATACGAAGGAGCGGCGCGCGTGCGCCGCTCCTTCTTGCTTTTGAAAAAATGCGTAACGGCAAGCAAAAACCGACGACGGGATTTTGTCTCAAATGTAAATTTTTTCGACGGAGTTTTGGGCATGTATACAAAAGTTTATCAAAGGTCTTGATTTTATTTATACATTATTGTATAATATTACCGTTAAATATTTCGGCGGAAAGATCCGCCGTCCGGAAGGGGACGAAACAATTATGCAATACACGACCGACAAGATCAGAAATATATGTCTTTTGGGACACGGAGGAGACGGAAAGTCCGCGCTTGCGGAAGCGATGCTTTATTTTACGGGCGGCTCCGACAGACTCGGCACGGCGGCACAGGGAAATACCGTTTCCGACTTCGATCCCGAAGAAATCAAAAGACAGATTTCAATCTCGACTTCGGTGATCCCCGTCGAATGGAAGGGCAAAAAGATAAATCTGCTCGACACACCGGGCTACTTCGACTTTGAGGGCGAGGTTCTTCAGGCGGTCAGAATGGCAGAGACGGCGCTTGTCGTTGTTTCCGCAAAGGGCGGTATCCATTACGGAACGACAAAGGCGATCAATCTCGCGAAAAGCCTGAATATGCCTCAGATATTCTTCGTTACGAGCATAGATGAAGAGCACAGCGATTTCTACGGCGTGTTCGACTCTCTCAAAGAAAGATACGGAAAAGGAGTTTGCGCCATTTCCGTTCCCATAATCGAAAACGAAAAGGTCACGGGATATGTTGACATCGTCGAAATGAAGGGCAAACGCATCGTCAACAACAAGGTCGAAATAATCGACATCCCCGCGTCGTTGCAGGGCGAGATAGATATGCTCCGTCAGTTGCTGATCGAATCCGTTGCGGAAGCGGACGACGATCTGATGGAAAAATTCTTTGCGGACGAACCGTTCACGGACGAGGAAATAATCCGCGGACTCAGCCACGGTATAGAGGGAAGAAAAGTGTTCCCCGTTCTCTGCGGTTCGGCGACAACGCTGTTCGGCATGGGAATCCTTCTTGATTTCATCGACAAATTCACCTCGGCGCCGAAACTGAATGCGGCGGGCGCGACCGAAGTATACACTTTCAAAACCGTTGCAGACCCGTTTGTCGGAAAACTCTCGTATTTCAAGGTTCTTGAAGGAACTCTCAAAGCGGGCGACACTCTCAGGAACAACAGAAAAGACACCGATGAGAAATTCGCGAGAATTTTCACGGTCAGAGGAAAGACCCAGACTGAAGTCAAAGAACTCGTCGCGGGTGATATAGGCGTTGTTGCGAAACTCGCCTCCGTTGCGACAGGCGACACGCTCGGAGCGACGGACGTCGAGATCCCGCCCGTGGAATATCCCGTTCCGAACCTCAAAATGGCGGTCTACGCCGTTGCGAAAGGCGAGGAAGAAAAGATCGCATCCGGTCTTTCCAAACTGAAAGAAGAAGACCCGACCTTTACATACAAAGTAGATCCCGAGACGAAAGAATCCATCATCAGCGCACTCGGAGACACGCAGATAGACATAATCATGTCGAAACTGAAAGCGAAATACGGAGTGTCCGCAGATCTCAGAACTCCGAAGGTCGCTTACAGAGAGGCTATAAGAAAGAAGATCACCCAGCAGGGCAAATATAAGAAGCAGTCCGGAGGTCACGGTCAGTACGGCGACGTTGTGATCGAGTTTGAGCCTTACGACGGCATAGATCTCGTGTTTGAAGAAAGGATATTCGGAGGCTCCGTTCCGAAGAACTTCCACCCCGCCGTTGAAAAAGGACTTCGCGAAAGCGCGGCGAAGGGCGTTCTTGCGGGATACCCCGTTGTCGGACTCAAAGCGACTCTTGTCGACGGTTCGTATCACGATGTCGATTCCTCCGAAATGTCGTTCAAACTCGCGGCGGGCGTCGCATACAAGGAAGGTCTTCCGAAAGCGAGCCCCGTTATTCTCGAACCGATCGGAAAACTGCTTGTCCATGTTCCCGACAGAATGATGGGTGATATCATCGGAGATATAACGAAACGCAGAGGACAGATCATCGGAATGACTCCCATCGGAGACGAAGGCTATCAGGAGATCGAAGCGGAAGTTCCGATGGCGGAAATGATGACCTATGCGATCGACCTGCGCTCGATGACCAGAGGCAGAGGCTCGTTCACCTTCGATTTCCTCAGATACGCGGATGCTCCGTCAAACGTGGCGGAAAAAGTCATCGCGGACGCGAAAGCGAAAGAGGAATAAAGAAATCGGTCCGACCGAACGGTTGCCCCGTTTCCGAATTTTTGTTTTTTTGCTTGACAAAAGCATAAAACCGTGGTATACTGTTGATACTGCGAAGATGCGATATTTTCACGGCGACAGATCGGAAAGACGATGTTTAAAAAAAGCATTTTCTCACTCTTTTACATAATATACTCCATTCGACGAGCGGTGACTCCAACACCGTTTGTCGGGCAGAAAACAGACGGCGTCAAAACCGTCTGTTTTCTGCTTTATATTCAAATAGTTGCTTTTGCGTCCGTATCGCCGCCGACCGTCCGTTCTTTTTACTTTTTTTGCTTTTGTCCGACGGGAGTGTCCGAGATCCGAGGTATTCCCCTTCCGCGCGTGATATTTGCTCTTTCGGTTTTTCCGCGGTTCGGGCATTCGAGAAATCCAATCTTCCCGTTTTCGAAAAAAAAGAGCAAAAAAAATACCGGAGCGTAGGGATAGACACTTTTTCGCTCCGCGCGAGATCTCCGAACCGAACCGCGATGCGGTCGATACGGATACCGATCTGCAGTTTTCTTTTCGGATCAAGAGCAAAGAAACGCTTTATTCACGCTTTTTTCTTATTATCGATGCTATTATCAACGCGCACCCGATAACCGCAAACATCACGCTGAAAGTGATCAGTATACTGTCAATATATTGAAACGAAAAAAGGGTTTCAAGCGAAAGAAGATATCGAAAATCGATGAATCCCAGGAAAAACACGACCGTGCATACGACGCCGAGCGCCATCAACACGATTCCCGCTGCCAGCATGCTTACACCTCCTCCGATGAGTGTTTTAATAATTTTTCTGCCAATGACAAAAATATTATACCATAAGTTTTCAAAAAAGTCAATATTAAAATCAAAGAAATTTCATTTTTGCAAAGTGTCTTGAAAAACGGTATATTATCTGCTATAATATTAAAGTTGAAAACGAACGGTAAGCATAAAAGAGCGGACAGCGCACCGCAAAAAACACGGATGTTCCGAAGGAGGGAAACAGGTGACCATACTCAGCGCGGCGGGGCTGAAAAAGTCCTACGGCACGGATGTTATAATCGAAGATGTGACATTCAAAGTTGACGCAAAAGACAAGATAGGTATCGTCGGCGTTAACGGCGCGGGGAAAACGACGCTGTTCCGACTTCTTTCGGGAGAGGAAACGGCTGATGAAGGCTCGGTCTTCGCGGAAAAAGGGCTTGACATTTCCTATATGCATCAGCACACGGACGCCGAGACCGAATCGAAAACGGCGTTTGAAAAAGTCCTCGAAGCCTTTTCGGGAGTGATCGAAGCGGAAAGCGAACTTGAAAAGATAAACTCCGAACTGCGTACCTGCGCCGATCCCTCTCTTATAAAAAAACAGGCTCATCTGACGGAATATTTCGCTTACCGAGGGGGCGCGACTTACAGATCGCGCGCGCGTTCCGCGCTTCTCGGGCTCGGCATTCCGGAGGAAGAGCATTCACTCCCGATGTCGGCGCTCAGCGGAGGGCACAGGACTCGCGTGCTGCTCGCAAAACTGCTTCTCACGGACAGCCGTCTTCTGATGCTTGACGAGCCGACGAACCATCTGGACACGGACGCGACGGCATGGCTCGAAGATTTTCTTGCGGAATACCGCGGCGCGGTATTGCTCATTTCGCACGACCGATTTTTTCTCGACAGAGTCTGCAACAGGATCTTTGAGATAGAGAACAGGCGCCTGACCTGCTATGACGGGAATTTTACGGCATACAGGGAGAAAAAGCGCTTTGACCGCTTGACGGCGGAACGCGAATACGAGAAAAAGACACGCGAGATCAAGCGCATCGAAGGCATTATCGAACAGCAGAAACGCTTCAATCAGGAACGGAACTATATAACGATCAAAAGCAAGCAAAAACAGATCGACCGCATTGCTGCGACGGTTGAGGAACTCGAAAAAGATCCCGCGTCCGTGCGGTTTTCTTTCAAATGCTGCGGAGAAAGCGCGAGCGAAGTCGTCAGGATGAGCGGAGTGAAAGCGGCGTTCGGAGACAGAGTGCTTTTTTCGGATGCGGAAATGCTTCTGAAAAGAGGAGACAAGGCGTTCATCGTCGGACCGAACGGGTGCGGAAAGACGACTCTTCTGCGGATCCTGCTCGGCAAACTGAAACCCGCGGCGGGAAAGATCGAGATCGGAAACAGGGTCAGGATCGCGTATTACGACCAGCAGCAGTCCGATCTGCATGACGAAAAGACTGTTTTTGAAGAGATCTCGGACGCATATCCGCAGATGACGAACACTCAGATCCGCTCCGCGCTCGGCTCTTTTCTGTTCAGAGGAGACGATGTTTTCAAGAGCATATCGTCGCTTTCGGGAGGAGAAAAGGCGCGAGTAAGTCTGTTGAAACTGATACTCTCCCCTTCCAATCTGCTCATTCTCGACGAGCCTACGAACCACCTCGATATAGAATCGAAAGAGGTTCTTGAAAAGGCTGTCGGGGAATATGACGGAACGCTTCTGATGGTCAGCCACGACCGATATTTCATCAACAAACTCGCCACCAGAATATTTGAGTTGACGCAGGACGGTCTGACCCCGTTTGAGGGCGGCTATTCCTATTATCTCGAAAAGAAGGCGCAAAGGCTCGACAAGACGAAAAAAAGAGAAAAGAACGCCGAGTCTGCGGAAGCGCACAAGGCGGAGAAAAACGACCGCGCGGAACAGCGCAAACAGCGCGCGAAACTCGGGATGACGGAACGCGCGATAGAAAAGGCGGAAGCCCGCCGAAAAGAGATAGAAGACCTTCTTTCGCTCCCCGAAAACGCCGCGGATTATAAAAAATTGCAGGAACTGACGGAAGAAAACGAACGTTTGGAAAAAGACCTCGAAGCGCTTTACGAGGAGTGGGAGCGTCTTTCCGAATAACGTTTTTTTCGGAAACGTCACCGTGTCCGATGCGAAACGGAGACAAAGCAGACCGAGCGTCGGCACGCAGACACTTTCCATCTTGACGGCGGGACGGTTAAATCCGCAAAAAAAAAGAGACTCACTTTCGGGTGGGTCTCTCGTTTTTCGGATTGTCTGTTGTTTTCAGGTGTATCGCTTGTTTTCGCGCCTGACGGATCGGGCGGAAAAGACGAGGAAGTATGCGAGAAGTTTTTCGGCGCTGTCCGAAAATCAAACGGAAAGCGAGAACGGATCTTACTTTCCGCCGTCATCGTGAGATACAACTCGGAGAACGGCGCCTCCGCTTCGGTTCAGTCGCCGTTTTCCGAAGGCGGCGCGGTCGTTCGGTCGGCAAAGGCATCGATCTTTTCTTCAAGCGCCTTATATTTGCCGTTCATCTCCTCACAGCGGGCGATAAGGCTCTCGCAGACGTCCTTTTCGATCTGCTTTCCGATGTAAGAATTTATCTCGGTCACGAGAATGTTGGCGGAAACGGCAAGATCGTTAAACTCGTTATAATAACTCTCGTCGGCGTCACGCGTCGAAGTCAGTTTTTCGGAAACTTCGTTTGAAACGGCTTTCAGTTCGTCATATTTGTCCGAAAGGACTTCCATTCTTTCGGACGTCGCATATACCGACGCACCGCAGCCCGAGAGCAAAACGAATATTGCGATAAGAAATACGGAAACCGCAGATTTTTTACTCATTTTTCTTCTCCGTGAACACGCGGAACACTCTCCGCGCTTAAATTTCGGGAAACGTTATCTCTGTTTTTATTCAAATATATATTACCATAATGTTTCACCGATTACAAGTCCCCCGAGACAAAAAATCACGAAATCTTACGGTTATTTTTCATCTGAAACGGATCCGGCAAAAGCGTCGGGATCTCACTCGGATCTCCACAGATATATACGGTCGGTGTCGTTCAGGAATTTCAGATATATCATCGTCAGCGGAACAATAAACATCCCCGGAACTCCGAAAAGTTTCAGTCCGGCGTACATAAGCACGAGCGACAGAAGCGGCGACAGTCCGAGACGGCTTCCGACTATGCGGGGCTCGATGACTTCCCGAACGACGGATATGACGGCGCAGAGCACGAGTATGCCGACGCCGAGCGCGTAATTCGATTTCAAAAGTTCTATTATTCCCCACGGAACAAGGATGGTTCCTGTTCCTATGACGGGGAGAATATCGAGAACGGCGACGACAAGCGCGATCAGAACGGCATAGTCGATGCGGAAGATAAGAAAGCCGACGAGCAGTTCAAAAAAAGTGATCGTCATGATCAGCATATACGCCAAAAGCAGATGAAGCAGTTTTCCCGAAAAAAATTCTTTTGTTTCGACATAATCGAACTTTCGGCTTTTCGGAACGAGGCGCGAAAGCGTCTTTCTGACCTTCGGCAGATCCGCGCAGAAAAAATAGGAAGACATCACGGCGGCGACGAAAAACAGCAAAAGTTCGGGAACTTTCATCAGAAAATCGACCGCCGTTCCGAGCAGGGACGACGCCGCTCCGAGCGCTCCCGAGATCCCCTGTTCAAAAAACGACGAAAACATATTTTCGACGTCCTCGGCGCGGATCGCGTTGCCCAATACTCCCGAAACGGTCTCGGAGAGATCCTTCAGATCGATTCCCGAGATAAGTTCAAGCAGGTTTTTTGCCTGAATATATACCGCCTGTCCGAGTTTGAAGAGAAGAAAACCCGCCGCCGCCCATATCACGAGGACGAGAACGGCGCAGACAAAGCCGCGTTTCATCCGTGTTTTCCGAACAAGGAACTCGATCGGAGTATTCAGCGCGAGAGCGAGGATCAACCCGATCAGAAAAGGGACCGTCCACGCGAACGCCCATTTGAAAAAAGCGTAATAAAGAACGGCGATAACGGCATAATACAAAAGGCAGACGAGCCTGTTTTTTTTCGTTTCCGTATCGGACACGGTCGCCGTCCCCCTCGGTTTTTTACATATTTTAGGTTTTAGTTAATTTTTCTATTGACTAATTCTTCTTCTTGTTGTATAATATATTCAGAAAAATATCGATTTATTCCGATCAAAAATTATTTATCGTATACGGAGGGTTTTCCAATGCCAGTAGCAACCTATGAACAGTATTGCAAAATGATGGACACCGCCTATGCAAACCATTACGCATTCCCCGCGATCAACGTGTTCGACATGGAGTCGATCAACGGCGTTCTTGCGGGACTTGCCGAGGCTCATTCCGACGGTATCATCCAGATGTCCTTCGGCGGAGCGCAGCACGCGTCCGGTTCGCTGAAAGATATGTATCTCGGAGCGGTAACACTCGCAAATCACGTTCATCTTATGGCTGAGAAGTACAATATTTTCGTTGCGCTCCACACCGACCATTGCCAGAACGACAAAGTCGAAAGCTTTATGATCCCCCTCATCGAAGAGACCGAGAGACGCCGCGCGGCGGGTCTTCCGAACCTCTTCAACTCACATATGTTCGACGGATCGGCTCTTCCCCACAAGGAAAACGTCAAGATCGCGAAGGGTCTTCTCGAAAGATGCGCGAAGTCTCAGCTCGTTCTCGAAGTTGAAGCGGGAGTTGTCGGCGGCGAAGAGGACGGCGTCACCGGCGAAGCGGGCGCAAAACTCTACACCACGCCCGAAGATATGCTTCTCGTTGAAAAAGAACTGAGCGGCATCGGCAGATACACGCTCGCCGCCACGTTCGGAAACGTTCACGGCGTTTACAAGCCGGGCAATGTTAAACTGAAGCCGAAGGTTCTCAAAGAAGGACAGGAAGCGATCAAGGCCGAAAAAGGTCCCGACGCGCACTTCAATTTCGTCTTCCACGGCGGCTCGGGCTCATCCCACGAAGAGATCCGGGAAACGCTCCAGTACGGCGTTATCAAGATGAACATCGACACCGACACGCAGTACGCGTTCTCCCGTCCCGTTGCGGATCACGTCTTCAAGAACTACGACGGCATCCTTAAGATCGACGGCGAAGTCGGCGTTAAAAAAGTATACGATCCCCGTTCCTACCTCAAAAAAGGTTCGGCGGGCGTTTCCGCAAGAGTCGTTGAAGCCTGCAAAGACCTCGACTCCTTCGGAAAATCCATTTATTGATCGCAGAAACAATATGCCCGAGGCGTTTTGCCTCGGGCTTTTTTTGCTCTGTTATATCTGTTTTTTCCGACATGAGAAAGGTCTGTCGGTCGGGGAGAAACCGCTTTGTCAATACTGAAAAGGTTCCGTTTCCGCGTCGGCGGAAAAGACGCCGTTGACATATTGCTGCATATTGAAATCAACGTCTCCCGAATAAACGAAAAGTTTTTCTCTCGGAGAAGACAGAATTGCCGTGTTCGTCATTCCGCGAACGGCAAGAGGGCGAAGTCCCTCGGCGAAATCGTCCGAGCCCGCAACGATATAAAAACGGTTTTCAAACCAAACCACGCAATAGGGGCTGACATTGCGGAAAGCCACGGGGCGCGCGTCTTCGGTATCGGGCTCCGTATAATCGAACGCGATCCGCCGATCGAGCCGTATCGCTTTTCTGACAAGTTCCGTTTTCTGATAAGACGGCTCTTTCTCGCCTTTTCTTCTGTCGGGGAAAAACACGGGTCTGTCCAGCATACGGGCGCTCTTTTCGGAGGTCAGAAGCGAAAGTTTCTTTTTCAGATCGTTCGCTTTGCGAACGGGAATGAACGGCGAGGTGTTGACAGCGTCGATCACCGTTTGCAGTTCTTCGACCGAAAGCGGAGACGATTCAAGATAATAACTCACCTCGCGGCTGCGGTGCATCACGATATGAAATCCCATCTCCCGAAGCAGGGCGATGTCCGAATAGACGGATTTGCGTTCGGCTTTGATCCCGTATTCGGCAAGTTCCTCGATCATGTCCGCGACCGTCAGTCTGTTTTCACGATCGCTTTTCTGTTGCAGGATACGGTAAAGATACATTATTTTTCCTTTTTGCGGAACCGTCATACGGCTCACCTCCGTCGTTTCGGAAGACCGGAATATGATTTTGCCGGCGTTTTCCGCCGATCTGTGCGGACGCTCAAAAAAGCGAGCCCGCGTCCGGGACAAATTCCCCGAAAAGAAAATGCATGCGTGCGGGGATTTCCGTTTTCAAAAAAGAACCGCCCGCCGTTCGGACGGGCAGTTTCGCAAATCATTACTGATATTTTCTGACGATATTGTCCATTTCGTCATATCTCTTGATCATTTCGAGCGCGAGTTTGACCTGATTGGCGGCGCGGTTATAGTTCTGAGTCGGATAATTTATCTTGAAATACTTATCCCCTCTCAGATAATCTTCGAGGAAACGCCCGCCGATCTCGAGCGTGTCGATGATCGCGGCGGCTGCCATATTCTCGTTTTCTTCTTTCGTAAACATTCCGTCCATCGCGCTCATAAAGCCGCGTGTGAAGGACTCGTAGTTTTTCATGCTTATGGTCACGCGCGAAAGATCGATCTCGTCTTCCGCCGCCGTATTGCCCGCAAAACGGATCGCGTCTCCGAAATCGTAACAGGAAATTCCGGGCATGACCGTGTCAAGGTCGATGACGCAGACAGCCTCGTGCGTATCGTCGTCGATAAGAATATTGTTGAACTTCGTATCGTTATGCGTAACGCGCAGAGGAATTTTTCCCTCCTGCTGAAGTTTTATGATCTTTCCGCAGGTGTCGCGTTGCTCTTCAAAAACAGAGATAAGTTTTCCGCACTCTTTGACCCTTCCGCAGGCATCCTTCGCGACCGCGTCGAAAAGGTCGTTGAGACGGACGGGCGTGTTATGGAAATTCGGGATCGTTTCAAAAAGATCCTCGGCGGGGAAATCGGTCAGTCTGCGCTGGAACGTTCCGAAACCGTGACCTGCGGATTCGAGCATTTTCTGATCGGTAACGACATTGTAAGTGCAGCATTTGTCTATGTAAATACTCATGCGCCAGAAATCCCCGCCCTCGCCGTCGGGAAGAACGTAATTTCTTTTTTCGCCGTCGCGCAGATAACGCAGCGTTTCTCTTTCGGGATCTCCGCCGTCTTCTCTGATCTTCTTCCTCAGATGATGCGTGACAAGGTCGATATTTGACATTATCGCCTTCGGATTTTTGAATACGTAGCGGTTTACGCGCTGCATCGTATATAATTTGTCTCCGAATTTCACACGGTAAGTGTCATTGATATGTCCGGCGGTAACGATCTGATATTCTTTCAGAGGATCGTCGACGCCGAGAGTATGAGCCACCTTTACCAAAGTGGATTCAAGAGTCCTTTCCATTTTAGCACCTCTATCTTTCGATCCGTCCCGAACCGCGGAACGGGGCGGGATCCGTTTTTTTAAGCCGAATTAAAGCGAGATCGGACGGGCGGTCAGCCGCCCGCGGGAAGTTCCTTCTTCGCTTTTTTCTTTTTTCGCGCTCCGATAAAGCATACGATCGAAACGCATATAAGTATGCCGCCCGCGATACCCGCGAAATCGACAAGAACATCTTCCAGACAGCCGCACCGACCGTCGACGAACGTCTGATGATATTCGTCGGAAACGGCGACGAGAGCGCATACGCACGAAGAATACATCGATGCGCGGAAAACGGACGTTCCGTAAAGGCGAAAGCGCAGCAGGAACAGCGCCCCGAGAAGAGCATACTCGAACAAATGAGCGGTCTTTCTCACAAAAATGCAGATTTTCAGTTCAAAAGCATCCTGCTCTTTTTTCGGTCTTTCGTCGAGATCGGTCACAATGTGTCTCGCAATAAAATCATGCGCCGTGTCGGACATCGGGGAACTCATTTTGTCCGACATGCTTTTATCCATGCCCGAAAAGACAAAAATAACAACGATTTCGGCGATCACGGCTATCCAAAGAATAACTCCGAGTGTCTGTTTCTTATTCTTGAACATAAACCCTTTTCGTCTCATCAAATTATTTATATATTCTGATATATTATAACACTTCGGCACCTGTTTGTCAACCTGTTGATAAAACAAAAAAAATCCGAAAAATGCAATTTTCACAAATGTGCTATTTACTTTCGCGGATTTTTATGTTAATATTTATACAACAGTTTCTTTAACGGGGCTCGGAATCTTATGAAAGTATACAGGAAAATATATTCCGCGCAGAAGGCTCAGCGCTGTCTGCTCCTCACATCATGCGCGTGGTTTCTTTCTCTGCTGTCGGTCTCTATGTTCGGATCGATGCTCTCGGCGGTGCTGATGGCGGCGTCGGTGGTTTTCGGCGTCATGAGTCTTTCCAGAAACAGCGTTGCGAGAAAAGATATGCTCCACGAAACACTCGACGTGAACGTTGAGAGAATGAGCAGGATCTCACGCATTCTGTTATTCGTCTGCCTGAGCGCCTCGGCGGTCGGGGCCGTCTGTTGCGCGCTGTTCTGCGAAAAAGACTTCACCTCCGCATACGGGACGGTCATTTACATAATGAACGTTCTGTCACCCGCTATGCTGATGTTTATACCCGCATACGCGAACGCGGCGGTGCGCGCCGCGGAAGAATCCTCCGTCAGCGAACCCCTCGAAAAAGCCGGGTTGAAGATCAAAATTCTGAGCGGACAGAATATCTGCGCGCTCGTGATCGGATTTCTTGCGTCATATATGATGCTTTTTTACGTATATCCGATGGCATCAAACAACACGGAACAGCACAGGACGGCACAGAACGCTTATCTGACACATGATATTTCCGAGTCCGTGCAATATAAGTCGCAGACGCTGTCGGAATGCGACGTAAACGGGCTTCTCACATCGCTTCCCGATGCATTGAGCCGCAAAAGTTTCTCTGTTAAAGAGGACACTCTGACCGTATATTATTCGCGGGAAAAAGACACGGCGAAAAAACACGGAACGATCGTTTACAATGCGACCGCGCTTTTCGCGATGATCGACGACCTGCGGCGCATAGATTTCATTTACGGAGACGAGACAACGACCGTTTTTCGGGCGGACACGGTCTGCCTGTACGACGATTTTCCGCAAATACTGAACACTTGGCAGACAAAAGTCTCCTATCGGCTGAAAAACAGCGCAGATGCGGAACAGGCGTTTTCCGCGATAGCGAAAACCACGAAAAAATGAACGGCAGGCAAAGCCTTAAAAGATAAGAAAAAGGAGTTGTATATTTTGGAAAAGGTGTTCAAGACCAACATATACGGCGTCGAGATCATGTTTACGACCGACGAAAGCGATGAGCGCACCGCGCGCACCGTGGACGACGTGAAAGCCGTCATTGCGGAAAAGATCGAAGAGTCTTCAAGCGTCAATGTCGCGAAAGCGAGCATTTTCGCGTGTCTCGATCTCTGCGACGAAAGGAACAAGGCGCGCGACGAGGTCGAAAAACTCAGAGAAGAAGTTCTGCGCCTGTCAAAAAAGGAACAGGACGCGAGGGATGACAGAAAAGAGGCGCTCGCGCTCGTCGAACGGCTTCGGGCGGAAGTCCTCGATCTGAAGATCCGTCTTTCGAACGACGGCAAAAACGAATAAACGAAGAGATCGGCTATGGAAATTCTTTCCCCCGCGGGCTCGGTCGCCGCGCTTAAAGCGGCGGTGTTCAACGGAGCGGACGCGGTATATCTCGGACTTTCGGAATTCAACGCGCGCATGGGCGCGGAGAATTTCACAAAAGACAACATTGCGGAATCGGTCGCTTTCTGTCACAGAAGAGGCGTTCGGGTGCACGCGGTGCTGAACACGCTCGTCTCAAACAGGGAGATGCCGCTCGCGCTCGAAACGGCAAAGACTCTCGCCGCGGCGGGCGTTGACGCTTTTATCGTTCAGGATCTCGGTTTGGCGGACGAGTTGATGAAAAGAACCGATGTGGAACTTCACGCGTCCACACAGCTCTGCGTCCATTCGTCGGACGGAGTTTCTTTTCTTGCGGATATGGGCTTTCGCCGCGTCGTTCTGGCGCGCGAACTTTCCGAAGCGGAGATAGAGAGCATAACGGTGCGCAGTCCGATAGAGACCGAGGTTTTTTGCCACGGCGCGATGTGCATGGCTTACAGCGGACAGTGCTATATGTCCGCGATCGTGGGACAGAGAAGCGGAAACAGAGGCAGATGCGCGCAACCGTGCCGCTTGCCGTATGCGGGCGGGTACGAACTCAGCCTGAAAGATATGAGCCTTTTGCGTCACGTCGGTCGGCTTGAAGAGATCGGCGTTTCGTCCCTGAAAATAGAAGGCAGGATGAAGGGCGCGGAGTATGTCGGAGCGGTCACACGCGCCTATGCGGACGCCGCGAGAGGCAAACCGTTCGACGAAAAGGACGAGGAGTTTCTGGCGGGAATATTTTCCCGCGACGGTTTCACGGACGGATATTTCACGGCGAAAACGGGCGACGGAATGTTCGGAGTCAAAGGCGCGACGGCAAACGCATATCCCCTGCGCGACGCGGAATACAAAAGAATGACCGTTTCTTTCACGCTCTCGAAATGCGATGAAAAGAGGCTCAGGCTTTCCGCGAGAACGGAGGACGGGTACGGCGCGGAAAGTTTCTGTCCGTGCGAAAACGCGACAAACATTCCGACAAAGACCGATGACGTCATAAAATCGCTCTCGAAACTCGGAGACACCGTGTACGAACTCGGCGAGGTCGTTTCGGATCTTCCCGAAGACGTTTTTATCCCGATCTCGGGGTTGAACGCCGCGCGGAGAGCCGTTCTCGAAAGCATATCCGAGATGAGAACGACCGTCAGACACGGGTTTCGCGATACGCCGCCGATGATACCGAGAGGAAAGCGTCCCGTCGGGAAACATATCAACGAGGCGTTTTTCCTTGACTGCGTCACGGGCGCGGAGGACTGCGGAGCGGATTTTTTGTGGCTTCCCGTAACGCAGGCGGGAGGCAGGGCTTTTGAAAGAGTCCTGACAAAAATGCCGAACGGAGTCGGGGTCTGGCTGCCGCAGGTATATTCCGATGCGGAAAAGCCCCGTATAAAGGAATTTCTGAAAAAGGCGAAGGAACAGGGGATCACGAAAGTTCTCGTCAACAACGTCGGACAGATATACGCTTGCAGGGATCTCGGATTCGAGGTCGCCGCGGATTTCGGGCTGAACGTTTTCAATTCCTTCACAGCCGACGTTCTGAGACGCGCGGGAGTTGTTGAAACAACGCTTTCTTTCGAGTTGAATTTTTCACAGATAAAGGAAGTCGTCTCGGAGGAGTCCGCGCTGACGGTCTACGGGAAATTGCCGCTTATGTGCGTCAGGAACTGCATAAAGAAAAGGCATATCCCCTGCGCCGGAAACGGTCACGGAAAGCCGTATGTCATGACGGACAGAACTTCGCGAAAGTTTTTTGTCACGTGCGAATACGGATGCAGGAACAGGATATGGAACGGCGATGTTCTGTGGCTCGCGGACAGGGAGATCCCGAAATGCGGATACAGGCGATTCATATTCGCAGACGAAAGCGAATATCCGATATTCGGAACGCCCGAAGAAACGATCGGCAGATATGAGCGCGGCGAAAGCGCGCCGCCCGAACGAGGATTTACACGTGGGCTTTACTTCCGAAAAGTATTATAACGCGCTGTTCGGAAAACTAAATTACAAAAAAGAAATAAAATATTTCAATAAACTTCTTATTTCCTCTTGCTTTATAAAAAAATTTATGTTATAATGACAATATATAAAGTTACAGACGGAGAAAGAGAGCCTTGACGGGAAGTATACGCGGGCGATCCTATCCGACCGAAACACGGAGGGTCTTCGACTATGAAAAAGATAATTGCACTGTTTTGCGCCGTAGTTATGATGCTCGGAATAGGGCTCACGACATTCGCAGCTGCCGATTCGAGAGGAAACTGTAACGGGTCCGTCGGCGGAGAAGTTGACATTGAAGACGCAATGCTTCTTTTCTATTTTGTTGCAAAGAAGATAACCGTTGCCGATGTCGGCGATCCCGAAGCAATGGATATAAACCAGGATTACAACGTCGATATCGAAGACGCGATGCTCCTGTTCTATTACGTTGCGAAAAAGACGTCCGAGTTCCCCGAGTTCAAGGATGACTTTGATTACGCAAGACTCAGAGAGATTCTCGGTATCGCATAAATAACAACGGAATTAAAAAATACGGCGGCATTGAAAGATGCCGCCGTATCTGCAAATTGCGACATGAAAAAATTCTTGAATTTGATTTTCAGCCGGATCGTCATCGTCGGGGGGCTTCTTCTTCTGCAGGTCGCCGCAATGGCGATGGCTTTTCTGGCAGTCAATAAATATTTTACCTATTTTTATATTTTCTGCGATATCGCCGCCGTTTTCTGCACGGTATGGCTGATCAACGACGACGACCGACCGCCCGACTATAAAATAGTTTGGGTGATGTTCATTCTCGCCGTTCCCATTTTCGGAATAGTTATGTTTCTTCTCTACGGTGCGGACAAAACGACAATCCGCCGCCGCAGAAAAATGAAACTTTTTGAAGACAAGCCGCGTCGCTTCTGCGAACAGAACGAAGCGATCATGGCTCGGATCGGGGACGAGGACAGGGACGTTTACCGAATATGCAAATATATATGCGATCACGCCGCTTATCCCGTTTACGACAACACGGGCGTGACATACTTTTCATTGGGCGAAGAGAAACTCGACCGTCTCAAATGGGAACTTGAATCGGCGAGGAGATATATTTTCCTCGAATATTTCATCATCGAAGAGGGCGAGATCTGGAACGGGATCCTCGACATACTCAAACGCAAGGCCGCGCAGGGGATCGACGTCCGCGTTCTCTACGACGATTTCGGATGCGCGTCGAAACTCCCCTACCGCTATTTTGAGAAACTTGAAACTTTCGGCATCCACGCGAGAGCGTTCAATTCTTTCGTGCCGATCATGACCTCGCGCCTGAACAACCGCGATCACAGAAAGATCTGCGTCATCGACGGTCACACGGCGTTCACCGGAGGCGTCAACCTCGCCGATGAATACGCGAACAAGGTCGTCCGCTTCGGACATTGGAAGGATACCGCAGTCATGCTCAAAGGCGACGCGGCATGGTCGATGACGGTCATGTTCCTGACGATGTGGCAGTACACGGCGGGCGGAGACGAGGACTTCGACAGGTTCCGTCCCGATGAGTTTGAACTGCTCGAAAAAGAGGAGGATGACGGATTTGTTCAGCCGTTCTCGGACAGTCCGCACGACACGGAAAACGTCTGCGAAAACATTTATATGAACATAATCGAGCGTGCGAAGGACTATGTCTATATAACGACGCCCTACCTGATCCTTGACGACGCGACGGAGACGTCACTCAAAAACGCAGCGAAAGCAGGCGTCGACGTCCGCATCATAACGCCGCATATTCCCGACAAACGTCTTGTTTTCGAGGCGACAAGGGCAAATTATATGCCGCTGCTGAAAGCCGGGGTCAAAATATACGAATACACTCCGGGCTTCATTCATGCGAAGATGTTCGTTTCGGACGACAAGATCGCGACCGTAGGGACGGCAAATCTCGATTACAGAAGTCTTTTTCTGCATTTTGAATGCGGCGCGCTCATGTACCGCTCCGCGGCGGTCTCGGCTGTCAAGACGGATTTTCTCGAAACATTTGAAAAAAGCCGCCGTTGCACGATCGCCGAAATGAAGAGACGCTCGGTTTTCAGAAAGATCCTCGCCTCCGTCATGAAGATAATTTCGCCTTTGCTCTGATGCGGAAGAATAAGGAACTTTTCACTTTTTTGTCGCTCTGTTTATACAATATTTCCGTTGACATCGCAAAATTTTTATGTTAGAATTTTATGGTTAATGTTATAATATCGGAAAAACCGCTGTCGGGCGTCGGAGAACCGACACCCGAATCTGCCCGCCGAAATGCGGGCAGATTTTTGGAAGAGCAGCGAGAAAGGAGTTCATTCGGATGATAAAAAAACTTGCGAAATGCGTCCGAGAATACAAAAGACCGACGGTTCTGACTCTGATCTTCATTGTCGCCGAAGCGCTGATCGAAACATTGATCCCGTTTATAACCGCTCAGCTGATAAATCATATCCACGCGGGAGCGGCGATCTCGGACATTCTTAAAACGGGGCTTATCCTTGTCGGAATGGCGGTCGCGTCTCTTTGCTGCGGCGGAATCGCGGGTTTCACCTGCGCGAACGCGTCCGCGGGCTTCGCAAAAAATCTGAGAAGCGACATTTTCGGCAAGATACAGACCTTTACATTCAAAAATATCGACCGCTTCTCGTCAGCGTCGCTTGTGACAAGGCTGACGACGGACGTCACGAATGTTCAGATGTCGTTTATGATGCTCATCAGGATCGCGATACGCAGTCCGCTGATGTTCATTTTTTCGATCATCATGGCTTATTATATGGGCGGTTCGCTCGCGATGGCTTTCGTCATCGTTGTTCCTATCCTCATCGTCGGGCTTCTGCTGATCGTGAAATTCGCGCTTCCCGCATTCAGAAAAGTATTCAAAAGATACGACAATCTGAACGAATCGATCGAAGAAAACGTTCGCGGAATGAGAGTCGTAAAAGGCTTTTCGAGGGAAGAATACGAGAAGAAAAAGTTCGATAAAGAAGCGGAGAGCATCAGAAAGAATTTCACGTTTGCGGAGCGTATAGTCGCGCTGAACTCGCCTCTGATGCAGATCTGCGTTTATTTCAACATGGCGTTCGTGCTTCTCATCGGCTCGCGTCTTGTCATAAACGGCGTAAACGGACTCGGCGTCGGACAGCTTTCCGCGATGCTGAATTACGGAATGGCTATCCTCATGTCGCTGATGAATCTGTCGATGATATACGTTATGCTGACGATGTCTGCGGAGTCCGCGAAACGTGTCTGCGAAGTGCTTGACGAAGAGCCGGACATGAAGGAGCCGGAAAACCCCGTCACGAATGTCGCGGACGGCTCAGTCGATTTCGACAACGTCAGCTTCAAGTATTCCGAAAACGCGAAAACTTTCGCTCTTTCGGATATCAATCTGCACATACGCTCGGGAATGACCGTCGGCATAATCGGCGGAACGGGATCGTCAAAATCGTCCCTCGTCCAACTCATCCCGAGGCTTTACGACGCGAGTGAAGGAACAGTCCGTGTCGGCGGAGTCGATGTTCGTGATTACGACATAAAAACGCTCCGTGACAGCGTCGCAATGGTGCTTCAGAAAAATCTGCTCTTTTCGGGTTCGATAAAAGACAATCTCCGCTGGGGCAACGAAAACGCCACCGATGAAGAGATGATCGAGGCGTGCAGGCTCGCGCAGGCGGACGAGTTCGTTTCAGCCTTCCCCGACGGTTACGACACGCACATCGAACAGGGCGGAACGAACGTTTCGGGAGGACAGAAACAGAGGCTCTGCATTGCGCGCGCATTGCTCAAAAAACCGAAAATTCTCATTCTCGACGACTCTACGTCGGCGGTAGACACGAAAACCGACGCGCTGATCCGCAACGGGTTCAGGAGTTTTATCCCCGAAACGACGAAGATAATCATCGCGCAAAGGATCTCGTCCGTTCAGGACGCGGATATGATAATCGTTATGGACAACGGCCGTATCTCCGCTGCGGGAACGCACGGCGAGCTTATGAAAACGAGCGAGATCTACCGAGAAGTCTATGAACAGCAGACGAACGGAGGTGACGCGAATGAAGCCGAATAACGCGCCCCGTCAGGGTCTTAAAAAGGGCGTTTTGGGAAGAATACTGAAAATGCTTTTCAAATTTTATCCCGTCCTTGTTCCCGTCACGATCTTCTGCATCGTTTTCTCGGCGGTCGCGTCGGCGATCCCCGCCGTATTTCTTCAAAAGGTCATCGCCGTTATCACCGAATACGTAAGCATCGGCGGAACGTGGGAGGCGGCAAGCGCGGAGATAATTCCGAAAGTCCTGCTCCTCATCTGCTTCTACATTCTGTCGATCGTTTCGATAACCCTTTACAGCCAGCTCATGGCGTATATAACGCAGGGTTTCCTTTATAAAATGCGCGCCAAGATGTTCAACGGGATGCAGGATCTGCCTATCGGGTATTTCGACACGCACAAGCACGGCGACATAATGAGCCATTACACCAATGACATCGACACGTTGCGCCAGCTTGTTTCACAGTCTCTCCCGACGCTCGTTCAATGCAGCGTCATCGTTGTTTCCGTGCTTGCGATAATGCTCTGGTACAGCGTTTGGCTGACGCTCATCGTCGCCGCGGGAGTAGTCCTTATGACTTTTCTCTCGAAAAAGATCGGCGGCGGCTCGGCGAAATATTTCATCGCCATGCAACGCGCGATAGGTAATCAGGAAGGATACGTTCAGGAAACGATGAACGGTCAGAAGGTCGTGAAGGTCTTCTGTCACGAAAAAGAGTGCGTCGAAGAGTTCGAAAAACTCAACAACGAGCTTTACGAGAGCAATAAAAAATCCCACGCATACGCAAACGCGCTCGCGCCGATACTGATGAATATCGGAAACGTTCTTTACGTTATCATCGCCCTCGTCGGAGGCATATTCCTTGTTTCGGGAACGCCGAATCTCGCGATCTCGGGGCTTGCGTTCAGCATTGACATCGTCGTTCCGTTCCTCAACATGACAAAGCAGTTCTCGGGAAACGTCAACCAGCTTTCGCAGCAGATAAACTCTATCGTTATGGGTCTCGCGGGCGCTTCGAGGATCTTTGAGATGATCGACGAACAGCCCGAGGAAGACAACGGATACGTCACTCTCGTCAACGCGAAGATCGACAAAGACGGAAACGTCTCGGAAACGGCGGAGCATACCGGACAATGGGCGTGGAAACATCCGCACGCGGACGGAACGCTGACATATACTCCGCTCAGAGGCGACGTCAGGATGACCGACGTTGACTTCGGCTATACCCCGGACAAACCGGTTCTTCACAATATTTCCGTTTATGCCGAGCCGGGGCAGAAAGTCGCTTTCGTCGGGGCTACCGGCGCGGGAAAAACGACGATAACGAACCTGATCAACCGCTTTTACGATATTGCGGACGGAAAGATCCGCTACGACGGGATAAATATAAATAAAATAAAGAAATCCGATCTTCGCCGAAGTCTCGGCATAGTTCTTCAGGACACGAACCTGTTCTCGGGAACGGTCATGGACAATATCCGTTACGGAAACCTTGACGCGACCGACGAGGAGTGTATCGCCGCGGCGAAACTTGCGGGAGCGGACGGATTTATCACACGTCTGCCGGACGGATACGCGACCGAACTCTCCAACAACGGGGCAAACCTTTCACAGGGACAGCGTCAGTTGATCGCGATAGCGCGTGCGGCGGTTGCCGATCCTCCGGTCATGATCCTCGACGAGGCGACGTCCTCGATCGACACGAGAACGGAAGCGATCGTCCAGCGCGGCATGGACAAACTCATGGAAGGAAGAACGGTCTTCGTCATCGCTCACCGCCTTTCAACTGTCATGAACTCCGACGTTATCATGGTTCTCGATCACGGAAGGATCATCGAACGCGGAAGCCACGAACAGCTTATCGCGCAGAGAGGCACTTATTATCAGCTCTATACCGGAGCGTTTGAACTCGAATAAGTTTCAAAAACGGGAACAGCCCGAAAAGGAAATACCTTTTCGGGCTGTTCGGCGTATCAGGCGATGTCCGATCAGCGATTATAAAACATAGAACAGTATACAGATAAAGTGGCAGACGCTCGCAAGATCGATGAATATGTGAAAAACGGAATGTATATATCTTTTTTTATGTCCGAGCATATACAGGACAGCGCCGACGGTATAGAGAACTCCGCCGGCAAGAAGCCACAAAAAGCCTTCAAACCCGATGCTCTCATAAACGGGCTTCACCGTGAAAACAACGCACCACCCTATCGCGAGGTACGAGATAATCGAGAACACCTTATATTTTTTCAGATCTATCGCGTTCAGCAACGCGGCAAAAGCCGACATTCCCCAAACGACGCCGAAAACCGTCCAGCCGAGCGCGGGACTGTTCTCCCTCAGCGCGCACAGCGTTATCGGCGTGTAAGTTCCCGCGATCATAAAATATATAACGCAATGGTCAAGCACCTGCATGACCTTTTTGCCCTTTGACGGATGAAGACCGTGGTATATCGACGACACGGAAAAAAGGACGACGACGGAAGCGCCGTATATCGCGGAGGAAACGACGGCATACGGGTCGGAATGGGTCGCCGCGTAAATGACGCAGAGCACCAGATATGCGATGCCCAGCGCTCCGCCGACGATATGTGTCACCATGTTGAATATTTCTTCGCCCTTCGTATAGTCGGGCAGTTGTCTGTCTTTGAGTTTGGTTCTTTTCATAAAGCGCCTTTCCTGTCGGGATTACTTGATGTAGTTTTAAAAACTACATACAGTATATACGATATACCCCGCCTTGTCAACCGCAAAAATGTGGAAAAATTAGAAAATCGCGGAAATCGGGGATAAATATATTTTTTTATATTGAAAACACGGCAAAAGTGTGCTATACTTATCCTATCAACAGTCTCAGAGGGGGTCTCGGAACATGAAGGTTTTGATATATATCGGGATCGCGATCCTCGCCTATCTGCTCGGTTCGGTCAGCAACTCGATAATAATCGGGAGGTTGCTTTTCAGAAAAGACGTCCGCGAACAGGGCAGCGGCAACGCGGGAGCGACGAACGTCGCCCGTGCGTTCGGTCTGAAAACGGGCTTTCTCGTGCTTTTCCTCGACGTGGCGAAAGCGTCGGCGGCAACGCTCGGAGGCTATTACATAATTCTTCTGATAAACTCGTTTTATCCGCTCGGCGGCGACACGGAACTGCTCATGCAGACGGGCAAATGCGTCGCGGGGTGCGCGTGCGTTCTCGGGCACTGTTTCCCCGTTTTTTACGGTTTCAAGGGCGGCAAAGCGATCTCCGTCGGGTTAGCGGCGTCCATCGCCGTCGACTGGCGTGTCGGTTGCATCGCTCTCGGAACCTTCATCATAGTTTTCATCTGCTCAAAGATCGTTTCCCTATCATCTCTCTGCGGAGCCGTCGCGCTTATCGTCGCGGGCGTTCTGTTTTCTGTCTTTGTCGCTCCGTGCGTTCCCGACATCATTCTGAGCGCGTTCGTCGGGCTGGTTGCGATAATCATGCACAGAGAAAACATCAAACGCCTGATAAAAGGCGAGGAAAAACGCTTCCTCCCGAAAAAATAGTATTTGCAGGATAATACATTATTCCGTAAAAAGAGCCTCCGGTCGATCCGGGGCTCTTTTTTGAGCACCGCGGAAAAATCAATTGATCCCGAGCACAGACCTCGGCGGAGTTTTTGCTCCGTCCGATATTTTTTCGGAATAAAAGACCTTTTTTCTTCATACTTTGGAATGAAAAGTATCACGGAGCCCTGCCCGACGGGGCGGCGGCTCCGAAACGGGGGAGAAGGTTATGGATGAAGAGTTGACGCTCCGCGTTCTCAGGCTCGGACGGTATATAGCGGAAAACGACGCGACGGTCAGGAGAGCGGCGAAGGAGTTCGGGATCTCGAAATCGACCGTTCACAAAGATGTTGCGGAAAGGCTCGAATATATCAACAAGCCCCTTTTCAGACGTGTTCGCAAAGTTCTTGACAAAAACAAAGAGGAACGCCATCTGCGCGGAGGACTTGCCACAAAGGAAAAGTACGAAAAACTGAGAGAGCCCGAATAAGATCCGATATGAAAGACCCGCCTTCCGGCGGGTCTTTCATGTCCTGAGATCAGTTATCCCGAGCGGGGATGCGGAAAAGCGTGCGCAGCAGTCCGCGCAGAAAGGAAGGAGCTTTTACAACGACGATCTTCATTCTTTCACCACCTCACCGACAAAGAGCGACTGCGATCACGGTCAGAGCGAGAGCGGATATGACAAGGACGGAAGGAAAGCAAAGTCCCACGATGATCCCTGCCGCGGCGGCGATACATATCTGAGAGAGAATACAAAGCCCTCTTCCTTTTCTTCGCCTCATTCGGTACACCTCCGCACGGTCCCGTTGCCGTATTCGTATATTACATTACAGAATATGCCGAGGCGAAAAGGTTTGTGAATTTTTTTCAAACACCTCAAATATCTTGTAGGTTTTTGTTGTTTTCCGTGCGTATTAAAGTATATAAAGGAAAAAAGAGTGTTTACGCAAAAAATAAAGGAAGGGAGGCGTCAATGATGGCATATTCGTTTACGGACGAATTTCTGACTCAACTGAGGAACAGATGCGATATCGAAGATATAATAGGAAGATATGTCAACCTGAAAAAAACGGGAAGTTCAACCGTCGGGCTTTGTCCGTTCCACAGCGAGAGAACGCCGTCGTTCCATGTTTCGGGGCGCAAACAGATGTTTTACTGCTTCGGATGCCACAAAGGCGGAGACGTCATAACCTTCATTATGGAGGCGGAGCATCTGCCTTACGTTGACGCGGTCGTATTCCTTGCGAACATGGTCGGGCTTCCCGTTCCGCAGAAAAACGTGTTCGACACGGAGATCGCAGAACTGAGAAAACGCATTCTCGAGATCAACAGGGCGGCGGCGAGGTTTTATTTCGACACGCTGTTCAAGCCCGAGGGAAAAGCGGGGCTGGAATATTTCAAAAACAGAAAACTGACACCGACGACGGTTCGCCGTTTCGGGCTCGGTTACGCGCCCGATTCATGGGATTCGCTTCTCAAACATCTGCTTGACAAGGGTTACGCGCTCGACGACATAAAAGCGGCGGGGCTTGCGATCCAATCGAAAACGGGAGGAAAGCATTTCGACCGATTCCGCAGTCGCTGTATGTTTCCGATCATAGATCACAGAGGGAATGTCATCGGCTTCGGAGGCAGGACGATGGACGCGAACAACCCCGCAAAATATCTGAACTCCTCGGAAAATCTCGTGTTCAAAAAGGGGCAGAACCTCTTCGCGCTCAACATCGCGAAAAACACGAAGGAGACCTGTCTGATACTCTGCGAGGGATATATGGACGTGATCTCCCTGCATCAGGCGGGGTTCGACAACGCGGTCGCGTCTCTCGGAACGGCGCTGACGCCCGATCAGGCGCGGCTGATAAGACGTTATACGGAAAATGTCGTCGTCTGCTATGACAGCGATGCGGCGGGGAAAAAGGCGACGCAGAGAGCGCTCGAAATTCTGCCTCCCGCAGGGCTGAACGTAAGGGTCATGACCGTCACCGGAGGCAAAGACCCGGACGACATGATGAAAGAAGAAGGCGGAAAAGAAAAATTCCGAAGGCTTCTTGACGCGTCGTTCAACTCGGTCGATTACCGTTTTTCCGAGACGCTTGCGAAATACGATATATCGGTCGATACGGAAAAGATAGAATGCCTGAAAAAAATGGCGGAGATCATCGCGCCGATCCCCTCTCCCGCGGAAAGGGACGTATACGCATCAAAAATTGCGGAAATAATGACCGTGGACAAAAAAGCGGTCGTTGCGGAAATAAATCAGCGGCGAAAGCGGATGCAGCGGTTCAGGGAAAAAGAAGAACGCGCGAAGCAGCTCTCTTCGCTGACGGATGCGAACGATAAGGTGAACCCACAGCGTCCGCGTCATCTGAAAGCGGCAAAAGCGGAGGAAGACCTGCTCTCGGTTCTTATAAATATGCCCGAAAAGGCGCCGAGGATCACATCGCAGATCTCGGAAGAAGATTTCGTGACGGACTTCAACAGGCGCGTTTTCATCGCGCTGAAAGAAAAGATCGAACAGGATCCGACGGCGGATCATCTGCTCAATATCGCGCAATACTTCACACCCGAAGAAATGTCGCACATCAACACGTTCATGGCGGGGATCGAGGCGATAAACGTCACAGACGCGGCTATCGACAGCGCGGTCGGAATATTAAAAAAGGAAAAGAAAAAAATACTTCAACGATCCTTTGACTCGGACGAGACATTCGCGATGAGGCTCAGGGAATTGCAGGGAGGAAATAGGAATGACGGAACAGAAAACAAATGAACAGCAAAACGCGATCAACGAAAAAAAACAGGCGCTGAAACAACTCATTGAAAAAGGCAAGGAGAAAGGTTCGCTGTCTTTCAGCGAGGTCAACGCGGTTCTGGACAAGCTCGAATTCACGGAGGATCAGAAAGCGGTCGTTTACGATCAGCTCCACGCGGAAGACGTCGAACTTCAGGAAGATTTTGCGATCGATCCCGAGTTGAAAGAACTCGAAGAGGAGATCAGCGTTCTTCCGTCCGACCCGGACGATATGGAAGCGTTGCTTCAATCGGAAGGAATCACCATCGACGACCCCGTCAAGATATACCTTCACGAGATCGGCCGCGTTCCCCTTCTGACGCCGGAACAGGAATCCGAGCTTGCGGCGCGCATCGCGCAGGGCGACGAGGAAGCGAAAAGGATACTGAACGAGTCGAACCTCCGTCTCGTTGTCAGCATCGCGAAAAGATACGTCGGACGGGGGCTTCTTTTCCTCGATCTTATTCAGGAAGGCAACCTCGGACTTATAAAAGCGGTCGAGAAATTCGACAGCGACAAGGGTTATAAATTCTCCACCTATGCGACATGGTGGATCCGTCAGGCGATCACGCGAGCGATTGCCGATCAGGCGAGAACGATCCGTATACCCGTCCACATGGTCGAAACGATCAACCGCCTTGCAAAGACGGAGCGCGCGCTCGTTCAGGAACTCGGAAGACAGCCGCAGGCGGACGAGCTTGCGAAAGAATTGAATATGCCCGTCGATAAAGTCAGAGAGATCATGAAAGTCGCGATGGAACCCGTTTCGCTCGAATCGCCCGTCGGCGAAGAGGAAGACAGCCACCTCGGCGACTTCCTTGCGGACGACGACATTCCCTCGCCTTCGGACTCCGCGGCGCAGACGCTTCTGAAAGAAGAACTGAACGACGTTCTGAAAACGCTTTCGGACCGCGAAGCGAGAGTTCTGCGTCTCCGTTTCGGACTTGACGACGGCAGAACAAGAACGCTCGAAGAAGTCGGAAGAGAGTTCAAGGTCACGAGAGAGCGTATCAGACAGATCGAAGCGAAGGCGCTGAGAAAACTGCGTCATCCGTCGAGAAGCAAAAGGCTTCGCGATTTCATCGAATAAATAAAATACAAGAGGTAGGCAATGGAAGAAGATCTGAGAAAAGTCATTGACAGCAAACAGGGCTTTATATGCGACATGGACGGCGTTATCTATCACGGAAACCGTCTTTTGCCGGGAGCGAAAGAGTTCGTTCAGTGGCTCAACGACAACGAAAAGAATTATTTGTTTCTGACGAACTCTTCGGAGCGTTCTCCGAGAGAACTTTCCCAGAAACTCGCCCGTCTCGGGCTCGATGTGGGCGAAGAGCATTTTTACACCTCGGCGATCGCCACGGCGTCTTTTCTCGCGACGCAGAAGCCGGGAGGAAGCGCGTATATAATCGGAGAAGCGGGACTTATCAACGCGATGTACGCGCACGGGTTCACGATGAACGACGTCAACCCCGATTATGTCGTTGTCGGAGAGACTCCGTCTTACAGTTACGATAAAGTCACGAGAGCCGCGCGGCTGGTCATCGCGGGAGCGAAGCTGATCGGAACGAACCCGGACGTTTCCGCTCCGGGAGAGCACGGCATTCTGCCCGCGACAAAAGCGATCATCGCGCCGATAGAACTGACGAGCGGGAAGAACGCGTATTATGTCGGAAAGCCGAACCCGCTGATGATGCGTCACGCGATAAAACTTCTGAACGTCCATCACAGGGACGCGATAATCATCGGCGACAGAATGGACACGGATATAATCGCGGGTCTTGAATCCGAGATCGACACCGTGCTTGTTCTTTCGGGAGTTTCGAGCCGCGAAACGGTCGATCTGTTCCCCTACTCGCCCAAATACATTCTGAACGGCGTCGGTGATATTCCGCCGCAGGAATAGGCGGGAGAAAAAGAACCGCAAGGCTCTTCCCGCTCGGGAGCGAAAATGTTTAAGATACTGAAATATTTTTTCATCGCGCTTCCCGCGCTCACGGGAATACTCATTCTGGCGCTGACGAGGTCCATGCCTTTCATGGCGGAAAACGTGTTCGCGGCGTCTATCTTTCCCGTTATCAGCGGGGCGTTGACATGGTTTTCGGGGCTGTTTCCGTTTTCTCTGACGGAATTCGGACTTTATGCTCTGATACTTATAATCCTTATCGCCGTGATCCGCATGATCGCACTGAAACTGCGTCCGTTCAGGTTTATCCGCCGTCTGCTTTTCGTTTGCTCCGTCGCGTTTTTGCTTTACGCGCTTATGCACGGCGTCAACTTTTACAGGCCTGCCGTTCGGGAGTTTATGGATCTTCCCGACGCGGGAGACAGTCTGACGGAACTTTACGACGCCTGCGTCGAAGAGGCGAAAGCGGCAAGCGAACTGAGATCGTCCCTTTCGGAAAACGCCGACGGAAGATTTGTTCTTTCGCAGGGAGTTTCGGCAACGCTGAACGATATAGGGAGCGCATACGACAACGAAACGATGAAAAGTCTGACTTTTCTGAAAAAAGGCGCATCGAGGGCAAAAGGCGTCCTTATCTCCCCTCTTTGGTCTTACACGGGGATCACGGGAATGTATTTTCCCATGCTCGGGGAGGCGAACGTGAACACGAACGTCTGCGAGTCGGACATTCCGTTCACGGCGGCGCACGAGTTGGCTCATACGAAGGGAATCGCCCGCGAGGATGAGTGCAATTTCCTCGCGTATCTCGCCTGTATAAGTTCCGATAACGCCGAATACCGCTATTCGGGGCATCTTTCGGCGTATTCGTATCTTGCCAACGCGCTTTACAAAAGAAGCCCCGATCTTTACGCGAAGGCGGCGCAGTACATATCGCCCGCGGTCGGAAGAGACCTTGCCGAACAGCGCGAATACTATGAAAAATATTCGACGGGAACGACGGCGCAGATCTCGGACAGCATCAACGATTCCTTCATCAAATCCCAGGGAGTATCATCGGGAAGCGCAAGTTATTCGGAGGTCACGGCGCTTATACTTTCATATAAAAAATCATTGAAATAACGCCCCGTCCGCTCGCCTGAACAAAAAAACTCTGCAAAAGACGTTTTGTCTTTTGCAGAGATATTTTTTATTATCAGTCATTCCTCAATTTCGCCGAGTTCCCTGCGCGCGATCTCGCGACCCATAAGAACGCCCATGACGGATGCCATCATAAGTCCGCGCGTCCAGCCGCTTGAATCTCCGAGACAGTGAAGACCGCGGACATTCGTGTTGAAATGCTCGTCCATCTTGATCCTGTTGCTGTAAAATTTCAGTTCGGGAGAATACAGAAGCGTTTCGGAACTTGCAAAGCCCGGAACGACTTCGTCCATCGCCTGAATGAAATTGATTATGTTTATCATCGCGCGGTACGGCATTGCCGCGGTTATATCGCCGGCGACAGCATCGGGAAGCGTCGGTTTGACGTTTGACTGAGAAAGCTCCTTCGGCCACGTTCTCTTTCCGTCGAGAATGTCCCCGAAACGCTGAACAAGGATATGCCCCGCCGCGAGCATATTCGTCAGTTCGCCGACCTTCTGGGCATATGCGATCGGCTGATTGAACGGGTGATTGAAATTATGCGAAACGAGGATCGCGAGGTTCGTGTTGTCGGATTTCAGTTCTTTGTATGAATGACCGTTGACGACCGCGAGATCGTTGTCGTAATTCTCCTGACTGACAAATCCGCCGGGGTTCTGGCAGAACGTGCGCACCTTGTTTTTGAACGGGGGCGGATAACCGATCAGTTTCGATTCGTAAAGAACTTCGTTGACCTTCTCCATGATCTCGTTTCTGACCTCGACGCGGACGCCGATGTCAACCGTTCCCGGGATATGGGCGATGTCGTGCTCGGCGCATACGCTTTCGAGCCATTCGGCGCCTCTTCTTCCGGTTGCGATGACGGTCGTTTTCGCATGGATCTCAAGGGACTCTTTGCCGTTCGTGACATAAACCCCGTCGCACTCGTCGCCGTTCAGGATTATATTCGAGCATTCATATCCGAACAGCATCTCAACGCCGTTTTCAAGAAGGTATTTTTCGATCGCGAGATAAAGTCCCTGAGCCTTCTCCGTTCCGAGATGGCGTATCGGACAGTCAACGAGACGAAGTCCCGCTTTTATCGCGCGTTTTCTGATATTTTTGACTTCTTCCACGTTTCCGAGCCCTTCGATATGGGGATCGGCGCCGAATTCAAGATAAATTTTATCCGTGTAATCTATCGTTTCCTGCGCAAGGTTCTCGCCGATGAGCGAGGGAAGATCGCCGCCCACCTCGCAACTGAGGCTCAGTTTTCCGTCCGAAAACGCGCCCGCGCCGGAAAAGCCTGTCGTTATATGGCAATAGGGCTTGCAGTTAACGCATTTTTTCGTTTTTTCTTTCGGACAATGCCTCTTCTCGATAGCCTGTCCCTTTTCAACGATGACAATGTGCTGTTTGCTCTTTTTCTTTATAAGTTCGATAGCGGTGAATATCCCCGCCGGTCCTGCGCCGATTATAACTATATCGGTCTTCATAAAGCTCCCTCCTTATCGGCCGCCCGGAAACACCCCGACGCGCCGATATATATTATATCACATAAAAAATGTTATGTCAATGACGAAGACCGAAACTGAATGTGTACGAATATGTGTTTCGGCGGCAAAAACGGCAAATACATGATTTTTCTTTCGGCGCGGTTGACTTTCCGCCGCCGATTTGTTATTATATATAAATAACGTATATAAAAAGAGAGGCCGAAATGAAAACGGAAAATATGTTTGCCGAATTCGGGATAAGCCGCGAAGTGTCCTGTTTCTGCGAAACCATTCTCGAGGGACTCAAAGACAGATTTGAACAGATCGACCGCGTCGCGGAATACAATCAATATAAGGTTCTTGACGCGATGAGGAAAAACCGTGTCAGCGCGCAGCATTTCGCCGCGACGACGGGCTACGGTTACGACGATGCGGGAAGAGACACTCTCGAACGTGTCTATGCGGACGCTTTCCGCGCGCCCGCCGCGCTTGTCAGACCGCAGATCACCTGCGGAACGCACGCTCTCGCTCTCGCGCTCGGCGCAAATCTGTGTCCGGGAGATGAGATGCTTTCCGTTTCCGGAAGACCGTATGACACGCTCGAAGAGGTCATCGGGCTTCGTCCTTCGCCATGTTCGCTTGCCGAATACGGAGTGACCTATTCCGAAACGGAGCTGAGAGAAGACGGCTCTTTCGATCTCGATGCAATACGCTCGGCGATTAGCGAAAAAACGAAACTCGTCGCGATCCAGCGTTCAAAAGGCTACAAAACGCGCCCGACGCTCTCCGTCGAACAGATCGGCAAGGTCATCGCATTTGTCAAGAGCGTCAAGCCCGACATAATATGTATGGTCGATAACTGTTACGGTGAATTTGTCGAAACGGTCGAGCCTTCGGACGTCGGCGCGGATATGACGGTCGGTTCGCTTATAAAAAATCCGGGCGGAGGACTTGCGCCCATCGGTGGATATATCGTCGGAACGGAAGAATGTGTCGAGCGCTGTGCGTACCGTCTCAGCGCGCCGGGGCTCGGACAGGAAGTCGGGGCAAATCTCGGAATACTGACGCAACTCTATCAGGGCTTTTTCCTCGCGCCCACCGTCACGGCTTCCGCACTCAAAGGCGCGGTCTTCGCCGCGAATGTTTACGAAAAACTCGGTTTCCGCGTCATTCCGAACGGAAGCGAACCGAGACACGATATAATCCAGGCGGTCGAACTCGGTTCACCCGAGGCGATGAAGGCGTTCTGTTCGGGAATACAGTCCGCCGCGCCCGTTGACAGTTATGTCACGCCCGTTCCCGCGCCGATGCCGGGCTATGACAGTCAGGTCATCATGGCGGCGGGCGCCTTTGTTCAGGGATCGTCGATCGAACTTTCTGCCGACGGTCCGCTGAGAGAGCCGTACGCGGTCTATCTGCAAGGCGGTCTGACATGGTATCACGCGAAAATAGGCGTCATGACATCGGTTCAAAAAATGTTTGAACGAGGGCTTCTTTCGGGAAAACTCGGCTGAAAGCGCCGCAAAAAACATAATAAAATAATGATCCACCCGCATAGCGGGTGGTTTTTCCTGTTTGGGCATACATAGCCGGATGCTTTTCAGCCTCCGGATCCGGTTGCATTCGAACTCCGCCTCGCGATAGATCCCCTTGCCCATGGCTGATGCTTATTACTGCCGAGCGCACAGAGACATTTCACCCCATATCCGCGCACCCCAATAAGGGTGCCGCAGCAGCGACACCCTTGAGACTTTAGTTAATTTCTGAGATATATATTCCGTTTTCGGAGAGATAAACATCACCGTCTTTGATTGAAATATCGAAAAGATGTGTTATTTCACCTTGCGTTATGCCTTGAACTCTTGTTATACCGTCAGAACCCTTTTGGAAGGATAAATCATACCACTGTGAGTAGATAACCGTATGATATTCGACTACCTCTGTTCCGACCTCACGCGCATAAAACGTGAATGTATACACGCCGGAGGTTGGTCCTATGCTCATCGTGCAGACCTCATCAACGCCGTCATTGTCTATGTCAAAGGTCGCCGTATCGTATACCGTCACAGAAGAAAGCATTTGACGAACATATTCAACATAAGCCTGTCTTTTTGCATTAAGATCCTCCGTATCCTCGCCTTCCGCAACTATCTGCCATTCTGCCAAATAACTTGAAATGGGATTTTGCCACGGAATGATATATATATCGTCCTCATCAATACTGTACGTTGATAGTATTACACTCATTTCTTCGGCACTTGTTCCTCTGAGGTTCAGCAATTCTTCGGAAATCCAATCACGTCCCTGTTCAGCGTGTGGCAATAAGCCGAAAGAATAACTGTTTTTTGCCATTTGCCAAACGTAAACATCAAACCCGTCCGATGCATCAAGCCCAAAATATTCGGGGTATTGCTCCATAAGAGTTACTTGTTTCTCATTCATTTTATCCGGGTCGGTCTCGCCGAAATCGGAAGATTTATTAACGGGATCCGTCAAGGAACAAACCGCAAGGACCGCGCAAGCCGCAACCGCGACTGTAATAAGCCAAAAGGCAGGTTTTTTGTAATTAAGCACGGACTTCACTCGATTCTTGACACCGATCTCGCCGAATGCAAGAGGACAAGCCGCGATCATTCGGCGGTTCACACTGCACGTAAGAAGCGCTTGTGAGTAGTCGGCTCTCGCACCGCGGTCTAACTCCTTGATAACCTTTTCATCACAGGCAAGCTCGATGTCACGGCAAAAAAGAACATACCCGAGCCACATCAGGGGATTGAACCAATGGAGCGTAAGCAAAAGGAATCCGAGAGGTTTCCAAAAGTGATCTTTACGGCGAATATGCGCCGTTTCGTGCGCTACAACGTGCTCCATATCCTGCCCGGTCATATTGAAAGGAAGATATATCTTCGGCTTTATTATGCCAAGCACAAAGGGAGAAACAATATTTTCGCTTTGATAGATATTATCACGCAGAAGAACGGCTGTGCCGATATTTTTTTTCACTCTTGAGTAGCTGATAATCATATAAGCCAAAAGCAAAACGATACCCACAGTCCACACAATTGCTAAAATAGTTGTAATATCCGCAAAATGTCCCGCAGGCCTTGTAACACCTTCGTAATAATGTCCCGCCAAATAATCATTTACCTGATTATCAATTATGTTAACACCTGACTCAAAATGCGGTCTCGGTGAATCAGGAGCTTTGCTGATGGTTTCGCTGCTCGGAATCAAGCTGAAAATACTTTCAAAGGAGAACGGCATTATAAGGCGGAGTCCAACGATGCCCCAAGGAATAACCGCGATCCACTTGGGGGCTTTTTTCAAAAGCAAACGCAGCAAGAGAACAGCAAGCACTATATAACTTGCGGAAATGCTCATATTGATGATCTTTATGAATATCCCGGACATCGCTATTCTCCTTTCCGATAGCGGTCTATCATCTCCTGAACGGCATCAATCTCCTTTTCCGAGAGCTTTTGATGCTTGGTAAAAGCGGCAATAAAAGCGGGAAGAGAGCCTTCAAAAGTCTTCTCAACCATTTCGTTGATCTCGGCTGCCTGCACCTCATCTTTGGTTACAAGCGCAGAAACAACAGAGTTCTCGTTTTTGAGGACCCCTCTTTCCGACAGGCGCTTGATTACGGTATAAGTCGTCGTCGGTTTCCATCCGAGTTGTTCTCTGCAAAGATTAACAAGTTCTCCGCTCTTTACGGGTTCGTGCTCCCACAAAATAAGGCAAAAGCGGTATTCGCTTTCAAACACTTTCGGTGTTTCCATATCGGGTTCTCCTTTCTCTAATACGTTAGAGTAAATACAGTCTAACACATTAGAGCCAATATGTCAAGGGGGTTCAAAAAATGTTCACAAAAGAACTTGCCCCCGCTCCGTTCGGAACGAGGGCTATACGCATCTTACTTTGTTCTTATTGTTTTTGAGCAAGCAGATAACTGACTCAACAACAAAGTCAATCACAATGAGTGTGTATATCCGTGTGTGATCCGGATAAGTGATGCAAACGGGTTTTGAGAGATCTTCTCCCAAAACCCGTTTTTTGTCTTATTTTTTAATCATTGTCCCCGTCGTAGAAGCGGAAGGAGAACAGATCGCACTCGCGCATGACGATCCTCATCTTGACCTTCTTTCCTCTGAGCGGCGAAACATCTCTGTTGCGTCTCCACGAAATGTCTCTCGCGACGGTGTCTCCGAACATCTCGTCGCAGTATTTCATCTCGTATCCTCTGAACGGAACGCCGTTCTCGTCCTGCAATTCAACGTAAAAATGTCCCGAGACGGTCGTTCTGTAATTGAATTCAAGACGCGAACCGTCAAAGATGAACGGTTTCGAGATCAGTTCCGTGTCCGGGAATTTGGAGTGAAGAGAAACAAAGCCGTCGAGGCGTATAACGTATCTTCTGATCGCGTTTTCGGCGAGGTCGGGCGCGAACATTGAGATCTGGTCGGGTTCATTGAGTCTGTCGGACGGCGTCTGAACCATGCCGTGAGCGGGGTACGCATCGCCGTAGACCCAGTTTCCGTCGCCCTCGATGCCCGACGGGAATATCGGGGTATCATCGAAGCGGTGGAAATTCAGACCGTCGCGGCTCGTCATGAAAAGACCGTCGGTCATCGCATATCTTCCCGTCCAGCGGCGTTCGGGGTTCGGAAGTTCCTCATACATTCTTGTCCACGGACGGTCGTAATATCTCGTCGGAAAGCCGAAGATGATATGTGGCGCGCGGTAATAGGGCGCGATATTGTTCGTATAAAGCTGATACGGGGGCTGATCGCCGTATTTGAGATCGACGGGATCGCTCCAATGATAGAAATCATCGGAAACGGCGGTCTTGATGCAACGGCAGCCGGTCGCCTGATACGACGGAATGTCGTTCATGGATGTTTCTCCGAGATGAAGCGAGGGCTCATGGAACTGCCAGCCTCTGAAAAAGGCGCGGTATTTTCCGATCTCGGGATCGTAATAAAGCGTATTCAGCGAGTCGAAAGTCCCGTCGGTGATGACCGTTCCGATGTCGCGCCAGTGGATACCGTCGGGAGAAACGACGCCCGAAAGAACCGCCACGCCGTTGATAACACGCTCGGCAAGAGCCTTGTAACGCTCCCCTTCGAGGCAGTTCGGGTTCGTGTCATAGATCGCGTAAAAATTGTCGAGAAGATCGTAATCAAAGAAATAAACGATGTTGTTGTGCCTCGTTCCGCGGAATTCGTAAATTCCGAAATCGGGCTTTTCCCAATGAATACCGTCTGTGCTTTCGGCGCGGCAGATATGCTGCTGAGGCCAGTTTCCCGCTTTGTTCTGCCCGAAGCCGTGCGCGGTGTAGTACATGATATACTTCTCACCGTTGTGAATTATGCTGTAATACGAAGTCGCGCTGTTATCCGCGACGGTGTCCCTGCGGATCGCTATCTCGCGCGGTTCGGGTCTGTGGAGAACGAATTCGGTATCTCCGAGTGTTTCAAACATTTCGCCGTCGACGAAAAGTTCGCGTCTTTTTCCGATGTTGATTGCCTTGCTCATTTTTATCCCTCCGTGACAGATCGAATGAAATCCGTCAGATCTTTGTTTACTTCGTCTCTGTTTGTTTCGTTGAGGATCTCGTGACGCGCGCCCTCATACAGTTTGATCTTTACGTTGTGTCCCGTTTCGGCAAGCCTGTCATACACTTCTTTTACGCCTTTTCCGTAATTGCCGACGGGATCGTCCGTTCCCGCGATAAGCAGAACGGGTTTTTCCTTATCGACGGCTTCAAACCACTTTTTTGAATTCGCTTCCCTGTTCAGTCTGATCAGGTCAAGCAACGCCGAAACTGTGAACTCGAAATCGCAAAGTTTATCCGCGTCGTGAACCGCAAGCATATCCGTGTCCCGCGTCAGCCACTCCGAACTGCCCGTCTTTCCGAATTTTTTATTATACGTTCCGAAAACAAGCGCGTAAAGGAGTTTTGAATGCGCGCGGCCGCCTTTAAGTTTTTTTATCGTTTTTGTCAGAGCGATCCCGAGACCCGAGCCGGAAGCGGCGCCGCCCGTTCCGCACGCGACGAGCGCGTCGTAATCGTCGTATCGGGCGAATGTCAACCTGACGACAAACGAACCCATGCTGTGACCGAAAAGCACCGTCTTCCCGTCAAAATCGGGAAGCCTTTTTTTCGCGGCGAGCATGACCGTATGAACATCGTCGATCAGGACGCTCCACCCGTCGTTTTCCGCAATATAACCGAGCTCCGTCTCATCCGCGGCGGTCTTTCCGTGACCGAGGTGATCGTGACCGCAGACCGCAAACCCGTTTTCGCAAAGGACGCGCATTATCGGATCGTACCGTTCGATATGCTCGACCATGCCGTGAACGATCTGGACAAAGCCTTTTATTTCGCCGTCGGGTTCATAAAGTTTCGCAAAAAGGTCATGGATACCGTCGCTCGACGGTATACGGAGTTCACTGATCTTCATTCGCATGTCTCCCATCTGCGGGCGCAGTTAACGGCGCGCCGCCAGCCTTTCAGTTTTTCCGTTCTGACTTCCCGCGTCATGTTCGGAGAAAACACGGTCTCCTCCGAAAGAAGCGCTTTCAACTCCTCTTCGTTTTTCCAGAATCCGCACGTCAGACCCGCGAGGAACGCCGCGCCCAGCGCGGTCGCTTCGCTCATCTTTCTGCGTCTGACTTTTATGTCCGAAATATCCGCCTGAAACTGCATAAGCAGACCGTTCGCGCAGGCGCCGCCGTCGACGCAAAGGGTGTTCAGCGCGTTTCCCGTATCCGCGCGCATCGCGCCGAGAAGATCCTCGGTCTGATACGCGATCGATTCGAGCGCCGCCCTGATTATATGGTTTCTGTTGCTCCCCCGTGTCAGTCCCGTGATCGTTCCGCGGGCATACATATCCCAATACGGAGCGCCGAGCCCCGCGAATGCGGGAACGACATACACGCCGCCGCAGTTTTCGACCTTGCGGGCAAAATATTCGCTGTCGGCGGATTCCGCGATGAAACCGAGTTCGTCCCGAAGCCATTGGATGACCGCTCCGCCGACGAAAACGCTTCCTTCAAGCGCGTAACTTCTCTTTTCGCAGTCGGAACCTGCCGCGACGGTCGTTATCAGCCCGTGGGAACTTATGATCGGCTCGGTGCCGCAATTCATCAGAAGAAAACAGCCCGTGCCGTATGTATTTTTAACGTCGCCTTTTTCAAAACAGCCCTGACCGAACAGCGCCGCCTGCTGGTCTCCCGCGATCCCGCAGACGGGGATCTCCGTTCCGCGAATATTGACCGTTCCGAATTCGGACGCGGAACACAGGACTTGCGGCAGCATACTTTCGGGAATACCGAAAAGCGAAAGAAGTTTTTTGTCCCAATCGAGTTTTTCGATGTCGAAAAGCATCGTTCGCGAAGCGTTCGTTCTGTCCGTCAGATGTTTTTTGCCGTCCGTCAGTTTCCAGAGCAGCCATGAATCGACCGTTCCGAACAGAAGATCTCCCCGCTCGGCGCGTTCGCGCGCGCCTTCGACGTTGTCGAGGATCCATTTGACTTTTGTTCCGCTGAAATAAGCGTCGGCGGGAAGCCCCGTCGTCCGGCGGATATATTCCTCGTGACCGTCTTTTTTCAGTTTTTCGCAGAAGTCCGCGGTACGGCGGCATTGCCACACGATCGCATTGTAAACGGGTTTTCCCGTATGTCTGTCCCATACGACGGCTGTTTCGCGCTGATTTGTTATTCCTATCGCGGCGATCTCCTCGGGAGCGATGTCCATTTTCGTTATCGCCTCGGTCATAACGCCGTACTGACAGGAATATATCTCCATCGGATCGTGCTCGACCCAGCCCTCTTTCGGATATATCTGCGAGAATTCTCTCTGCGAAACGGAAACGACCTTTCCGCACGCGTCGAAGATCACGGCGCGGGCGCTCGTCGTCCCCTCGTCAAGCGCAAGAATGTATTTTTTCATATCTGATCACCTCTTCGGACGCAGACAATGCAAAAACGCCCCGAAAGCCCGATCTATTTTTTACCTTTCAGTCTCAGCATAAGCCCGATATACAGTTTTTTCGCTTTCGGGAATGCCTTTGCCATGAATTTATACGTCAGCGGTCGGACGGGCATCTCAAACTCGCCCGCGAACTCGACGACGACGGGATTGAATTTCAGTTTGAATTCGGAAAGCGTGTCGTTCAAGTCCCCGTGAATGCCCATAAAGCTGAACGTCGAAAGTCCTTCGTCGCGAAAACGGCGCATCGCCTCAAATCGGATCTGATTTGTCGTTCTGAACCGCGGAAAAACGCTGTCGTCAAAGCCGGAATACATCAGATACGCCGTGTCGCGGTTCTTCAAAAACAGCACCGCGGACATATCGACGATATTTCCCTTTTCCGCACGCAAGCGCTTTGCCTCCGCCCTGTCCGCGCGGGTCTGCTCATCGTCGGGCTGAGAATCGAGAAATTTCTCAAAGCGGTCGAGATCCATTTTCGCAAACATGATGACAAGATCGTCCCCGAACGCTTTCTTCATCCGCGTAAAATATTCCGCGTCGCGGAGCAGGATATGCTGACGCTGTTCGGTATGCTCGGAAATGCGGACGAATTCTTCAACGGCGTTTTCGGAAAGATCCGCCTCAAAAAAAATACCGCGCTTTTCGGTATAAGAACCTATGAATTTTTTTAATTTTTTATCAAAGCCGCCGAGTATCTCCTCATCGGTCAGCGCCGTTCCGTCGGCGGCGCGGAGCGAGTATTCGGCGTTGAACCTCGGCTGAGTGTACGTGTTGAAATCGGTGGCAAATCCCATGTGAAGGAAGCCTTCTTTTTTCAGCGCTTCAAGTTGTCCGAGCCCCTCGGCGTTCTCCGTTTTCTCACCTTTGTAAATACTTCCGATGCGTATTTCGGGATCGATACGAAGCACGTAAGCCCCGATCTTTTTGCAGTATGCCCGAAGACCCGCCGTGAAGACCGAAACAAGTTCCGCGTCGGAATAATCGGCGACAAAGCCTCGGGGAGAATACGCGATCTTGAATCCGAGCGGCAGTTTGCGTATCAGCACAAGCGCGGAGCCGCAAAGTTTTCCGTTCCCGTCGCGGACGCCGCAGAGAACGCTCGACCAATCGGGCTTGACCTGCGCCCATGCCGGCGATTGCATCACATTATAATGCGGAAGCGAGAAAAGAAATTCTTCCGTCTCTTCCGCCGTCACTTCGGTCGTAAAAGTATACGGCATTCAATCGACTCCAATCTTTTTCATAAGCGAACGGAAGCCTTCTTCGTCGAGCATGATATTCAGCATTTCTATAAGTCCGTTCGTGCCGAGTTTTTTCGGAAGCCCGAGTTCCTTTTTGATCTCATCCCTGAGTCGGGAGCAGTTTTCGCCGCCCGAAAGTCCGAGAAGATAAAAATCGGTCTTTGTCAGATATTTTTTTCTTTGAGTGCGGCTCGCGGTCACGCCCGCCTTTTCGAGCGCGGCGAGAATGGTTTCTTCTCCGACGCCTTCGACGCCGAGAGTTCCCTCAGCGGAAGGATGAGCCTTTCTCTTTTCTTTCCCCGTTATATCGGGAATATACGCGTTGACGACATTTTCCGCGCCGACAAGGTTGATTATGTGATTGCGGATCGCAAATCCGGCGCTGTCGCTGTCGGTCAGAATCACAAGCCCGCGCTTTTTCGCAAGGACGCGGAGCGTTTTTTTCAGTTCCTCGTTTTTGAATATTCCGAACCCGTCGGTCTGAACGACGGTGGCGTCGAGGATCCCCGAGAGTTTTATTCTGTCGTATTTTCCCTCGACGACAACGATCCTGTCAAGCGTTATCATAGGCGTTCGGTAAGTTCGGCGACAAGCCTGTAAAGAACGGCGTTCGGCGGCGTTGCGGTCGATTTCAGGGCGAGGTCGGCTTTGACGCAGATCTCAACTGCGTCATCGAGATCTTGCGGCGTGTGCCGACGGGCGCATTTGATATATGAAAAAGCGTTTTTGACGCCTAGCGCTTTCGCGATCTCGCTCTCGGAGCGTCCGAGGTCGAGCATGAGTTTAACTTTCCAAAGTTTTCCGATATATCCGAAAACCGTCGCCGCGAGTATCTGTTCGTTTCCGTCCTTGGTCTTCAAAAAGTCTTCAATGACGGTGAACGCCTTTCCCGGGTCGCCCTCAATGATCGCATTTGTTATCAGATAGCCCTTGATCTCCGCCGAGTTATGACAAACGGCTTCGACGTCGGATGCTTTGAGCCGTCCGTCATCGGTATAAGACCGTATTTTCTTTATCTCGGAGCGCAGGGCAAGCATCGACGGACCGATGCAGTCAAGCAGATACTTTGCGTCGTATTCGGAGACGGAAAGCCCTTCAAGCGCGCATTGTTTTCCGATCCAGCGGACAAGCGTTTTCTCGTCGGGAGAATCGATGCGGACAAGACTTCCGCGCTCGCGGATGAGTTCGATGAATTTTTTCGCGGTCTCGGATCTTTTGTCGTATTCGTCTTTCGCGTCGTAAAATATTATCATCCCGTCGGGGGAAAAAACATCGGGATTGTTCAGACAGAATTCGGCGACGTCACCGTTGACGGGAGCGTCGTTGACGATGACGACTTTCCTGTCCGACAGCATCGAGAAAGACCCTGCCGCAGACTCAAATTCGTCGGCGGAAAGAGTTTCGCCGTCGTAACGGTAGGTCACGTCTTCGCGGACATCCTCGTCAAGAAAAGCGTCGCGGAGTTTTTCGATATAAAAAAATTTCAGATACGGCTCGTTTCCGAAGATATAATAAACGGGAGAGAACGCGCCGGTCTTCAACTGTTCGGTTATGAGTTCCGCGCCTCCGACGTTTTTTTCCGCCACGTTTTCATCCCCTCTCCGAGACATTCGGTATACCTTATTATACAATCTCGGAGAGGTCTTGTCAATATCAAAAAATCGAAAAAGTTCACAAAAAGGGGTTGACAGAAGTTTAATAATATGATATAATCATTAAGCGTTGAAAATGCCTCAACGCTTGATGAGGGCTCTTCGCTGGTGTAGCTCAATTGGCAGAGCAGCTGATTTGTAATCAGCAGGTTGCGGGTTCGAGTCCCATCACCAGCTCCAACTTAATATGGGCGAGTTCCCGAGTGGCCAAAGGGGGCAGACTGTAAATCTGTTGCTTTTCAGCTTCGGTGGTCCGAATCCACCCTCGCCCACCAGATTATGTGCCTGATTTTACTGTCAGGCACATTTTTCTTAGTATTCATGCGGGTTTGCGGGCTTTTTTCCGTTTCAAAAAAGGATTGGTGTCCCATTACTGTCATCCCCGTTTTTAGAGATATCTGCAAAGCTAAGCGGAGTTTTCACCTGATTTTTCAGGCTGGGAACTCCGCTTTTTTGCGTTTACCACTCTTTTTTCCCGTTGTCGGAACTGTAAAAGTTTTCGGCAGATATATAGATAGATTGACGAAAGCCCCAAATGGGCCAATTTCAAGCCCTCAAGATACAAGGGGGTAGTGCGCCCTTTTTTAGAACCGCTCCGGCTGAATGGCCGGGGCGGTTTTCCGCTTTTCCCCCCTCTCACACTCTCCCCCCTAATACTTTACCAGCTGGGAAAGAACAAGATAACTCTAAGCTCTAACTCAGCAAGAACCTCAAGTTTTCAACAACCAACAAGAAAGGATGAGTAAAACCATGAACATTGGCATCGACCATGGCTATTACGCAATCAAAACCCGGCATTTTTCTTTCCCAGCCGGTATTGCAGAGTATTCCCATGAACCCTACACCTTGCAAAACACACTGGAATTCGGCGGGAAGTTTTATGTCTGCGGAACCGGCAGACAGCCGATCCTGCGTAACAAAATGGAAAACGACAATTACTACCTGCTTACTCTTGCAGCCATCGCCAAGGAAATCAAACAGCGAGGTGGAAAAACGGAGTGTTCGGTGCGCATTGCCGCCGGGCTGCCTTTGGCCGGATTTGGCCGGGAGAAAAAGCCCTTCCGAGAATACCTTCTGCGTTCTTCCCAGCCGGTGTGCTTCAAGTTTGAAGGAATTGCCTACAAAATCACCATCGAGGATGTGAAACTGTTCCCACAAGGCTATTCCGCCATTGCTCTGCATCCAGAACTCATCCAGAATGAGCCTTCTGTTCTTCTCATGGACATCGGCGGCTGGACTGTTGATCTGATGCGGCTGGATAATGGTGTTCCCAATGCGGCTACCTGCCGAAGTCTGGAACTCGGTATGATCCGCTGCATTGATGAAACGAAAGAACAGGTCCGCCGGGATACCGGGCTGTCTGTGACCGACGCTCAGGTGGAGCGTGTTCTGGCAGGTAAGTCCTGCAGTATGGATGAGGATGCCCGAAACATTATCCAGAAACAAGGGCGGCTTTACACAGAGCGCCTTCTTTCAGCAACCATGGAATCGGGGTTTGACCTGAAAGCCATTCCGGTGGTGATGCTGGGCGGCGGCGCATCGGTAGTCAAGGGCAACGTGAGCGAACAGGACAGCCTGTGTCGGGTTTTTGCCCTGATAGACGACAAGGTAAACGCTGAAGGGTTCGAGAGGATTTTGGGGCAGTTTTCGGGCGGTGTGGGCAAGGCATGAGCAGGCCCCTATTTATGTTCCGCCCCAACCTCCAGAATGAAGAACATCGCAGAGCATGGGAAATTCTGCAGACTGTGCCGGAAGGCCAGAAAAACGCCTTTCTGGTACAGGTGATTCTGGAAAATGCCCAGCGAGAAGAACTGGAAACAATTCTGCGCCGGGTACTGCGGGAAGAACTCAAAGCTGTGCCTTCCCAGCCCATACCACAGCAGGAAGAAGCCATTCCGAAGGAGATGATGGGCTTCCTTGGTTCCCTGTTGAGAGAAGAATAACCCCCACATAGCCTTTATTGGTTGTGACGTTTGTCGAGCCTGCTTTGACTGAAAGGTTGTTGGTCTTGGTAATAGCTTTATCCGGCGGGTTGCAGTATGCTTGTGTTGCCCGAAAGGGAAAGAACGAAAAAAGGAGCGATAGGCGTGGAAACAAAGGGCGTAACCTGCAAAATCCCGCTGGATCTGCATAACCAAATCAGCGAGGAAATCAGGGAAACGGAAAGTACGATGAGCAAATTCATCGAAATGATCATCCGGGAGCATTATGAGAAAGGGGCTAACAGAATTATGGAAAAAGGAAGAACATTAGCATTTCAGGTGAGCGAGGAATTGTTCCAGAGGGTAAAGGAATACCTTGAAAACTATGAGAAAGCCTATCATCGCCGCCTCACCCAAAAAGAATTCGTGATTGGGCTGATCGAACAGGCGCTGGAAGAAGCGGAAGAAGAATTCGAAGCCGCCAGAGCAGCCGAGCACGAGGAACAGGCTGAAAACGGCTGGGAAGCCGCAGAAATCGCTGAAAGCGATGAGGACGAGGAAGTATCCGATGACGAGGAACCAGAGGACTGGGACGAAGAAAATGGCGAAACCGAGGGACTCAGTGCTGATGAAGAAACAACCGGGAGCAGCTGGGAACCTGCAGAAAACACCGAAACCGGTGAGGGCGAGGAAGAACCCAGCGAGGACGATGAGGATACTACACCGGAAAGCTGGAATCAGGATGAGGAAGAAGAAACCGAGCCGGATGACGATACCATAGAATCCGGCGAAACCAATGAAAATGAAGATGAAACCTACGCATAACACAGCCAGCAGCAGCCCGCAGGAAACTGCGGGCTGTTTTCATATATATTTCATTTCACCATGGGAAAGGGGCGATGTCCATTGATTGTGTGTTAGCTTTTAGTATCATACAAGATAAGGGGCGTGATATAGAAAACCATACGATATATTGACCTGTTCTCCGGTATTGGCGGGTTCCGGGAAGGACTCACCCGTGCCGGAGGATTTACCTGTGTAGGACACTGCGAAATCGACAAAAAAGCCAATCAAAGCTATGAAGCCTTGTTCGATACCAAAGGAGAGTGGTTCTGTGAAGATATCCGAAAAGCCGATCCGAGCGATATCCCCGACTTCGAACTCCTGTGCGGAGGTTTTCCCTGTCAGTCTTTTTCGATTGCTGGAAACCGTGGGGGATTTTCCGATCCAAGAGGTACCTTGTTCTTTGAAATTGCCCGGCTGACTGCGGCAAAAAGACCTGCGTATCTGCTGCTTGAAAATGTTCCCGGACTGCTTAATCATGACGGGGGCAGGACATTTGCGGCCATCCTCCATACGCTGGACAGACTGGGGTATGGTTTGGAATGGCAGGTGCTCAACAGCAAAGATTTTGGAGTCCCCCAATCCAGAAAAAGGGTGTATCTTATCGGATATCTTGATGAACGATGCAGAGGAAAAATATTTCCTTTCACCGAAACAGCAAGAATATCTCTTGTACAAATCCTGCCCGGAGCTCAGGGAGAAAGAATCTATTCCACAAAAGGAATAAGCTGTACCCTTGCTGCACAAACGGGTGGATTTGGCGGGAAAACCGGACTGTATGAAGTTGGGCTTCCGATTAAGGAAAACACGAAAAAAGGCTATAAAATGGCGTATCCCGGCGACAGCATCAGTTTGGCGTTTGCCGGACTGAATACCCGCCGCGGCAGAGTTGGCAGAAAAATCGCCCATACCCTCACCACAAACAGCGACCAAGGAACCTTGGAAGCCCGTGCGGTCCTTACCCCGGAAAGGGAAACTGTCCGTCAGAACGGGCGGCGAATCAAATCTGCGGAAGAACCCATGTTCACCCTCACCGCCCAAGACCGCCACGGTGTTTTTTTCGGCGGCCGAATCCGCAGGCTGACTCCAAAAGAATGCCTGCGGCTGCAAGGCTGGCGGGACGAACAGATCGACAGAGTGCTTCCTATTCAATCGGACGCACAGCTCTACAAACAGGCCGGAAACGGCGTTACCGTTACAGTGGTGGAAGCCATCGGCAAACGGTTGGCTTCTGCCCATCGGGAGGTGAATGCCATCGATTGATCTGAAAGACCAATATTTCGGCTGTGAAATTGAGATGACGGGACTCACCCGCCAGCAGGCAGCAGAAGCCGTGGCTTCCCTGTTTGGAACCAACGCTGTCCATTCCCGTTCTTCCCGCACCTATGATCCGTGGGAAGTGACCGATAACGAGGGAAAAACATGGCGGTTTGTTTACGACTCCAGTATCCATGGTTCTCATCGAACCGGGCGGCAGCAGGTTCCAATCGGTGATGGTGACTACAAGGTGGAGATGAATTCCCCAAAACTGGAGTACAGCGAAATGGGAAAACTGCAGGAAGTTGTCCGTACCCTGCGCCATGCAGGAGCTGTTGTCAATGGAAGCTGCGGTATGCACGTTCATGTGGACGCTTCCAAGCATACACCGCAGAGCCTGAAAAACGCCCTTTCCATTATGTATTCCAAAGAGGATATCCTGTTCAAAGCCTTAAATGTAAACGAGAGCCGGGTGGAACGCTGGTGCCAGAAGGTGCGGGAACCCATGCTGGAGAAAATCCGTAAACTTCCAAGCAATACTACCATGGATCGGTTAAGGCGGGAATGGTATGAAGGCTCTGACGGAAGCTACGAGCATTACAACTGGACAAGATACTATGCCTTAAACCTTCATTCTGTGTTTTACCGTGGAACCTTGGAATGGCGCTGTTTTGAAAGCACCCTCCATGCAGGCAAAGTCAGGGCAAACATCACGCTGGCACTGGCGATCTCTGCACAGGCTATTAACCAGAGCCGGACAGTCATGCGGAAAACCGAGATCAGCGAAAACCCTGCCTTTACCTTCCGCACCTTTCTGCTGCGCCTTGGTCTTATTGGACCGGAATACAAAAATGTGCGAGAACATCTGCTTTCAAAGCTTCCCGGCGACAGGGCATGGCGCTACGATAAAGCTCAATACCCCAGCCTGCAGAACCGCCAAAACCATGAACGATAGGAGATGATCAAAACCAAAGAAAAACTTTATTTTGCGTATGGTTCTAATATGAACCTGAATCAGATGGCGTTTCGCTGTCCGGATGCAGAAGTTGTGGAATCCGTCCGGTTAGAGGGATACCGCCTTGCGTTCCGCACCAATGGCGGCGGGAATGGCGTTGCCACCATTCTGCCGGAAGAAGGAAGCTATGTGGACGGCGTCCTTTGGCGTATTTCCGAACGGGACGAACAGCATCTGGATCATTACGAAGGATTTCCCTTTTTATATGGGAAAGAGCCTGTTACAGTGACAAATCAGGACGGAGTCAGACGGGAAATCATGGCCTATACTATGAACAGCCCGTATAAAGACAAACCCGCCATGCCCTCTGTTTCCTATTTGGAAGGTATTCTGAATGGATGCAGACAAAATGGGATCGATACCCAAACTGTAATCGAAGCGGTTCGCTGTACACAGCAGGAACTGCCTCAGAAGGTAGTCCCTCACAAAAAACAGCGCCATCCCAAACACAAAGAAGAACGATAAATTGACTTGCCCCCGTAAGTTGAGAGTTTTCTTTCAGCCTGCGGGGGCATTTTTTATTTTATCCGAAAGGAGAACTTCATGAAAAAATATCTAAAAAGACTTCTGTCTATGATGATGGCAGTGCTTCTTTGCTTTGGTATTGTACCAAGCAATGCTTTTGCCGCTGAATACGAGTATGATGGATATATCTCCATGATCGACTATAACGGCAGAGGATATTCTCTTAGCTCCAGCCTTCCGGCGCCATTTGGCGGATACAGCACAGATAAGTTTACTGAACTGCGAATTAACGATTTAACAGCTTTCCGCACCGCCTATTGCATCCAGCTTGGCGTGGCAACCCATACCGGGATTGGCTATGACCAGTCGGATGATTATGCCGCCCTTACCACGGAACAGAAAGCAATGATCAACACTGCTCTGACCTTGGGATATAACGTGGAAACCGGCACTAAGTACGGCGGGAGCGCCATGGATGAATACATTGCCACCCAAATCCTCATTTGGCTGATTGCCCACGGGCAGCTTGGCACCGGATATGAAAACCAGATCGTGAATGAAATTACTGCCAACAGCCCTGCGGCAAAGACGATCTTTCAGAAGCTGAGGGAAAACGTGGTTACTTATCACACCGTTCCATCCTTTGCCACCGACAATCCCAGTGCGGTCGGCGCATATACACATGACCTCAAATACAATGAGGACACTGGAAAAAATGAAACCACACTGGTGGATGAAAACAATGTTCTCAAAGATTTCTCCGTCAGCTATCCGGGAGTGGATTTTTCCATCAGCGGGAACAAACTTCATGTTTCTACGGATAAAAAGGAATTCGGTACAATCACCGCAGAAAAGGAGCTGCCTTCCTCTATCCCCGGTGTTGTAACAGGCGGCACCAAATACTGGCTGCGTGATGAATACCAGAATGTAGTCACTTTTGACGTCAAAGGCTCCGCTGAACCCGTAAAGTGCTATTTTTCCCTTGAGATCAAGGCGGGTACCCTGCAGCTTGTGAAAACCTCCGAAGATGGCGAGGTTTCCGGCATTCCTTTTCATATTTCCGGGAATGGAATCGAAAAAGACGTGGTGACCGGACCGGACGGAAGCATCCGGGTAGACAATCTCCAAGCTGGAACATACACCGTAACGGAACGTGCCCCGGACAAATATGTCCAGCCTGAATCCAAGCAGGTAACCATCTATCCCGGCCAGACTTCCAGCGTGAGTTTTTCCAATCTTCTGAAGAAATTTACAGTTAAATTGGATAAAGTGGATTCCGAAACCGAGGAAGCACAAGGCGATTCCAGTTTGGATGGCGCTTTATACGGTATGTTCAAAGGGGAAAATCTGCTGGATACCTATACCACAGCAAACGGGGGCAAATTCACCACCAAGGAATACCCCTGCGGATCGGATTATACAATTCGTGAGATTACGCCCAGCGAAGGATACCTGCTGGACGAAACCATCTATCCGGTAGGTGCAGAACCGGGAAATTTCACCTTGGAAAACAACAGCATCCCCATGACCGCTACAGAGGATGTTATCCTCGGCAGCATTGCTATCACCAAGCATACGGACAAACCTGCTGAGAGCAGCGATTCCGATCAGATCGAGCAGCCAGAAGAAGGCGCTCAGTTCCAGATTTATCTGGCCAGCGCAGGCAGCTATGAGAACGCAAAAGAAACCGAGCGTGACCTGCTGACCACCGATTCCTATGGATTTGCCCGTTCAAAGGACCTTCCGTATGGCTTGTATGTGGTGCATCAGACCAAAGGTGCCCAAGGACAGAAATTTGTCCCAGACTTCTCCGTGTTCATTTCTGAGCACGGTAAAACCTATTATTTCATTCTCAATAACCCCACCTTTACCTCGCTCATCCGCTTTGAGAAGAAAGACGCCGAATCCGGCAAAATTATTCCTCTGGCGGGAACAGCAGTCAAAATCCGCAACGCTGATACCGGCGAGTGGGTAGTACAGCATATCAATTACCCCAGCCCCATCGATATCGACACCTTTGTGACGGACTCCACAGGAACCCTTATGCTGCCGGAACCGCTTCCGTTTGGAAATTACGAGCTGTATGAACAGCAGAGTCCATGGGGATATGTTCTTGACAAAGAGCCGGTTCCCTTTGTGGTGGACGGTTCACAGGACGTGGTTACAGTGGAGAAATACAATATCCCGCAAAAGGGAACGATTACAGTCTCCAAAGAGGGCGAAGTATTTAAGTCTGTTGCAGAATCCGGCGGGATGTACCAGCCTCAGTATGAGGTGCAGGGCCAGCCGGGCGCTGTTTATGAAATCACAGCACTGGAAGATGTCGTTACCCCGGACGGAACCGTCCACCTGAAAGCAGGCGAACTGGCGGCTACTTTGACCACCGGAAGTGACGGGACCGCCACCTCGGAACCTTTGTATCTCGGCCGCTATCAGGTGAAGGAAATCACTGCGCCGGATGGCATGATAATCGATCCTGAACCCAAGGAAGTCGTTTTGTCCTATGCCGGTCAGGAAGTAGAGATCACCTCCGCCAGCATTGGTTTCGTCAATGAACGCCAGAAAGTGGAGATTTCCCTCAAGAAGTTGCTGGAACAGGACGAAACCTTCTCCCTCGGCATGAATGAGGAATGGAAAAACATTACTTTCGGACTGTTCGCTGCGGAACAACTGACCGCCTCCGATGGTACCTCCATCCCGGCAGACGGGCTGATGGAAACAATCGGCATTGACGAGAATGGGAATGCCGTATTTACAACCGACATCCCCTGCGGGGCTTCCCTGTATGTACAGGAAATCGGAACCGACGATCACTACATTTTGAGCGACAAAAAATCCCCTGTGGTGTTTGAGTATGCCGGACAGGATGTGGCGAAAGTGGAAATTGAAGCGAACGATGGAGAAGCCATTGAAAACACCTTAAAGCGCGGCAAGGTATCCGGCTGGAAGGTCGATCAGGATGGTTTTGAATTAGGCGGCGCTGTTATCGGCCTGTTCCGTTTTGACGAAACGGAGTTTACCGAAGAAACCGCCCTCATGGTCACCGAGAGCAATGAAATCGGGTACTTTGAGTTTGATAATGTGCCTGCTGGAAACTTCCTCGTGCGTGAAATCGCATCTCCGGAAGCCTTCGTATTGACGGAAGAAATCTTCCCGGTAGAAATCACCGAGGACGGACAGACCATCGAAATCACCATTGAAAACCAGATCATCAAAGGTACCGCCGAAACCATAAAGGTGGACGCCGATTATCCGGACCACAAGCTGTCCGGGGCTGTTTTTGAAGTTTATGCCGATGTGGACAATAATGGTGAATTCAATGCGGATATCGACAAGCTGGCAGGTGAAATGACAGAAACCGAACCGGGCCTCTACCAGATGAAGGATCTTGTTTATAGAAATTACTTCCTGCATGAGAAGGAAGCGCCGGAATTTTTCGAAAAGGATGACGGATATTATCCTTTCTCCATTACTGAGAATGAAGCGATTGTCCGCATCGAAACCGAAGCTGGCGAAGGGTTCCTGAACAAAGCGCAGACCGGTTCCCTAAAGGTGGTAAAGACCGCCGACGATGATAAGGTCGAAGGGCGCACCTTCAAAATCAGCGGTACTGACTTCATGGGCAATGCCTATGAGCAGGAATTCAAAACGGATGAAAACGGTGAAATCAATCTCACTCTCCGTGTGGGAGAATACACCGTATCTGAAGTAGCTGGCGAAGATTCCGAAAAGTATATTCTGCCTGACGATCAGACCGTAGAAATCAAGGCAGGCGAAACAACGACCGTAAAGATGCATAACAAGCTGGTGCCGGAGGTTCCCTCTGTTCCGCAGACCGGCGATAACCCGTGGATGCCTGCCATCCTTGGCACTCTTGCAGGCTTGGCAGTTTTGTCCGGCGGCGCTCTGCTTTTCCTGCGCTATACAGGTAAAAAGCGCAAATCTGCTGATCAGGCCGATGAGGATCAAGGCACAGAAGAATGAAAATCTTTCTAAAAGGATTTTGCATCGGCCTTTTGTGCCTGAGCCTATTGGGACTTCTCTGGTTTTTGGTTCTACAGCCGGGGCTGACCAATGGAGAAGCACAAGCCCTGAAAAAAGAATACGCACAGCCTCTCCCCGGAGCCGAAAGCTCCGGGGTTTTACCGGCTGGGAAAGAACAGCTCGAACCGGAATCCCTTGTGGACCTTCCCGCTTTGCAGACTGAATACCCGGACATCAAAGGCTGGATTTCCATTCCCGGCACCTGTGTGGATTACCCGGTTTTGCAAAGCAGCGCTGACGATCCCGAATACTATCTGCGGCGTACCTACAAGGGAGAATGGCGCACTGCCGGAAGCATCTTTTTTCAATGGGATTGTTCCGCAGAGAGTCAAAATACCGTGGTCTACGGGCACAACATGAATGACGGGACCATGTTCGCTGTTCTTCAAAAGATGACTGATGAAGCCTTCCGCAACGAACACTCCAAAATCCTGCTGCAGACCAGCAATGGACTGCGGGAATATCAAATTGCGGCTGTGCTGAAAACCGATATCACAAAGTTCCGGTTTAACCGCACTGAATTTGCGGATCATGCGGATTTCCTGTCTTTTCAGAAAGAGCTCTTCGCACAGTCATTATACGAATCCCAAACCATCCACGGCGAGGACTGCCGCCTGCTGACGCTCGTCACCTGTTCCTATGAATGGGAAAACGCCCGCACGGTGGTCATCGCCGCAGAAGTGAGGTGAGAATCAATCAATGGAACCAAAAGCAATTATTTTGATCTGTTTATGCGCTGTCATTTTGGGCGGCCTTGTGTTCCTGCATATTCGTAACCGCAGGAAAAAATAGCGTAAGAACCAATCGGACGGGGCGCTGCGGAGCGCTCCGTCCCTATTTTTATCATACTGGAGGGATTGATTGAAAAAACTTGGACTTTTGGATGTGGTAGCCGAACAGCACCGCACCTTTATCTCCAACCTGCGTCTGCTGCCGGAACTCAAATGGGCGGCGCTTGGCGATCTGTACCGCCTGCCGGACAAGGAAAGATACCCTTTAAAGGAATGGGAAGAAGCGGTGTCTTATCTGTTGGGCTGCGAGGTGCATTTTGAAAACTATGAAGCAATCGGGAAAAGCCTCAAGCCCTTTTCCCTGCAAGTGAGGTGATCTGCCGGAATGCGAGTATTGCTTGTAGAACCGGGCAAAGCAGCCCGGCCTGTTGAGATGAAAAACGACCTTCATGAAATGCAGCAAATGGTAGGCGGACCCATTCAGGCACTTTATCCGTGGGAAGAACCGGTTGCTATTGTCTGCAATGACGAAGGAAAAAATATGGGGCTGCCGCTAAACCGTGTGCTGGAGAACTATGACATAATTGCGGGAGCTTTTTTTGTCTGTGGTATTCAGGGAGAAAACTTCTCCAGCCTGACTGAAAAACAAATGCAGAAGTATCAGCAGATGTTTTTAAGCCCTGAGAAATTCATCCAAACACCGGAAGGGCTTTTGTGTATCCGAATAAACCCGGTGGTAAGCCCAAAACCCAAAACCAAAAAGCCCCCGAATCATGAAAGATAAAGGAGAATGCCATGAATCAATTTTATACCGCCGAATCTGTTACGGAAGGGCATCCGGATAAGCTGTGCGACCTCATTGCCGACAGTGTGCTGGACGAATGCCTTTCCCATGACGCCCTCTCCCGTGTGGCCTGCGAAGTGATGGCTACCAGAGGGCAGATCATTGTCGCCGGGGAGATTACCAGCCTGTATGAACCTTCTATCCCTTCGATTGTCCGTTCGGTTCTCAGAAAAGTAGGCTACAATCCGGCCCGTTTTGCCATCCAGTGCCTCATCCATAAGCAAAGCCCGGATATCGCCGCAGGTGTGGACTGTTCGTTAGAGCAGCGAAGAAATGTGGATGGGAGCAGTCCCTCTCTGCAGCTCGGCGCTGGCGATCAGGGAATCATGGTGGGATATGCCTGTTCGGAAACCCCGCAAATGCTTCCTCTGCCGGTTGTGCTGGCACACCGTCTGACCAGCGCTCTCACCATCGCCCGAAAATCCGGTGCAATTCAAGGACTAAGGCCGGACGGGAAAGCACAGGTCACCGTGGAATATGATGAGGATGGAAAACCATTCCGGCTGGATACCGTTGTGCTGTCTGCCCAGCACAGCCCTGAAATCCCTGCCGATGAACTCTGCTTCGAACTGACGGATAAAGTGATTGCCCCTGCTTTGCAGGTCCTGCCACCGGATGAGGATACAAAAATTTTAATCAATCCAGCCGGAAGGTTTGTGCTGGGCGGCCCGGAAGCAGATACCGGTCTCACCGGACGAAAACTCATGGTGGACAGCTTCGGAGTGTTCGCGCCTCACGGCGGCGGTGCTTTTTCCGGTAAGGACGCCACCAAAGTGGATCGCTCCGGCGCATACATGGCCCGATATATTGCTAAAAACCTTGTGGCGGCGGGTTTGTGCGAACGGTGTCAGGTTACACTGGCTTATGCTATTGGGGCAGCCCAACCGGTGATGGTGGAAGTAGATACCTTTAAAACCGGAACGGTCTGCGCCGATGACTGTCTGGCAGATGCGGTAAAACTGGTGTTTGGGTTAACGCCTGCCGAGATTATCGCAAAGCTGGATCTGTTATCACCGAGATATACTGGGACCGCCGCCTATGGACATTTCGGCAGGCCGGAGTTCCCGTGGGAACGCACCGATCAGGCGAAAATCCTGCGGGCGGCTGTCATTTAAGTAAGAAAGGGGGATTCCCATGCCCGGAGTCACCGAAGAACAAATCACCGCTGCCAAACAGATGAGCGCCATTGAGTTTTTGCGGCGTTACCGTCCCGGACAACTGGTGAAAGCCGAAAGCCGGGGTGAGTTCCAGCTGAAAGAACATGACAGCTTTAAAATCAACGAAACCACAAGCCTTTGGCATTGGAAAAGCCGGGATGTCGGCGGCAAAAGCGCCCTTGACTATCTTATTAAGGTTGAGGGGCTGAAATTTGTAGAAGCGGTGCAGACCTTATGCGGGGAAAACCCCAGCTATGTTCCGCCTGTTTCCCAGCCGGAACAGCCGAAGGAATTTCTTTTGCCGCCGGCAGCGGAAAATAACCGCAGGGTGTTTGCCTATCTTTTGAAGCGTGGTATCGACCGCAAGGTCATCGAAGCCTGCATCCGGGCAGGAATCCTCTACGAAAGCGCCGACTACCACAACGCTGTGTTTGTTGGGAAGGACGAAACCGGTACTGCCCGGTATGCTTTTCTGCGTGGTACCTATACACGGGGAAACCCATTCAAGGCAGAGGTGTCCGGCAGCGATAAGCGGTTTTGTTTTTGTCTCCCGCCGAAAAGGGAAAGCAAAAAACTCGCCATATATGAAGCCGCAATAGAGCCACTCGCACATTTAACGCTGGAAGGGACAACAGATAAATGGCGGCTGTCCCTTGGCGGGATTTATGCGCCTGAAGAAGGAACACAGACAAGCCGGGATATGAAAAAACCCATTGCGCTGGACGCTTTTCTCGCCCGTCACCCGGAGATTGAAGAAATCGAAATCTGTACCAATAACGATTTTGCGGGAAGGTGGGCAGCCGATCATATTGAGAAAGCCTATCAGGGCAAGTACCGCATGGTCAGGAATCTTCCGGAAAAAGAAGGCTGCGATTATGCCGACCTGACAAAAGAAAGATACGAAAAACAGGCTGTCCGGCAAAGGGCAGCCTGTTCCCGTTAAAAGGAGGTTTTGCAATAGCGGATAAAGAAATTACACTCAAACTTTACTCTCCATTGACAGGAGATTTCCACGAAAATGAAATAGACGAGTATGGCTGGAACAATGGAGTATCCGATTATCCCACGCTGTTTGATGGTACGGATATGGTCTGCTATGAGGAAAGCATCCGCCCTGCTGTAGAACAGTATACCGGAAACCTCATGTCTTACTTTTATAAACAACGCAATCCCGGAATTAAAGAAAAGGTAATCAGCGCGATTCCTTCGATAGAAATTCGGAACGGAGAATTGATGGGCTGTACAACTGTCGTGCTGAAAGAACCGTTGGCTGACGAAGAAATGGAAGATTTGCAGGATTATCTGCATGGACAGTTTTCCGATGGCTGGGGCGAAGGCTTTGAGCAGCAGGAAATCCAGACTGACGATGGTGTGCTGTATGTTCATTTTGGAGAAGCAGAACCATTTTATTTTGAAGTAGAGCAGATGCAGCCTGCAGAACCCCTGAAAGAGCAGTTACCCCCTCATCGGCCAAAAATGAAATTGGTGGGACAGGACGGAAACATCTTTTCCATCCTCGGCAGAGCTTCCCGGCTGCTGAAGGAAAACGGACAGCCGGATCAGGCAAAGGAGATGTGTGACCGTGTCTACCAGTCCGGGAATTATTACAAAGCGCTTAATATCATTAGCGAATATGTGGAAACGGAATTATCGGAGAAAACTCATACGAAGTCGAAAAACGAAAAGGAACGAGGTGACGCCAGATGAATCAGAAATACGAGATTACCGACATTGTTCACCCGCAGTACCCATGGCTGCACCGTATTCGGGCCTTGCGGGATGTTCGTGAGGATGTCCATGCGGGAGATCTTGGCGGTTTCGTCCAGTCTGAGGAAAATCTCAGTCAGGAAGGGCAGTGCTGGGTTGCGAACAATGCTGTCGCCGCCGAGGAATCCTATATATCCGGTGACGCCATCATGTGGGATTACTCCTGCGCTCGTGGTTGTGCAGTCATTTCCGGAAAAAGCCGAATCGGTGGAGAAGCCATCATAGAAGATCATGCTATCGTAACCTCTGGTTATGTCCATGGAAACGTCCATATATCTGGAAATGCCAAAATCTTTGCGAATGCTGTTACCGGCGGAACCCCTGTAATCATGGAAAAAGCTTCTGTTTACGGGGAGCTTGGCGGCGAGATAGAGGTTCATGAACACGCAGTCATTCTGCCCGGAGTCGTAATTGATAACCCCACCATTGATGTGCTCCACATCCGGCCAGATGAAATTGTGGTGGAACGAAAATTCAAACGTGAGTCACCTGTTATTACTCCTCCTCCCGAATATCAACCGCACCCTCGTGCCTCTAAAAAGCGCAGCCGAGGGGAAGAACGATAAAAAACACTGTAATTTTTTTTAGAAAGGAAGATGCCTCTGAACGAAACGAAAGAACTGGCTCAAATTGTTGACGAAACCATTCTGCCCATGGAACACAGCGGCGGGGATGGCTGGACGATTCTGCACGGGGATACCCTGCAGGTAATCCGGGCATTCAAGCCGCAGGTGTTCGACGCCATTATTACCGATCCGCCCTACGCTTCGGGCGGGTGGAAGCCAGCCGAGAAAAACCGCACCACCAATCAAAAGTACAGCAGCATGGACAAAGAAAACGCCCTGCCCGATTTTGACGGAGATCAAAAGGATCAGCGAAGCTGGACCAGATGGATGGCTGAATGGCTTTCTGACGCCAGAAAAGCCTGCAAACCAGGAGCGCCGGTTTGTCTGTTCATTGACTGGCGGCAGTATCCTTCTATTACCGACGCTCTGCAGTGGGCTGGATGGATCTGGCGTGGCTGTGCGGTATGGGATAAGATGACCAGCCGCCCCCAGAAAGGACGTTTCCGCCAGCAAAGTGAATACATCGTATGGGGTTCCAATGGTCCTATGCCGGTGAATAGACCGGTTGGCTGTTTGCCCGGTGTGTTCCGTTACGCCAATCCTCAAAACAGAATTCATGTGACGGAAAAGCCCTTGCAGCTCATGCGTGACCTTGTGAAAATCTGTGTACCGGGCGGGAGAATCCTCGATCCCTTCTGCGGAGCCGGAACTACCGTTCTCGCTTCCCGGCTGGAAGGATATGAAGCCGTAGGGATTGAAGTCACCGACGCCTATTATAAGCTGGGTTCCGACCGTGTGCGCTTTGCATTGGAAGCCGATTCGGAAGAAGAAACCTCCGAATAATCTCCAAGGCTATCCCCGTGGATAGCCATAAACAGACAGTCATACAAGCAGGCTATCCACGTGGATAGCCTGCCCCTTTATTCAATATATGAAAAGAAAGGAAATCACTATGGAAAAAGCATTTGCCTATGTGTGCGCCGCACCCGATGCCGCGCCCCGCCTGTTAAAACGCTACTGCCGCAAGATTTATGAACTGGGATATGTCCCGATCTGCCCGAAACTTTCGGACAGCCAGTACCTGCAGATGGAAAATGCCGATGAAAAACGGGAATTTCAAAATATTTCCCGTCAGAAACTGTGCCGATGCCGAATGCTGGTGGTATGCGGCAATGAGATCAGCAACTCCATGTCCGCTGAAATCGGTACAGCCGAAAAGCGAAATATTATCTGTACGACGCTGGAAGGTCTGGCAAAAATCAAGGAATCAGATGAACATGACGGGCTCTGATTCCAGCGTGGTATTTTCCCAGCCGGTGACTGGTTTTGCAAGCATAGCGTTTGGATATCCAAACGCATTTTGGGGAGAACCCCAAACCCCCGGCATCCAGCCGCCCATCGAATATAGAAAGAGGTGAGAAAACTGAATCAGAAACAATATGCTGCATTTGCGGCAAACGCCAAAACACTGGACAGCCTGCGCCGGAACGAGGTGAATTATGTCCCCGGCGTTTTTGAAGTGACAAAGGTCATCGTCTTGGGCAAAGAGGATTTTGAGAAGCTCTCAGAGGACGTCTCCCCGGAATATCCTTTCCTCAAGGATAACCGGGAACTGATGAGCGCCGATCCGGGCGGGCTGTTCCGCTGTCTGATGGTTAGGACCAAAGGAGAACAGGAATATATGCTGATTGCACAGGGGCGAAACAGCCTGTACCTTGGTTATGGAAAGGACTGCCGCAAAGTAAACCTGCAGGATGTACCAATGGAACACCTTGTGCTGGAAGAACCAAAAGCCTATCAGGAACACGCTGTATTTTACCACCGTCCCCATGATCTATCCGATATCAACGGTCAAAATCTAAGACATCCTGCACCAGAGCGCCAGACTGAGTTTCGAGTAGAACAGGTGGTGGTTTTGGCTGATGAAGAATATCGTCAGTTTCAGGAAACCGGATTTTTGCAAGATCAGATTTTCCTGTTTGATTACCAAGACAAGATGTGGTTCGATCCCGGCAGTCTCTGCTGGCACTGTGTACTGGTGAAAGGAGAAAACAGCAGGGACGGAATCCTTGTAGAATCAGAAGGATACTGTTATACCCGATACGCAGCTTTCGCTCCGGACTGCGGCAAGCTTCGCCTGCAGGATATCCCTGTCCATTACGAATATCCGGCTAAAGCGCCGGAGCAGAAGAAAAGCCGCAAAAGGAAAGTACCGGAGCGTTAAAAAGGAGTCCCTATGAGAAAACGAAATCACATCATCCCTCTTCATTTAAACAAAAAGGAACTGGCGCATCTGGAAACACAGGTGAAACAAAGCGGTCTGCCCCGTGAGGAATTTCTGCGCACCCTCATCATGGGAGCCGAACTGCGTGCAAAACCCTGCGATCACCATGCGGACCTGCTTCACAAAGTGGCAGGGCTTTGCAATAACGCCAATCAGCTTGCCAAGGTTGCGAATACTTATGGCGAAGCCAGCCAGCAGAGCGTGGAGGAAATGACCGTTATCGCCCGCCAGGTTTGGAAAGAAGTAAAGGAGAATTGGTAACCAACCTGCGGTTGGATGCAATTTGCGCACATAGCCAAGATATGAATTCGTCTAAGCTGCCCGCACCGAAAACTCAGAAAGGAGAAAACCGCTATCGCATATACCAGCGTTATCCCCGTCCACCGCCTTGATAACGCCATCGACTATGCTCTCGATGAGAAAAAATCTTCCCGTGCCGAAAACAGAGAATCGTTGGAAGGAGAAATCGATAAGGCTCTCAATAAAGACCAGTCAGAACAGGATCTGTTCCAGTCAGCCATCGGCTGTACCATAGACTCTGCCTTTGAGGATATGTGTCAGATCAAAAAGATATGGCATAAGGAAAAAGGCGTGCAGGGATTCCATCTGGTGCAGAGTTTTGCTCCCGGAGAAATCTCCCCGGAACTGGCGCATCAAATCGGAATGGAATTTGCGGACCGGCTGCTCGGCGGGAAATTTCAGGCGGTGGTCAGTACCCATCTCAACACCAAATGCATCCACAACCATATTGTGTGGAACTCTGTCTCCATGGAAAACGGGAAAAAGTACCGCAGCAATGAAAAAACCTATGTAACTGGGGTGCGGAAGATTTCGGACGAACTGTGCGTAAAGCACCGCCTTTCCGTCATCCATACAGAGAAATCGGAACGGGTAGCCCGTCCTTATGCCCTGTGGCTGGCCGAGCAAAACGGTACCTACACATGGAAAACACCCATCCAGAAAGATATCGAAGAAGCGATTGCCGCTTCCCTCACATGGAAGCAGTTCCTGCGGGTGATGGAAAAACAGGGCTATGCTTTCCGGTTTGACCGCAAGTACGCCACCATGATCCTGCCGGGTACCGGGCGCACCGTTCGTTTTAAAACCTTGGGAAAAAACTACACCCCGGAAGCTATCCAAAACCGCATCCTGTATCCTAAGCCTCCTCACCGGGCTGGGAAACAAACACCTCCTGCCAGCCGCTTCCTTATTCTTCTTGGAGAAAAGCCGCCCCGCAGAATTTCCGGCTTGCGGGCGCTCTACTATTCCTATCTCTACAAGATGGGGGCGCTGCCGAAAAAGCCCCGGTACCCAAGCTTTGCTGTGCGGCAAGATATCCGCAAGCTGGATCAGCGGATAGAACAGGCTGAATTCATTTTCAAAAACCATATTGAGGACCGCGGGCGGCTTCGTGCCATCCGTCAGAAAGCGGAGGATGAAATCGCAGTGCTTCTAAAAGAGCGCCAGAAGCTCTACCGTTATCAGCCAGATTCCCCGCAGATTGGCGTCCTCACAGAGGAACTCAAAAAGCTGCGGCATACCGTCAAGCTGTGCCGGAATATCGAAACCCATTCCATTGAGATGGAACAGCGCCTGCAGGCAGCACAGCAGGAAGAACAGCAGCGGCAGGAAAAGCAGACACAGGAAGAAAAGAACAAACAAACCCGAAATCGGGAAAATCAAAAAAGGAGATGATCCTATCCATAAAATTCCCACAAGAGAACAGGTGGAACTCATCCGCCGACAATATCCTGTCGGAACCCGCATCATCTTAAATCACATGGATGATTCGCAGGCTCCGCCTCCGGGTACAAAAGGCACCGTTGCCTATGTAGACGATATCGGGCAGATCGGAGTGAAATGGGATACCGGTTCCAGCCTGTCCCTGATTCCCGGCGTGGATTCCTTTTCTAAGGAACCTGCGCCGGAAAAAGCAAAACACAAACGCTCCAGCAGCTTGGAACGATGAAAGGAGAATGCTGACTGAACTACGGAAGCGATCCTGCCGACCAGATCGTCCGATTTACCCTTGAAGGGACCGAAGTAGCCCTCAAGCTGTCGGGACTGGCGGCGAAGAATTTTGCGCTGTTTGTTTATGCAGTGCTGAAAGACCAAAAGAAAACCCATGGCAAGACAAGGCTTGTCCGAATGCTTCGTGAGCAGCGCCCGTTTAAGTTTTTTAATCTGCCTGCAACGTACATGAAAGAATTTGTGCGGGAAGCCAAAGGACACGGTCTTTTGTATGTGCCCATCCGTAATAAACAAAAAGGCGATTACATCGAATTGGTGGTATTTGCGGATGACGCCGCTAAGATTCAGCGTATCTATGACAATCTCGGCTTGGATTATGTGAAAGCGGAAGCCGGAGAAGCCATTGTGGAGAAAGCGGTGGAACAGGAGAAGCAAGCTCCTGCCGCTTCCCAACCCGGCAAAACGGAAACTGCCCAAACCGAGCAGGGCGCTGTGGAATTCGAGGTGGGCGGCTTTGAAGATGACTTCAATATCAGTCCTGCCGGGCAGGGTGAAGCCGAAAATTTTACCATTGGCCGGGAGAAGGAATCAAAACCCCCGGCAGCGGAAAAGAGTCCGTCCGAGCCTTCCTTGCCCAGCAAAAACTCTTCGCCCGGCTTAACAAACCGTGAGCAGCCGGAGCAAAAGCCTTCGGTGAAAAAGGAACTGCAGGAGATCAAGCAGGAACAAGTGAAGAAAAAAGAGGAAAAGGCCAAACAGCAGGATCGTCAGCATCCTACTCCGGGCCATTCCCGTAAAAAGAAGAAAAAACAGAAAGGCAGGTAATGCAGTATCGATTTATCAAATTTGATCGGCAGAAAACAGGAAACTCAGCCTCAGCCGGAACAGCAGTACACCAAGGAAGAATATGCCTCCATGAAACAGGCTGAACGTGAGGACGCATGGGCAAAAGTGGATGCTCAGGCACAGGAAGTGTTCAAAGATGACGCTTCCATGAAGGGCTTCTTAGGTTTTATGGCTCAGTGTACCCCGCAGAGTACCCGCAACCTTCTCATCCTATATCATCAGAACAAGGAGATCACCCATCCCCGCACCTTTGATAAATGGAAGGAAGCCGGGCGCTCCATCCGTTCCGGTGAAAAGGGATACACCTTCTTTGCGGATCAGGAATATACCAAAGAGGACGGCACCATAGCGAATGGTTATACCATTACCAAAGCCTATGATATCTCCCAAACCAGAGGTCCACAGCCTCTGCCGCCGCAGAAACATCTGCCGGAAGAAATCATTGCCGCTATGGTAGAACAGAGTCCGGTTCAGCTTGCCATCTCGGATCAGCTTCCTCAAGGGGTACAGGCACAGTATGTTCCCAAACAGCATACGATTTTTGTCCGCAACGGGATGGATGAAACCACCACTATCTGCGCTATCGCACGTGAACAGGCCCATGCCAGCTTCGATACTGTCGGCAGCGGTTACTACCGTCAGGCGTATGCGGCACAGAGCTACTGTGCCGCTTATGTGGTCGCACAGCGGTGCGGGCTGGATACTTCGGCCTTCCGGTTTGACAAGGTATGCGAAAGCTGTGCTCAAATGACCCCGGAAGAAAAGCGTGGTTTCATAAGCGATGTGAAACGGGCGTCTTATTCCATTAACCGGGATATACAGCGCAGTTTTCGGGATTTGGAGCAGACAGTCCAGCCCGATGAGTTTTCGGTAGAAACGCAGAAGCCTGCCAAAACTCCCAAATCCAAATCGGAGAAGGAAACGGAACGATGAGAAAGCGAACCGCCGGAAGTTTTCCGTTTGTTTTCTTTTGTGCGGTAGCTTTCTGTCCGCCGCTGTGGTATGGTGAAGCTGAAGAAAATACAGAGAAAGGCAGGGATATCCTTGGAAAAACAACGTCTCTTTAAGATGGGAATGCTGGAAAAGAATTTTCTGGTCAAGGCGCTCTGCGACGCACAAAAATCATCCGGATCGGAAACCTCCGGCGAGGTGCAGAGCCTTATCAATAAAACCGTCAATGCGCCAAAGGGAAAGCTGTACCTGAGCGACACGGAATTCCAGTATGCGGCGCAGTCTTTAAATGGAATGCGCAACGCTTATCTGTCTGCGGGCAGAAGCAGCGGCGGGATTGACCGTGTTCTCGCAAAGCTCATGAGCAGTAAATATCGAAACGTGCCGGTTCGATAAGATTTAAGGTTACCCGTTACCCCGGAACCTGTGGGAATGGTTTTCCATAGGCTCCGGGGTTTCTTTTTTTATTTTGATCTGAAGAAAGGAAGGATATTTTTTGACTCCATTGTAAAACGAAAGAATCCATGGTGGGTATGGCTTCTGCCATTGCCCATCGTCTGGTGGGCAGCGCTTTTAGTGGCTGGAAGCTGGTCAGATGGAATGAGTCTTGTGGATCTGCTGGGAAAGCTTTCGGCAGCGATGAACAGTCCCTTTTCCATTCATTGGACGGATTATTCTCTTCGGTGCCTGTTTTTCTTTTCCCTTGGGTACGGGGTGATCGCCCTTGTGGTGACCTCCAACCAGAAAAACCGCCGCCGTGGAGAAGAACACGGTTCCGCCAAGTGGGGCGATGTGTTCCAAATCGCCAAGAAATACCGGGATAAAAAGAACCCGAAACAAAATCTCATCTTAACACAGCATTTCCAAATGGGGATGGATGGGTATCGGCACAAGCGCAATACCAATGTGCTTGTGATCGGCGGCTCCGGCGCGGGTAAAAGCCGATCTTATGCTATCCCGAATGCCTTAAACTGCGGCAGCTGTTCTCTGGTTATCTGCGATCCAAAGAGTGAAATCCTGCGAAAAACAGGCGGTGCGCTCAAAGCAAACGGATATGAGGTGCGAGTGTTTGATCTATTAAACCCCGACGCCTCCTTTTGCTATAACCCCCTTGCTTATGTGCGGGATGACAAGGATGTTCTTCGCCTCATCGAAACCCTCATCCAGTCGACTACTCCGCCCGGAGCACAGAGCACGGACCCTTTCTGGACGAAATCCGAAACAGCGCTTTTGCAGGCGCTGGTGCTGTACCTGATGCATGAAGCACCGCCGGAGGAACAGAACTTCGCCATGGTAATGGAAATGCTGGCGGCAGCGGAAGTCCGGGAGGAAGATGAGGAATATGAGTCTCCCTTGGATATCCTTTTCGCAAGGCTTGAAATGCGGGACCCGGAGAGCATTGCCGTGAAGCAATACCATGTCTTTAAGATGGGAGCCGGAAAAACTCTGAAATCTATTTTAATCAGTGTCGGCGTCCGCCTCTCTGCTTTTAATCTGCCACAGATCGCAAGGCTGACCTACACCGACGACCTCCATCTGGAAGAAATGGGCGAAAAGAAGATCGCCCTGTTCTGCTGTATCCCGGACAGTGACAAATCCCTCAACTACCTTGTGGGCATGATTTACGGGCAGCTCATTCAGACACTCTATTTTGTAGCCGACCGCAAATACAAAGGCAGGCTTCCTGTGCCGGTCCATCTGCTGATTGACGAAGCGCCGAATATCGCCCTGCCTACGGATAACTTCCTACCTTGGCTTTCCACCATGCGAAGCCGCAATATCTTCTGCAGCTACATCGCACAGAATATGGCGCAAATCAAGGCATTGTTCAAGGAACAGTGGGAATCGCTGGTGGGCTTGTGTGATGAGTTTCTCTACCTCGGCGGCAACGAGAAGGAAACCCACAAATATGTTTCCGAGCTCATGGGCAAGGAAACATTGGATACCAACACCTATGGTCACAGCCGTGGAAGAAGCGGCAGCTTTAGTGTCAACGACCAGCAGACAGGCCGGGAACTCTTAACGCCCGATGAAGTCCGAATGCTGGATAACCGCAAAGCCATTCTTTTTGTAAGGGGTGAAAGGCCCATGCTGGATGACAAATACGACCTGATGCATCACCCAAACATTCGCCTGACAGAGGATGGCGGCGCTGCGCCCTACGACTACACACATGCGAAGGACGCCGCAGACGATCTCGATTATTCCCCGGACCAGTATGAGGATTTCGAACTGCTGGAACCGGAGGATTTTCTCAAACCATAATAATTTACATGAAATTGGAGGAACGCTTCTGAATAAGTTTCTGAAAAAAATTGGTTCTTTGACGAACCGCAAAAAGGACAATAAACCCACCAATGCTCTGCCGCTTGGTAAAAAGGGACGCCTTGGATTTTCCAGCTATGCCGCTGTAGTATTGTGTGCCTGCTGCCTTTCCACTACTGCCTTTGCAGCCAGCGGCGATCCTCTCGGAGTAGTAAACAACCTTTCCACATTCATTTTCTCCCTGATTCGTGCCATCGGTATGATCCTGCTGGGCTGGGGTGTCGTACAGGTCGGCCTGTCCTTCCAGAGCCATGATCCCTCCCAGCGTTCGCAGGGTTTCCTCACCTTGGCCGGTGGGCTGGTAATCACCTTCGCCAAGGAAATCCTTGACCTTATCACCGCCTGATTTTCTGTTTTCCAGCAAAGGGAGCGTCCGCATTGGGCACTCCCTCATTTTTTCAGATAGGAGGTGACCAGCCGGAAACTGGATCATAGACAACTTAAATTCAGCGCTGGGTACATGGAATGACAAACTGGCTGAAATCTGGACACTGCTTACCCAAGACCCCGCCACTTTCAAGGGCGGCGGGATCTGGCAGGTTATGCTGGATATTAACGGGGCGCTGAAAGCCATTGGGTATGGTTTGCTGGTACTGTTTTTTGCGGTTGGTGTCGTTAAAACCTGCGGCTCTTTTACCGATGTAAAACGCCCGGAACACGCTTTAAAATTGTTCATCCGCTTTGCTTTGGCGAAGGCTGCTGTAACATACGGACTTGATTTGATGCTTGCTGTATTTAAAATCGTACAAGGAATCATTTCCACCATTATTACCCAATCGGGTTTGTCAGGAAGCAGCGGCACCACACTCCCGCAGGAAATCATCGATAAAATCAATAACGTAGGATTTTGGGACAGCATCCCTTTGTGGGCGGTAACCCTTTTAGGCGGTCTGTTTATTACAGTGCTGTCCTTTATCATGATTTTAACGGTTTATTCCCGTATGTTTAAACTCTATATGTACACAGCGCTTGCGCCTATCCCTCTCTCCAGCTTTGCGGGAGAGCCAACCAGCAATGTGGGCAAGAACTTCCTGCGTTCCTATGCCGGGGTATGTTTGGAAGGGGCCATCATCGCCCTTGCCTGTATCATCTTTTCCGTTATGGCGGCTTCTCCGCCAGCGGTCGATCCTAACGTCTCAGCGGTAACCGCCGTATGGAGTTATGTAGGCGAGCTCATTTTTAACCTTTTGGTTTTAGTAGGAGCTGTGCGGATGAGCGACCGGATCGTCAAGGAATTGTTAGGTCTGTAAGGCCGTGAAAGGAGTGAAGCAATATAGAAGTAAAAGTACCAAAGGAAATCCGGGATTATCAGGAGTCCATCTTTTTTGGACTTTCCACCCGACAGTTTATCTGTTCCCTGCTTGCAGTAGGGGTAGCAGTCGGTCTGTATTTTGGTTTGCGCCCGCTGATTGGCAGCGAAGAAGTTGGTTGGATGTGCATTCTTGGAGCAGCTCCATTCGCTGCCTGCGGCTTCTTTAAGTACCATGGGATGACCGCCGAACAAGTGGCATGGGCTTGGTTTAAATCAGAATTTCTGTATCCGAAAAAGCTTGTGTTCAAGTCTGAGAATCTCTACTACGAAGCCTTGAAAGATGCCATTGCAGAGGGCGAAAAGCCGCCACGCAAAAGGAAAAAGCGTAAGTTTCAGCCACCAGCTGGGAAAGAACAGTAACCTTTTTCATTTTTCGCACTGAAAGGAAGGATGCCTATTATCAAAACGCTTGTCAAAGCAACGAAATTAGAGAAAGAAAAATTCACCATCCCGAAGTCCGTACAGGATGCCATCCCTATCCAGCGCATCTGGCCGGATGGGATTTTTCAGGTAGGAAGCAGGTTTTCCAAAACCTTTTCCTTTACCGATATTAACTATCAAATCGCCGGAAAAGAGGACAAGACAGCGATGTTTCTCGATTATTCAGAGCTCCTCAATGCGCTGGATTCCGGAGCCAGCGCCAAGATCACCATCAACAATCGGAAAATCAATAAAGCGGAATTTGAGAAATCCCTGCTGCTTCCTATGAAAGAGGACGGGCTGAACCATTTCCGCAAAGAGTACAACGAGATGCTGCTCTCGAAGGTAACCGGCACCAACAACAGTGTGGTGCAGGACCGTTACATCACCATCACGGTAGCGAAGCGGAATATCGATGAAGCCCGCACCTATTTCTCCCGTGTGGGTACGGATCTGATCACTCATTTGTCCCAGCTTTCCTCTATTGGACGGGAACTGGACGCCGGAACCCGCCTGCAGGTGTTCCGGGATTTCTTTAAGGGCAATGAACCTGCCGCTTTTGCCTTTGATCTCAAGGAACAGATGAAAAAGGGACACAACTTCAAAGATTGGCTTTGCCCGGACAGCATGGAATTCCAGAAAGATCACTTCCGTCTGAACGACCGCTGGGGCAGGGTTTTGTATTTACAGGGGTACGCCAGCTATATCAAGGATTTCATGATTGCTGAACTCTGTGATATGGACCGCAGCCTCATGCTCTCCATTGACATTTTACCTGTTCCCACCGATGAAGCAGTAAGGGAAATCCAGAACAAGCTCTTGGGCGTGGAAACGAATGCGGCAAACTGGCAGCGAAAGCAGAACGCAGCCAATAACTTTTCCGCTGTCCTTCCTTACGACATGGAACAGCAGCGAAAAGAAACCAAGGAAATGCTGGACGATCTGACCAACAGGGATCAAAGAATGATGTTCGGTCTCGTGACCATGGTCCATCTGGCTGATACCAAGGAACAATTGGACAGTGACACAGAAACGATTCTTACAACAGCCAGAAAACATCTGTGCCAGATGAGCGTCCTGCGCTGGCAGCAGAAGGATGGGCTGGATACTGTGCTTCCTTATGGTTTGCGCAGAATCCAAGCCATCCGTACCCTGACCACCGAAAGCACCGCTGTGCTGATTCCTTTCCGAGCACAGGAAATCATGCAGACCGGGGGCATCTACTATGGGCAGAACGCTGTTTCCAAAAACATGATTGTAGCCGACCGCCGCAAGCTCTTAAACGGGAACAGCTTCCGCCTTGGTGTTTCCGGTTCCGGCAAATCCTTCAGTGCCAAAGAAGAAATTGTGAGCATTGCGCTGTCAACCAATGATGATATCCTGATTCTGGACCCGGAGTCTGAATTTGGGTTCTTGGTAGAAGCGCTTGGCGGGGAAATTATTCGGATTTCCGCAGCCTCCAACACCCACCTGAACGCCCTTGATATGGACAAAGCCTACGGTGACGAGCGCAACCCGCTGATTGAAAAATCAGAATTCATTCTCTCGCTGTTCGAGCAGTTAGTAGGGGCAGGCGGTGTGTCTGCCAAAGAGAAATCTATTCTGGACCGCTGCACCTATGATGTGTACCGGGAGTATATGGCAAACAATTATGAGGGTGCAGCTCCCACGCTGAAAGATCTGTACCATTCCCTCTTAAAGCAGCCGGAGCCGGAAGCCAGAGGGCTGGCGCTTTCCTCCGAGCTGTTTATCACCGGCAGTCTCAACACCTTTGCCCAGCACACCAATGTAGACACCAAAGCCCGCATCATCGCCTATGATATCCGTGAATTGGGCGAACAGCTCATGCCCATCGGGATGTTAGTCACCCTCGATGCGATTTTCAACCGTGTGATCCAAAACTGGAAGAAAGGAAAAACCACATGGGTATTTGCCGATGAGTTTTATCTGCTGTTTCGCTACCAGTACAGCGCCGATTTTTTCTACAAGCTGTGGAAGCGTATCCGAAAATATAACGGCCTTGTGACAGGGCTCACGCAGAATGTCGAGGAGCTGCTCCGTTCCGATACTGCCCGCCTGATGCTGGCAAACTCGGAGTTTTTGCTCCTTCTGAACCAGTCCTCCACCGACCGGGATGAACTGGCAAATCTGCTCCATATCTCGGACACCCAGCTTGGCTACATCACCAATGTATCTGCTGGCTGCGGTCTCATCCGCTGTGCTGGCAACATTGTACCGTTTGAAAACAGCTTCCCCCGCAATACCCGTCTGTACCAGCTGATGACCACCAAGCCGGACGAAGCACTGAGGGGGGTGTAAACCTATACATGAAACAACATCGCAGCAGGGAGCCTCCTTTGGCTCCCTGTATCTTTTTTAGGAGGTATGCCATTGAAAGAAATTAAGACCAAACCGGAAAATGGAAAACCAAGGCTTTTGGATAGTGCCGCCAAAGCCCCAAAAACCGCAATGAAGGATGCATGGCTGAAATCCAAGGAGAAAGCCGTATCGGAATTGAAGGGGACGCCTTTTGCCAGCCAGCAGGGAGAAACCTCCAACGCCCCCGCTAACAGCGCCGGAGATCAAATGCTGTCCGGTATCGAAACCACCGCAAAAAAGAGTGCCAACATTACCTATCGGGGCGGGAAAAAACTGGCGCAGACCACCGCTCGGAAAGTCAAAGAAAAAAGAGAAATTTCCCGTACCCTCTCGGAAGCGAAAAACGCTGGCAGCAAAGCAACGGAGATCACGAAGGATACCGCTTCTAAAATACGGACCAAAAATACCGCTGCCAAGGCGGTCAAAGGAAAACCTCAAAAAGCAGTAAAAACCGCCAGCCGTTCTATGAAAGGTGTGAAGAATAGCGCTAAAGGTATCAAAACTGCCCAGCGCTCGGCAAAGACTGCACAGCAGGCAGCCAAGACAGCGCAGGCCACTGCAAAAGCGGCACAAAAAGCCGCACAGGCCGCCAAGGCTACTGCGAAAGCAACAATTGCAGGAGTTAAAGCGGCGGTCCGTGTAACTATAGCAGCGGTTAAAGCAACCATTGCGGCTGTAAAGGGGTTGATTGCTGCCATCGCTGCCGGAGGTTGGGTAGCTGTAGTGATAATCTTGTTAATTTGTTTGATTGCCCTGATTGTCGGTTCCTGTTTCGGCTTATTTTTCGGTTCGGATTCTACGGGAACCGGCACCAGCGTTACGCAGGCTGTGACAACTTTAAACGGGGAATTTCAGGCACACATTCAAGAAATTGAAGATAGCAATAGCCATAATCGGGTGGAGTTTACTTCAAATGACGGAGTGCTTTCTATCAATTGGGAAGATGTTCTCGCTGTTTTTTCTGCCAAGGTGACCGGTGCGGAAGATGGCACTCAGGTGGCTTCTTTGGATGACACTCAAGTTCAGCAGATGCGGGATATTATGTGGGAGATGAATGCAGTGTCTTCCAGCACCCGTACCGAGAGCCATGAAGTGGAAGTTACCGAAGTAGACGAGGATGGAAAAGAAACTACCCGCACCGAAACGGTAACGGAAACCATTCTGGAAATCTCTCTAACACATAAAACAGCGGAGGAAATGGCGCAGCAGTACAATTTCAATGCAAGGCAGAACGAATACCTTGCCTTAATGTCGGAGCCAGAAAATCAGAATTTGTGGGCAGAACTGCTGGGTGGTTTTAACAGCGGCGGTGGTCAGAGCATGAATCCAAATACTGATTGGGAAGGGACCGGGATTTTCCAATGGCCTCTTCCGCAAAGTTATACCATTACCTCATGGTTTGGATACCGTGAGGACCCCTTTACTGGAGAAATTGCCTACCACAGCGGAACCGATATCGGCGCTCCGGGTGGTACACCGATTCTGACAGCGGCAGATGGCACAGTCACCATTGCCAATGCCATCGACACTTGGGGCGGCGGGTATGGATACTATATCAAGATAAACCATAACGATACTTTTGACACCCTGTATGCCCACTGTTCCTCTATCTGCGTGACCGTAGGGCAGGAAGTGAAACAGGGCGAAGTCATCGGTTATGTCGGTACCACCGGCAATTCTACCGGAAACCACCTGCACTTTGAAGTATGGCAGAACGGAGAGCGTACCGATGCGCTTGGATATTTTAAAGCGAAAGAATAAAAATGCTATTCTATTTATAACATCAATTGCGCTGTTCTTGCTTTCATACAGAAATTGTGATAGAATGTAGTTAGTCGTTGCTAACTACATTCTATCACATGACATAATTTCTATTAGAAGGGAGGAGAAACTATGTGTTAACAGAATTTTTGAAAAGTATCCGAGGTGAAAAAGCCTTATGGGAAACAATAATAACAGGTGTGGATGTTTGCAATTTTCGTCTTCAAGGCAATACAAAGGATCCATTTATCCCGATATCCTTACAGCCACTTCACTTTGAAGTTTTCTTTTGTTTTGCAGGTCATGTTGTACTCAAACAACAATGGAATCGTGTGGTTGTTGTAAGAAAGCAGGAAATTCTTTTACTATCTGAGGTATCTTCACTGTATTCCGTCGCATGTACAGCGGATTTGGCAGGAATATTGGTATCCGTAGATGCGACTACGGCAAAAGAGAGTTTATATTCCCTATGTCGTATGATGGGAGACTTAAAATTGAATACTTTTGAAGTAAAAAAATATATGGATAAGCAAGATGGATGTGCTGTTATTCATGGTTCATCTTGGGTTTTTTCTACATTTTCTGAAATAGTCAAAATGGAAGACTTTCAAAAAAGCAGATACTGCGTTTGGAAGTCAGTAGAATTGCTATTTCTGCTAAGTACAGGAACATTGTATCCAAAAGATAAAGATAATCTTAAAATAAGTAAGGTAATAAGAGAAGAGATAAATGAGATTTGCAATTATATGGAGATGCATCTGGATGAAAAAATAACGATTGATTATTTGTGTCACAAATTTTATATATCTCCTACTACATTTAAAAAATATTTTCGCAGTATTCGTGGTCAGCCGGTATATACTTGGCTATCACATAAACGTATGGAAAAAGCCGCTGAACTTCTTCGGTGCTCTTCTATGACTGTACTGGACGTTGCACAGGCAATTGGATACGCAAGTTTAAGTCAATTCAATGTAGCTTTTAAAAGGCACTTTAATTGTACACCCAGACAGTATCGAAATAGGTCTGATTCCATTGGTTTTTGTCTGTTTCCAAAAGAATGATTTAGCTAAAGTTGTTATAATAATTAGACAAAATCTATGAAGGAGGGATCTGGTTGAAACAGCACCGTTTTTGGGCATGGGGAGCCGTGATCTGCCTGCTCATGGTAATGATTACAGGATACAAAAGAAAATAACGGAAAGGAAGATTCTATATGAGTTTATACAATAAATTGGCTCTTTTTGTAGGTGGCGCACTTTTCGGATCGGTTGGAATTAAACTGCTGTCCAGCAAAGACGCTAAAAAAGCATATGTTCACGCAACAGCCGCAGGACTGCGTATGAAAGATTATGTCATGGAAACGGTAACGACCGTGCAGGAAAACGCATCGGACATTTTAGCTTCTGCCAAAGATCTGAATGAAGAAAGAGCTGCAAAAGAAGCGGAAGAAGCGGCAGCCGCACAACTTGAAACTTCTGAGGAAGAGTAACAGAAAAGAGCCGTTGATACGGCTCTTTTTTTATGAAGGAGAAGCGACAAATGAAGGCAATTATTTTACACGAAAGCAAAGGGCGTATCCGTTTTCGAATCGGTCAGAAAAAAATGACTTTGCAGGAAGCAGATGTGCTGGAAAATTGGTTTCAAAAGAAATCATGGATCACACAAGTAACTGTCCATGAACGCACCGGGTGTGTGATTCTGCAATACTCCGGGTCACGTAAGGAAGTGCTGGCGGCTATCCGTGAGTTTAACTTGCAGGAAGCGCAATCACAAATCACTTTGCCACTGCACAGCAGCCGTGAATTAAACCGTAAATTTCAGGAAAAGCTGGTCGGAAAAGTGGTACTAAAAGCAGCGTCTATGCTCTTTTTGCCGAAACCATTGCAGATCGCACGAATTGTATGGCATATGCTCCCTTTTTTGAAGAGAGGTATCCACTGTCTTTGGAGAGGAAAACTGAAGGTAGATGTGCTGGATGCACTGTCCATAGGAATTTCCGCATTTCGCAAAGATTTCGGAACAGCAGGAACCGTCATGTTTCTGCTGGAACTGGGCGAACTGTTGGAAGAATGGACCAGAAAAAAATCAATGGAAGACCTTGCTCGCTGTATGGCCCTGAATGTGGATCGGGTATGGCTGAAGACACCGGAATCAGAAATTCTGACAGCAGTATCAGATATCCGCCCAGGTGACAAAATCGTGATTCGTACCGGGAGCATGATTCCTATGGACGGTATCTTAGCCGAGGGGGAAGTCACAGTCAATCAGGCTTCTTTGACTGGAGAGTCTGTACCGGTCGTAAAACACCCGGGAAACACCGTGTATGCCGGTACTGTCATAGAAGAAGGCGAGTGCATACTGGAAGTAAAACAAGCTATGGGTTCCAGCCGATATGATCAAATTGTAACCATGATTGAAAAATCCGAACAGATGAAATCGGCAGCTGAAAGCAAAGCGGCTAACCTTGCAGATAAATTGGTTCCGTATACCTTTGCCGGCAGTATCTTGAGCTTTCTGCTGACACGAAATATCCTGCGGGCCTTGTCGGTACTTATGGTGGATTTCTCCTGTGCGTTAAAATTTTCCATGCCGCTGGCGGTGCTTTCTGCCATGCGGGAAGCCGGAAAAGAACATATCACTGTAAAAGGCGGCAAGTTCTTAGAAGCGGTGGCGGCGGCTGATACCATCATATTTGACAAAACAGGTACATTGACACATGCTTGTCCGAAGGTTACGCAGATCATCACTTTCGGAGAACGAAATGAGTCGGATATGCTGCGCCTTGCGGCCTGTTTAGAGGAACATTTTCCCCATTCTATTGCAAACGCCGTAGTACAAGAAGCGCAGTGCAGAGGGTTATCCCATGAAGAATTTCATTCCAAGGTAGAATACATAGTGGCTCATGGTATTGCCAGTACGGTAAATGAGGAACGGGTATTGATCGGAAGTGCGCACTTCATTTTTGAAGATGAGGGAGTAACTGTTCCGCTAAATGAACAGGAGCGATTTGATCGTCTTCCTGAAGAATATTCTCATTTGTATTTGGCGATTGGCAGAGAGCTTGCAGCAGTGATTTGTATTTCCGATCCGCTGCGCAGGGAAGCTAAAGAAGTATTGACTGCGCTGCGTGCTTTGGGAATTCAAAAAACAGTTATGCTGACAGGCGACAGCTATCGGACGGCATCTACGGTTGCAAACCGCTTAGGGGTTGACGCATTCTGCGCTGAGGTTCTTCCTGCGGATAAAGCAAAATTTGTAGCCGATTTGCGCCAAAAAGGACATATTGTTTTAATGGTCGGAGATGGTATCAACGACTCTCCCGCTCTTTCAGAAGCGGATGCGGGAATTGCCATCAGTGACGGCGCAGCAATTGCCAGAGAAATTGCTGATATTACCATTGCGGCGGACAGCCTTTGGGAGCTTGTTAAGCTGCGTCGTATTGCAATGGCTTTGATGGAGAGAATTCACTCAAATTATCGGTTTGTCATCGGATTTAACGGGACGCTGATAGGCTTGGGATTGGCAGGAATTTTACCTCCCGCAGCATCGGCCGCACTGCACAATCTTTCTACGCTTGGCGTCAGCCTGCGTAGTATGAGTGCTCTGCCGGAACCCAAACAGGATAATGACCGCTGTATATAGCCGGACAACCAAAAGAGAGAAACCTTTGTGTAGTTTCTCTCTTTTTATTCATCCATAAAAAATGCAGAAGCACTTGACATTCAGCTTAAGAGCAACTATAATATAGCAGTGATATATAGCACCGCTATATTTTTTAAGGAGGCGTGTACCATAGATGAGAATCTGACAACTTTGGATCAAATCCATGAGGCGGCAAAAGCGGAGTTTTTGCAAAAAGGCTACAAGGACGCTTCCCTGCGGAATATCGTCAAATCTTTGGGCAAGACACTGGGAGCCTTTTACGGTTATTATAAAAGCAAAGAGGAACTTTTTGAGGCTTTGGTGGGCGAACATTATCAATACTTGATTGATCGCTTTAAGGACGCTCAGAAGCAATTTGCCGACCTGCCCCATGAACAGCAACCGGAAGTGATGGGCGATATATCAGGGGTATGCATGTTTGATATGCTGCATTATGCCTATCAGCATTTAGAGGAATGTAAGCTCATTCTTTGTTGTTCCGAAGGGACCCGCTTTTCTGGGCTGATTGATGAGATGGTGGAAATTGAAGTGGAGGGGACACACGCTTATCAAAGAGTGCTGGCGGAATTAGGCAGACCCTCCCCGCCGCTTGACCCAACTCTGGAGCATATTTTGATCACCGGGATGTTTCATACGTTTTTTGAACTTGTTATCCATGAAATGCCGCTTCCCGATGCGGAAAACTATGTAAAGGAAATGCGGGCCTTTTACACCGCAGGATGGATGAAAATTATGGGGCAATAACGCCCTATAATTTTTGACTTGCAGTTAGCTTAAACTAACTAAATTAGATATAAGAAGGACAAATCATTGTCCTCTGTATCATAAATGAAATGTAAAGGAGGAATTCTCTTGAAAAAACAATCTAATTTATCGCGCCTGCTCACGATTGCGGGAAGTTACCGATATCTGACCTATGCGTCCTGGATCCTCTCCGCAATCAGCGCATTGATCGCACTCGTGCCTTATTATTTTATCTGGCAGGTCATGCGTGAAGTGCTGGAAGTCGCTCCGGATTTCAGCCGTGCGCAGAATCTGACCTACAACGGCTGGATGGCAGTGATGTTTGCGGTCATTGCGGTACTGGTGTACATCGCCGGGCTGATGTGCTCCCATCTGGGCGCATTTCGCATTGCCACCAATTTGCGTTTGCAGTCCATGAACCATATCGTAAAACTCCCCCTGGGATTTGCGGAACATTTTGGCAGCGGTAAGCTGCGCAAAATCGTCAATGAATCCAGCGCTGCTACGGAAACCTATCTGGCACACCAGCTCCCGGACCGTGCGAACGCCCTCGCAACTCCCTGCGGTCTTCTGGTTCTGCTGTTTGTGTTTGACTGGCGGCTGGGTCTTTTGAGTTTGGCGCCGGTACTTCTGGGCTTTCTCATTATGATGGCGATGACCGGAAAGGAAATGCAGCAGAAGATGAAGGAATATCAGAATGCGCTGGATGATATGTCCAATGAAGCGGTAGAGTATGTCCGAGGTATTTCGGTGGTAAAAACCTTTGGCCAGACCATCTTTTCCTTTAAGAAGTTTAAGGATTCAATTGACCGGTACAAGGTGTGGGTGATTGCCTACACCAAGCAGCTGCGCACGCCTATGATGTTCTATACCGCGGCCATTAACGGTGTGTTTGTCTTTTTGATCGCAGGAGCCTTGCTGTTTACGCAGGATCAGGTCACGACAGAATTTTTGCTCAATCTGGTATTCTATATCATCATTACGCCGATCATTTCCGTGACACTCACACGTATTATGTTCCAGAGCGAAAACGCTATGATCGTGGACGATGCTTTACAGCGGATTGACAGCGTTCTGAATTTGGAGCCGCTGAAAGAAACAGCTCATCCCATGCATCCGAAAGACGGCTCTGTAGAGCTTGAACAGGTACATTTCAGCTATAACGGAGAAAAGGATGTTTTGAATGGCATATCTATTTCTATTCCTGCCGGGCAGACAGTCGCTTTTGTGGGACCGTCCGGCGGCGGAAAAACCACGCTGGCAAATCTGATCTCCCGCTTCTTCGATCCTCAAAGCGGTACTGTAAGGGTGGGCGGCGTAGACGTCCGTGATATTCCGAAAGAAGAACTGATGAACACGGTTTCCTTTGTGTTCCAGAACAGCCGGCTGATCAAAGCTTCCATCTTTGAGAATGTGCGTCTGGGTAAACCGGAAGCCACCCGGGAGGAAGTCATGGCTGCCTTAAAAAATGCCCAGTGCGACGATATCCTTGAAAAACTGCCGGATGGTATGGATACGGTGATCGGCACCAAGGGGGTCTATCTTTCCGGCGGCGAGCAGCAGCGGATTGCTATTGCCCGCGTGATGCTGAAAAATACCCCCATCATTATTCTGGATGAAGCCACAGCTTTTGCGGATCCCGACAATGAAACCAGAGTACAGGCGGCTTTTTCCAAACTGTCTCAGGGCAAAACGGTCATTATGATTGCCCACAGGCTTTCCACGGTGGCCGGTGCAGATCGGATTTACGTTGTAAAAGACGGGCAGATCGCAGAGAGCGGTTCCAGCCGTGAGCTGATGGAAAGAGGCGGTCTGTTCGCCCGGATGTGGCAGAACTATCAGACTTCCATTCAGTGGAAGGTACAAAAGGAGGTACAGTAAGATGATCAGACGTCTGCAAAAACGATATGCCTTGTCCGAACAGGGCGCAAAGGATTTAATTAAGGGCTGTTTTGCCTGCGTCCTGCAAAATATCTCTTTCATGTTCCCGGTGGGATTGCTGTACTGCATGGTGAGCGATCTGATGAACGGCGGTGTTCCGGAAAGCCGGCTTCCCTTCTACATTGTCGGCTGTATTCTCTGTGTGGGATTGATCTTGCTGACAACCTACTTCCAGTATAACGCCACCTATTTTGCCACCTATACGGAAAGCGGCGTGCGCCGTATTACGTTGGCGGAGCGGCTGCGGAAAATCCCCCTGTCCTTCTTCGGAAAGAAAGACCTTGCGGATCTTACCAGCACCATTATGGCGGACTGCACCTTTTTAGAGCAGAGCTTTTCCCACTTTATCCCGGAGCTTGCCGGATCCATCATCTCTACGGTCTTGATTGCCGTCAGCCTGTTCTTCTACGATTGGCGTATGGCGCTGGCGGCTCTTTGGGTGATGCCGGTGGCGTTTGCCATTGTAGGTTTTTCTGCAAAGGTACAGGAAGGGTTTAATCAGAAATCCATGGATGCGAAAATGGCCTGCGCGGATGGAATTCAGGAGTGTATTGAAACGGTGCAGGATCTGAAAGCCAACAACGCTGAAAAAGAATACCTCAAAGGGTTGGAAAAGAAGATCCGCGCGGTGGAACACCGCTCCATTCTCAATGAATTTGGGTTGGCAGCCTTTGTGGTGTCCGCGTCCCTCATATTAAAGCTGGGAATCGCTACGGTTGCATTGGTAGGTTCTGTCCTGCTGATAGGCGGCAGCCTCGATGTCCTGACCTTCTTTATGTTCCTGTTGGTTGTTTCACGGCTCTATGACCCGCTGCAAGGGGCACTGCAAAATCTGGCGGCGGTTATCAGCACCCGCACCAATATCGCCCGTATGAATGAAATCCTCGACCATCCGATTCAGCAAGGAGAAAGCACGCTCACCAACAAGGGATATGATATTACCTTCGACCATGTAGGCTTTGCTTACAACACGGGAGAAACCGTATTGAAGGATGTTTCCTTTACCGCAAAACAGGGCGAAGTCACGGCATTGGTGGGACCCTCCGGCGGCGGCAAAACCACGGTGTCGCGGCTGGCGGCAAGGTTTTGGGACGTGAGCCGGGGGAAAATCACCGTGGGAGGCATGGACATTTCCAAGATTGACCCGGAGGCGTTGCTTTCCCTGTTCTCCATTGTGTTTCAGGATGTTACCCTGTTTGATAATACAATCTTGGAGAATATACGGATTGGGAATAAGGACGCAACCGACGAACAGGTTTTGGCTGCTGCAAAACTTGCCAATGTGGATGAATTTGCCGAAAAGCTGCCGGAGGGCTGGCATACCAACATCGGGGAAAACGGCTGCGAGCTTTCCGGAGGGGAACGGCAGCGGATTTCCATCGCCCGGGCTTTCCTGAAAAACGCGCCGATTATCCTTTTGGACGAGGCCACCGCTTCCCTCGATGTGGAGAATGAAACCTTGATTCAAACGGCGCTTTCCCGCCTGATTGCGGATAAGACGGTGCTGGTGATCGCCCACCGGATGCGCACCGTAGCCGGAGCAGACAAAATCGTGGTGCTTTCTGAAGGAACTGTGGCCGAAGAAGGCGCACCGGAAACATTGTTGAAGCAAAACGGCTTATATGCCCGAATGGTGAAGCTACAGACGGAGAGCCAGAATTGGAAGCTGGCGTAAGAGCAGAAA